>Ga0172382_10005021_pt1 | contig 19943 bp, 21 predicted proteins | sample Leawel138RmetaG_FD_122245 | JGI IMG/M metagenome (GOLD analysis project Ga0172382, IMG submission 122245) | Leachate microbial communities from a municipal landfill in Southern Ontario, Canada - Leachate well 138R metaG | ecosystem: Engineered > Solid waste > Landfill > Unclassified | place... | reverse complement strand
GGTTCCGACGAGAGCCGGACGCGCGGACTTTGCATGGTTTCGGGGACTCGCTGGGTGAGGTCCTGGAGGTGTGGGCGCGCGCCGTGCTGGCGCGGTGAGCGCCCTTAGTCGGTGCTGGCCTGCTCCGAGTCTTTACCCTTCTTACGGCGGCCGTGGAAGAAGCCTTTCACCTTGTCGGCCACGCTCTCGTGCTCGGAGAAATCCTCGCCCGCCTCGGCTGCGTATGCCTCCAGGTGCTCGCGCGCCTGCTGACTAAGGCCCGTGGGAACCTTGACCTTGACGGTAACGATCTGGTCGCCGTTTCCGGACTGACGGAGGCGCGGCATGCCCCGCCCGCGCAGCCGGAACTCGGCGCCTGGTTGCGTGCCGGCCGGGACAGCGAGCTCCTCGTCGCCGTCCAGTGTGGGCACCGTGAGGGTGGCGCCTAGGGACGCCTGGGCTATGCCCAGCTCGAGCTCGTGGTGCAGGTCGTCGCCCACGCGCTCTAGGAACGGATGCTCCTCCAGCTGCAGGTAGACGTAAAGGTCGCCAGCTGGCGCCCCGCCTACGCCGGCGTTACCTTCGCGCGGTACGCGCAGGCGGTAGCCGCCGTCGATGCCGCGGGGGAGGGTGACGTCGACGGTGTCCTTGGCTATCTCACGACCGCGCCCATTGCACACGCGGCACGGTTCGGTGATTATCTCGCCGTCGCCGTGGCAGTCGGGGCACGTGCGCGCGGTAACGACCGCGCCGAAGATGGATTGAGCCTGCACGCGCACCTGTCCGGCGCCGCCGCAGCGATCACAGGTACTGCGACCGTTCGCGCCGGGTTCGGCGCGTTCACCGTGACAGTGGTGGCACGCCGCCATGCGCTCGAGCGGAACCGTTACGGTTGCGCCGTCGCGCGCCTGCTCTAGGGTGATCGAGAGTTCCGCCTCGAGATCCTCACCGGGGTGACCCTGTTGCCGGGCTCTGCCGCCGCCGAAGTTACCGCCGAAGTTAGCGCCGAACACGGAGGCGAAGATGTCGAAGATGTCGCCGCCCATGGGGATGCTCTCGTCCACACTGCCGTAACGGTCGTAACGGGCACGTTTCTCGGCATCGGACAGCACCGCGTAGGCCTCGTTGATGGCCTTGAACTTCTCTTCGGCTTCGCTGTTCCCGCGATTGCGGTCGGGGTGATAAGCGAGTGCGAGCTTGCGGTAAGAGGCCTTTATGGTCTTCTCGTCGGCGCTGCGCTCGACCTCGAGTATGGCGTAGTAGTCCGGCATGCAGCGGCCAGTATAACGGAGCGTTCCGGCCGGGCCGGTTGCCCGCGGCTCAAGGCAGTTCCGCCGGCAGTGGGGCCGGCGGAACGGTGTGCCTCAGGCTCACGCGGCGCCTGGAGGGGCTGGTTGGAGGAGCGCTCTGTCAGCCGCGCCGCGTGAGCGATTGAAGCCGTTTGGAGGCCTCCTCAGCGTCGATCTCGCCCTTCTCGAGCTGATCGAGCACGCTAGCGCGCTCCTCGGCGGGGTCGGGACCGACCTCGTAACCGAGCGCGAGGAGGAGCTTCTCGAAGCGGAGCCTGACCGTCGGGTAACTGATCCCGAGGATGCGTTCCACTTCCTTGAGGTTGCCGCGCACCTTCACGTACAGGCGCAGGAAGTCGAGGTTCTCCTCCGGTAGGACGGCGAACTCGTTTGGTTCGAAGCGCCCCTCGATCTTCACGCCGCTCTCCTCGCACTCGAGGCGCGTGACGAGCAGGGGGCCGCCCGTGACGGGGCATTCCGTGGGCATGGGTAGTCTTGGCATTGCTGGTACTCCTGTCAGCGCGGTCAGTACGCCGCTATCTCTATGTGAGTGTCGCCCGTTCTCACCATCACGTACGGCTCTCCGGGCGGCAGGCGGAGCACGTTCCTGAGCGAACCTCCGGCCAGTGCGTCGATGGTGCGGAGGACCTCCAGTACCGAGGCGCCCGCGTGCGGTGCGGTCTGGTGGATGCCGGCGGTTGCGCTCCCGGCGCCGAGCCTGATTTCGCGTCCGGCCACGGTTATGCCCGTGCTGAGGCGCGTGCGCCAGGCCGCGGGGGCGAGGGGCAGCGCGGCTTTCATGAGCGCAACGCCGCCCAGAACCAACGCCGCCACCTCTTCGGCCGCCCAGAGCGGCACGCCCCAGGAGAAGTTGACCTTGCCAGCGCGCAGACGGAGCACGACGAAGCGGGGGCGCACCTCATCGAGGTAGGCGCGCCTGCCGGCCTGGTCGAAGCGCCGCAGCTGCAGCATCAGACGACCTCGATGACTATCCGCGTGTTGCCCTCGGAGGGATCGTCCGAGCTGGCGTCTATGTCGACGAGCCGGCCGTCGGGTAGGTCATCGCCCAGCGAGGCGAGGATCTCCTCGAGGTCAATGCCTTGCTCGTGGAGTTCGCTACTGGCGTCCTTGGGTATGAAGCGCGTAGCGAAGCGGGCCAGCGCGATGGGCACGTTCACGCGCACCTTGGTGCCCGCTTGGCCGCTCTCGTCGTCGCCGTCGTCGATGCTGATGCGCAGCACGCGCGCCTGGCCGGTGCGCTTAGGTCCGGGCAACGCTGGCGGGGCGGCCGGCTGGCCACCTAACGCTTTCAGGAGGTTGGCGGCTTCGTCCACCGGGATGGAGCCGGCGGCCAGCATGTCGAGGATCCTCCGGCGGTCTTCGCTATCAGCCACGGCGCTCCCCCAGGTCGATGCTGCCGGTGGTAACGGACACTTCGAGCTGTGCAGCGCCGTTCCCGTAGTTGCCCTCAAGGCTCTCCCCGAGGCTGCGACCCTTCGTCTTGAGGCCCGGCAGCTTGCTGGAGATGTCGCCGATGGAGGCGTCCGCTTTGATGGCCACGCCAGAAGCGGGCGCGAGGCGCACCTGGACGTTGCCGGCCGTTACGTTGATGCGGTGTGAGCCGCTGGTGAGCTCGGCCTCTATTTCGATGTCGCCGGCCCGGCTGGTGAAATCGATGCCCTTCAGGCCAGTGGCGTCTAGGTCCCCGGCCGTGAGGTGCCCGCGAAGGTACGGCACGCCGACGAGGTCAACGTCGCCGGCCGTGGCCGCCAGGTCGAGGCCGTAACCGGCTGGCAGGCGCATGGAAAGGTTGCCGCTGCGCAGGCGGCCGAGCATCTTGTCTAGGAACGAGCCCGACGGTTGGTCCCAGCGGACCTTGAAGTCGTTGCCAGCACGCTCGACTATGACGTCGACGGGTCCGTCGCTCTCGATCTCGGGCTCTTCCAGCCCATCGTCGACCACCACGTCCAGTTCGCCTGCGAGCATCTGCAGCGACACCCAGCGCGTGCCTTCCGGCGCTGAGGCGGTGGGGGCGGGCGGGGTTTCAGCGGCCTGGGGCGCTTGGGGCGCGGGTGGGGCGGGTGGTGCTGGTGGTGCAGGAGGGGCGGGTGGTGCCGGCGGAGCAGGCGGAGCAGTCTGAGCGGGTACCGCGGTTGGCGCGGCTGGCGCGGTTGGCGCGGTTGGCGCAGTGTCGCTCCCTATTGGCGGCAGGGGCGCTAGGTTCCGCTCTCCTGGCGTGCCCGCTTCTATAGCACGGGCCTCAGCGCCGATCTCTTCGCCCGCGGCTTGCAGTTCATCATCCGCGAGCTTGGCCGTCTCCAGTACGGCTACCAGTTGCTCGCCTTCAGCTTCGGTGATCCGGCCATCCCGCACCATCTGTCTGACTCTCTCTATGTCTGTCACTCTTAGGCTCCTCCAGGTTGCTTACTTGGTGGGCGTTGCCTTGGTGGGCGTTGGGCCCGGCCCCCGTACCCGCGGGCTGGGCGTGCGGGTCTCAGCTCAGCAGGTGCGCGTCGCGCCTTGGGGTCTCAAGGCCCCAGCTGCCGGTCGTGTCGTTTCGCGAGCTGCTTGCGCCGTCTATGCGGTTGGCCCACATGCGGAAGGTGCGCGCCGCGAACCGGGCGAGGGGCGACGTGGTTCCCCGCGTGAGCCGCGCGTTGTGCGCTTCCTTCCGAAGCCTTGCGGTGTACTCGGCAGCGTTGCGAGTGAACCTGTAATCGAACATCCTCGCCTCCTTGGTGGGAATGATAGAGCGAGGTTATTGATTTGTCAAGCCTAAGCTTCTATTTGCTAAATCCTCGCTTGCTATTCATCGAGGTTCCGCTTCACAACGTACCCGCCACCCTGGAAGCCCACGGCAGCGAAGCCGTCCTCGAGCAGGCGCGCTAGCGTGACACCGACAGCCCCGCGCCACCGCTGGGCTAGGTCGGGGTTCGCGGCAAGGAGGTGCGTGACGTCCTGCGGCACTGCCACCCGCACACAGGTCGCGTCGTCCGGAACGGGGGCTATGAGCGGCTCGGCCTCGGGAGACGCGTCCGAAGGCCTAACTGCCCAGGGTTGCTGCTCAGCTTCGTCAAGCGTGCGGGGTTCGAGCGTGCGGGGTTCGAGCGCGTGAGGGGTGGGGCCGTCATGCGGGGTGGCGCGCGGCGCCTCCTCGTAGCTGGGGCTGCCCACGCGTGGCTCCAGGTGCCGGACACGCTGGGAATCGAGCAACCACAGGGCCAACAGGCGGTCGCTACTCTGCCCGCCGCCGAGCGGGCCGCTCATCGCGCCGTAGAAGTCGACCAGGTAATCGAAGGCTACGGCGCCCAGGTGCTCGAGGTTGAGGCGTGCGTTACGGGCCTGTAAGGGGTCGAACGTCCAGGAGATCCAACCTAGGCCGTTCCCCTGCGCCCACGTGCGCTGCTGCCACTTGAGCGCCTGACCCACGCCCAGGCCGCGACCTTCGCTGCGCACCGCCACCATGTGCGAATGCAGGCCTGGGCCCTCCATGCCACGACCGTGGGGCATAGCTAGGAAGCCGTAGGAGAAGCCGATCATGCGGCCCTCCTCGAAAGCGGCCGCCAGCTGGCCGCCGGAGTGCTCCACCGCGCGCAGGTGAGGAGCGGGGACAATATCGTCGGGGCCCCATACCTCTCGCTGGATGGCCTCTATCTCGACCAGGTCGGCATGCGTCAGCCCGCTTCTGATCTCGAAGCGGCGGTCACCCACGGTGCGGACGTAGCTCATGTCTTCGGATTGTAAGGCTTAGCTGTTTCTGCGCGGACGTCTTCTACGCGTGGCCTTGTCCGAGCCGTGTGCTGGCGGCCGGCGTGGGGCACTCGTCTGGCGTGACTGATTACTTGACGTCGTCGGTACGAGCGCGCTTAGCGCTGGCGGGAGAGACGCCGGTCAGGCTGAAGCGAGGCTCATCGACTTCCCAGCCCGTTACGGCTTCCACGTACTCCTTGAGGAACCTGCCGAGCGGCACGCCGTTGATCTCGGGAGCGGGTACGTCCAGAACCTCACCGGTTTCATGGCATACGACGTGGTAGTGCGGCGTGACGTTGCTGTCGTAGAACGACTGGCCCGTGGGCGTCTTGTACTCACGCACCAGGCCCGCTTCCGCCAGCGTGGAGAGGTTCAGGTACACGGTAGAGAGGCTAAGCTCCTCGCCGCGCCCCTTAAGGTCCACGTAGAGGCTCTCGGCGCTCACGTGCCTGTCGCGTTCCAACAGGTAGCCGAGGATCACCTCGCGCGGCCGACTGTAGCGCAGGCCGTGGTCCTTGAGCACGTCCCGCATCTCCAGTTCATCCAGTTTGCGACCCGTACGTACGTCCGCACCTCGGGTCGGCTCGGTATGGTTACTACTCACTGTCTTCTCGTACCTCTCCGGCAGCATGCCGTTCGTACCGTGCATGGTATCACGCTGCCATACGAGTAAACCCCGCCGTAAGGACAGTACGGTACGGCGGGGCTGCGGTTACCGGTCGTTACCTGCGCCCGGCATGAACTTGGGACATAGTGCCGGTAGACTGACGCGCTCAGATGAGGTCGGCTACGGCGTCCCTTTCCTCCAGCAGTTCCTGTTCGCTGAGGCGCATGCGCTCCTTGATGAAGTCGCTGTTCTCGAGCCCTTCGACTACCGTGACCGCGCCGTTCGCCACGGTTACGGGGAACGAGTAGATGATGCCTTCAGCCACCCCGTACCAGCCGCGGCTGGGGATGCCCATACTGACCCAATCGCCCGCAGCGGAGCCGAGAGCCCAGGTACGCATGTGGTCTATGGCGGCGTTAGCGGCGGACGCGGCGCTAGAAGCACCCCGAGCGTCGATGATGGCAGCTCCGCGTTTCTGCACGACGGGTATGAACTCTTGCTCCGTCCACTCCCGGTCGACCGCATCGGTCGCCGGCCGGCCGCTCACGGTGGCGTGATTGAGGTCGGGGACCTGCGTGCTGGAGTGGTTACCCCAGATGATCATCCGTTTCACGTCGGAGACAGCGGCGCCGGCCTTGGTGGCGAGCTGGCTTAGCGCGCGGTTGTGGTCGAGGCGCGTCATGGCGCTGAACTGCTCCGGCTTGAGGTCGGGCGCGTTCCTCATGGCGATCAGGCAGTTGGTGTTAGCGGGGTTGCCCACCACCAGCACCTTCACGCCGCGCGCGGCATGATCGTTTAGCGCCTTGCCCTGGACGGTGAAGATCGCACCGTTCGCCTGCAGCAGATCCTTGCGCTCCATGCCGGGACCGCGGGGGCGCGACCCCACCAACAGGGCGTAGTCAGCGTCCTTGAAGGCCACCGCGGGGTCATCGCTGGTGACGACGCCCTGCAGGAGCGGGAAGGCGCAGTCGTTCAACTCCATGACGACGCCCTCCAGCGCCTTAAGCGCTGGCGTGATCTCGAGCAACTGCAGGATCACCGGCTGGTCCTTACCCAGCATCTCTCCCGACGCGATTCGGAAAAGCAGCGCGTAACCGATCTGGCCGGCCGCACCTGTTACCGCCACGCGAACTGGCTGCTTCATTCGGAACACCTCTGATCGTTGTGGGATCGCGCTGCGCGCGGGCTATGCCACACGCCCGCAGTACGGCGCGTCTTCTCCGGATGGTACCACCGGGCAGCGGTGGCTTAGGCCTGGTAACCGAGCAGTTCCAGGAGCCGCTGCAGTTCGTCCTGGTCGTGGAAGTAGAGCTCTATGCGGCCCTTCTTATCCCCCGTGATGTTGACCTTGGTGCCGGCGAAGCGGCTGAGGTCCTGCTGCAGCTGGTAGTAAACCGAGGCGGGTTTCTCGCCACCCGCTCGTTGTGTGTCCGCGGCTTCGCTCCGCTTGAGGCCCTCGGCTTGCCGGACGGTTAGGTCGCGCCGCAGGATCTCGGCCAGGGCCCAGCTGCGGTCCTCGTTCGGCTGCGCCAGGATGGCGCGGGCGTGACCAGCGCTGATGGCGCCCCGCTCGAGGGCCGTCTGCGCGTCCTCAGGGAGGGCCAGCAGTCGCAGTGTGTTGGCTATGGCGCTGCGGCTCTTGCTAACCGCCTCAGCGACCTTCTCCTGCGTGAGGCCGAAATCGAGGAGTTGCTTGTAGGCCCAGGCCTCCTCCATAGGGTTCAGGTCTTCGCGCTGGAGGTTCTCGATGATGGCTATCTCGAGAGTCTCCTGATCGGTCAGCTCGCGCACGACCGCGGGGATAGTCACGAGACCAGCTTGGCGCGCGGCGCGGAAGCGGCGTTCCCCGGCCACGATCTCGTAACCAGTGTCGACGGGCCTGACCAGGATCGGCTGTAGTACGCCCTTGGCGGCTATGGACGCGGACAGTTCTGCGATCGCCGCTTCGTCCATGCTCAGACGCGGCTGGAACGGGGACGCGCGCAGCTGCGCCAACGGCACCTGCTGTACGTCCTTACCTACCTTGGGCAGCAGGGCATCGAGCCCGCGCCCCAACCCTCTAGCCTTGGCTGACACGCTCTAGTACCTCCTCCGCCAGTTCCCTGTACGCCACCGCCCCCTGTGAGCTCGGTGCGTACGTGAGCACGGATTCGCCGTAGGACGGCGCCTCCGCTAGCCTCACCGTGCGCGGGATGACAGTTCTGAAAACCAGGTCTCCGAAGTGGCGCCTGACGTTCTCCTCGACCTCCTGCGAGAGCCGGGTGCGGCCGTCGTACATGGTCAGCAGGATCCCCAGTATCCGCAGGTCGCTGTTGATGGAACCCCTGACCCGCTCGATGGTCTCCATCATGCTGGCTATACCCTCCAGGGCGTAGTACTCCGTCTGCAGCGGCACGATCAGAAGGTCCGCTGCGGCCAGCGCGTTAAGCGTGAGCGCCCCAACGGACGGCGGCGCGTCTATGACGATGAAGTCGTAGTTCGGCCTCACCCCCATGAGCCCCCGCGAGAGCAGCAGCATGTTGTCGCGACTGGCGTCCAACTCGACCGCTGCTCCTGCCAGGTCTGCGGACGCGGCCAGTAGGTCTAGGTTCTGGATGGCGGTTCGGCTCACTGCCTGCCGCGCAGAGGCGCGGCCGGCGATCACGTCGTAGACGGTCCTTTCGGGGTCGGCTACGCCGACGCCGCTGCTGGCGTTAGCCTGCGGGTCTAGGTCGACGAGCAGAATCTTGCGGATTTCTGCCAGCGCCGCCGAAAGGTTCACTGCTGTGGTGGTCTTGCCGACGCCACCCTTCTGGTTGATCACGCCGATGGTTGGCACGCTGACCCTCCGGGTAGCTTTACTGCGACGAGGCTACCACGGGCCTCCAGCGGCTCCTCCAGTAACTCGGCCCCAGCCGGCACGTAGTCGGCAGGAGCCGGCGCATCGTCGGCGAGCAGGCCGGCGGCCCGCCAAACGCCGGTTACGTCGCTTGTTTCGCTTTCCCCGCGCCTGCTCACTAGCCAGCACGGATCCGCATGCAGGTGACGCGTCAGGCGCACCAGCGTTGGGATATCGGCCACGGCTTGGGCGGTAACAACGTCCGCGCATACGTTGTCCAGTTCCAGGACGTCGCTGCCGTGCACCTGCGTGTTCGAGAGCCCCAACGTGGAGCAGACCAGCTCCAGGAACGCCGTTCGTCGCCGCCGCCGCTCGACGAGGTGCACGGTCGCGCCCGGCAGGGCAGCCGCGATGACGACTGCCGGCAAGCCGGCACCTGAGCCGACGTCAACGATGGTGGGTGCGTCTCCCGCCTTGTTGGCGATGAGTCGGGCGTACTCTCGCGCGTCAAGGATGTGTCTGGGTAGGTGCCGCACCCCGGCGTCGGAGAGCAGGTCGAGCGTCTTGTGATAGCGCTGGATGAGGGCGCTGTAGCGTTCAAGGAGTTGGTCGAGTTCGTCCATCACGTTCCTAGCTACAGGGTAGCCCGGATTGTTTCACGTGAAACATTCACGCGCGGGTGAGCGGCTCCGGAGCAGAGTTGTAGCGCCCGGCTGCGGGTACCACGGGTGGCTCTCTATGGTGTCTCCCTACGCTGTCTACCCCTGCTGCCTCTTTACGGCGCCTTACGCCGCAGCAAACCCGCGGCAGCCTTTCGGTTGTTTCACGTGAAACATCTTCGCTCGGGCCAGTTCCATTCCGAAAGCGTTCGGAGCGCCCCGGTTCGCTGCCTCTCGAAAACGAAACCGCCGCCCCGCCGTAGCGGGCAATTGTTTCACGTGAAACATTTTCGCCCTTAGCCCTTGCTGCGACGCACGTTCCAGATAGTCGGTAGCTACGGACTAGAGCGCTACAGCTTGATTCCCAGCGGCCTAATGGTTTACTGCGGCCCGCGGCGCACGGCGCGTCTTCAGGTGAACCAACAGCGCGGTAACGTCGCTGTCCCGCACGCCCCTCACGCGCTGGGCAGCACCGAGCGAAGCGGGCTCCGCACGCTGCAGCGCTTGCGCGCCCTCGACTGATAGGCCGGGAACCGACCCATAATCGAGACCCTCAAGCCGCATCCTCTCGTAGTCAGCGCGTCCCTCTAGGTGCTTCCTGGACCTCTCTATGTACGCCGCGTAGCGGACGAGAGTCTCAACTTTCGAGATCTCCTCCTGCGTGAGCACGTCGTTGGCAGGCCCTACCAGCGCCACCACCTCGGCGTAATCCACACCGGGTCGGCAGAGCATCTTGGTGGCCGGATCGCCTTGGAAACGCGCCTGCTCCAGGCGCGCCACTTCGTTGCTCACGCGCGCCGCGGAACGGGCCTGGGCGGCCAGCGCGTCAGCGTCGACGGTCCCCCACTCGTGGCCGAGGCTCATCAGCCTGTCGTTAGCGTTGTCCTGCCTGTGCAAGAGCCTGAACTCGTTCCGGGAGGTAAGCATGCGGTACGGCTCTTCGATACCCCACCGGACGAGGTCGTCCAACATGACCCCTATATAGCCCTGATCACGCCTGACAGTTACCCGCTCCATGCCCGCAGCGTGGCGGGCAGCGTTGAGGCCGGCGATGTAGCCCTGCGCCGCCGCCTCTTCGTAGCCGCTCGTGCCGTTGATCTGGCCCGCAGAGAACAGTCCGGCCAACCGCCTCGACATAAGCGTTACGTCCAACTGGGCGGGGTCCAAAGCGTCATACTCCACCGCGTAGGCGTAACGGTGAATGGTGGCCCTTTCGAAACCGGGCAGCGTGCGGATCATGTCGTCCTGAATGCGCGGCGGCATGGAGCTCGAAAGCCCCTGCAGGTAGAGCTCGCTACTGTCGATTCCGTCTGGTTCCACGAAGAGCAGGTGGTGGTCCTTGTCGGAGAACCTCACCACCTTGTCCTCGATGGAAGGGCAGTACCGCGGCCCGGCCGCGTCGATCTCGCCACCGTACATGGCCGACTCGAGCAGGTTCTCCTGAATAAGGGCGTGCGTCTCAGGCGTGGTGCGCGTGAGCCAGGTCGGCGTGCTCGTCATCCGCGGCCCCGGAACACCACTGAAGGTTCCTGGCGGATCGTCGGACGGCACTTCCTGCAGAACGCTCATGTCAACGGAGTCGGCGCGGATCCTGGGCGGCGTGCCCGTCTTCAGGCGTAGCAGGTCGTGACCCGTACCCCTGAGGCTGGCGGAGAGATGCCGAGCCGGCGCCTCACCCTGACGCCCCGCTGGCCGCTGCTGCTTGCCGTACCAGACCACCCCAGCCAAGAAGGTGCCCGTGCAGAGCACCAACGACGGCGCCCGCAACCGGCGCCCGTCAGTGGTCACGGCGCCCACTACTACGCCGCCCTCGACCGCGATCTCCGCGATCTCGGCGCGCACGATCTGGACGTTCGGGGTGCTCTCCACCAGTTCCCGCGCGGCGGCGGCGTAACCGTCGCGCTCGTTCTGTACCCGCAGCGACTGCACGGCCACGCCCTTCGAGGCGTTCAAAGTCCTCGTGTGGATGGCCGTGAGGTCAGCCAGTCGACCCATGACACCACCCAACGCGTTCAGTTCGAAGACCAACTGCGATTTGCCTGGTCCGCCGATGGCGGGGTTGCACGGCATGAGCCCGATCTTGTCGGGGTTAGGGAGAACCAGCGCGGTCCTGGCGCCGAGGCGCGCCGAGGCCATCACGGCCTCGATGCCCGCGTGCCCACCACCTACCACGATCACATCGAACGACAGATCCATCAGAACTCCAGCGCTCCACCTGCCGAACCTACTGCATACAGGGCCGCAGCGCAGTCAAGAAGGTACCACGCGTTACCGCGAGCGGACCGGGCTGCGCTACAGCCAACAGAGATGCTACGGCCGCGGCCCCGGTCGCAGCCCACACCTGAACCCTGCGCGGGACTCCAACCCGTCACCCCAACCGCAGACACCGCTTGCGCCCTCACTGATGGCTGGCCCGATGTGTCCGGTACTCACCTGCACAACTCGCTGCGCTGGTGCCGGATTGGGTGTAGGGTGAACATCCTGCATCTGCTAGACTGCTGGACCGGCGCATCGCCAGGGGCACCCTGCCGCCACCACATGGGTTGGCAATCGGTGCGCCCAGTACGCCAGGACCCACAGCTACGAACGCCGGCCGCGACGGCTTACGGAAACGCCTCGGCGTGTTCCGGAGTCTGTCCGCAACCGGGGAGGCACCGGCCGACCGGCCGTGCGGTAGCAGCTCCGTAACCGGAGGGCACAAGGCAGAGGAACGCACTGGTTCCGGCCTGGTCGTTGATCGCACCGCGGCCGTGAGAAGGATGGTTGAACACGATGTCAGGTATCGACGGAGGGATCTGGGACGACGTCATCTCGCATGTGCGGGATGAGGTCCCGGAGGTCGAGTTCCGAACCTGGTTCAGCAACGTCTCCCTGCTGGGGATCGAAGACGGTGCGTTCATGATCGGCGTACCCACCACCTTCGCTCGCGACTGGATCCGTGCGCACTACACCGCCGTTATCGAGAGCGCGCTGCAACGTCTTGGTGTTGCCACGCCGCGCCTTGGCTTCCAAGTCATTCCGGGCAAAGCGCCCGAGCAACAAGACATCTTCAGTGCGCAACCGGAACCGGCCGCTAAAGCCGTCGTGCACCGCCCCCCGGCCCCGCAACTGAACCCCAAGTACGTGTTCTCCAACTTCATAGTCGGCGAGAACAACAACTTCGCACACGCGGCGTCCCTCGCCGTGGCCGAGGCGCCGGGGCGCGCGTACAACCCGCTCTTCCTGTACGGCGACGCCGGACTCGGCAAGACCCACCTCATGAACGCCGTCGGCCACGCTGTGGCCGAGCGCTACCCGAGCATGTCCATCGCTTACGTCACCACCGAGGCCTTCACGAATGAGCTCATAACGGCCATCCGCGAGGACCGCATGACGCACTTCCGCGACCGGTACCGCAGCATCGACGTCCTTCTCATCGACGACATCCAGTTCATCGCCGGCAAGGAACGCACGCAGGAGGAGTTCTTCCATACCTTCAACGCGCTCTACGAGTCGGGTAAACAGCTGATCATGTCGTCCGACCGGCCGCCTAAGGACATACCCACCCTGGAGAACCGCCTCCGCAGCCGCTTCGAGTGGGGCCTCATCACCGACATCCAGGCGCCCGAGCTCGAGACGCGCATCGCCATCCTCGCCATGAACGCTGAGTACCGCGGTGTGAAGGTCCCACCGGACGTGATCGATTACATCGCTCGCCACGTCACCTCGAACATCCGCGAGCTCGAGGGCGCGCTCGTTCGCGCCATCGTCTACTCCTCCATGAGCCAGCAGCCACTCAACCGCCAGACGGTGGCCAAGGCCCTGTCCGACGTGTTCGCCCCCAGCGACCTGCAACTGACCATGAACGACATCGTTCAGAAAGCCGCCGAGCATTTCTCCGTGAAACCGGACGACGTAAGGGGCAAGAGTCGCCGTCAGGAGCTAGTGGTGCCCAGACAGATAGCCATGTACCTGATCCGAGAACTGACGCCTCACTCCTTCCCCGAGATCGGCGCGTTCTTCAGTAACCGCGACCATTCCACCGTCATGTACGCGGTCAACAAGGTGCAGACCCAACTAGACCAGGCGGAACCCATCGCACGGGACGTGCAAGCCCTCAAGGAAGCCCTCGTCTGACCCCGTCTATCGCAACCGCACACCTCAACCTTCGGTCACACCCGTCACCTGTCCGCGCCGTATGCGGTGCCCCTCGGCAAGTCACCCGGACGAAGCCCCAGCCTCACAAACTGTGGATAACCCTGTGGAGTACCTGTAGATAACGTGTGGGAAAACCTGTGGAGAAACCCCGTCCCACACACTCTTGTGGATACCTATGGAAGACCCAGACGGTTCTCCACAGCCAAGCGTCACTTATCCACACGCTCACCCACAGGCGCCTTACCGTCCTGCACGACGGGTAAACGGTTTTTCCACACTTTCCCCAGGGCCTACTATTAAGGCTTCTACTGAACTTGGAGAGATGAATTCGTCTGGGCTCATGCCTAGGGAACGCGTGCCAGGTCCTCTCAAATTTCCAAAACAGGAGTGGAGCTCCGAAGAAGCTTCGTCAACAGCTAAGGCGAAATGGACGTGACCCAAGCTGGCAGGAGGACACTCCTAGCGCGTATGCAACGGAAGCTAGCCTAGCGGCGCTAGGCTCAAACGAAGCGCTGTACCCGTGCTATCAGGTATGCTTTACGCGCCCCCGGGCGCCGCGTTACCGCGCTGCACCGGATCGAGGAGTGTGAATGAGGGTTCTCGTTTCAAAGAAGAGCCTCGCCGATGCGCTAGCCAGAGTCGAACGCATCGTTCCAAGTCGTTCCAGTAATCCAGGCCTGAGCCTGCTCCGGATCGACGTCCAGGACGACGCTCTCGTGCTCAGTGGTTCCAACATGGACGTCGACATCCGTGCCAGATTGACCGCCGACGCACGCGGTAGCGGAAGCTTCGCTGTGACCGCCCACGTGTTCGGCCAGATAGTGCGAGCTTTGCCCGGTGAAGACGTCACCATGGAACTCACCGAGAGCGAGATGCAGATCTCCTCGGGCAACTACACGACCAAGCTTCAGCTCGTTGCCGCCAGTTCCGCGCCGGTACTCGTATTCCCCGAGAGCCACGCTGGCAGTATCGATGCGCGCCTACTCAGCCGCGCATTGAGCGCCGTGAAGTACGCAGCCGCAGTAGCCGACTTCCAGGCCGTTTTCAGAGGCGTGAAGCTCGAGCTCGGCGAAACCCGCACGCGAGCGGTAGCCACAGACGGCTTCCGACTGGCTTACTACCACCTGGAAGCCGGCACGGGGCTCGAGGCCGACGTCATCGTTCCCGCTCGCAGCGTGGACGAGCTACTGCGCGTCCTCGACGACGGCGAGGTGGCGCTGCACCTCGACGCGGGTCAACTCAGCGTGGAACACGGGGGTTACTCGTTGAACCTCAAGCTGATGGACGGCACGTTCCCCGACTACGAGCGGGTCATCCCCGCCAACTACCCTGTCAGCATCACGCTACCCGCCCTTAGCCTGGCTGAGGCGGTCTCGCGCGTAGCGCTCATGGCGGATAAGAGCGCCAACAACAGGGTCGACCTGTTCGTGAAGGACGGGCAGCTGCAGATCACGGCTGAGGGAAGCTTCGGGCGCAGCCAGGAAGCTATCGACGTGACGCAGGAGGGTACGGACTCGGAGATCCAACTCGCCTACAACTCGAAGTACCTCATCGACGCCCTGACGCCAGCTGCTGGAGACATCCGGGTGCGCTTCTCGGGCATCAACGCATCACCCAGCGTTGTCAACGACTTAGGCGATCCCGCGTACCTCGCCATGGTCGTTCCACTACGAACCAGCTAAGCCTCGACAACACAGGAGGACCGATGACCACCATCGAAGACGTTCGCGCGATCGAACAGCTCGATTCGCGCGGTAACCCCACCGTGGGCGCCGTAGTTACGCTAGCCAGCGGCGACCAGGGCAGTGCGCTAGTTCCCTCAGGCGCCTCCACTGGCGCCCACGAAGCCGTGGAACTACGCGACGGCGGCGGCCGCTACATGGGCAAAGGCGTGCAGCAGGCGGTCAGGAACATAGACGACCGCATAGCGCACGAGGTGCTGGGCATGGACGCCCTCGACCAAGCCGCTGTGGACCGCGCCATGTGCGAACTGGACGGCACACCCAACAAGGGCGACCTCGGTGCCAACGCCATACTGGCCGTATCGCTAGCCACGGCGCGCGCCGCTGCGAACGCGCTGCAGGTGCCGCTCTACCGCTACCTTGGCGGCCCCAACGGCCGCGTGCTGCCGCTGCCGATGATGAACGTCATCAACGGTGGCCAGCACGCCGACAACGCCGTCGACATGCAGGAGTTCATGCTGTTACCGGTCGGTTTCAACACCTTCGGCAGCGCGCTGCGCGCCGGAGTGGAGACCTTCCATCACCTGCGCAAGGTGCTCGCGGCCAAGGGCTACAACACCAATGTTGGTGACGAAGGCGGGTTCGCACCCGACCTGAAGAGCAACCGCGAAGCGATAGAGGTGCTCCTCGACGCCATCGAGAAGGCCGGCTACACGCCCGGTGACGAGATCGCCATCGCGCTCGACCCCGCCAGCACGGAGTTCTACAGAGACGGCAAGTACCACCTCGAGGCTGAAGACAAGGTCCTCGACACCGACGGCATGATCGACTACTGGGAGGAGTGGGTCACCAAGTACCCCATCCTCTCCATCGAGGATGGTCTCGCTGAGGACGACTGGGCCGGCTGGGCGAAGCTAACCACCCGCATCGGCGACCGCGTGCAGCTCGTTGGCGACGACCTCTTCGTCACCAACAGCAACCGGTTGCAGCGCGGCATCGACGAGGAAGTTGGCAACGCCATCCTCGTCAAGGTCAACCAGATCGGCACGCTCACGGAGTCCATGGACGCCATCGAACTGGCCAAGAGCTACGGTTACCGCAACGTCATCAGCCACCGCTCAGGCGAGACGGAGGACACCTTCATCGCCGACCTGGCTGTCGGCATCAACGCTGGTCAGATCAAGACCGGCTCCGCCAGCCGCTCCGACCGCACCGCCAAGTACAACCGGCTGCTGCAGATCGAGCACGAGCTCGGTGACGCGGCGCGTTACCTCGGCAAAGCAGCGCTGAAGCGGTGAGCGCCATCACGACTACCCCCACCCGCCGCACCCGCATAGTCGCCACGCTAGGGCCCGCCACGGACTCCAAGGAGATGATCGGCCGCCTCCTCCTGGCCGGCGTGAACGTCTTCCGCCTCAACTTCTCGCACGGCGATCAGGACCTGCACCGGCAGACGGTGACTAACATCCGTTCCGCCTCGGAAGAGCTGAAGATCCCTGTCGGCATCCTGCAGGACCTGCAGGGACCCAAGATCCGCGTGGGCCGCTTCGAGAAAGACAAGGTGACCCTCAAAGAGGGCGCGCGCTTCGACCTGACCACGGGCGACGACAGTCCCGGCAACGACAAGCGCGTAGGCGTCACGTACAAGGGGCTCGTCAACGACGTCAAGGTCGGCGACACCCTCCTGCTGGACGACGGCCGCCTGAGCCTCAAGACCATCGGATTCGAGGGCGAGACCATCCAGACCGAGGTCGTTATTGGCGGCGTTCTGAGTAACAACAAGGGCATCAACATCCCGAACGCTACGCTCAGCATCCCCGCACTGACCGACAAGGACGTGCAGGACCTGAAACTCGGCGCCGAACTCGACGTGGACTGGGTAGCGATGAGCTTCGTCCGTAACCGCGACGACCTCCTGCTCGCGCGCCATTACCTCGCACGAGCCGGCTCCAACGCCAAACTCATGGCGAAGATCGAGAAACCCAGCGCGGTCGACCGCTTCGACGAGATCATCACCGAGGTCGACGGCATCATGGTGGCGCGCGGCGACCTGGGCGTGGAGATGCCGCCCGAGAAGGTGCCCCTCATCCAGAAGGACCTCATCCGCGCGTGCATCATGGCTGGCAAGCCCGTCGTTACCGCCACGCAGATGCTGGAGTCGATGATCCAGAACCCCACCCCCACGCGCGCCGAGGCGTCCGACGTGGCTAACGCCATCTACGATGGCACCGACGCAGTGATGCTCTCAGCGGAAACCGCGGTGGGCGCTAACCCCATCGAAGCCGTGAAGATGATGGACCGCATAGCGCGAGCGGTGGAATCCGACGACGACTTCCACGACAAGTTCCGCGGCGCTACCCCCAAGACGGACGCCAGCACGCCGGACGCCGTGGCCATCGCCGCTGTGGAGATGAGCTACAACCTGGACGCCAAACTCATCGTCACCTTCACGTCGAGCGGTAACACCGCGCTACGGGTGGCGCGCTGCCGGCCGCAGCCGCCGGTGCTGGCCATAACCCCCAACCCGCGCTCACTGCGCCAGATGATGATCGTGTGGGGCGTCGTGCCGCACCTGAGTGACGACATCCACGACACGGACGAGATGGTGCGGGTCGCCACTGAAGCGATCAACAAGGAAGGGCTCCTCAACGAAGGGGAACGCTTCATCATCACCGCCGGCGTGCCGTTCGGCACCCGCGGAACCACTAACCTGATACGGGTCGAGCGCTTACGCTGAGCCAACGCAGTGCCAAAAGAGTGTGACGCGGACCGTTAGCCTGGTCCGCGTCACCAGGGCCTAACAAGGAGCCCTGTTCGGTTACTAACAACAGTTCGGCCCGCCAGCAGCAATGCCGCTGGCGGGCCGAACTAGTTTATGCGTGAAGCTTAGGCGCCTTCTTCGGCGGTGACGAGGACCTTAAGGTCGATGGTCACTTCCGGGTGCGGGCGGTAGGGAACGATGTGCTCCCCGGTGGTCTTGATGGGGTCGTTGAGAAGGACCTTGCGGCGGTCGATCTCGACGTCGTAAGTGGCCTTGAGGGCGTCCGCGATGTCGCGGTTGCCGACCGAGCCGTAGATGCGCCCATCGCCGGCACGCACGCGGATCTCGAGGTGAGCGTCGCCGAGGAGTTCAGCGAGGCGCTCAGCGTCCGACTTGCGTTCAGCGAGTTGCTTAGCGCGCTGAGCCAGGCGTGCCTGGAGTTCAGCTTCGTTGGCCTTGGTGGCCGGCAGCGCCAGACCCTGAGGGACGAGGAAGTTGCGGGCGTAACCGTCCTTGACGCGGACGATATCGCCGGCTTCTCCCAGCTTCTCTACGGGTTCCAGCAGGATGACGTTCACTTCCGCACCAGCTTCTCGGTGATCGGGATGATCGCGAGCATGCGCGCACGCTTGATCGTGGTGGCGAGCCGACGCTGATGCCTGGCACACACACCGGTGCGGCGACGGGGCAGGATCTTAGCGGTGTCGGAGATGAACCGCCGGAGCATGCGCCCGTCGTGGTAATCCATGATCTCGTACTCACCCGTGCAGAACGGGCATACGCGTGGCCTGCGGCCGCGGCGGCCGCCTCCACGACGGCGGCGATCAGCGCCGCCTCTTGCTTCTCTAGCCATCTAGAAGGGTAGGTCCTCTTCTGGTGGAAATTCTTCGTCGATGTCCAGCTGGGACTTCGACGGGCTCGCCTGGGCGCCCGCTGCTTGTCGCTCGGGGCGGGTTCCGGCTCCACCGCTGCCGGGACCGCGAGTTAGGAACTCGACGCGCTGGGCTTCCAGCTTCGTCGTGAACCGTCTATTGCCTTCCTTGTCCGTCCAAGAATCGTTGACGAGCCTGCCTATCACGAACACGCCGTCGCCACGCTTGAGTTCGCCAGTCGCTTCCGCCAGCTCACGCCAGGCGGTGACGTCAACGAAGTGCGTACGCTCCTGGTCCTCGCCGCCGCGACTGCGGAACCTCTCGTTCACAGCGACCCCGAAGCGGGTGACCGCCGCGCCCGAAGGCGTGTAGCGGAGCTCGGCGTCGCGCGTGAGGTTGCCGACGATGATGACCTCGTTGAGGGCATCCTTAAGGCGGTGCTGACCGCGCGCGTCTATGACGGTGGGTTCACCGTCGCGAGCACCGTACGTGAGCACATCGACGCGGTTAGCGTTGATGTCCAGCGCGGAGCGCTTCTGCCCTTCGGGAGTTTCCCAGTTGCGGTAGTTCAGGCGACCTTCAACGAGAACGGGCGTGCCGTCCTGCAGCTGGTTCGCCAGGATCTCCGCCTGAGCGCCGAAGACCGTTGCGCGGTGATACCAGGCGAGCTCGCGGGGAGCGCCGTCTTCACCGATCACGTGGTCGTTACCGGCCAGATTGAGCTCGAGGATGGCCAACCCACCAGGGGTGTAGCGCATCTCGGGCGCCTGAACCAGCGTGCCTATCAGGTAAACGTTGTTCAAACCACGTGCCATGACGTACTCCTACTGCTCGTCTTACGGTTCTTGACCTTAGGCAGCGGCTTCAGCCTTGCCTTCGGACTTGGGCTCCTTCTTCGTCTTCCAGTCCGGACGTTGCCGGACGACCAGTACACGCATGACGTTATCGCGCTGACGCAGTGCAGCTTCGATGGTCTTGGGCGTTTCACCGGTCAGGTGTAGGCGGAAGATGAGGTAGTAACCCTCGTTGCCCTTGCGGATGGGGTAGGCCAAACGGCGCAGGCCCCACTCGTCGAGCTCGAGGATCTCCCCACCAGCGCGCTCCACCTGGAGGGCGACGGCGTCCTTCTCGGCCTGAACCTGCTGTTCGCTGAGGCTCGGATCGAGAATGAGGTTGAGATCGTACTTGACTTGTTGCGGCATGTGCACCTCCTTCCAGGCTGGTGGCGAGGCCCGGTGATTCCGGTGCCCGCGGCGTGCATCACGCGGTTCCCCGCGTAACGACACAACGCGCCAGGCCGCTTAACGGCCCGCGCTCGCCCTTCCCAGCGTCGACTCGCCACCACGTACCGCTCCTGCCGGAGATACCCCGCCCGAAGCGGCGACGCGG
>Ga0172382_10005020_pt1 | contig 19944 bp, 20 predicted proteins | sample Leawel138RmetaG_FD_122245 | JGI IMG/M metagenome (GOLD analysis project Ga0172382, IMG submission 122245) | Leachate microbial communities from a municipal landfill in Southern Ontario, Canada - Leachate well 138R metaG | ecosystem: Engineered > Solid waste > Landfill > Unclassified | place... | reverse complement strand
GGCGCCGCGTGCCGCAGCCAGCATCATCACGCCCATGATGCTCTTGGCGTTCACGCGCCGTCCGTCCTTGGTCAGCCAGACTTCGGCGGCGAACTTGCCGGCCAGCGCGCTGACCCGGGCCGACGGCCGCGCGTGCAGCCCCAGCCGGTTGACGATCTGGATATCCGCTTCGGTCATGACGCGCTCATGACGGCTGCCCATCGTCGTCCGGCATGACCCGGATCGCGCTCTGGCCGGTGGCGACCAGTTCGTTGACGACTTCCTCGAGCGGCAGGCGGCGCTGGCTGATCGCCTTGAGCAGCATCGGCAGGTTGACCCCGGCGACCACCTGTACGCGCTTGGGCTGGGCAAGCTGCATCGCGATGCGTGACGGCGTGGCGCCGAAGCAGTCGGTGAAGACGATCGCACCGCTGCCGTCGTTGATCCGCATGAGCAGGTCGCGCGCGGCCTGGGCAGCGGCCTCGGGGTCCTCGTCGGGGATGACGTCGAGCGCTGCGAGCTGCGGCGGCAGGCTGCCGAACACATGGCGGGTGCAGCGGATCAGTGCCGTGCCCAGCGGCTCGTGCGAGACGACCATGATCCCGATCATCGGGCAGCCACTTGTGCTTCGAGGGCGTCGATGAACATCGCCGCGACATCGAAGCCGGTCTGGTCGCGAATCTCCTGGAAACAGGTCGGGCTGGTGACGTTGATCTCGGTGATGCTGTGTCCGATCAGGTCGAGTCCGACCAGCAGCAGGCCGCGCGGCGCGAGCACCTGCGCGACGGCTTCACCGATTTCGCGGTCACGCGCCGACAGCTCACGGGCGACACCGCGGCCACCGGCGGCCAGGTTGCCGCGGAACTCCCCCGCTTGCGGAATCCTCGCCAGGCAATAGGGGACGACCTGACCGCCGATCAGCAACACCCGCTTGTCGCCATCGGCGATCTCGGGCAGAAAGCGCTGCGCCATCACCGAGCGCGCGCCGAAGTCGTTCAGCGTCTCGATGATGACCGACAGGTTCGGGTCGCCCTGCTCGGCGCGAAAAATCGAGGCACCCCCCATGCCGTCGAGCAGCTTGAACACGGCCGTGCCCTGCTCGGCGACGAACTCGCGCAACTGTGCGGCACTGCGGGTGACCACCATCGGTGCGGTGAACTGCGGGAACTCGGCGATCGAGAACTTCTCGTTGTGGTCGCGGATCGCCCCGGGATCGTTGAACACCCTGGCGCCCTCGCGGGCCGCATGCTCGAGCAGATAGGTGGAGTAGACATACTCCATGTCGAACGGCGGGTCCTTGCGCATCAACGTGGCGTCGAAGGCAGCGACCGGCTCGCTGGCGGCTTCGCCGAGGGCGTACCACCGGGCGGCCTTGCCGCTGCGGTCGAGCATGTCCAGTCGCCGCGCCTGCACCATGGTCCGCCCGCCGACGAGTGACAGCTCGTGCTGGCCGCAGACCCGGATCTCGTATCCGCGGCGGTCGGCCTCGACCATCATCGCGAAGGTCGAGTCCTTGTAGGTAACGATTTTCTCGACCGGGTCGAGGATGATCAGGATGCGCATCGGAGAAGCCCGGAGCCGGATTCCGGGCTGATTGTAGCGCCCGGATCATTTCGCGTAGGCCGACTCGCCGTGCGCAACGATGTCCAGGCCGATGCGCTCCTCATCCTCGCTCACGCGCAGGCCGATGATCAGGTCGACCAGCTTGTAGGCGATCAGCGACACCCCTCCCGACCAGGCGATCGTGATCAGCACGCCCTTGGCCTGGATGAACAGCTGGCTGGCGATCGCGAAATCGGCGCCCCCTGTACCTCCGAGTCCGGGCGCGGTGAACACGCCGGTCAGCAGCGCCCCGACGATTCCGCCGAGGCCGTGCACGCCGAACACGTCGAGCGCATCGTCGGCGCCCAGCATGCGCTTGAGCCCGCTGACGCCCCACAGACAGGCGATCCCGGCGACCAGGCCGATCACGATGGCGCCCATCGGCCCGACACTGCCCGCTGCCGGCGTGACGGCGACGAGTCCGGCGACCGCTCCCGAGGCCGCCCCCAGCATCGAGGCCTTGCCCTTGGTGAAGGCCTCGCCGGTGATCCAGGACAGCGCCGCCGCAGCCGTGGCGAACAAGGTGTTGAGGACGGCCAGCGCAGCGGTGGGGCCGGCTTCCAGCGCCGAACCGCCGTTGAAACCGAACCAGCCCACCCACAGCAGCGACGCTCCGACCATGGTCAGCGGCAGCGAGTGCGGCGGCATGGCTTCGCGACCATGACCGAGGCGCTTGCCCACCATCCACGCGCCGACCAGACCCGCAACCCCGGCGTTGATGTGCACGACGGTACCACCGGCGAAGTCGAGCGCACCGTCCTTGAACAGCAAACCCTCGCCGTACCAGACCATGTGCGCAACCGGCAGGTAGCCGAAGGTGAACCAGAGGACCGCGAACGCCAGCACCGCCGGAAACTTCATCCGCTCGGCGAACGACCCCACGATCAGCGCACAGGTAATGCCCGCGAACGTCGCCTGGAAGCCGACAAAGACGTACTCGGGCAGCACCACGCCGGCGCTGAAGGTCTCGGCCACCGTGTCGATCGTGACGCCGCTCAGGAACAGTTTCTCGAAGCCGCCCAGGAACGGGCCGGTGCCGGTGAAGGCCAGGCTGTAGCCGTAGACCGACCAGAGCACGACGATCAGCGAGAAGACCACGAAGACCTGCATCAGCACCGACAGCATGTTCCTGGCGCGTACCAGCCCGCCGTAGAACAGCGCCAGGCCGGGCACCGTCATCGCAACGACCAGCACCGTCGAGGTCAGCATCCAGGCCACATCGCCCTTGGACATGGTGGCCGCATCGGTGGCTCCATCGACCGCCAGGGCAGCTACCGGGGCCAGCAGCCCCCACAACATCACCGGCATCCAGGCCGGCATCCGGAATGGAACTCTCATCATGTTCTCCTGAGTGGGGCCGGGTTCAGAGTGCGTCCAGGCCGGTTTCGCCGGTGCGGATGCGCACGGCCTGCTCGATCGCGTGGACGAAGATCTTTCCGTCACCGATCTTTCCGGTGCGCGCCGCGGCCTCGATGGTCTCGATCACGCGCTCGACCAGTTCGTCGGCAACGGCTGCCTCGATCTTGGCCTTGGGCAGGAAGTCGACGACATACTCGGCACCGCGATACAGCTCGGTGTGGCCCTTCTGACGGCCGAAACCCTTGACTTCGGTAACGGTGATGCCCTGCACGCCGAGCGCCGACAGCGCCTCGCGCACCTCGTCGAGCTTGAACGGCTTGATGATTGCAGTAACCAGTTTCATCAGCTTCTCCAGGCGCGGCCGCCGATCGCAGCCGCGCGAATCGGGTTCAGAACGTCCTGCCGACCGACAGGACCACGGTTGCCTTGCCCAGGTCGCGATCGAACGCGTTGCGATAGCACTCGCCGGCCTCGCCCCTGGCGTTGGTATCGATGTACGACAGACCCCAGCTCAGCCCGGCATGCTCCTTCGTCACACCGAGTTGCCAGTCCGCATACGAACAGTCGCTGCGGGCGCGCACCTGGATGCCGCCGACGCTGCCCGACGGAATGCGCTGGTAGCCGACGTGGGCCAGCAGGCCAAAGCCGGCGCCCAGCTCGAACTCCCCGCTCAGATCGAGGTAGCCGGAACCCTTGCTGTCGTCGACGCCGAACAGGTTGGTGACGGCGTGCGAGTACTTCAGGCTCAGGTTGCGCCAACTGGCCGACGCGTAGAGCTCGGTGGTATGGGGCGAGGTGAAGCCGGCCGGATAGCGGCCCGGATAGAAGTAGCGCAGCACGCCGAAGTCGTAGTCGATGCCGCCGGCGCTGATCCGGTAGCCGCCGTACAGATCCATCTCGACACTGTTGCTGACCGGCGCGGCGCCGTCGGACAGCCAGCTCACGTTCGAGCCCCAGGTGCCGACGTACAGGCCGCCGGCATGGGCGTAGTCGAGGCCGGCCTGCACGGCGGGCTTGCGGTTGGTCTGCCCGATACCGCGAAAGCGATACTCGCTTGCCAGCGTCATGTTGGCACTGAGCGAGTGCGGCGGCTCGGGAACGCCGGACTGAGCGCCGGAGACTGCGGGCATGCCGGTTGCGCAGGCGGCCAGTGCAGCGGCCAGGAGGGGCTTCTTCGGTTTCATGATCGGACACTCCGTTGAATGGCTGGGGTTGGTTCGGCAAGTCTCGAAGGCCGTTCATGCATTTCCCGTGCCAGATTCCCGAGTCGCGATCGGCAACGGTCTGCACCGACCCGGAATGGCTCGCAGCACCGTCACGTGAACCGTCGCGGGGCACGGAGAAGCTCCGTTGCGGTGCAAGATCGCGCCGCGCATCGGCTCGGGGCGCGACCGACGCTTCGGAACTAGGCCGAAGGCACGATCCGGGCCCGTTTCCCCTCAACAGCCTGCGTGCTAGACTGGTTTCACCATGTCGAAGCCCGACCCGCAGGCGTTCATCGCCGATCTCCAGGAGCGTCTGTCCGGCCTGCTGCGCAACAGCCCGGCCGCCGACCTCGAACGCAACCTGCGGGCCCTGCTCGGCCAGACCTTCCAGCGCCTCGACCTGGTCACTCGCGATGAATTCGATGCCCAGCTCGAGCGCCTGGCCCGGCTGCAGGAACGCGTCGCGCAGCTCGAAGAGGCACTCCGCGAGCGGGAGCGCCCCGATCCCTGACTGACCGGCCGGCGCGCCGGCCGGAGGTCCGGATGTCGCTGGCAGTGGTACGCAGCAGGGCGCTGGTGGGCATGTCCGCCCCGCCTGTCGATGTCGAAGTCCATCTGGGCCTGGGCCTGCCGGCCTTCCACATCGTCGGCCTGCCCGAGGCCGTCGTGCGCGAAAGCCGCGAGCGCGTGCGGGCCGCCCTGCTGCACGGCGGTTTCGACTTCCCGAACCGGCGGCTCACCGTCAACCTCACGCCGGCCGACCTCCCGAAGGACTCCGGCCGCTTCGACCTGCCGATCGCCCTGGGCATCCTGGCCGCCAGCAGTCAACTGCCCGGCAAGGCCCTGGACGATATCGAGTTCGTCGGCGAACTGTCGCTCACCGGCGACATCCGCCCGATTCGCGGCGCACTGGCGATGGCAGCCGCCGTCGCGCACGACGGCGAAGGGCGCAGCCTGATGCTGCCCGCCGCCAATGCAGCAGAGGCAGCCCTCGTCGAGACGCTGTGCGCCCTGGCCGCAGGCCGGCTGACCGATCTGGTCGCCCAGTTGCGCGGCACGGCGGCCTTCGAACGGATCGACCCGGCCCGCCCCGGGCAGGGCAACGAGGCCACCGGCGCCGGCCATTTCCCGGCGAGCGAGATCGATTTCGCCCAGATCAAGGGCCACGACCAGGCCCGTCGCGCCCTCGAGATCGCCGCGGCCGGCCGACACAGCCTGTTGATGCTCGGCCCGCCCGGAGCAGGCAAGTCGCTGCTGGCCGCCGGCCTGCCCGGCATCCTGCCGCCGATGGCGGGCGACGAGGCCCTGGCCAGCGCGGCCGTCACCAGCCTCGGCGGGCGCTTCCACGCCCGGGACTATGGCCAGCGCCCGTTCCGTGCGCCCCATCACAGCGCGTCGACGATCGCCCTGGTCGGCGGCGGTGCCAATCCGCGCCCCGGCGAAATCAGCCTGGCGCACAACGGCGTGCTGTTCCTCGACGAACTGCCGGAGTTTCCACGCACCGCCCTCGAAGCACTGCGCGAACCGCTGGAAACCGGTCGGATCGCGCTGTCACGCGCGGCCCGGCAGATCGAGCTGCCGGCGAACTTCCAGCTGATCGCCGCCATGAACCCCTGCCCCTGCGGCTACCTGGGCGACGATCGCTGCCGCTGTCCGCCCGAGCGCGTCCGTCGTTACCAGGATCGCGTTTCGGGCCCGCTGCTCGATCGCATCGACCTCCAGATCCAGGTGCTGCCGGTCGACGAATGGACGCTGACCTCGCCGACGCCGGGCGAACCGTCGGCAGCGATCCGGGCCCGCGTCGGCGCCGCCCACGATCGCCAGTTGCGGCGCCAGCAGCAAGCGAACGCGGCGCTCGGGCCGGCGGCGATCGACCGCCACTGCCCACTCGACCCCGATGCGCTGGCGCTGCTGCACACGGCCGCGCGCCGGCTGCGCTGGTCGTCGCGGGCGCTGCACCGGACGATCCGGGTCGCCCGCACCATCGCCGACCTGGCCGGCCGCGATCCGCTCACCGCCGCCGACGTCGGCGAAGCGATCGGCTACCGACGCAGCTTGCGCCCGGAAGCCTGAAGGACCGCCGGAAGCCCGCAGGGCCCAGGCATCCTGAAGGGCCGCCGGGTATCATCGACAGCGATCGACGGCGGTCCGTTCCTTTTCCGTCCGCTCCTTGCCTCTTTCCCCTTTCCCCTTTCCCCTTTCCCCTTTCCCCCTCACCCGATCTTGTCCGACCCGCACTCACCCGCCTCTCGCCCGTCCGGCCTCGATCCGGCCGCCGCCGAACTCCCGCTGCACGGCTTCACCGTGATCGAGCTGCACGCGATCGGCCCGGTGCCTTTCGCCGGGCTGCGCCTGCGCGAGCTCGGCGCCGAGGTCGTGCGCATTTCACCTCCCGCCGACCCCGGCCTGGGCGTGCTGATGCAACCCGAGCACGACCTGCTGAACGTCGGCAAGACGGCTGTCGCCCTCGACCTGAAGTCCCCCGCGGGGCTCGCAGCGCTGCACGACCGGCTGGCCGGCGCCGATGTCCTGCTCGAAGGCTTCCGGCCCGGTGTGCTCGAACGCCTCGGCCTGGCTCCGGCGGCGCTGCTGGCCCGCCACCCGCGGCTGGTCATCGGACGCCTGTCGGGCTGGGGCAGCGCCGGGTCGCTGGCGCCGCGGGCCGGCCACGACATCAACTACCTGGCGCTGAGCGGCGTGCTCAACGCGATCGGCAACCCCGAGCAGCCGCTGCCGCCGCTGAACCTGGTGGCAGACTTCGGTGGCGGCGCGATGCTGCTGCTGGTCGGCGTGCTCGCCCGGCTGGCGCGCCGCGGCATCGACGGGCGCGGCGGCGTGGTCGAAACCAGCATCCTGGCCGGCACCGTCAGCCTCACGCCGATGTTCTACGGTCTGCTGGCCGGTGACGGCTGGGGCCTGACCCGCCAGGCCAACCTGCTCGATGGCGGCCGCCCGTTCTATCGCGTCTACCGCTGTGCCGACGGACGCTTCATCGCAGTCGGCGCGCTCGAACCGAAGTTCTGGCGCCAGCTGCTCACCGTGGCCGGGCTGGAGAACGAGATCGACCCTGCCGACCAGTACCGGCCGGATTCCTGGCCGGCGACCGCGGAACGGCTGGCACAGCGCTTTTCCGAACGCAGCCGCGACGACTGGGCAGCCCTGGCCGAACCGGTCGATGCCTGCCTGTCGCCGGTGCTCGATTTCCTGGAAGCGGCCCGCCATCCGCACAACCTGGCCAACCGGCTCTATCGCGCTGAACCCTATCCGCAGCCCGGACCCGCCCTGGACTTCGGCCACCCGCGCCGCGACCCGTGAACCTCCCGGCCGGCGTTGCCTGGGCGCTGGTCGCCGGTGTGCTGTGGGGGACGGTCTTCATCGTCCCGGTCATCCTGCACGATTACCCGGCAGTCGTCCTGTCGGTCAGTCGCTACCTGGCCTTCGGACTGATTGCACTGCCCCTCGCACTGGCCAGCCGGAGCGCGATCGCGCAGCTCGAACGGGCCGACTGGATCGAGGCCGCCAAGCTCTCGCTGGTAGGCAACCTGCTCTATTACAGCTTCGCCGCAGCGGCGATCCAGCGGGCCGGCGCACCACTGCCGACGGTCATCGTCGGCAGCCTGCCGGTAGTGATCGCGATCGCGTCCAACCTCGGCACCGGCGCGCGCGTCATGCCCTGGCGCCAACTGGTCCTGCCTCTGGCGCTGCTGGCGGCCGGCATCCTGCTGGTGAATCGCGACGAACTGCTGCGACTCGCCGCGGCCGACACCGACGCGCCTGGCGGGCGCCTGCTCAGCGGCGCATTGCTGGCGTTTGCCGCAGTCGCCTGCTGGACCTGGTATCCGATCCGCAACGCCGCCTGGTTGCGGGCCCGTCCCGGATTGCGCTCCGAAACCTGGACGACCGCCCAGGGCCTGACCACGCTGCCACTGTCGCTGGTCGGCTGGCTCGCGATCGGCGCACTCGATGCGGCCGGCCTGGCCCGGCACGACGGCTTCGACTGGCCGCTGGGCCCCCGCCCGTTGCTCTTCGTCCTGATGATGCTGGCCATCGGCCTGCTGGCCTCATGGCTGGGCTCGCTGTGCTGGAACCGGGCGAGCCGGCTGCTGCCGACCTCGCTCGCCGGCCAGTTGATCGTCTTCGAGACGCTGTCGGCGCTGGCCATGGGTTTCGCCTGGCGCGGCCAGTGGCCGGCGCCAGGCACCTGGCTCGGTGTCGCGCTGCTGGTGGCCGGCGTTGCCGCCGGCGTGCACGCCTTCAGTCGCCGTGCTGCGGCGGGCTGACCCGCCACCGCGCCAGCACCGCCACCGACAGCAACTGCAGGATGACCCACAGCAGCATCGCGTAGCGAAAACCACGGCTACCGCCGGTTTCGTCGCCGAAGGCATCGACCGCCACGCCGAACAGCCACTGGACGAGGAACATGGCGACGAAGATCGTCAGGTTGAACGCGGTGAAGGCGCGCCCGGTGAGATGTTCCGGAAAAGCCAGGCTCACGTGCGTCTGGGTCAGCGCGTAGACGGTGGTGAATATGGCGACGCCCAGCCACAGCAGCCAGGCCAGCTCGCCGCCGGCCCAGGCGATCGCGAACTCGAAGCCGATCAGCACCAGCGAACCCGTGACGACGATCGAGATCGTCGAATAGCCGCGCCGGGCCAGCCACGGCACGGCCCAACCCAGCGTCAGGTAGGCCAGCATCAGGACCGTGTTGAACACGAACAGCGCGCGTGCCGACGTGTCCAGGTCCATGCCCAGCACCTCTCGGAACCAGGGGCCGATCCACAGGCTCTGGAAAGCGATGAAGCTGGCCTGCACCATCATGGCCGGAATCGCGAAGCGCCAGAAGTACGGTGTTGCAAACACGATCCGGTAGCCGGCCCACTGTGACTCACCCGGCCTGGCCGGCACCAAAGGCTCGTCCGACGGCAACAGGAAGTAGATTGCCGCTGCCGACAACGCCACCAGGCCCGCCGCCACCCAGAACAGGCCCCGCCAGCCCAGCAGCGGCATGGCCATCTGCACCGGAACGGTCGTGGCCAGCGCCCCCAGCGAGCCCGCCATCAGCATCCAGGCGGCCAGCTGCTGCTGGCGCCCGGGCGCATACCAGAACCGGAAGGCCCGCAGCGAGCACATCAGCGCGCCGGCCACCCCGATGCCGATCAGCGCCCGCCCGATCCACAGCATCGTCGGATCGACGGCCATCGCGAACACCGCGCAGCCGGCCGCGGTGATCGTCATCAGGAAGGCATTGACGCGACGCGAGCCGAAGCGGTCGAGCCAGATGCCAAGCGGCAACTGCATCAGGGCGAAGGCGAAGAAATAGGCAGATGACAGCGAACCGAGCTGGGCATTGCTCAGGCCGAATTCATCGGTCAGCGCCGGCGAGATCATCGCGTTGATCGAGCGCAGCGCATACGACATGAAATAGCCGAAGGCGAAGGCCAGGAAAACGCGAACCGCGGCACCGCGAGCAAGGATCCGGGTCATGTCGGGTACCAGGTCAATCGACGAGCCTGAAGCCGTCGAGGAAGATCTTCGTCTGATCGGGATCGGGATCCGGCCCCAGCACCACCGCCTGCCAGACACGCCCGGGGCGGGCCGAGAAAATCGCGTGCAGCATGACCGGCCGGCCGTTGGCCGTGCCTTCGGCCGAAACGCGCCAGCCCGGCGCTGAACCGACGACCGTACCGCCGGCATCGAGTACCGGCACCGGCACGGCCTCGGCCTGCAGTTCACGACCCGTCACGTTGCGCACCATGGCCGTGCGCATGGCGGCCAGTGCGCGCTCGCGCACCTCGACCGATTCATCGGGCAGCGGCGCGGCAGCGACCGTGAACGCCACGCCGTCGATCTGCGCGCCCTGCATCGTCATCTGTACGGGCAGGTCTTCGAGCATGATGGCGCGTGTGAGCCGGTCGGGGCGGGCCGGCATCAGCGCCCGGTAATGGTCCTCGTCGGCGCGGATCTCCCGCCAGTCGTAGGCCGGCGAGCAGGCTGTCAGCAGGGCCACGGCGCACAGCAGGGCTGCGGCCGGAACGCAGGCCAGCAGACGACGAAAGGATGCCGGTGCGTACAGCGACCGAGCAGCAGGGGCGGGCATCAGGTAATGTTAGCAATGACCACAGCAATGCCACGGAGGCGGCAATGATCTACGAGTTCAAGTCGCGGGTAACCGGAACGGTCGTCATGAACAAGGGTGCCGCCGAATGGGTGCTTTCCGTCATCGGCAAGCAGCCGGGGCCACAGGGCATCGTCACCGTCGAGCAGATGCCGGCGGCGATCGATGCACTGCGCAAGGCTGTCGAAGACGAAAAGCGGGAGATCCGTGCCGCCCGGCGGGAAAGTGCCCACAACGAGGACGAGGCCGGCGACGAGGACGACGAGGACGGCCCCAGCGCCATCGTCACCCACGCGCAGCGCGCCTGGCCGTTCATCGAGATGCTGGTCGCCGCCCACAAGGGCGGTCGCGAGATCACCTGGGGGGTCTGAAACCCTCGCGCATGCTCGCGAACAGGGTGGGCCGGCCGACCTGGCCGCCCTTGAGCAGCACTTCCAGACCGTCGACCAGCGGATCGTCGGCCAGCAGCCGGCAGACGTGGGCGTTGTCGACGAAGGCGCTGGCGACCACTTCGAGGGCCCAGGCGCCCAGTTCGCGCATTGTGTAGCCGGACGAATCCCCGCCGGCCACGACGATGCGGCGCAGCCCGCCGCGACGCAGCATCGCCCGGATCAGGGCTGCGTAGCCGGCGCCGATCCGGGCCGCCAGTTGCTGCGGTTCGACCGCATGCTCATCGATGTAGGCCCGCACCCGGGCCACCGACGGGTCGTCGGGACCCCGGGCGGTGTGGACGACGGCCCCGCCGCAGGCAGCCAACGCCCGCTGCAGCCGGTCGGCCAGCGCCTCGGTATCGGCGCTGCCACCGAGCAGGCCGACCGGATCGAGCGCCTCGACGTGCCAGCCCATCTGCTCGACCGTGTCGATCTGTCGGGCCGTGACCGACGAGCAGCTGCCCGACAGGACCAGCAGCCGGTCGACGCCGGGCAAAGTCTGCGCAGGCGGCGGCTGACGCACAGCGCCGCTGGCCTGCAGGTACTGGCCGAGCCCGTGCGCAAGCCCCTGGGCGGCCAGCGCCAGCATGCCGTCACCGGCCTGCGCCTGCTCCCAGATCGTGCCGGCGGCCCGCACCAGCTGTGCCTCGGTACAGGCGTCGAAGATCACCGGACCGGCCTGCCAGTCGACCGATCGCGCCAGCGCCGCTGGGCCACCGGCCGCCGGAGCGCCGGCCGCCGGGTCGCCGGCCGCATCGATTGCGCGGATGTCGACGGCTGCGCCGGCCGGCAAACCCTGTTCGGCCAGGATCCGCCCCAGGTCGGCCTCGTGCATCGGCGTGCTCGGATGGCTGCGCATGACCGGATGGCGGTCGAGCCGGTAGATGTCGTCGGCGTGACGGGCGAAGTGGTTGCCGAACACCGTGTAGCGGCCGAACTCGGGCATGGCCGCCAGCACGGCGAGCGGGCGCTGCGGCCAGCGGGCCATCATCCGGCGGGCCGCCTCGCCGAGGCTGCCGATCGCCGGCGTGGAGTCGAAGGTCGAACAGCACTTGTACTGGAACAGCGGTGCACCGAGCGGCGCCAGGGCGGCGATCGCCGGGTCGATCTCGGCGGCCATCGCCGCCCTGGGCAGCGAGCGTGCGACGCCGGCTACGCCAACCACTTCGGCGCCGCCGCGCGCGGCAAGTGCCGCGAGCCGGGCCGGCGACGGCGGCTCGAAGAACAGTACCGACCTCAGGCCATTGCGGCGGAACTGCGCAAGGTTGTCGGAGGCGCCGGTGAAATCGTCGCCGTAGAAAGTGGCTAGCGGCGGCGCCGCTCGGACTGAGCTCATCGTGAACGAATCCTGTGCAGGCGTGAACGACTGGTTTGCAGCTGGACGGCTTACAGCTGGACGCGCACGCTGCCGATGCCGTCGAAGCGGGTCGTCACCAGATCACCGGCCCGGGCCGGCGGCATACCGGCCCAGGCGCCGGTGGTCACCACGGTGCCGGCCGGCACCGAGCGACCGTCGCGGGTGGCATGGTGCAGCCAGACCGGCAGCCCCCAGGTCGGCGAACCCAGTGGGTGCGTGCCGGTGCGCACCATCGCTTCGGCGCCCCCGATCGTGACCTCGCAGCGCTGCGCAGCCCAGTCGCGCCGCGCGTAGGGCATCCATTCGCCCAGGGCCAGCGCTCCGTGCGACTGCAGGTCGGCCAGCTTCATCGGCGCCGTTGCCTGGGCCGGATCGGCCCAGCGGCTGTCGACGATCTCGATCGCCACGCACATCGCGTCGACCAGTTCGTCGGCGATCCGGTCGCCGAGCGCCTCGCGCGCGGCCGGATCGGCCTGCCCGGCCCGGGCCGCCAGGGCAGCCGCGGTTTCGGCCGACACCTCGCGACCGATCCGCAGCGCAATCTCGATCTCGATCAGCGGGCCGTGAAAGCGCGTGTCGGTGTAGTCGGCCGGGCTGGCGCGCACGCCATCGGGCGGCAGTGGCGCATGGGTGACCGGCTGGTCGCGCCCCGGCCCGCCGCTTTTCCAGGCACCCGGCGCCCGGCCCCCGAACCAGCCCAGGGCCTCGGCGACCGCTGCCTGCACCGCATAGGACGCCTCGAAATCGGGCACGGCCGCCTGCCATTGCGCAGCGTCGAGCGCCTTGCCGTCACGGTGGGCGGCAGCCAGGGCCTGGGCAAGTGCATCGATCGTCGGGGAACTCATGACTTCATCCTTTCAGCGTGGGTTCAATGGATTTCCGGCGTCCCGGCAGATTGCCGGTCCGGCGCATTCACTGCAGGGCGCCGAGCGCCTCGAGCACCGCCCTGACTTCGGCCTGGCCCTGGACCGACAGCGGCGCCTGCGGCGGCAGCGGTTCGCCGACCGGATAGCCCTGCATGACCAGTCCGCCCTTGATGCAGGCGGCCAGGTTGTGGCGCGCGAAGGCTTCGTTCAGCGCCCACAGCCGGGTCTGCAGCGCCATCGCGTCGGGCCAGTGCCCGGCCCGGCACAGCTCGTAGAGTTCGACGCTCTGGCGGGGAATCAGGCAGGCCGGACCGGCCATCCAGCCAACGCCGCCGATCAGCATCACGCAAGCCGGGATGTGCGCCGAGGCAGCGCAGACCTGCATCCGTCCTTCGACCCGGCCGATGATCGACAGCAAGCGGCCGGTATTGTTCGAGGCATCCTTGATCGCCCGGACATTGTCGATCCGGCTGAGGCGGTCGATCACCGGCAGCGAGAGGTCGGCGCGCTGGAAGTTCGGATTCGTGTACAGCACCACTGGCAGCGGCGTGGCCTGCGCAATGGCGGCGAAGTAGTCGAACACGCCATCGTCGCTCACCGGGAAATAGGCTTCGAGAATGGCGAGGATCGCGTCGGCGCCCAGCGCCTGCATCTCGCGCGCCTGGCGCCGGGCCTCGGCAATCGTGGTGGCCGCGACCCCGGCCACCACCGGCACGCGGCCGCGCGCCGCCTCGATGGTCACCTCGACCACTCGCCGACGCTGCGGCCACGACAGGTAGGCGAACTCGCCGGTGGAGCCCAGCGGTGCGAGGCCATGCACGCCGGCCTCGATCAGGTCATCGACCAGCCGGGCCAGCACCGGCGCGTCGATCTCGCCCTCGGCCGTCACCGGCGAAACCAGATAGGGGTAAACCCCGTGAAAATCCACGGCGCGCGTTCCAGGAAGATGGTTTCGGGAGAAGGTGGTTTCAGCAAATCCGAATTGCGCTCGACCCGTCTCCGGGGCAAGCTTGCATCGGGACACGCGATTCTCGCATGCGCATCCGGCGGCCTGCCACGCCGCGCTTGCCATGCACCGCGGACGCAGCGGAACGCGTAGACTTAAGAAACACCAAAGCCTCGCTTCGGCAACCGCAAATGGCGCGGACCGGCGAAGCAGGCGAGACTCCGGGGTCCGGCATTTCCGGATTCCGGACAGATTCCACAACACAGCAGGAGACACCCCATGAAACTCTACGGAGCGCTCGCAACGACTGTCGCCCTTGCGCTGGGCGCAGGCACTGCGCTTGCCCAGGACAAGCCGGCCGAACTCAAGGTCGGCATCACGACCTTCATGTCCGGACCGGCTTCGGTCTTCGGCGTTCCCGGCAAGGCCGCCGCCGACCTCCTCATCGAGGAGATGAACGCCAAGGGCGGCATCGGCGGCGTCAAGATCTCGCCGATCTTCATCGATGAAGGCATCGGCGGCGACAAGATGTTGTCCGAGTACCGCCGCCTGGTGCAGGAGCAGGGCGTGCGCGTCACGCTCGCGGCGATCTCGAGCGGCAGCTGCAACATCATTGCGCCGGTTGCCGAAGACCTCAAGGTGCTCAACGTGATGTGGGACTGCGGCACCGAGAAGATCCTCGAGGACAAGCGCTACCGCTATGTCGTGCGCACGCAGGCCAACGCCACCACCGAGATGGTCGCCACCGTCCTATACCTGATGAAGACGCGGCCGGACTTCAAGACCGTGGCCGTCGTCAACCAGGACTACGCCTGGGGTCGCGACTCCTGGGAGCTCTTCCTCGGCACGCTGAAGGCCTTCAAGCCCGACGTCAAGGTCGTGGCCGAGATGTTCCCGAAATTCGGCGCGTCCGACTTCTCCACCGAGATCAGCCGGCTGCAGGCCATGCGGCCCGATGTCGTGCTGAACACCTCCTGGGGCGGTGACCTCGACACCTTCGTGCGCCAGGCTTCGCAGCGCGGGCTGTTCAGGCAGAACACCACCTTCGTGATGCCGCTGGCCGAAAGCTCGCTCGAGCGGCTCGGCAACGCCATGCCCGAGGGCGTGATCGTCGGCGGGCGTGGCGAACACTACTTCCTGCACCCGGAAACCAAGGACGATCCGAAGCACAAGGACTTCGTCGCCAAGTTCCGCAGCAAGACCAACGCCTACCCGATCTACCCGACCTATCACATGGCCCAGGCGCTGGAAGGCCTGAAGACCGGCTACGAAACCGCCATGCAGGCCAACGGCGGCAAGTGGCCATCGCCCGAGCAGGTGGCCGACGCCATGCGCAAGATGGAGTTCAAGGCCTTCGGACGCGTCGTCAAGATGCGCGAGGATGGTCAGGGCCTGGAAGACCAGTTGCTGGGCCTCACCAAGCGCGTGCCCGAGTATCCGTTCGTGATCATGGACAAGATGATGCTGATTCCGGCCGACATGGTCACCGCCCCGGTCGGCGAGCGCTCGCCGGAATGGGTCAAGACCATCAAGCCCGACATCCTGAACAGCGACCGGCTGAAGTCATACGACTACAAGTGAGTTGAGCCGCTGCATGCGGGCCCCTGGGTCTGAACGGCTCCGGGGCCCGTACCTTGCCCGCACTCACCCCCGACGATGAACGCCAGCCTGCTGCTACTCGCCCTGATGGACGGCATTTCCTATGCCGCCCTGCTGTTCCTGGTCGCCCTCGGCTTGACGCTGATCTTCGGCGTCATGAACATCCTGAACCTCGCCCACGGCAGCCTGTATGCCTGGGGCGGCTACGTCGCCGCCACCTTCGGCATCGTCATCGCCAAGGCCGGGCTGTCGCCGCTGCTGATCCTGCCTGCGCTGGTCATCGGCGCCGTGCTGACCGGCATCGTGCTGGGCAGTATCCTGGAGATCGGCCTGCTGCGCCGCATTCTCACCAAGGATCCGATCCTGCAACTGCTGGGCACCTTTGCGGCCTTCATGATCCTCGAAGACCTGCAGCGCCTGATCTGGGGTTCGCAACCGTATTTCGTGTCCGACGTCGTCTCGCTGCTGGGCACGCTCACCGTCGCCGACGTCACCTACACCCGCTACCAACTGCTGGTCATCCCGTCGGTGGCGGTCGTCGCCCTGCTCGGACTGCGCTGGTTCCTCAACCGCACGGCGCTGGGCCGGCAGGTCACCGCCGTCACCCACCACCGCGAGATCGCGACGGCAATGGGCGTCAACGCCAGCCGGGTGTCGCTGCTCACGATCGTCATCGGCGCTGCGCTCGGCGCCCTGGGCGGTGCGCTGGCTGCGCCGACCACCTCGATCACCCCCGGCATCGGCGCCGAGATGATGGTGCTGTCCTTCGCGGTGGTCGCCACCGCCGGCCTCGGCCAGATCGGCGGCGCCGCCATCGCGGCGCTGATGATCGGCCTGGGCCGGTCGTTCGCCGTCTACCTGTTTCCCGAAGTCGAGGTGCTGGTGCCTTATCTGATCATGGTGGCGGTGCTGCTGATCCGGCCGCAGGGCATGTTCTCGCGCGTGGCCACCCGGAGGATCTGAGCATGCGGCTGCGTCTGTTCGTCATCGTCCTGCTCGCCATCGTCCTGGCGCTGCCGGCCTACATCCCGTGGCTGAAGACACCCATCCTGCTGGCGCTGTCCAACGGCCTGGCCGTGCTCGGCGTGATCGCGCTGCTGCGCGCCGGCCAGGTGTCCTTCGGCAACGCGATGTTCGTCTGTCTGGCCGGCTACACCGTCGCGTTCACCGCCCGGGCCGCGCAGGTCGACGCGCTGGTGCTGATCCTGCTGGGCACTGTCGCCGCAACGCTGGCCGGAGCGCTGATCGGCCTGTTCATGGTGCGCTACCGCGGCATCTTCTTCGGGATGCTCAACCTCGCCTTCTCGATGGTCCTGTTCTCGGTGCTGGGCAAGTTCGGCGCCGTGACCGGCGGCACCGACGGCCTGCGTTTCGACCGGCCCACGCTGGGCTTCGTGCAGATGCAGCGCGACGGCTTCGAGACCACGCTGCTGATCATTGCCGTCTTCGTCGCACTGGTCGCCGGCATCCTGGTGCAGCGCTATTTCCGCTCGGCACGTGGCCAGCAGCTGGCCGCGATCAAGACCAACGAGACACGGCTGGAATACCTGGGCATCTCGGCCAAGCGCGTCTTCTGGGGCGGCTATGTGCTGGCGGCCGCGCTGTGCGGGCTCGGCGGCAGCTTCTTCGCGCTCACCCAGGGGCTGGTCACGCCGGAGATGGGCTACTGGGTGCGCTCGGGCGAGATCGTCTTCATCGCCATCCTGGGCGGCTCCGGCCATGCGATCGGTGCCTTCATCGGAGCTTTCGTCTTCGAGTTCGTCAAGCTCTACGTCGCGGCCTGGCTCACCGGTGCCTGGCAGCTCGTGCTCGGCGCCATCCTGCTCGTGATGGTCTTCGCGGCCCCCACCGGCATCTTCGGGCTGCTGGAGCGCCTGCTGCGGCCCGCACCCGCGCTGTCGGAGAAACGGGCATGAGCAAGCAACAGGCCATCCTGTCCACACGCGGACTGTCGCTGTCCTTCGGCGGCGTCGTCGCCGCCGACTCGATCGACTTCGACCTCTACCCGGGCGAACGCCTCGCCGTCGTCGGCCAGAACGGTGCCGGCAAGACCACCTTCATCAACATCTGCACCGGCTACCTGAAGCCGCAGTCGGGCCAGGTCTTCCTCGAAGGCGCCGACATCACCGGACGCACGCCGCGCGAGATCACCCGGCGTGGTGTGGGCCGGTCGTTCCAGCTGCCGCAGGTCTTCGGCGAACACACGGTGCGCGAGTGCCTGCTGATCGCCGCCTCGGCCAAAGCCGGGCGGACCGGCGCCCTGCGTCCGCTCGAACAGCTGCCCAACGCAGCCGACGTCGAAGCCACCCTCGAACTGCTGCAGCTGGCACCGCGCGCCGGCGACCTCGCCAGCTCGCTGCCCGAAGGCCAGCGCAAGCTGCTCGACATCGCCATGGCCCTGGTCCTCAATCCGCGGCTGCTGATCATGGACGAGCCCACCAGCGGCGTGTCCACCGAGGAAAAGCACCTCCTGATGGACGTACTGATGCGCGCGCTCGACGAGCGCCAGGTCACCAGCATCTTCGTCGAGCACGACATCGACATCGTGCGCACCCATGCCAGCCGGCTGGCGGCCTGGATCGCCGGCCGGATCGCCGCCGACGGGCCGCCCGAGCAGGTGCTCGCCGATCCGGTCGTCATCGAGAACGTCATTGGAGAATCCTGAGGTGCTGACCCTGGAATCCGTCTCCGCAAGCATCGCCGGCATCTCGGTGCTGCGTGGCATCGAGGCGCGGCTGGAGCGCGGCACGACGGCCGCGGTCGTCGGTCGCAACGGCGCCGGCAAGACCACACTGCTGCGCCTGATCATGGGTTTCCTGCCCGGACACGCCGGCCGGGTCCTGCTCGACGGCCAGGATCTCGCCGGCGTTCCGGCACGCAACCGGGCCCGCCTCGGCGTCGGCTACGCGCCCGAAGACCGGGTGCTGTTTCCGAGCTTCGATGTCGAGGAGAACCTGCGTTTTCCCTGCGAGGTGATCGGCATGCCGCGCAGCGAAGTCGACGCGCGGCTCGAACAGACGCTGGGCATCGTTCCCGAACTCAAGCCGATGCTGCCCCGGTCGGGCGCCGGCCTGTCCGGGGGCCAGGGCAAGATGGTTGCCCTGGGCCGTGCGATCATGGCCGGTGAACGGCTGGTGCTGCTCGACGAGCCCTTCCAGGGCCTGGCGCCGGTGCTGGCCAGCCAGTACGGCGAATCGCTGCAGCGCCTGATCGCTGCCCGGCCCGAGCTGTGCATCGTCATCACCGAATCGAACCGCAGCCTGCTGCGCGATATCCCTTCCGTGACACTGGTGCTCGAACGCGGCGAGTTGCAGCGCGATGGGCAGGCGGCCGCAGCCATCCACTGACCAGACATCACGGAGAGCGCCATGCACAGGCATTTCATTGGCGGCGACTGGGTCGCCAGCACCGACGGGCGGACCCTGCCGGTCATCGACCCGAGCACCGGCGAAGCCTTCACCGAGATCGCCCGCGGCGGCGCGGCTGACATCGACCGCGCGGTGCGGGCGGCTCGCGCGGCCCGCAACGGCGCCTGGGGCCGGCTGAACGCCACCGAGCGCGGCCGCATCCTGATGAAGATGGCCGGGCTGATCAGCGATCGCCACGAAGAACTCGCCCGCCTGGAGGCGCGCGACACCGGCAAGCCGCTGGCCCAGGCACGCGCCGACATCACCGTGGCCGCCCGCTACTGCGAGTTCTACGGCAGCGCCGCCGACAAGGTGCACGGCCAGCACATTCCCTACCTGGAAGACTTCCACGTCGTGATGGTGCGCGAGCCCTACGGCGTCACGGCCCACATCCTGCCCTGGAACTACCCGGCGCAGATGTTCGGCCGCTCGGTGGTGCCGGCGCTGGCGATGGGCAATGCCGCCGTGCTCAAGCCCTCGGAAGACGCCTGCCTGACGCCGCTGGCCTTCTGCGACATTGCCGCGCAGGCCGGGCTGCCGGCCGGCGCGCTCAACGTCGTCACCGGCCTGGGCGAAGAGGCCGGGGCCAGCCTCACCACCCACGGCGACATCGACTTCGTGACCTTCACCGGCTCGCCCGAGGTAGGCACGCTGGTCCAGAAGGCCGCGGCCGAGCGCACGCTGAAGTGCGTGCTCGAACTGGGCGGCAAGTCACCCCAGATCGTCTTCGAAGACGCCGACCTGGAGCGCGCCGCCCCGATCATCCTCAAGGCCATCACCCAGAACGCCGGCCAGACCTGTTCGGCTGGCAGCCGGGTGCTGGTCCAGCGATCCATCTACGACCGCTTCATGGACAAGGTCGCCGGGCACTTCCGAAACGCCGTGGCGGGCAGCCCGGAAATGGACCGCGACTGCGGGCCGCTGATCAATGCCACGCAGCAGACGCGCGTGCAGAGCTTCATCGACGAGGCCCGCGCCAACGACATCGCCGTGCTGGCCCAGGGCCGCGTGGCCGACGGCGTGCACCCGGGTGGCTACTACGTCGCGCCGACCCTGTTCGGGCCGGTGCCGCGCGATC
>Ga0172382_10005019_pt1 | contig 19945 bp, 14 predicted proteins | sample Leawel138RmetaG_FD_122245 | JGI IMG/M metagenome (GOLD analysis project Ga0172382, IMG submission 122245) | Leachate microbial communities from a municipal landfill in Southern Ontario, Canada - Leachate well 138R metaG | ecosystem: Engineered > Solid waste > Landfill > Unclassified | place... | reverse complement strand
GATGGACCTGGCGCTCGTCCAGCTGGTCGGCGTGATCGTCGGCACCTACTCGTCGATCTTCTTCGCCACGCCGCTGCTGGTGAGCCTGCGGGAACGCACAGAACTGGTGAGCAAGCACACCCGGCGGGTGCTCAACCGCCGCAAGACCGCGGCGGCCCGGGCCGGCGGGGTCGAGATCAGCGACGACGACACCGCCGTTGACGGTGACGCCGAGCCTGCCGCGGTCGCGGCCACGCCCCCGGCGCCCCTCCCGGACAAACCTGTGCCCGGCGCGCGTCCGGTACGGCCCACCAGCAGCAGGACCGGGCGACCGTCGGGTAAGCGCACCCCGCGGAATCGGTAGGAGCCGATGGCCGGCCGTTGGCGCCTGCGAGCCCATGGGGAACCACGTGTGCGCCGTCGTGCGACCGCGCTGACAGCGGTGCTCGCCCTCATCGGCGGGCTCGGGCTGTCCTCGTGCGCGGACGACACCGCCGACGCGGTCGACTACGCCGTCGACGGAACGCTGGTCACCTACAACACCAACACGGTCGTCGGCGCAGCCTCGGCGGGCCCGCAGGCGTTCGCCCGCGTGCTGACCGGATTCAACTATCACGGGCCGGACGGTCAGATCGTCGGCGATCACGACTTCGGCACCATCTCGGTGGTCGGCCGGAGCCCGCTGATCCTCGACTACGAGATCAAGGCCGAGGCCGTGTACTCCGACGGCAAGCCGATCACCTGCGACGACATGGTGCTGGCGTGGGCCTCGCAGTCGGGCCGGTACCCGTGGTTCGACGCGGCCAGCCGCGCGGGTTACGCCGACATCGCGACCATCGACTGCGCCCCGGGGCAGAAGAAGGCGCGGGTGTCGTTCGCGCCGGACCGCGGGTTCACCGACTACGGCCAGCTGTTCGCGGCCACGTCGATGATGCCGTCGCACGTCGTCGCCGACGTGCTCGGCCTCGGTGAGGGCGGCGTGACGACAGCGCTGCAGACCAACGACGGTCCCGTTGTCGAGCGCATCGCGCAGGTCTGGAACACCACCTGGAATCTCGCCCCCGACCTCGATCTGAAGAAGTTCCCGTCCTCGGGTCCCTACAAGCTGGACTCCGTCACCGAGGACGGGGCCGTGGTGCTGGTGGCCAACGACAAATGGTGGGGGACCGCACCGGTCACCGGCAGGATCACCGTGTGGCCGAGCAGCGCCGACATGCAGGACCGCGTCAACGAGGGCGCCTACGACGTCGTCGACATCGCGACCGGATCGTCGGGCACGCTCAACCTGCCCGACGACTATGTGCGCACCGACTCTCCGTCGGCCGGCATCGAACAGCTCATCTTCGCCCCACAGGGTCCGCTGGCGGCGGTTCCGGCGCGCAGGGCGCTCGCACTGTGCACTCCGCGTGACGTGATCGCCCGCAGCGCGGAGCTGCCGGTGGCCAATGCGCGGCTCAACGCCGCCACCGAGGACGCCTACGGCGCCGCGGAGTCCACGCCGCAGGTCAACGAGTTCGCGGTGGCCAACCCCGATGCGGCCCGCGCCGCGCTCAACGGAGCGCCGCTGACCGTGCGGATCGGCTACCAGACACCCAACGCCCGGCTCGCCGCGACCGTGGGGACGATCGCGAAGGCATGTGCCCCCGCGGGCATCACCGTCGAAGACGCCGCCGCGGAGGGCATCGGTCCGCTGTCGTTGCGGGACAACGAGATCGACGTGCTGATCGCGGGCACCGGGGGAGCGGCGGGCAGCGGGTCGTCGGGTTCCTCGGCGATGGACGCCTACACGCTGCACAGCGGCAACGGCAACAACCTGCCGCGCTACCGCAACGAACGCATCGACGCGATCATCGCGACGATGGCTGTCACCTCGGACCCGAAGGAACTCGCCCGGCTCCTCGGTGAGGCGGGTCCGATCCTGTGGGGCGATATGCCGACGTTGCCGCTGTACCGTCAGCAGCGAACCCTGCTCACCTCGACGAAGATGTATGCGGTGAGCGGTAATCCGACGCGATGGGGCGCGGGGTGGAACATGGACCGTTGGAAGCTGAGCCAGTGACGGACATCGCCGACGTCATCAGGTCGCTGATGCGGGAGGTCCCCGACTTCCCCGAACCGGGCGTCCACTTCAAGGACCTGACCCCGGTGCTCGCCGACGCGCGGGGGCTGGCGGAGGTCAGCAAGGCGATCGCCGACGCCGCGCGCGGCGCGGACCTGGTGGCTGGGGTGGACGCCCGCGGCTTCCTGCTCGGGGGCGCCGTCGCGGTCACGCTGGGCATCGGTGTGCTCGCGGTGCGTAAGGGCGGCAAGTTGCCGCCTCCGGTCATCGGCGCGACCTACACGCTCGAATACGGCACGGCGACGCTCGAAGTGCCCGCCGAGGGCATCGAACTGGCCGGGCGCTCGGTGGTGGTCATCGACGACGTGCTGGCCACCGGCGGGACGCTGGCGGCCACCCACCAGTTGCTCACCCGCGCCGGCGCCAACGTCACGGGCGCGGTGGTGATGATGGAGCTCGCCGCACTCGGCGGGCGCGCCGCGCTCGAACCGCTCGAGGTCACCAGCCTCTACACCGCCTGAGCGGATATCCTGCGAAGAGCACAGACGGAGGAGGTGCGCATGGCCGACAAGGTGAGGACGGAACCCGTCGCAGGCCAGGCCGTGCAGTCACCGCCGCCGCCGGTCGCCACCCCGGAAACCCAGCCGATGGAGCTCCCCAAGCCGCCGACCAGCGCGTCGCGCCGGGTGCGGGCCCGGCTGGCCCGCCGGATGACCTCGCAGCGCAGCACCATCAACCCGGTGCTCGAGCCGCTGGTCGCGGTGCACCGCGAGATCTACCCCAAGGCCGACCTGACGCTGTTGCAGAAGGCGTACGAGGTCGCCGAGCAGCGCCACGCCGACCAGCTGCGCAAGTCCGGGGACCCCTACATCACCCACCCGCTGGCGGTGGCGAACATCCTGGCCGAGCTCGGCATGGACACCACCACGCTGATCGCCGCGCTGCTGCACGACACCGTCGAGGACACCGGCTACACCCTTGAAGCGCTGACCCAGGAGTTCGGCACCGAGGTCGGTCACCTGGTCGACGGCGTCACCAAGCTCGACAAGGTGGCGTTGGGCACCGCGGCCGAGGGCGAGACCATCCGCAAGATGATCATCGCGATGGCGCGGGACCCGCGGGTGCTGGTGATCAAGGTCGCCGACCGGCTTCACAACATGCGCACCATGCGCTTCCTGCCGCCGGAGAAGCAGGCGCGCAAGGCCCGCGAGACGCTGGAAGTCATTGCGCCGCTTGCGCATCGGCTCGGAATGGCGACGGTCAAGTGGGAGCTGGAGGACCTGTCCTTCGCGATCCTGCACCCGAAGAAGTACGAGGAGATCGTGCGGCTGGTCGCCGACCGGGCGCCCTCGCGGGACACCTACCTGGCCAAGGTGCGCGCCGAGATCACCGCCACCCTCAACGCGTCGAAGATCAACGCCACCGTCGAGGGCAGGCCCAAGCACTACTGGTCGATCTATCAGAAGATGATCGTCAAGGGCCGCGACTTCGACGACATCCACGACCTGGTCGGGGTGCGCATCCTGTGCGACGAGGTCCGCGACTGCTACGCCGCGGTCGGCGTGGTGCACTCGCTGTGGCAACCCATCGCCGGACGGTTCAAGGACTACATCGCCCAGCCGCGGTTCGGCGTCTACCAGTCCCTGCACACCACGGTCGTCGGTCCCGAGGGTAAGCCGCTGGAAGTGCAGATCCGCACGATCGACATGCACAAGACCGCCGAGTACGGCATTGCCGCGCACTGGCGCTACAAGGAAGCCAAGGGCCGCAACGGGGTACCGCCCAGCCACGCTGCCACCGAGATCGACGACATGGCATGGATGCGGCAGCTGCTCGACTGGCAGCGGGAGGCCGCCGACCCGGGCGAGTTCCTGGAGTCGCTGCGCTACGACCTTGCGGTGCAGGAGATCTTCGTGTTCACCCCGAAGGGGGATGTGATCACGCTTCCCACCGGCTCCACGCCGGTGGACTTCGCCTACGCGGTGCACACCGAGGTGGGGCACCGCTGTATCGGGGCCCGCGTCAACGGCCGCCTTGTTGCCCTGGAGCGCAAGCTCGAAAACGGGGAAGTGGTCGAGGTTTTTACATCCAAGGCACCCAACGCGGGTCCGTCGCGGGACTGGCAGACCTTCGTCGTGTCCCCGCGTGCCAAGGCCAAGATCCGGCAGTGGTTCGCCAAGGAGCGGCGCGAGGAGGCGCTGGACTCCGGCAAGGAGGCGATCGCCCGCGAGGTGCGCCGTGGTGGACTTCCGTTGCAGCGCTTGATGAATGCAGAGACGATGGCCGCGCTGGCCCGCGAACTGCGGTACGCCGACGTGTCCGCTCTCTACACCGCGGTCGGCGAGGGGCACGTGTCCGCACGGCACGTCGTGCAGCGGTTGGTGGCCCAGCTCGGCGGTGACGACGAAGCGGCCGACGAGATCGCCGAGCGCTCCACACCGGCGACCATGCCGGTGCGGCAGCGCACCAGCGACGACGTCGGGGTCGCCGTGCCGGGCGCGCCGGGGGTGTTGTGCAAGCTCGCCAAGTGCTGCACGCCGGTGCCGGGCGACAACATCATGGGCTTCGTCACGCGCGGCGGCGGGGTCAGCGTGCACCGCACCGACTGCACCAACGCCGCGTCGCTGCAAGATCAGTCGGAACGCATCATCGAAGTGCAGTGGGCACCGTCACCGTCGTCGGTGTTCCTGGTCGCCATCCAGGTCGAGGCGCTCGACCGGCACCGGCTGCTGTCGGATGTGACCCGCGTGCTCGCCGACGAGAAGGTCAACATCCTGTCGGCGTCGGTGACCACGTCCAACGACCGGGTCGCGATCAGCCGGTTCACCTTTGAGATGGGCGACCCCAAGCACCTCGGCCACGTCCTCAACGTGGTGCGCAACGTGGAAGGCGTCTACGACGTCTACCGCGTCACGTCCGCGGCCTGAGCTTCACCCGCGAACAGTCGCAAACTCGCGTGCCGTTTCGGCGTGCCGTGCGAGTTTGCGTCTGCTCGTCCTACGAAATCAGTCCAGCTGGATCGATTTGACCGTGGTGGCTAGTTGCGGCGCGCCGTCGGGACCGCCGCCGGCAACCCCCGCGGCCGCGATCTTGTCCAGCGTCTGCAACCCGGTCTCGTCGATCGTCCCGAACACCGTGTACTGCGGCGGCAACTGCGAGTCCTTGTAGACCAGGAAGAACTGGCTGCCGTTGGTGCCAGGTCCCGCGTTGGCCATCGCCAACGTGCCGCGCGGATAGACGACGGGCGCTCCGAGTGCCGGGTCGTCGGGCTGGTACTGGTCGGTCGGGTACTCGTTGGCGAACTCGTAGCCAGGGCCTCCGGTGCCCTCGCCGGTCGGGTCGCCGCACTGCAGCACCCCGAGCGAGTCGCTGGTGGTGAGCCGATGGCACGGCGTGTCGTTGAAGAACCCCTGCTGCGCCAGGCTGGCGAAGCTGTTGACGGTGCACGGCGACTTGCCGTTGTCCAGCTGCAGACCGATGTTGCCCTGGTCGGTCGCCATGCTGGCGCTGACCAGCGCCGGGTCGGTCGGCACCTTGCCGCTGCGCGGCGGGTTGTTCGACTTGCTGGCCGCCTCGGCGGACTTCGGGTACTGGCAGTCGCTGCCGAGCCCCTCCGCCGCGACGAACTCCGGCAACGCACCCGCCTCCGTGGGCGGTGGCACGTCGAACGGCGACGACGTCTGCGTCGTCGAGGTCGCGGTGGACGCGGTCTGCGTGCCCGAGTCGCGGTTGGTGATCACGATGGTGGCGACCACGGCGGCGATGACGACCACCGCGGCCACCGCCGACCCGATGATCGTGTAGAGGCGGCGCTTGCGTTCACGCTCGGCCCGATTCTCGAGTTGACGCTCAAGCTTGCGTTTGGCTGTCGCACGCCGTTGTTCGTTCGTCGGCACGGCCGGTGTCCTCCTCGCAGTAGATCCGGTCGGCACCGAGTGTGCCAGCTGACGCTGGGCGGCCATGGCGCGACCCTCCTGAACAGGGCCGCGACCTGGGCATGGGAAGCTGGAAGGCGTGTTGATCACCGGATTCCCGGCCGGCATGTTGGCGTGCAACTGCTACGTGCTGGCCCCGCGGCAGGGCGCCGACGCCATCGTCGTCGACCCCGGTCAGCGGGCCATGGGGCCGCTGCGGCAGATCCTGGACGACAACCGGCTCACCCCGGCCGCGGTGCTGCTCACGCACGGGCACCTCGACCACATGTGGTCGGCGCAGAAGGTCGCCGACACCTACGGCTGCCCGACGTTCATCCATCCCGCCGACCGACATATGCTCACCGATCCGATCAAGGGTTTCGGGCGGGGATTTCTCGGCGGCCTGGCCCGCTCTGCCGTCGGCGCCATGTTCCGCGAGCCCAGACAGGTGCTCGAGCTCGACCGTGACGGCGACAAGATCGAGCTGGGCGGGATCGCCGTCGCCGTCGACCACACCCCGGGGCACACGCAAGGCTCGGTCGTCTTCCGTGTCGAGCAGGGAACCGAGCAGGTGGCCTTCACCGGTGACACGCTGTTCCGTTCGTCGGTGGGCCGCACCGACCTGCCCGGCGGCAGCGGCCGCGACCTGATGGAATCCCTCGTGACAAAACTGTTGGTGCTCGACGACGACACCCTGGTATTACCGGGGCACGGCGAACGGAGCACCATCGGCATCGAACGCCACACCAACCCATTCCTCGAAGGTCTGACCCCGTGACTGAGCTCTCCTCGTTCAAGGCGCCCAAAGGCGTCCCCGACTACCTGCCGCCCGCATCGGCAGAGTTCGTCGCCGTGCGCAACGGTCTGCTCGCTGCGGCCCGCCGCGCCGGCTACGGCGACATCGAGTTGCCGATCTTCGAGGACACCGCGCTGTTCGCGCGCGGGGTGGGGGAGTCCACCGACGTGGTCTCCAAGGAGATGTACACCTTCGCCGACCGCGGCGACCGGTCGGTGACGCTACGGCCGGAGGGCACCGCGGGCGTGATGCGCGCTGTCATCGAGCACGGCCTCGACCGCGGGCAGCTGCCGGTCAAGTTGTGCTATTCCGGGCCGTTCTTCCGCTACGAGCGACCGCAGGCCGGCCGGTATCGGCAGCTGCAGCAGGTCGGGGTGGAGGCGATCGGCGTCGACGACCCCGCGCTCGACGCCGAGGTGATCGCGGTGGCCGACGCCGGGTTCCGCTCGCTCGGGCTGGACGGTTTCCGGTTGGACATCACGTCGTTGGGCGACGACAGCTGCCGGCCGCAGTACCGGGAGCTTCTGCAGGAGTTCCTGTTCAAACTCGACCTCGACGAAGAGACCCGGCGCCGCGCCGAGATCAACCCGCTGCGGGTGCTCGACGACAAGCGTCCGCACATGAAGGAGATGACCGCCGACGCGCCGGTGATGCTCGACCACCTCTCGGATGCGGCCAAGCAGCATTTCGACACGGTGCTGGCGCACCTGGATGCGCTGTCGGTGCCGTATGTGATCAATCCGCGGATGGTGCGCGGCCTGGACTACTACACCAAGACGACGTTCGAGTTCGTGCACGACGGTCTGGGCGCCCAGTCCGGCATCGGCGGCGGCGGCCGCTACGACGGGCTGATGCATCAGCTCGGCGGGCGGGACCTGTCCGGCATCGGGTTCGGGCTCGGTGTGGACCGCACGCTGCTGGCGTTGCGCGCCGAGGGCAAGACCGCCGGGGAGACCGCCCGAGTCGACGTGTACGCGGTGCCGCTCGGCGGCGACGCGAAGGTGCGGCTCGCCGTGCTTGCGGCGCAACTGCGGGCCGCCGGTGTCCGTGTCGACGTGGCCTACGGCGACCGCAGCCTCAAGGGCGCGATGAAGGGCGCCGACCGTTCCGGCGCGTCGATCGCGCTGGTCGCCGGTGACCGTGACCTGGAGGCCGGCACCGTCGGGATGAAGAGCATGGCCACCGGTGAGCAGGTCGACGTCGCGGTGGAAGGCGTTGTCGCAGAGGTCCTTTCCCGCCTGAGCTGATCAGCGCCGCCGGCGCCGCGAGCTCGTCAGAAACGAGGCGAGAGTGTAGCTGGCACGTGGAAAGTCATCTGGTACGCAGTGTCACCTTTCCGGATGACGCACCGACTGTCCGAGGTTTGCCTGCGAGGTCGGAAGGACTGCTGAGCGCACGCCTAGCAAGTTGAGCGCGAATCTGTTGGCGAATAAATTACCGTATGGGTTAATTTAGCTAGCGATGCACGCGCTGCCCCTGGGGGGCGGCGCGAGTCGCGTCCGATGGCATGACGCTTTGGAGATTCGGCTGTTCGACTTCGGGCTTTGGTGTCCAGACCGCTTTGCTGCGGTGTCTGGGACGAGCACGGAGTCGACTCGGCCGGCTGTGATTGAGCAAAGGAGCTGCGTTGGCCGCCGCCAGCCCACGGAAGCCGCGACGGACGTCGGGCCGCCACCGTAAGCCCTCGACGCGTACCCCTTGGCTCGGCGTTGGTGCCGTCGGCTTCGGGTTGGCCGCGGCGCTCATCAGCGGTCAGGGTGTGGCCTCGGCGGCGCCGGGCGACGCGTCGAACTCCCAGGACAGCAGTGCGGGGACCGGCGATACCGGCGATGGCGGCAACACCGTTGAACCCGGCGCGGGCACGGTGACTTCCGTCGAGGACGAGGGCAGCGACCCCGACGAGGCGCCCGCGGATGACACCCACGACGACACCGAGGACGTCGACGATGCCGTCGACCCTGATGGTGATGACCCGACGAACGACGAGCCGGCGAACGACGGTGCCGAACCCGTCGACGACGAGTCGGAGCCTGAACCAACCGAAGAGCCCGACGAGGACACGTCGCCGGACACGCCCGCCGACGATCAGGAACCCGCGGAGCCGTCTCAAGATCCGGCTACGCCCGCGCCGTCGACCGAGTCGAGTGCGCCCGAGCCCGAAGCGACCGAATCGTCCGCCCTCCCGGAGTCGGGGTCGGCGGATACGGCCGAGGACAGCGCCGATCCGGTCACCACCGAATCGCCAAGCAGCACCGGCGCGGACGCTTCGGATGACGGGAATGCCACAGCAGAGTCCGCGGTCGAAGTCGACCCGGCACAGACGGCCGTCATCGCCATGGTCAAAGAGTTGTTGAAGGCGATCGGCATAACCCAGACCGGCGGTGACGGTTCCTCACCGCTGACCTCGATCGACGAGTTGATCCAAGGGTTGTGGCTCGCCGGCCGTCAGGATCAACAAGCACGAGCCACCCAGCGCAAGGCGGTCGCCGCCCTGGTCGAACTGGTCAGTGAAAACTCGCTCGCCCAGCTCGGCACGTCGATCGGGTGGGTCCCGGTCGTGGGAACGGCGGTATACGGCGTCAGTTTCCTGGGCAACCTAGTTGCGTTGGGTGTTGCAGTGCTGCAGGGGGACGGCGCCGAGGTTGCCGACGAACTCCGGGATCTCGGACGCGATCTCATCGGCATGGTCCCGGTCGTCGGCGCTCCCGTCGCCGGGACGCTGTACGCCGATGATGCGTTTCCCAGTGCGACCGCGCGCATGTCGACCCTCGCCGCGGCGGAACCGGCCCTGGCCGCGGTGGAACCGGCCCTGGCTGCGGCGGCGGCGGCCCCGGTGGGGTCGCAGCAGCACTTCTTGAGCGTGTTGCAGCGGGCGGTGAGCCGACTCGTTGGCTGGCCCGGCACGCCGCGCAACTTCGTCGACGTGACCAATTACCAAACCGACCAGACGCTCGACCTCGCCAACAACCAACTCGACGGCCTCTATGCGAACGCGCCGGTGGGCAGTCAGGCGCGGTGGCTTCCGGATATGGTCAGCATCGTCAGTCTCTTCTTCATCCCGTCGGTTTCGGGCGCCACCTTCACCGACAAGCTCAATGCGATGGGCGACTTCCTGAACCGGGTGATTCCGCCGTTCACCATCGCCGACGGTGCGGGCACTTTCGACATCATTTCGCCGTACAAGATCATGGGTGCCGCCGTGGTGGGGACGGCGACGGTTCTGAAAGACATGCTCAACGGCATCTACGATCCGGTCCAGATCGAGATCGACGTCATCAAGGCGACCACCGGGGCCACCGTCACCGCGTCGGACCTCAATGATCAAAACGCGCTGATGACCAAGGTTGCACTCGCTCAGCTCGGAAGCGACCCCGGCGCGTTCGGCGACCCGGAACGGGCCTGGGACGTCACGCTTCCCACGTGGACTGAGGCCCAGGTGAATCCGTACACGCTGACGGTGTACGTGGCGCTGGTCGGGATATACAAGCGGTTCCAGGAGATGGCTGCGCTGACGACTTTCACCACCTGGACGACGTACGACAGCTGGCACTACACCAACGGTTTGGGTATGTACGCGGCCGGAACGTTCCATGCGGTCGATCCAGACGGCGGCACGATCGAATTCCGTGCCGACGGCACGCTCGGCAAGACGTATACCACCGAGGGCAATGCGTTGGTGACCATCAACACCGTCGGAGGCGGTTTCACCTACACCCCGCCGGCAATATGGGACCCCAAGTTCCAGAACGCGGCGTTTTTCCACCGCTCCACCGCGGAGGACCCGGAAGAGAGGTTCGACTGGGTCACCGTGGAGGCGTACTCCGCCGACGGCGTCCCCATCAACATCCGGGTGGGAATCGAGATCATCGACGGGACGAACGCCGCCCCGACCTACAGCGGTATCACGGGCCAGAACACCGACGCGTTGGGCGTGCTGAAGGGCAGGATCACCGGCAACGACGCCGACGGTGACACGTTGAAGTATTACCTGGTCGAGTCTTCGGTCAACGGTATGAGCGGCAACTCCGCCTACACCAAGAACGGCTCCGGTAACGGAGGCATCGTCACCCTCAGCGAGAACGGTGATTTCACCTACGTGTCGAATGGGACGGCCGGCGCCACGCAGAGCTTCCAGGTACGGATCAACGACGGCCACCACGGCAATACGATCGTCACGGTCACCGTGACCAACACCACCAGCATCACCCCGGCGAACGTCAACACCTCGACGCAGAACGTCGTCACCGGGACGGTGCCGAACTCGACCAACAAACCTGGCGCGTTCGTCAGCTACACACTCGGCACCTCGCCGACGAAGGGCAGCGTCACGTCGTTCAACTCGACCACCGGCGCCTTTACGTATGTGCGCGACTCGGGGCTGGGTCACGGCACGACGCCCGACGACTTCGTCACGGTGATTGCCACCGATGCCGACGGCCGCCAGGTCACCCTGCGGATGGCAGTCGCGCCGACGGTGTCGAACGCCGGTCCGACGGTGGTCTTGACCACGCAGCCGACGGTCGGCACGCTGTCGGGAACTACGCAGACCAGCACCGGAAAGCTGACCTACTCCGATCCGGACGGCGACGCTCCGGTGTGGACGACCGCCACCTCGTCGCGGGGTGCCACCATCACCTTCGCCGCCGACGGCACGTTCACGTACACGAGCAACCTCACTGTGGCGCAGCGTCACGCGGTGGCCAGGATCGGGGCCGCGGGGAGCACCTACAACGGTGTCGCGCTCGCGGCGTGGGAGGATGCCTTCACCGCGACCGTCTCAGACGGATTCGGCGGCACGGCGCAGGTCACGGTGAAGGTGCCGATCTACGCGATCAACGCCAATCCCACGATCGGCACCAACAGCCCGGCGTGTGGCTTCGGCACCTGTACTGTGACGGCGACGACGACGGACCCGGACGGCGACGACCTGAGCGGTAGCTTGAACACCTCGAACAACGGCAACGGCGACCCTTGGTACACGCTTGCACGGGGATCGGTCACCATCAACGCGGGTAATCAGCACACATTCAGCTGGACGGGCAACAGCAACGGTCTCGGTACCCAGCAAACTGGTATCCAGATCTACACCGTCTACGACGGCCACTACCGGGTCACGAACGGCGTGGTGGACACCAGCTACTTCGCGCGTGCGTGGGTCCAGTGGAACAACACAACCAGGACTTTCGGGAACTAGCTTGCGCAACGGCTGCTCGCCGAGACGTGTCGAATCCCGCTGCGAGCGTGCGCATTCGCCGAGAAAGTGATGGCGTGTTGCCCGCAGACACGCACGCTCGCGGGGTAGGGCTAAATCGCCATCGCGGCGCGGACGTCGGCCTCCGACGCCGAGCCGCCTGTGCCGCTGGAGGTCACCCGGCCGGCCTCCAGGATGTAGTAGCACTGCGACGCTTCCAGCGCGAAGCCGATGTGCTGCTCGACCAGGAGGACGCCGAGGTCCCCGCGAGCGGTCAGCGCGGTGATGGCCTCTTCGATCTCGTGCACCACCGACGGCTGGATGCCCTCGGTCGGCTCGTCGAGGATCAGGCATTTCGGGGTGGTGATCAGCGCGCGGGCGATGGCCAGCTGCTGCCGCTGACCACCCGAGAGCAGCCCTGCTCGTCTGCCCAGCAGCTCCTTGAGCGCCGGGAACAGGTCGAGTTGCTCGTCGATCAGCGCCTTGCCGTTCTTGCGGCCGTCGGCCACGACCTGCAGGTTCTCGGCGGTCGTCAGCTGGCCGAACGACTGCTGGCCCTGTGGCACATACGCGAGACCGCGGGCCACCCGCGCGCTGGGCCGCAGCTTGGTGATGTCGTCGCCGTCGAACAGCACCTTGCCCGACGTGCATTTGAGCAGTCCGACCGCGGCCCGCAGCAGCGTGGTCTTGCCGGCACCGTTGTGGCCCATCACCGCCGCGACACCGTCGGTGGGGACCTCGATGCTGACGCCGTGAATGACCTCGCTGCGGCCGTAGCCGGTGCGGACGTCGACCAATTGCAGCATCAGGAGTTCTCCTCGACGAGTTCGATGCCGTCGGCGCCGGCGGCGGCGGTGCCCAGATAGACCTCCTGCACCTTCGGGTTGGCCTGCACCTCGGTGACCGAGCCCTCCGCGATCACCTGCCCGCGGGCGAGCACGGTCACCGACGTCGCGAACGCCCGCATGAAGTCCATGTCGTGCTCGACGACGACGACGGTGCGTTCGGCACCGATGCGCCGCAACAGGTTTCCGGTCTCCTCACGTTCCTCGGCGCTCATGCCCGCCACCGGTTCGTCGAGCAGCAGCACGTCGGCGTTCTGCACCAGCAGCATGCCGATCTCCAGCCACTGCTTCTGTCCGTGGGCGAGTACCCCGGCGGGCTTGTCGGCCAGATGCGTCAACCCGATCGTGTGCAGCGCCTGTTCGATCGCCGGGAGCACGCCGTTGCGCCGCCGCAGCAGCGTCCACACCGACCGGCCGGCGCCGGCGGCGATGTCGAGGTTCTGCAGCACGGTGAGCTGCTCGAACACGCTGGCGGTCTGGAACGTTCGGCCCACCCCGCGGCGGGCGATCTGGTGCACCTTCTTGCCGAGCAGCTCGACACCGGACTTGTTCACCGATCCGGTGGCGGGGACGAGACCGGTGATCGCGTCGATGACGGTCGTCTTGCCCGCGCCGTTCGGCCCGATCAGGAATCGCAGGTCGCCCTGGAACAGCGTGAGGTCGACGTCGCTGACGGCCTTGAAGCCGTCGAAATCGACCGTCAGGCCCCGCACTTCGAGATACTGGGCACCCATGCCGGCGTTGCCGCCTTCGACGGGTTCCTTGCCCGCGGTGCTCGCTTCGACCTCGGTCATGAGCCGGCCCCCACCTTCTCCGTGTCGGGATCGGTGTCGGGGGCCTTCTCCGGCGGCGGCTCGGTCCCGGCCTTGCGGCGCCGTTTGAGCAGCACCCCGAGACCGGCCAGGCCGGCCGGGAAGAACCCGACGACGACGATGAACAACAGACCCTGGGCGTAGGTCCACTCCGACGGGAAGCGTTCGGAGAACAGGGTTTGCGCCCACGCCACTCCGATGGCGCCCAGTACGGGCCCCAGCAGCGTGGTGCGTCCGCCGATCGCGACGCCGATGAGGAACGCGATGGACGGCAGGATGCCGACCTGAGACGGCGCGATGAACCCGACGATCGGGGCGAACAACGCGCCGGCGATGCTGGCGAACAACGCCGCCGCCGCGTAGGCCACCACCTTGATGTTGGCCGGGTCGTAGCCCAGGAAACGCACCCGTTCCTCGCCGTCGCGGACGGCGACCAGCAGCTCGCCGTACCGGCTCTGCATGAGCTGGCGCACCACGGCGACGACGACCAGCAGCACCGCGGCGGCGATGAAGTAGAGCATCCGCCGGTTCACCGGGTCGTTGAGCGCGAACCCGAAGAACGTGCGGAACCTGTTGAGCCCGTTGGACCCACCGAGGCTGGTCTGGCCGACCAGCAGGATGGCCAGCGCCGCCGCCAGCGCCTGCGACAGGATCGCGAAGTAGGCGCCTTTGACCTTGCGCTTGAACACGCCGAGCCCGAGCGCGGCGGCGATGCCGGTGGGAACCACGACGATGGCGATCAGCGTCACCAGCGGCGAGGCGAAAGGCGCCCAGTATCCCGGTAATTCGCGTATGCCCTGGATCTGCATGAAGTCGGGCACCTCGTCGCCGCGCAGTTGCGCGTCGGCGATCTTGAGGTGCATCGCCATCATGTAGCCGCCGAGCCCGAAGAACACGCCCTGGCCCAGCACCAGCATGCCGCCCCGGCCCCAGGCCAGGCCGATACCGACGGCGACGATCGCAAAGCACAGGAACTTGCCCAGCAGGCTGAGCCGGAAATCGGACAGCACCGCCGGCGCCACCACGAACAACACCAGCGCGGCCGCACCGAACCCGGCCCAGGTCTGCCAGCGGCCGAGGAGGGTCCTCATACGAGACTCCTTGTCCGAACTGTGAACAAGCCCTGCGGACGCGCCTGCAGGAAGATCACGATGATCACGAACACGATCACCTTCGCCAGCGACGCGGTGGTGTTGTACTCGATGAACGAGTTCAGGAAACCGAGGGTGAACGCCGCGATCACGGTGCCCTTGATCTGTCCGAGGCCGCCGACGACGACCACCAGGAACGCGTCGATCAGGTAGCTCTGCCCGATGGTCGGGCTGGTGGAGCCGATCAACGTCAACGCGACCCCGGCGACGGAGGCCAGACCGGAGCCGATGAAGAACGTGGTGATGTCGGTCCTGCGGGACGAGATACCACTGGTCTCGGCGAGATCGCGGTTCTGCACCACCGCCCGGATGCGCCTGCCCATCGGACTGATCTTGAGCACGACCGCGAGCACGGCGACGCACACGACGGCAAGCACCAGGATGAAGATGCGGGTCTTCGGCACGACGGCACCGAGGATCTCCACGCCGCCGGACAACCATTCCGGTGCCACGACGTTCACCGCGGGAGCGCCGAAGATGTCACGGGCCACCTGCTGCAGGATCAGCCCGACGCCGAATGTCACCAGAAGCGTGTCCAGCGGACGGTCGTACATCCGCTGGATCAGCGTCACCTCCAGCAGCGCGCCCATGGCACCGCCGATGAAGAACCCGACGACGAGCGAGATGATCAGCGAGACACCGGCGCTGGAGACGAGCTGCTGCACCACGTAGGCGGTGTAGCAGCCGGCCATGATGAACTCGCCGTGCGCCATGTTGATGACGCCCATCTGGCCGAAGGTCAGTGCCAGCCCGAGAGCGGCCAGCAACAGGATCGAGCCGAGGCTCAATCCTGTTGCCAGCTGTCCGATTACGACATCCATAGGGTGGTCAGCCGGACAGCCCGGCGGCCCACTCGTAGGACTTCAGGTACGGGTCCGGCTCGATCGGGCCGGGCGACTCCCACACCGTGTAGATCAGGCCGTCGGGCCGGATCTCGCCGATGCGGGCGGTCTTGGTGATGTGGTGGTTCTCGCCGTCGATGGTGACCAGACCCTCCGGCGCGTCGAAGGTGACGCCCCCGGCGTTGTCCTGGATCGCCTTCACGTCGAACGACTGCGCCTTCTCGACGGTGTTCTTCCACAGGTAGACCGACACGTAGGCCGCCTCCATCGGGTCCGAGGTCGGCTTGTCGGCGCCGTACTTGTCCTTGTAGGCCTTGACGAACTCGTTGTTCACCGGCGTGTCGATGGTCTGGTAGTAGTTCCACGCCGTCAGCTGACCGGTGATGTTCTGTACACCGATGCCGCCGACCTCTTCCTCGGCGATGGACACCGACACCACCGGCATGTCCTGCGGGGTCAGGCCGACGTTGCGGTACTCGCGGAAGAACGCCACGTTGGAGTCGCCGTTGAGGGTGTTGAACACCGCGTCGGCGTCGGCGGTGCGCACCTTGTTGACGATCGTGGAGAAGTCTGTCGAACCCAGCGGGGTGTAGTCCTCACCCTTGATCTCGATGCCGTTGGCCGCCGCGTACGCCTTGATGATGCGGTTGGCGGTCTGCGGGAAGACGTAGTCGCTACCGACCAGGTAGAGCGACTTGATGCCCTTCTCCTTGAGGTAGTCCAGCGCAGGCACGATCTGCTGGTTGGTGGTCGCGCCGGTGTAGAAGATGTTGGGGGAGGACTCCAGGCCCTCGTACTGCACGGGGTAGTACAGCAGCGAGTTCGCGCTCTCGAACACAGGAAGCATGGCCTTGCGGCTCGACGAGGTCCACCCGCCGAACACCGCGGCCACGCAGTCGCTGCTGATCAGCTTCTCGGCCTTCTCGGCGAACACCGTGGGCTCTGACGCGCCATCCTCACCGACGAGCTGGATCTGCTTGCCCATCACTCCGCCGGAGGCGTTGATCTGCTCGACGGCCAGATCGATCGCGTTGCGGACAGTCACCTCGGAAATCGCCATGGTGCCCGACAGTGAGTTCAGTGCGCCGACCTTGATGGTGGAACCGGAGGTGTCCACGCAGGATTCGGCATTTGCTGAATCTGTCTCGCTCGCCTTGCTGCCACAGCCGGCCAGCAGCAGGCTTGCGGCAGCCACGACGCTTCCTGCGGTCAGCGCGGTTCGTTTCACACGGTGGCGTCGAGGTTGGTCCATGAATGGCCTTTCTGGCAGTCGGCAGCACTCATCCGCTGATGAGGCGCCGAGTCGGAGTACTTCACAACGCTTCAGAACGCGAGGTTTCGACACCGCCCCGGTGTCGAATCCGGACGTTAGAGCGCCTGTGTTTCTGCCAAATGTCTGTGTGTGACAGCCAAGTTAACCTGTTGACGCAACCCACCGTTGGTTTGCCATTAACCGACGGGGCGGTGGCAGGACCGGGGCGGACGTAACGATCCGGTACCGTCCGGCGATGTGACGGACATGCGAACAGCTACAGCCAAGCTAGGAGCGGCAGTCGGGGCAGCAGCGCTGGTGGCCGCCATGGGAATGATCAGTCCGGCGATGGCGGGCGCTCAGGACGGCCATCAGGTCCGGTACACCCTCACCTCGGCCGGTGCCTACGAGTTCGACCTCTTCTACCTGACCAGCCAGCCGCCGAGTATGGAGGCCTTCAACGCCGACGCCTACGCGTTCGCCAAGCGGGAGAAGGTCAACCTGGCGCCGGGTGTGCCGTGGGTTTTCGAAACCACGATGGCGGACCCGAATTGGGCGATCCTCCAGGTGAGCAGCACCACCCGCGGCGGGCAGGCGGCCCCGAACGCGCACTGTGACATCGCCGTCGACGGGCAGGTGCTCACCGAGCACAACGATCCCTACAACGTGCGGTGCCAGCTCGGTCAGTGGTGATTCAGGCCGGTCAGGGCCTGCGGCAGCGGGTCCCGATGCAGCACGCCGAGGCGTTGTGTCGCTCGGGTCAGGGCGACGTAGAGGTCTGCCGCCCCGCGTGACCCTTCGGCGAGAATCCGCTCCGGATGCACCACCAACACGGCGTCGAACTCCAGGCCTTTGGTCTCGGTCGGTATCACCGCACCCGGTACGTCGGCCGGTCCGATGACGACATGGGTGCCCTCCCGGTCGGCTTCCTCGCGGATGAAATTCTCGATGGCTGACGGCAATTCGTCGTCGCTGACCTTGCGTGCCCACGGCACCACGCCCGTCGACCGCACCGACTCCGGCGGCCGCGCCCCGGGAGCGAACTCGGCGAGTACGTCGGCGGCGACAGCCATGATCTCGGCCGGGGTGCGGTAGTTCACCGTCAGTGTCCGGTACATCCAGCGATCGGGCACGTACGGCTCGAGCACCGCGGCCCACGAGTCGGCCCCGGCCGGTGACCGGCGTTGCGCGAGATCTCCGACCATCGTGAACGACCGGCTCGGGCAGCGCCTCATCAGCACCCGCCAGTCCATCTCGGAGAGCTCCTGGGCCTCGTCGACGACGACGTGCCCGTACGTCCATTCCCGGTCTGCGGCAGCACGTTCGGCCACTTCCCGGGTGTCGCGCTCGAGGAAGCGTTCGGCCAGGTCCTCGGCGCCGATGACGTCACGGGCCAGCAGCAGATCCTCGTCCTCCATCAGGTCCTCGCGGTCGACCATCAGGTCGAGTACGCCTGCGGCGTAGGCTGCCTCCTCCCGGCGTTCCCGCTCCGCGGCTTCCTCGGCGGACTTGTCGCGACCGAGCAGATCGACGAGTTCGTCGAGCAGCGGAACATCGGAAATGGTCCACGCGGCACCGTCGGTGCGATACAGCGCCGGGTCGGCGCCGGCTGCCCGCAGCCGCTCCGGTGACGAATAGAGCTCTGCGAGAAGTACTTCCGGTGTCAGCTTGGGCCACAGCTGGTCGATCGCCGCTTTGAACGCGGTGTGGTCTTCGAGTTCGTCGAGCAGATCTGCGCGCAGGTGTTCCCAGGCGGCCCGATCGTCGCGGGTGAGCCATCCGCGGCCGATCTTGGCGATCGCCCTTTCGGTGAGCGCCCAGGTGATGACGTCGACGAACACCGCGCGGGCGTCGTTGTGTGGCTGGTCGCCGGCCCGCGCCTCCTGGATCGCCCACTGGGCGATGTCGGCGCCGATGCTCACCGAGACGTCGGAGAGGTCGATGGGCAGTGGATCCTGCGGCGCGCGCTGGCGATCGGCGACCGCGGCCTTGAGTACGTCGAGCATCGCCAGCGAGCCCTTGATCGCGGCGGCCGCGGGGGTGTCCTCGGCGGTGACGTGCAGACCGGGCACCAGGTCACCGGTGGTCATGAACACCACATTGGTCTCGCCCAGAGACGGCAGCACGCGACCGATGTGGCGCAGGAACGCCGCGTTCGGACCGACCACCAGCACGCCGTGGCTCTCCATCCGCTTGCGCTGCGTGTAGAGCAGGTACGCGACGCGGTGCAGGGCCACCACCGTCTTCCCGGTGCCGGGGCCGCCCTCGATTACCAGCACCCCGGGATGGTCCAGCCGGATGATGGCGTCCTGCTCGGCCTGGATCGTGGCGACGATGTCGCGCATGCCGTCGCCGCGCGGCGCGTTGACGGCCGCCAGCAGGGCGACATCGCTGGAGCTGCCCGGCTGTTCTCCGGCGTCGTCTGCCACGGGCCGGCCGAACACCTCGTCGGTGAAACGCAGGAGGCGGCGCCCGAGGCTGTGAAACTGTCGGCGCCGGCGCATGTTCTCCGGGTTGGCGCCGGTGGCGACATAGAACGCGCGGGCGGCGGGGGCCCGCCAGTCCAGCAGCAACGGCTCGTGGTCGTCGTCGAGCACGCCGATGCGCCCGATGTAGAGACGTTCGCCGGTGAGGCTGTCCAGCCGGCCGAAGCACAGACCGGCGTCGGCGACGTTGAGCCTGTCCATCTGTGCGGCCGTCGCGCGCACCTCGGCGTCGCGGGCCACCAGGGTCGCGCCGTTCTGCGCATCGACGGGACTGCGCAGCGCGGCGGCGTACCGGTCCTTCACCCGGGTCCGCTCCGCATCCAGCCGGGCATACAGCCCGTCCACGTACCCGCGTTCGGACTGCAGCTCTGCCTGATAGTGCGTGGAGTGGTGAGTTGACATGTGCCCCTTAAGGTTCTGCGCCGAGAGAGCGATTCTGCGCCATCACCCCGGCCTTGCCGCAAGCCCCCATCCCAGCGGTATGGTGGAACGGGCGAACGCCGGTGCTTGACACTGTATCGAACGTATGTACTGCTTATCTGCTTAAGTGGACCGAGATGTCAGAATTCTCCGTGGGTGTCGCTGGGCACGAATTCGGCGGCATTGTCGTTGAGCGGG
>Ga0172382_10005015_pt1 | contig 19957 bp, 16 predicted proteins | sample Leawel138RmetaG_FD_122245 | JGI IMG/M metagenome (GOLD analysis project Ga0172382, IMG submission 122245) | Leachate microbial communities from a municipal landfill in Southern Ontario, Canada - Leachate well 138R metaG | ecosystem: Engineered > Solid waste > Landfill > Unclassified | place... | reverse complement strand
TTTAACAGACCTAAGTAGGTGATCGCTAATAAAATACCAATGCCTAACAGAGCGTGCTCACCCAGAGCAGGCTTGAGCCAACCAAGACCGTAGTAAACCACTAAAGAGATGCCGGAAATCAGCGCAGCACCAAAAGCAAAGCCGGTTAAGCGGCGCAACCAAGGTTTAGGCTGATAATGACCAATCGGCTGCATGTTTAGCTTAAGCGCTTCTAAGTGCACGATATACAACAGAGCGATGTAAGAAATGGCTGCCGGTAAAAAGGCATGTTTAATGATTTCGACATAGGGAATACCGACGTACTCGACCATTAAAAACGCCGCAGCACCCATTACCGGAGGCATAATTTGCCCGTTAACCGAGGAGGCTACTTCGACTGCACCAGCTTTTTCTGCGGAGAAACCAACCCGTTTCATCATCGGAATGGTAAAGGTACCGGTGGTGACTACGTTAGCGATGGAGGAGCCGGAAATCATCCCGGTGAGTCCCGAGGCTACCACTGCTGCTTTAGCAGGGCCGCCGCGCATATGGCCCAGTAAGCTAAAGGCCAGTTGGATAAAGTAGTTACCCGCGCCGGCGCGTTCTAATAAAGCACCGAACAAAACAAACAAGAACACAAAGCTGGTGGAGACACCCAAAGCAATCCCGAACACCCCTTCGGTGGTGATCCACTGGTGATTGGCTAGAGCAGTAAAACTGACGCCGCGGTGGGCGAGCATCTCCGGCATATAAGGGCCGGCAACACTATAGGTTAAAAACAGTAAGGCAATAATCGCTAGCGGCGGGCCTAGAGTACGGCGGGTGGCTTCCAGTAATAATGGAATACCAATGCAGGCCGTGACTAAGTCAAAGGTGGTTAAGCTGCCGGGACGTAAGGCCAGCTCTTGGTAAAAAATAAATAAATAAGCGGCACTGGCTGCAGCGACTAAACCTAGGGCTATATCGAATAAAGGCACACGATTGCGTGGTGAACGTTTAAAAGCGGGATACGCTAAAAAGGCCAGCAAGAGTGCAAATGTTAAGTGGATCGAGCGTGTTTCAGTGTCATTAAAAACCCCTATGCGGAAAATAAACGGCAGCGGTGAGGCAATCCACAATTGAAACAGAGACCAGAGTAAAGCAAGGCCAGCGATAACCTGCGCCATAATACCGTCAGGCAAGCGCGCACCCGAGTCTTGTGCAATAAGTTCTTCGGCGGAAAGATGTTTGTCTGACATGGCAGTTAACCTGCTTAAAATCTAAAGAGCTCGATACGTCAGAGCTAGATTAAGTGCCGACGTATCGAGATGATGCAGCGAGCACGCAGTCAGTTATTACAACCAGCCGCGCTCTTTATAGTAACGCACAGCGCCTTCATGCAAGGGTGCTGATAAACCTGCTTCAATCATTTCTTCAGCTTTTAAATCTTTAAAGGCTGGGTGTAAACGCTTGAAGCGGTCAAGGTTATCAAAGACTGATTTAACCACTTGATAGACTAAATCAGCACTGACTTTGCTACTGGTCGAGAGCACGGCTTTACCACCGATCGAGGGGGTTGGCAGGTCATTACCGGTATAGATACCACCTGGGATTTCAGCTTTGGTGTAGTAGCTTTTTTCAGCGAGCAGGGCATCAATTTCTGGACCGGTTACGGGGATCAGTACCGCATCAACAGTGGTCGTTGCTTCTTGAATAGCACCGTTTGGGTGACCCACAAAGTAAGTCATCGCATCAATGTTGTTATCATTGAGAGCACTGGCTTGCTCAGCGGGTTTCAGTTCAGCGGCTAAGGAGAAGGTTTTACGATCCCAGCCTTTTTTCGCCATGATTTCTTCGAGAGTATCGCGCTGACCGGAACCTGGGTTACCGATATTGACACGCTTACCTTTTAAATCATCAAAGTTGGCAATGTGTGAGTCACGACGTGCCAGTACGGTAAACACTTCACTTTGTAGTGAGAACAGTGCACGCATATCGTCCATAGCACCTTCAGCTTCAAACGGCGCTAAGCCTTTCATCGCTTTATATTGGTGGTCAGACTGCATCACACCGAAGTTAAATTCGCCGCTGCGGATACCGTTAACGTTTGCTACACCGCCGCCACTAGCGGGGGCGTTACAACGTACGCCGGTGGTTTTGCTATCACGGTTGATAAAACGACAGATGGATTGCCCTGCGACGTAATACACACCGGTTTGTCCGCCGGTACCAATGGTGACGTATTTCTCTTCGGCCTGTGCCATACCACTCAAGCTCATACCAGCGAGGGTCATGGACAGGGCCCATGCGAGGGTTTTGCCTTTGATCATTGGAGTTCTCCTTAATTATTATAAACGCAGCAAATGACTCTATAGGCTGAGAGCTGCGTTGCAGGTTGCTAAACATCGGGTAATGCTTAGCAACATGATTGCACTCTAATAGTTTTTAATACTAAAGACTATTAGTCCAAGGTTTTGCGAAATACCTTGGAGTTGCGCTGAAAGTTATACAGGGATGCTTTCGCGCTGGGAAGCTGTTCCAATGCGCAGGCTTGAAAACCACGCTCTTGAAACCAGTGTGCAGTGCGGGTGGTGAGTACAAATAACGAGTCTAACTGCAGGGCTCGTGCGCGACGCTCAATGCGTTCAAGTAGCACATCACCATGCCCGCCATGTCGATAATCCGGGTGCACTGCTAAACAGGCCAGCTCCCCGGTAGCCTGTTCAGGAAATGGATAGAGTGCTGCGCAGGCAATAATTAAACCGTCGCGTTCGACAATACTGAATTGAGTGATTTCACGTTCAATTAAATCCCGCGAACGGCGTACTAAAACACCTTGTTCTTCCAGCGGCCGGATCAATTCTAATAAGCCACCGACATCTTCAATTTGTGCTTCGCGTACTTGTTCAAATTGGCCTTGATCGACGAGCGTGCCACAACCATCACGGGTGAACGTTTCCGTCAGCAAGGCGCCGTCGAGGTGATAACTGATGATATGACAGCGTGCTACGCCGCCCCGGCAAGCACTGACAGCAGCCTGTAGCAGTTCCGCTTGTTCGAGCTGTTTGTTCTGTTTAAAACGCTGGATATGTTGCTCAGCATGCTGGGCGGGTAACTCGCGAATTAACTGTCCAGAACTGTCTAGCAAGCCTTGTTCTGCACTGAATAACAATAACTTATCTGCTTGTAATTCAATTGCGGCGCGTGTGGCAATGTCTTCGCAAGCGAGGTTAAAGGTTTCGCCGGTCGGTGAGTAACCCATGGGGGGTAGTAGGACAATGCTGCGATCATCCAGTAAACGCTTGATGCCTTTACTATCAATGCGTCGTACTTCACCGGTGTGCTGATAATCCACGCCATCGATCACGCCCAGTGGACGCGCGGTGACAAAGTTACCACTGGCGACGCGTAAACGTGCACCATGCATCGGTGAAGCGGCCATATCCATGGATAAGCGAGCTTCTATAAACGCCCGTAATTGGCCCACTGCATCCAGCACACAATTTAAGGTCGCGGCATCAGTAATACGCAAATCTTGATGGTAGTGCGATTGCAAACCTTGCTCGGCTAAACGCGCTTCAATTTGCGGGCGCGAGCCAAACACCAGTACTAAACGCACGCCTAAACTGTGCAACAGCACCAGATCGTGGAGGGTATTGCCAAAGTTTTCATGGGCAATACTTTCACCGGGCAACATCACCACAAAGGTGCGCTCACGATGAGCGTTGATATACGGTAGAGAGTGGCGGAGCGAGTTAACGTAATCGTACATGAGTGCATCCAGTCATGGCGACAGCTAAAGGATTATCAAGATCTACAGCGGCTGGTTATCACTGCATGGAAACAGTGCCGTTTTTTCAGACAATACGCAATCACGCCGTGCCTGAAAAAACGCAGTGCTAAGTATTATAGAAAGATGAATTTCAAAATACTGAAGAACAGGATAGCGAGGAAGGCACCGGCCGGTAAGGTGATCGCCCACGACATAAAGATCGAGCCAATTACGCGTAGGTTTAGAGCACCGATACCACGGGCTAAACCAATACCGAGTACCGCTCCGACTAAGGTGTGCGTCGTAGACACGGGTAAACCAATCGCTGATGCACCGACCACGGTCGAGGCGGTGGCCAGTTCTGCGGCAAAACCACGGCTTGGCGTGAGTTCAGTGATACCACGGCCAACGGTGGCGATGACTTTATAACCATAGGTGGCTAAACCAATCACAATACCGACGGCACCGAGTAGCAACACCCAAGCAGGCACTGCTGATTTAGCACCTAGCTCAGCGACGCCGTTACTTTGAATCACTCCAGCAATGGCCGCGAGTGGGCCAACCGCGTTGGCCACATCGTTAGCACCGTGGGCGAACGCCATCGAGCAGGCGGTAAAAATCATCAAGGTTGCAAAGACTTTTTCAACGCTGGCAAAGTAGGTGCTGCGGTTCGCATCGGGAGCAATTTGCACGCGACGTAACAAGACAATACCTAACAGCATCACTAAAACGCCGACACCGACTGCGAGGAGAACACTTTGCTCGCTATTAATCTCTAAACCAACATGCTTAAGACCTTTAGATATAGTCATCAAGGCGACCATAAAGCCGGTCAGGAACATATAAACAGGCACATAGCGCTTGGCGTTTTCAAAAGGATTATCGGTATTGATAATCAGTTTTTGCACACTAACGAATAAACCAAAGGCTAAGACGCCAGACAGAAACGGTGTCACTATCCAGCTGGCAGTGATCGGTAGAATAGCGCTCCAATGCACGGCATCAAATGACACACCAAAGGCGGCAAAGCCAACCACCGCACCAATGATGGTGTGTGTTGTGGATACTGGCCAGCCCTTACTTGTCGCAATAAGAAGCCAAGTTCCAGCGGCCAGTAGCGCTGACATCATCCCTAGCACCAACAAATCCGCGGTCATTACATCAATATCGACAATGCCGTTTTTGATGGTTTCAGTTACTTCACCACCGGCTAAATAAGCACCACAGAATTCAAACACCATCGCGACAACAATGGCTTGCTTAATGGTCAGAGCGCCTGAGCCAACAGAGGTACCCATGGCGTTAGCCACGTCATTGGCACCAACACCCCAGGCCATAAAGAAACCAAAAAGACAGGCCAACATTAATAAAATGAAGCCGTAGTCGGTTAAAAAAGCCATAAAAAATCCGCTTGTTCCAGGTGGGGCGCGCTATTTATTAGCGCGCAAGCAATTGTTCCAATCGGTTGCCGATCCGCTCCGCGCGGTCAGCCACATCACCAATCCATTCGATGATGGTATAGAGAAACATAACATCGACAGGTGGCATCTCTCTTTCCAGCTTAAACAGTGTGCGGCGGACTTCAATTTGCATACGGTCGGTATCGTGCTCAATGTCTTCAAGCACTTCGATCATGGCGGTAACGCGATTGACTTCGCGGTTACCAAAGCCTGTTTCGAGAATTTCATCCAACTCGTTCATGGCGGTCAGTGCTTGCTCACTGGCATCGACAACACGCTGAACAAAGGCCAGAATCATTGGCTGCAAGGGTTGTGGGATGACCATTTGCCGACCCAACATCAGTCCGGCAATGTCTTTTGCGCGGTTGGCGACTTTGTCCTGTACACTGAGCAGTTCAAGTAAGTCGGAACGTGGCACAGGTAAAAATAGACTTTTTGGCAGGTGAATGCGCACATTGCGCTTGAGCTTATCGGCTTCTTTTTCAAGTCGAGACATCTCTTGTTGCACAAGCTCAACGCGTGCCCAGTCTTCCGCAATGACGGCTTGGAAAAAAGGCACCAGATTTGAAGCACACTCGTGTGCTTTAGCAATATGTTGCTGCATTGGCCCAATGGGCGAACGACCAAACAAACTAACAAACGGGTTTATCGACATAGAGAGCTGCGCTCGGTTTCCAATGACAGCGGTGATTATACGATGCTGTTATGGGGTTCGACCAGCATAGCGATAAACTAGCAACAATTTGAATTGAGAATGAGATGGCTAAAGAAACCGAAATAAAGCTCCGAGTAAGCCCTGAAAGCCTTGCTGCGCTGCGTGAAAACCCTGTTTTAACTGCACGCTGTGTAGGTCCTTGGCAGACCCGTGAGCTGCTTAATCGGTATTACGATACAGCTGATTTTGCCTTGGCAAACAGCCAAGTGGCACTGCGTATTCGTCGTGATGGCGAGCAATTGATTCAAACCCTGAAAAGTAAAGGGGCCAGTGTCGCTGGATTGTCCGAGCGTAATGAGTTCGATTGGCAATTAAAAAGCAACCGTTTAGTGCTCAGCCATTTAGACGAAACCTGCTGGCCAGAAAGTTTAGCTGAGCTGGATAAAAAACAACTGAAAGCAGTATTTAGTACTGATTTTAAGCGCCAGTTTGCTGAATTACGCTGGTTGCGTGATGGCGTCGAAACTGTGGTTGAGGTGGCGTTAGATCAAGGTCTAGTGATTGCCGATCAGCAACAAGAAGACATCTGTGAAGTGGAGCTGGAATTACGCGAAGGTGATCCAGCCGCATTGCTTGAGTTGGCGCTTGAGTTAGCCGCTGATGTCGCGCTAATGCCGTGTGATATCAGTAAGGCTGAGCGGGGTTATCGTTTATTTGATGCCAATAGTTACAGCGTTGCTGCAGAAGCAGCGCAATTAAACGCTGAAATGCCATTAGATGATGCTTTTGCTGCAATTGCTTGGCAGTTATTGGGTAACAGTCAGCGTTTAGCTGAGCAATACCGCTTTAATGGCCATTGGAAGTTGCTGGAGCAATGGTTACAACAGTTGGTCGGTTTGCGTGCTCTATTGACCAGTCTCGGACAAGCAATGCCGCGCGCTACCAGCAGTGCCTTACGTGCACAGCTGGACGCGCTGATTAATGATTGGCGGGTGCGTATTTTGGCCGGTGCTGACGATCAAAGTGTCCGCGAAGCAACGCCACTTGAGTTTACTAATGAACTCACCCATACCCGTTGGGGACTTTTTTCTCTGCAAATGGCGCTATGGCTGCAAAATAAAGAGTGGCAGAAGAAACGTACGGTACGCGGTACGCGTCAAGGTACGGCAACGTTACAAAACTGGTTATTGCAGTTCTTAAAAGACGAAGCAGACGCGTTGCAAGTGCATCGTTATATGCGTCAGCCGGAAGATCTAGCCGAACAAGCACCGCGTATTGAGCGCTTGTTAGTCTGGTTGCAGACGGCACGTCACATCACTGAACTGGTTGATAGCGATCGCTTATTTGGTGTCTTACGTGAATTGCACAACATTGCCTTACAGCCATTGAGTGCCGAAGCATTAGTGCTGCGCCGTGAGCATTTAGGTCATGTGCTGACCCTGAATGCATGGAAACAATTGCGCAGTTAAGCTTGAATCATAAACGCCGCAGGCGACTAGGGCAATGCATCTCCTGTGGCGGACGGTTTAAGAGTTGAACAAGGACGAAAGGGTGTCGACGACAGCGCCTGAACCTTTGCTAGATTTAAATGAAGTCTTGGCTGAGTGGGCTCAACAGCCTTATTTACGTCTTAATCCGCTCAAGATTGATGTTGCAGCCATCATCCCCGCTGATGTCCTATGCCTTTGCCCCACATCATAATATTCTTGCTATCGCTGCCGACAGTGACGCTTGCCGGTGCGCAAAAGGTTGCTGCAGGATTGACCACTATTGAAGAAGTTCTTCGAGTGACGCCGCACAGCCAGCAAAAATAACACAAGCCTTTTATGGCATGCTCTCTATAATCGAAATTTAACCTTGCTGCTGAGATGGAGTTTTTATGGATATCGGATTGGTTTTATTCTTGTTTGTTGCCTTGATTGCAGCCGTTGTATTTATGGGCTTTAAGGTCGTCCCGCAAGGTTATGAGTGGACGGTAGAGCGCTTTGGTCGTTATACCAACACCTTAAAACCAGGTTTGAATATTATTGTGCCGGTGATGGATACCGTTGGCCGTAAAATCAGTGTGATGGAGCGCGTGCTGGATATTCCTGCACAAGAAGCGATCAGTGCGGATAACGCCATTGTGCGCATTGATGCGGTGTGCTTTTTTCAAGTCGTGAATACCGCGCAGGCCGCCTATGAAGTGAGTGATCTGGAGTATGCGATTTTAAACTTGGTGATCACCAATATCCGTACCGTATTAGGCTCGATGGAGCTGGATCAGATGCTCAGTCAGCGTGACGTGATCAATGAGCGTTTATTGCACACCGTCGATCAAGCGACCGCGCCTTGGGGCGTGAAAGTGACCCGGATTGAAATTAAAGATATTACCCCGCCGGCTGATTTGGTTTCGGCAATGGCCAGTCAAATGAAAGCCGAACGTTTAAAGCGTGCGTCGATTTTAGAAGCCGAAGGCCGTCGCCAAGCGGATATTTTGACTGCAGAAGGTGAGAAACAATCACAAATTCTTAAAGCCGAAGGTAAACGTGAAGCAGCGTTTCTTGAGGCGCAAGCACGTGAGCGGGCGGCCCAAGCTGAAGCTGAAGCAACGCGTATGGTCTCTGAAGCCATCAGTGGTGGCAGCATGCAGGCGGTGAACTACTTTATTGCGCAAAAATATATTGAAGCATTGGGTAATATTGCCTCAGCCGATAACAGCAAAGTGATTATGATGCCGTTAGAAGCCACCCAGTTGATTGGTTCTATTGGCGGCATCAGTGAAATTGTTAAGGCGTCTTTTGACGGTAAGAAGGCATGAGTGAATACCTACAAAACTTAGCCGTTTGGGACTGGCTAGCCTTTGCCGCGCTCTTGCTGATTGTTGAGGTGTTTGGCACAGCAGGCTATTTTTTGTGGTTTGGTACTGCCGCGGCCTTGGTTGGTGTGCTGCTGCTGATTTTTCCTGAGTTGACTTGGGCCTGGCAGTTCACCGCTTTTGCGCTGTTATCATTGGCCACCGCTTGGCTTTGGTGGCGACGTTTGCGCAAACAGCCGGCCGCCGCTGGACCGCGTTTAAATCAGCGCGGTAGTGAGCTAATTGGCGGTGAGTTTTTACTGCAGGAAGCCATTAACGGCGGACGTGGCAAAATCAAAGCCGCTGACAGTTACTGGTTAGTCAGTGGCCCAAGCTTACCCGCTGGACAACGGGTTCGAGTGGTAGGTCAACAAGGCACTGTGCTAACAGTTGAAGCCTGCACAGTTGATTAACCGGCTGCGCTGCTGTATTTAAGTACGCTACTATCTGAGATTGAGTGAGCTATGTGTTTAGTGGTCTTTGCTTGGCGACCTGAGCATCGCCAGCCGTTGTTATTGTTGGCGAATCGAGATGAGATTCACGCACGGCCCAGCGCAGCACTGGCAGCGTGGGCCGATCAGCCTGGCATTTATGCTGGGCGCGATTTAGAAGCAGGTGGGACGTGGCTTGGTATCGCTGAGCAAGGCCGCTTTGCCACCCTAACCAATATTCGCAATAGGTCATTGCCATTGGGCGAGCACTCGCGTGGCGCTTTAGCCAGTGACTATTTAGCGTCACAACTCAGTCCGCAAGCGTATTTACAAAAAGTTGCCGCCAATATTCAGCAGTACAGTGGCTTTAACTTATTGGTCGGCGATCAGCAGTCAATTTGGTATTTAAGTTCCACGCAACCGCGCCCGATACGTTTAAGTTCTGGCGTGTATGGCTTATGCAATGGCAGTTTAGATACTCCTTGGCCTAAATTAGTCCGTGCCCGCAGTGCCTTTGCGCACAACTTAGAGGCGTCCGATCAAGCCTTGTTTGAGCTGATGCAGGATGAACAGCGTGCCGAGGATGATCAACTGCCGGATACTGGTGTGGGCTTGCCCATGGAGCGCATGCTCTCGAGTGTATTTATTCGTGGGGAAACCTACGGTACGCGCGCCATCAGTTTATTGCGTGGTTATAAGGGTGGCGGGATGTCATTGGATGAGCGCAGTTATGCCGCCGGTGGGCATTTTTTAGGTCATGCGCGCGTTGAGCTCGTAGCAGAACTGAGTGAATAGATCGCACTGTCATACAGCCTATTAGCAGCGCTTATGACCGCAGTTCATGCTTCTTAACCGAGCAATCACTGCGGTTTTATTGCTGTGTAGGTTAACTAGTCGTGAATGGCTTGCTTCGTTATTTAGCTTGCGCGGCTTTGGGTAAGGGATAGCGACGGTCGGCAACCCCAGCTTTTAAGAGAGCGCTGGGTACCGGATGTTGCAGTAACTCCGGTAAGGTTGACGCAGCGTCCAGTAGAGCACCCAGGTTAACACCCGTATCGATGCCCATCCGTTGCAACATATGCACCAAATCTTCTGTGCATATATTGCCGCTGGCGCCTGGTGCATAGGGGCAACCGCCGAGTCCGCCTAAAGACGCATCAAAATAGCGAACCCCAACCTGCCATGCGCTTAATGCATTAGCTAAGCCCATGCCGCGGGTGTCATGGAAGTGCAAAGTAAAAGGTGTCTGTGGCCAGCGTTGCAATACTTGTTGGCAGAGTTGGGCGACTTGCGCGGGGTCAGCCATGCCAGTGGTATCACACAGGGTAATGCCATCTAGGCCCAGATCGAGTAATTGCTCAATCAGACGCATCAGTTGCACATCGCTCACTGCACCGCTAAAGGGGCAGCCAAAAGCCGTGGAAATTGACGCATTGAGCTGGACTGACTGACCTTGAGACAGTTGCACAATCTCGCCAAATTGAATCAGCGATTGCGCAGCGGTCATCCGTAGGTTAGCCAGTCCATGGCTGTCGCTGGCTGACAGTACTAAATTCATTTCATCCACCGCACAGGCTAAAGCCCGTTCGGCGCCACGTACATTAGGCACCAACGCGCTGTAGCACACCTGTGGATTGCGCTGCAGGGTTTGCATCAGTTGTTCGGCATCTCGCAAGCTGGGGATGGCTTTTGGCGAGGTAAATGAGGTCACTTCAATCTTACTTACGCCAGATAGACTTAGCGCATTGACTAGAGCTAGCTTGTCGGCTGTTGGGATAAACAGCGCTTCATTTTGTAAGCCATCACGCAGTGCGACTTCTTGAATATACACTCGATCAGACATTAGATGACTCCTCGCTCACGTAAACCTTGGATTTGTTCTGGACTTAGACCTAAACCGGCCAATACATCATTTGAGTGCTCTCCCAGCGTTGGCCCGCCTTGGCCAATGCGTCCCGGCGTGCGACTCAGTTTCGGTAACACCGCGGGGACCTGCAGCGCGCCGGCACTGGTCTGCACTATTTCCAGCATCTGTCTGGCTTGGTAGTGCGGGTCTTGCACAATGTCAGCCGCGGTATAAGGGAAGCCAGCCGGTACATCGGCCTCTTGCAAGACACTCAAAACCTGTGCGCGGCTGTGGTTTTGCGTCCAGTCGTTAATGGCGGCATCAATTAATTCTGCCCGTTGGCTGCGACCATCGTTATGTGCCAGTTGCGGATCTTCGGCCAAGTCGGGGCGACCAATGACTGTCATCAAACGCTTATAGATACTGTCACCGTTGCCGGCAATCAACACGTATTGTCCATCTTGGCATAGATAGGAATTGGACGGCGTTATTCCAGGTAAGGCGCTACCTGCTGGCTCGCGTATATGACCATAGGTGCTGTACTCAGGAATTAAACTTTCCATCATGGCAAATACTGATTCATACAACGCAACATCAATCATTTGCCCTTCACCACTGCGCTGGCGTTCTTGCAAAGCTAATAGCACGCCAATCACACCGTAGAGTGCCGACAATGAGTCACCTAGGCTAACGCCTACCCGAACCGGAGCTTGACCCGGATGACCTGTTAAGTAGCGCAAACCACCCATGGCTTCGCCAATCACACCAAAGCCTGGTAGATCACGGTATGGCCCTGTTTGACCGTAACCAGAAATACGTAACATGATCAATTGTGGATTAATTGCCGATAGCTCTTCCCAGCCAAGACCCCAAGCTTCAAGCGTGCCGGGACGAAAATTCTCAATAAGAATATCGGTTTCGGCAATCAGCTGACGGACAATGGCTTGGCCTTCGGCATCTTTTAGATTCAGAGTAAGCGATTGCTTATTGCGTGACTGGACATGCCACCATAAGGAGGTGCCGTCTTTCAGCTTGCGCCATTTACGCAGAGGGTCACCGATCTTGGGTGGTTCAATTTTGATCACTTCGGCGCCAAACTCACCAAGCAATTTACTGGCAAAGGGACCGGCAATGAGTTGGCCCATTTCAAGGACTTTTAAGCCGTCTAAGGCCATCGGGTGGATCGTACTTGTGGTCATAAGGGCCTCACATGTTCTGTCTATTTGCGTCACAGCATGGCTGCGCTCAGCAAGCAGGGCAATTGGCTAATGCTTAAGAATTGCTTCGTATTATGCGAAGGTGTAACTGTTTTACTGTGATAAATAGACAAGTATTTACTTGAGCTTTTTCTTAACGCCTTTTGGGGAGTCATACCGTTACTATGCGCCAAATTAATTTCATCACCCTCAAGCTGTTTGTTGCGGTTGCCGCCGAGCGTAGTCTTACCAAAGCTGCTGAGCGTGAACATTTAGCCTTAGCCGCGGTGAGCAAACGTATTAGCGACCTAGAGGCGCAACTGGGCAGTATCTTGTTGTACCGACAAGCCAAGGGGGTGGAACTCACCCCTGCTGGTCACGCATTGCTATACCACGCCCGTAAAATGATGGACAACCTCTCTCAGTTGACTGCCGAGCTCAGTGAGTTTAGCGCTGGGATTAAAGGGCACGTACGGATTCATGCCAATACTTCGTCAGTGATTCAGTTCTTGCCGGATGATCTCAGTGCCTTTGTTGCCCTGCACCCGCAAGTGAAAATTGATCTGCAAGAGCAATTCAGCTCGGATATTGTACGCGCGGTTGCTGAAGGTCTGACCGATATTGGTATTTTTGCTGGAACTCAGACAGTCGAGGGGTTGGCGGTATTTCCCTATCGCTGTGACCAGTTGGTGCTGGTTACCAGTCAGGGTCATCCGCTGGCAGAGGCGAGCAGCCTTGCCCTCGCCGACTGTATGGATTATGACTTTATTGGCTTGAGTCAGGATGCTTCGCTGCACCGCTTGTTGCAGCAGACGGCTGCAGAGCAGGGCAGGAGCTTGCGCTTACGGATTCAGGTGCGCAGTTTTGAAGCGATTGGGCAAATGATTGCACGAGGTATGGGCATCGGAGTGCTACCTGAACGTGCCGTGCGCAGTTATTTACCAAGTTTAGGATTGCAGAGCATTCCTTTAACGGATCTATGGGCGCAACGCGAACTGTATATTGCCGTGCGCAATCTAGAAATGCTGTCGTTGCCGGCTCGGCAAATGTTAGAGCACTTATTGCCATCGTCGATCAGTTTGGCAGACCAGCCTTCGTAAAAGTCGAACCGATGCTTTTTTAAATGTGAATGTCGTGCTTTACATGCACAAGGTAGAGTCGAAAAACCAAACAGTGCTAACTGTTTTGATTTGACAACAATAATAAGGACTCATCTTATGCATAAGTTTACCGGATCTCATCTGCTTAAAGGTTTATTAGCGAGCGTAGTGTTGAGCGCAGCCGTTTGTGTTCAAGCGGCCGAGCCTATCATTATTAAGTTTTCGCACATCACTGCTGATAGCACGCCCAAAGGACAAGGTGCGTTGATGTTTCAGAAGCTGGTTGATGAACGCTTAGCCGATAAGGTTAAAGTGGTGGTGTATGCCAACTCGTCGTTGTTTGGCGATGGTAAAGAAATGGAAGCACTGCTGATGGGCGATGTGCAAATGTTAGCACCGGCACCGTCCAAGTTGGAGCAGTACACCAAACAATTGCAGTTGTTTGATTTGATGTTTTTATTTGACGATGTGGCAGCCGCTCAGCGCTTTCAAAATTCACCACAAGGCAAGTCATTGCTCACCTCGATGGAACCTAAAGGGATCACCGGCCTGGCGTATTGGTTAAATGGCATGCGCCAGTTCACCGCGAATAAACCATTGGTAAACCCTGCTGATGCGCGAGGCCAAAAATTTCGTGTTCAGCCATCTGACCTACAAGCTGCGCAATACAGCGTGTTACGCGCAGTACCACGGAAAATGGCTTTTTCCGAGATTTATCAAGGCTTACAATCCGGCGTAGTGAGCGCACAAGATAACCCTTGGTCGAATATTTACAGCCAAAAATACCATGAAGTACAAAAGTACATGACAGAGTCTAATCATGCGGTGGGTAACTACCTGTTGATTACTAATACCAAGTTTTGGCATGCGTTACCGGCGGATATTCGTAGTGAACTGGAACGTATTATTGCCGAGGTGACAGTGCACGTGAATCAGCAGGCTGAAGCACTCAATGCCGAGGCTAAACAGGCGATTATTGATTCAGGTAAAAGCCAGATCATTGCACTCACCAGCGAGCAACGCAGCGCTTGGCGTGAGGCAGTACGTCCCGCTTGGGCAAAGTTTGAACAAGATATTGGTCCTGACTTGATCGAAGCAGCACAGGCGGCAAACCGCGGCGAATAAATTTAAGCTGCATCGTTTAAGGTCGGCTCAATGCTGGCCTTAAATTTATTTTTACGCCCAAAACAGCTGACTGCATCGTAGATATGTGAGCCGGTGGTACTGCACTGCAGCTAAAGAAAGCTGCGCAGTGCTAAGTTTGCACGCTGGAGGCTGGGTTCAGGACTTTACTCAAGCCTAAATTACCTAATGCTAAATTCAGTGTGCTATGGATCATTTGCGGATTATCCATCGCGGACACTTCACTGAGCAATGCTTGTGCATGCTGTAGCGTCATTTTGCGCAGTAGCCATTTTACTTTTGGTAGGTGCGTTGAGTTCATTGATAAACTGTCAAAACCCATGGCTAATAGCAAAACAGCAGCCACTGGATCACCGGCCATTTCTCCACAAATACTGACTTGCTTGCCTTCTGCATGTGCGGCGCTGACCACGTCTTTAAGGGCCATTAAGACGGCGGGGTGTAGATAGTCATATAAGGCCGCGACGCGAGCATTATTGCGATCCACCGCCAGTAAATACTGAGTTAAATCGTTAGAACCCACTGAGATAAAATCGGCCATATGTGCCAGTTCTCGGGCTTGGTAGACGGCCGATGGTACTTCAATCATCACACCAATTTGCGGCATTTCTACGTCGAGACCTTCGCTGGTGAGCTCGCCCCAAGCACGATGAATCAAATGTTGGGCATCATCCAATTCGTGTACCCCGGAGATCATTGGTAATAAAATACGCAGATTATTTAAGCCCGCGCTGGCTTTAATCATCGCACGTACTTGTACTAAGAAAATTTCCGGATGATCTAGGGTGATGCGAATCCCACGCCAACCCAAATAGGGGTTACTTTCTTTAATGGGAAAATAGCTCAGCGGTTTATCACCACCAATATCGAGGGTGCGCATGGTCACCGGTAGGGGGTGGAAGGCTTCCAATTGCTCGCGGTACATTTGTACTTGCTCGCTTTCACTAGGGAAGCGTGAAGAGCCCATAAAGGCTACTTCTGAGCGATACAGGCCGACGCCTTCAGCACCACGTTGTTGCGCGCGTTTAACATCAGCGAGCAAGCCGGTATTCACCCACAGAGGCAGATGATGACCGTCTAAGGTGACGCAAGGTAAGCTGCGTAAGCTGTCTAAATCTTTGCTGATTAAGCGCTCTTCTTCAACGACCTCAGCGTATTGCTGGCGCAGTAGGGCACTCGGGTTGGTAAATACATCACCGTGATAGCCATCGATGATCATCTCAATACCATCGAGGCGGGTATAAGGTAGATCAACCGCAGCAACGACGGTAGGGATGCCCATAGCACGGGCTAAAATCGCCACATGCGAGTTGCGTGAACCGAGTACTGAGACCAAACCAACCAGTTTCTCCGCAGGCACTTCACCGAGCATGGCGGGTGAGAGTTCTTCACTGACTAAAATAGTGTTATCGGGGTAGACCAAGGTTTGTTGATGAGCTTTCTGCAGATACGACAGCAAACGCCGACCTAAATCCTTAACATCTGAGGCACGCTCACGCAGGTAGTCATCATTCATATGCTCAAAGCGTTGCACATGCTCGCTGACCACTTGACGTAATGCACCTTGTGCCCATTGCCCCGTGCGAATCACGCGGATCACATCGCCCGCGAGCGCGGTATGTTCGAGCATCATTAAATACACATCAAACAGTGCGCGTTCTTGTGGGCGTAACTGCTTGGATAAGCGCGCGGATAAGCTGCGAATATCCGCGCGAACGGACTCTAACGCCAAGGCGAATAGTTCCAGTTGTTCAGGAATATCAGTCGTGATTTTATCCGGTACCACATCTAGATCCGCTACCGGCAGGACCACCACTGCGGTTCCTAATGCTGCGCCTGGCGCACCGGGAACACCAATAAAGCGTGCTTCTTGGATACCTTTACCTTGCTTACCTAAGCCGCGAATTGAGCCTGTGGCTTCGGCGTGGGCAATCACCCCTGAGAGCTGTGCGCTCATGGTGACCAGAAACGCTTCATCGCCTTCATCAAACTGACGGCGCTCTTTTTGTTGCACCACCAAGACGCCGAGTACTTGGCGGTGGTGAATAATTGGCGTGCCTAAAAAAGAGGCATAACGTTCTTCGCCAGTCTCGGCAAAGTATAAAAAGCGTGGATGACTCATGGCATCTTCGAGGGTGATGGTTTCAGCACGACTACCGACTAGGCCGACTAAACCTTCATGCGCGGCCATACTGACCTTGCCGACCGCACGTTTATTTAGGCCTTCAGTGGCCATCAACACGTAACGATCGCGATCGGCCTCATAGAGGTAGACTGAGCAGACATGGCTGTTCATCGCCACTCGCACTTGTTTGACGATAATCGCTAGCGCCGCCGGCAAATCCTTGGCGACGTTGACTTCTTGTGAGATCGTACGCAGCATATTTAGCATGCTGCTGTCGGTGCGAGTCGAGTCTGACAACGTAGGGTTAATCTCGAATAGGGAGTTGATAAGCCAGCTCTTTTAAAGCTCGCCGATACACATCACGTTTAAATGCAACCACTTGCCCCAAAGGGTACCAATAGCTGACCCAGCGCCAACCATCAAATTCTGGCTTTTCAGTCAGATCCATCCGGACTTGCTCGTCATTACTGCGCAAACGCAGTAAAAACCATTTTTGTTTCTGACCAATACACAGCGGCTGGCTGTGTGTGCGTACTAAACGTTGCGGCAAGCGATAACGCAACCAGCCACGGGTACAGGCTAAAATTTCGACATCATCAGCCTGTAAGCCAATTTCTTCATGCAGTTCACGGTATAGGGCCTCTTCGGCACTTTCATGCGGGTTAATACCGCCTTGTGGAAACTGCCAAGCATCTTGGTTCACACGTCGTGCCCAAAGCACTTGTCCGTGGTCGTTAGTCAGGATGATGCCGACGTTCGGACGAAACCCATCTGAATCAATCATGCCTGCACCCTTTACTAAAAGTCTTATGCCATTGTTCCACAAAGCGCGCAAGGGCGGCAACGCGCTTTACTGCCGGAATGGGCAGGCGTTGAGAAAATCGTTATGCTGAGCGTTCTTTTTATCATTGATTAAGGTATCTGCCGTGCGATTGGCTATTTTTGATTTGGATAACACCTTATTAGCAGGTGATAGCGATCACCAGTGGGGCGAGTATTTATGTGCACGTGGCTTGGTTGATGCCGATGTCTATCGTGCCAAAAATGATGATTTTTACGCCGACTATGTGGCCGGTAAGCTGGATGTTTTGGCCTATCAAAACTTCTGCCAAGAAGTCCTTGGGCGTACCGATAAAGCGCAGTTGGATGAATGGCATGCGGGGTTTATGCGCGATTGCATTGAGCCGATGATTCTTGCCAAAGGCGAAGCGCTGTTGGCCAAGCATCGTGCAGCGGGTGACCTGTTGATTATTATTACTGCAACTAACCGTTTTATTACTGGACCCATTGCTCAGCGTTTAGGTGTAGAGCATTTAATTGCGACTGAATGCGGTATGCAGGATGGGCAGTACACCGGAGAGTTGGTGGATGTACCTAGCTTTCAGGCAGGTAAAATCACTCGTTTAAATACCTGGTTGGCCGAGCATCAAGCCACGCTCGACGATAGCTATTTTTTCAGTGATTCCTACAACGATTTACCCCTGCTGGAGCAAGTGACGCATCCTATAGCAGTTGATCCTGATGATACTTTGCGTGAACGGGCTGAACAGCGGGGTTGGACGGTGCTCAGTTTGCGTGATTAAACGCGAAGACTGATCAATAAATGCAATTAGTCTACGTTTGTGTATTATATTGATATCAATTCAATAGAGAGCCAGCCCATGACTCGTATACAAGGTTTAATCAGCGCCGCGCTGTTGTTCCTTGCTGTGTTTTCCGTGCAGGCCGTTGAGCTGGCCATTAGTGCTGAAGAGGCCTACGCGAAAACCCAGCAAAGCGAGCAACCGGTGCTGTTGGTGGATGTGCGTGACCCTGTAGAAATTATGTTTATTGGCTTTACCGACGCAGTGGATATTAATATTCCATTTTTAGTGGCTGATCGTACCCAGTGGAATGCTAAGCGTAATATCTTTCCAATGCGGCGCAATCCAGAGTTCGTCGCGCAGGTTAAAGCCGAGCTAACAAAACGCGGCTGGGATGAAAACACCGAAGTGATCACCCTGTGCCGTTCCGGTAGTGAACGTGGTGAGCCGAGTGCGCTGGTGTTGCGTGAGGCAGGTTTAGCTAACGCGCGCTTTATTGTTCATGGCTTTCAAGGTGATGCTCTCAGCGAAGGGCCGCAGGCTGGGATGCGCTTGCAAAACGGTTGGCAGAACTCTGGTTTACCTTGGAGTCGCAATTTAAATGGCGATAAGATTTACCGTATGGATCGTTAAGCGGTGTTGCACTGTTAATACGCATGCAGTATGTTAAAGGCATTGTTTGGAGAAAATTATGTTGAATCGCGCAGTTATAATAAAGTTAGTTACCCAGCCCTTGGCTGTGTTGCTTAACTGTGCACGTTCACTCAATAACTCTGTTGCGTATTATTTTTATGGGTATTGGTTTAGCCAAAGGCGCGCCTGATACTCATACAGGCGGGCCTCTTTTAACGGGTCGCCTACCACTGCTTTAGATAAACCCCGGTTGGCCTCCCCACCCGGGGTTTTTTGTTTTTAGAATTTAAGATTTAGTCAGTTAGAGGACGAGAAGATGGCAATGTATGCAGTTTATCCAGAGCGTTTTGATGATTTGAGCTGGCGATTTAGCAACCACAAGCTGGCGTTACCTCATTGTTTAAGACGACTTTCTCGATAAAACCTGTAGTGGGACAGCCGCACAGGTAAGGACAATAAATATATGAACTCTTTAAATACAGCTCTTTCACTCGATAACAGCACAGCAGTGCTGGAGTCAGCGCAGGTCAGCACATTGATTCAGCCAAGTCGCAAAACGCGAGTGCTGGCCAGCCCGCAAGAGTTGCGTCAGCAACTGCCTTTAAGCGCCGCATTAGCGCAGCGTGTGCAGCAGCAGCGCGAGCAAGTACGAGCCATTTTAAACGGTGAGGACTCCCGTCTCTTGGTCGTAATTGGTCCCTGCTCGATCCATAATATTGATGAAGCGCATGAGTATGCGCAGCGCTTGGCCGATTTATCTAGCCAAGTCTCTGAGCACATGCTGTTAGCCATGCGCATCTATATTGAAAAGCCGCGTACCACGGTGGGCTGGAAAGGCTTGCTGTATGACCCGCATTTAGATGGCAGTGCTGATATGGCGCAGGGTTTGCACTTATCACGGCAGTTAATGTTGCAGATGTTAGAGTTGAATTTACCGGTGGCCACTGAGCTATTACAGCCGTTAGCCGCCAGCTATTTTGATGATGTATTAAGTTGGGCTGCAATTGGTGCGCGCACCAGTGAGTCACAAGTTCACCGCGAAATGGTCAGTGGCTTATCGCTGCCGGTGGGTTTCAAGAACGGTACGGACGGCAGTGTCGGTATTGCTCTCGATGCGATGCGTTCCGCCGCACATGCTCATCAGCACTTTGGTTTAGATGCGCAAGGGCGCGCAGCGTTGGTGGAAACACAAGGTAATCCAGATACTCATTTAGTTTTG
>Ga0172382_10005014_pt1 | contig 19957 bp, 10 predicted proteins | sample Leawel138RmetaG_FD_122245 | JGI IMG/M metagenome (GOLD analysis project Ga0172382, IMG submission 122245) | Leachate microbial communities from a municipal landfill in Southern Ontario, Canada - Leachate well 138R metaG | ecosystem: Engineered > Solid waste > Landfill > Unclassified | place... | reverse complement strand
GCTCACCGTCGTCCTGGTAGCCGTTGGCGTTCTTGTCGTCGAAGACCTTGCCGATGATGTCCGAGCAATCGAAGACCGGATCGGGAATGACCCGCACCACGGCCGAGCCGATGTTCGATACGCGCTCACTGACGATGTTGTTCAGCGCCCAGGCGAGGTTGGTGTACTCGCCCTCGCCCACGCCAGCACCGATCACCAGCACAAGACGGTAGGTCTTGGTCTCGCCGGCAGCAAAGCTCTGTGCGGCCCAGTTCAGCGCACGTCCGTTCGCAACCGGCTCTGCAGCCACAAACGCACTGCTGCCGCCCTGACGCACGCTGGCGCTGCCACTGCGGTACTTGAAGCCTGGCGGCACCTGATCCACCACATCGATATTGCCCAGCGCTGCGCTCAGGGTATTGGTCGCAGTAATGGTGTAAGGCACCAGTCCGCCCTTGCTCACGCTGACCAGCGGCGTGGTCTTGGTGATGCGGATTGCTCCACCAAGAATCGGATCGAGCGGAATATGGTTGTTCAGCACGTTGGCCGACGTACCGGGCGTCAGAACGAATCCGAGGTAGTACTGCGTCGTTGTCGCGGTCGCACTGATCGAGGCTTCACAGGCCACAGGGTCATGCAGCGCAGTGCCTGCAGCAGGTGCAGTGTTCGACACCGCAACCAGTGCGGGCGCCGGTGCAGCACCGACCGATGGCGCATTGGTACACGCCGGGATCAGGGTCGATGTCCCGGGCACATAGCCCGGCGGCACGGTCACCGACAGGGTGTAGTTGCCGGCAGGTGCGCCCGCGAGCAACAGGAACTGATAGATCCCGTCAGCTCCGGTCGTCTGGGTGGCGGAACCACCAAGCAGGTGAATGGCCGGATCGAACGCACCTGGCCCGGTGAGCGTCACCACCGCACCCTGCACCGGTTGGCGCGTCACCGCGTCATACACCACGCCCTGGGGGTCGAGCGGAAGGCTCTGCTCGACGGTGTTCGTTCCGGACGCCAGCGTAAGCCCGCTCAAGGTTCCGTCTGCATTGCTCGCCCCTGCCGGGTTTGCGCTTGCGTCCCACGCCCCGTTGGTAAAGGAGAGGCCGCGCTCGTTCGGCACCGGTCGCCCGAAGACAACCCCCGTGGTCGGCTCGCGGAAGCGAATCTGGTAGTCGGGTCCCGGCGCAAGCCCGGTAAAGCCATAGCTTCCGTCGGCTGCAGTCGTCGTGCTGCCCACCTGCACTCCGCTCAGCACCAGTTCCACCATCCAGCCTTCAGCAACCGGCTCGCCACTGTCGAGGACGCGGTCGTGATTGAGATCGCGCCAAACCTTGCCCGTCACGGACGCAGCGTCCGCGATCGGGGTCGGATCGGTAGCGGTGTTGTTGCCCTCGAAACCGGCAGGTTCTCCACCGCCGGAAATGACCGCCTGGTTGGTGAGGATCTGTCCGGCAAGGCCGGACGCCACCGCAACCCGCAGCACGATGGCGTCCCCGACCATCGCGGCCGCAATCACGGTGCTACTGGTGCAGGTCACACGCTGGCCGGCAGCCGAGCAGGTCCATGATCCCGTGGTCGGCATAGCTACCGGCGTAATGCCCGCCGGCAAGGTGTCGACCATGGTGATCAGGCCGCTGCTGGCCACACTGCCGACGTTGCTCGGCACCAGGGTGTAATAGCCCGAGGTGCCACCTGCGGCGAACGTGGCCGGCGTATGCGTCTTGCTGATCGCCAGATCTGGCGCAGCACCCGGCACTTCCGGGAACAGGTTGCCGCCGGACACCATTGTCGTGCCCGTCATCGCGATGCCGGAAATACGGCTGCTGACCCCGCCTGTCGGGTTGTTGGACGCAACACCGCCTGCACTGCCCACGACCGGCGTGCCATTGGTCGTACTGGGTGGCTGCACAGGCTGATCAATCGTGTAGGTTCCCTCTGGCAGGCCCGAGAACTCGAAGCTGCCGTCGGCAAGGCTTGTGGTTGTGCGTGTCACGGGGTTGCCGCTGGCATCGGTACCGGACAGGTTGATGACCTGAGCGCCAATGCCGTAGTCGCTTCCATCGACGGCACCATTTCCGGCGTAATCGAGGAAGACCTGCCCGCGAATGCTGCGGCCGTTGGGTAGCTCGGCAAAATTGTTTGCCGCAGAAACCGTGGCTGGCGGCAGAACAATGCCCGCGATCTGGCTGGTTACCGTGGTGGGTGCAGTTGCACTACCTGCACTGCCGCCATTGCCGACCGCCCCCGGTACGGTCTGACCGTTCGCCGTGTCGGCCGGTTGGGCAAGCTGGGTCACGGCATACGTGCCGGGCGCCAGACCACTGAAGGTGTAGTTGCCACTGGCATCTGTCGTCGTATCGACGGTCACCGCGTTGCCGTTGTTGTCGGTCCCGGTCAGACGGATCGTCTGAGCGGAAATCCCCGCATCAGCGCCGTTCTGCACCCCATTGTTGTTCTGGTCGAGGAATACCGAACCCGAGATGGTGGAGGTCGGCACTTCGGCGAAGTTGTTGTTGGGCGAACTGGCGACGGAACCACCACTCTCGTTGAGGATGATGTTCGCAATCGCGCTGGTCGCCGTCGTCACCGGTGTTGCAGCGCCGGGCGAGCCGCCGCCACCGGACACGGTGCCTGCAGTTGTCATGCCGTTCAGCGTGCCAGTCGGCTGCACCGGCTGGGTGACGGTATAGGTGCCGGCATTGAGCCCGGTGAAGGCGTAGTTGCCGAGCGCATCGCTTGTCGTCGTGCGGGAGATCACCGCGCCGCCAACGGTTTCGACCCCGCTCAGGGTAAGCGTAACGCCCGCCAGACCCGTGTCGCTGCCGTCGAACAGACCGTTCGGCGTCACGTTCTTGTCGAGGAACACACGGCCGGAAACATAGCCCAGCGGACTGATCTCGAGCGTCGCCGCTGCGGGGTCGCGGTTGTCACCGAGGTTGGTGGACAGAGCACTCGCCGGAATGTAGTTGTTGTAGCTGCCTTCAACCGTGCCAGTCACATTCACGCTGATCCGGCAACCACCTGCGGGAATCTGGGCACCCGAGGCGAGGCTGACCTGACCGCTTCCCGCCGCTGCGGTCACGGTTCCGGTACAGGTAGAGCTGAGTCCGTTCGGCGATGCGATCACCAGACTGCCCGGCGCGGTCGGCAGGTCATCCTGGAACACCTTGCTCAGCGTGAGCGCGCTTGCGTTCTCGTTGCCAAGGAAGATGCTCAGAGTCGACGTTGCGCCCGAGGGAATCGAAGCCGGGCTGAACTGCTTGGTCACGACGGGCGGCACCGACACAGTGACCTGCGCGCTCGCCGGATCCTCGTTGCGCACGCCTTCTTCGGTATTCAGCGCATTGGCCGGAATCGTGTTCGTGTACACGCCCGGTACGTTGCTGACCGCATCGACCTGCACCTGACAGCTGCCGGTCGCAGGGATGGTCGCACCAGCAAGCGCAACGCTCGTTGCTGAACTCACTGCACTGACGGTGCCGCCACAGGTCGTGCTTGCGTTGGGCGTCAGCGCAACCGTGAGCCCCGACGGCAGATTGTCGGTCAGGGTGGCGCCGTGGAGCGCGACCGCGTTCGGATTGCTCAGCGTAATCGTGAGGCGGGTGTTTTCACCCGGACGCACGGTATCTGGGATGAACGTTTTGGTGATGGACGCGCTCGTGCGCGCCTCGAGCGTTGCCCTCGCCCCCGGCGGCGGGTTGCTTACGCTTGAGCCGCCGGCGCTCGCCGTCACATCCCCGGGATTAATCACGTTGGTGTAGCTGCCTTCGGCGCTGACCACCACATCGATCTCGGCCACGCAGGTAGTGCTGACACCGCCACTGGCCGCGGCCAGCGTGCCGCCCGATACCACAACCTGGTCCGCAGTTGGCGTCGTGATACTGCCGCCGGCACAGGTGATGACCGGATCTGCGCCCGCAGGCACCGTCATGCCCGCAGGCAGGTCGTCGATCACGCGGATATTGGCCAGCGGAAGCGCCAGCGGGTTGATGAAGCGCAAGGTCAGACGTGCGCGCTGCCCCGGGGCAATGGTTGCGGGAGAAAAGCTCTTCTCCACCCCGATACGGCCCAGCGCAGCAAGGCTGGCGGTTGAGGCATCGGCATTGGTAACGCCCTCGGCGGTGCTCACGGCACCAATGGGGATGAAGTTCTGTACCGTACCCGTGGTCAGCGTCGTAACATCTACCGATACCGTGCAACTGGCACTCGTCCCGCCTGCCATCGAGACTCCCGACAATCCGATCGAGGTTTCGTTGGAATTGGCAGTAACGACACCACCAGGACAGGTTGTCGTTGCGTTCGGGTTTGCAGCGATGCGCAATCCCGTCAGCGTGCCCGAGGACAACCCGGTATCGGTGAAATGGTTGGTGAGCGACAACCCGGACAGATCGAGCGCACCGTTATTGAGCACGGTAATCGTGAGGCGGGCAGCCTCACCCGGCGAATCGATCGTATTCGGCGAAATTGTCTGGGTGACGACGACACTGCCCGACGCCGACTGCAAGGTCGCCGACAGCGCGGCTGTGTTGCGCACGCCCCCATCGGCCGTGATGCCGCCAATCGGAATGGTGTTCACCCAGGGCCCGCTGCCACTTGAATCGACCATGAACACCAGATCGCATTCGCTCGATGGCGGCAGGGTTGCACCCGACAACTGCACGACCCCCGCACCAGGCGTGGCAGTGATTGTCAGCGCCCCGTCACAGGTCGAGTAGGCATTTGCGGGGTTGCTGACGGTCAAGCCCGAGGGCAGGTCATCGGAGAGGCTGACCTTGTACAGCGTACCCGTGGTTTCGGTGTTGCGCAGTCGGATCGACACACGGGACTGACCACCGGGCTGCACTGTTGAAGGCAGAAAGTGCTTCGTCGCCGACAGCGCAGAACGGAACGTAATGCTGGCGGACGCAGCCAGGTCATAGGTCGCCGGCTGCTGACTGCCGTCAGGCAGTTGCTGGGTGGCTGCAAGCGTGCTGGCGGGAATGGTGTTCGTGTAGTTGCCGGCAGCGCCAGTCACGTTGACGTCAATGGCACAGCTTCCGGCCGTGCCTGTACCACCGCTCGCGCGGGCCGGGATGGTCGCACCGGAGAGCGAGATCTGATCCTGGTTCGGCGTTGCCGTGACGCTCCCGCCAACGCAGGTCGTCGACGCGTTCGCCGGGCTGGCAACCAGCATTCCGGCTGGCAGGTTGTCGGTGACCTGCACGCTGGTCAGCGGGTTCTGGCTGTTGTTGCTCAGCGTGATCGTCAGCTTCGACACCCCCCCTTCGGGCAGGCTGGTGACCGAGAATCTCTTGGCAACGGTAGCCGTATGGTTAACCGTGAGCGTGACGTTATTCGACGCCGAAGGGTTGCAGATCGGGCCTGTGCCATTGTTTTCGCAAACCGCACCTGCGGCGATGCCGTTTACCCGGCTCTGCCCCTGCGCCGTGCCGTGAGCAACCTGGGCGGTAAAGCTCACGGTACAAAGCGAAGGGCTCCCCCCGCTACCTGCCGCCAGGTCAAGCGTGAATGCCGGCCTGGAGGCATCGGTGTAGTCATGCGCAAGCGCCCCCGAGCACCCGGCACCGCTCATCGTGGGCGACACCGTTGGAACAACGGTCACGCCGCTCGGCAAGGTATCGATGAAGCGGACGCCGGCCAGCGCGCCACCGGAATAGTTGCTCAAGGTGACGCTGTATACGACGATCCCTCCAGCGGCCGGATTGCTCGGCGACTGCGATTTGGCGACCTCGATCTGCCCATGTACCGTGACCGACGCACTGGCCGGACGGTTTGTCACCGAGCGAGAGTTGCCCACATCGCCGGCGGCAATGGTGTTGTTGAACACCTTGGACACCGAGGCGGTGTCCAGCGTCGCGGCAAATGGCACGGTGACCGTACATGAGGACGATGCCGGAATCGATGCACCGGACAACTGGATACCAGAACTGCCGGCCACAGCGGTGAGCGTGCCGCCACACGTGGTCGCTGCACCCGACGCAACCGTCAGCGTGCCGCCGGAACCGCCTGCAGGCGTGCCGATCGGGTCATCGGTGAAGGCGACCCCGGTCAAAGCGACGTCGCCTTTGTTCTCCAAGGTGATGGTCAACTCCCCCTGCTGACCGGAACGCATCGATTCAGGCGAGAACCTCTTTGCCACGCGAAGCGGCGAGACTATGGTGAGGCTGTCTGAGAAACTGGAAACGGCAAGTCCGCGCGCATTGGAGGCATCGCTGCCGTTCATGGTCAGCGTGACGGTATTGCTTCCAGTCGCGCCTGCATCGGTGCCAACGACATCCACCAGCACCTCACAGTGCCCACTCTGCCCTGCAGTCCCGCCGCTCATCGTCAGCGAACCGCTTGCACCCGCTGTCGGTGAAAACACCCCGTCATTTACCGCACCCGTGCCGGTACATGTCACGGAGGCATTCGGCGTCGCAGCGACCGCGACACCAGCAGGCAGCGTGAATGACGTTGAATTCAGTGGGACCGCAGCCGCGCTGTTTGGGTTATTGACACGAATGCGCAGGGTGGAAACCTGATCGAACTGCACCACCGAGTCGGGGCTGAACAATACCGAGGTGGTCAATGAAGACAGTGGCAACACAGTGAAACTCTGCTGCGCGGGAGAGGTGTTGGCGACAGCACTGCCGTCACTCCCCGTTACCGCACCGACTCCAACCGTGTTCACCCGCTCGCCAACCGTTGTCGCATTCACTTCGAAAACAATTGAACAGGTGCCGCTGACTGAGGCGCCGGGTGCGACCGGGATGACGCCACCCGTGAGGCTGACCTGCTGGCTGCCGACACCTGCGATCAGCGTACCGCCACAGTCGTTGGAGACTGCGCGCACGACCTTGATGGCCGCGGCCGACATGTCATCGGTAAAACTGACGTCAGTAACCGGGGAGCCAGAATTGTCGTTCGACAAGGTGAGCGTGAAGGCGGTCGTATCTCCCGGATAGGGCGTGCCCGTATAGCCCGAAGTGATGTTCTTCGAGACCGTGATCGCGGCTTGCGCAGTCGGCAGGGAGAGCAATGCGCAGGACAGCGCAAGCAACAGCCGCCTGCTGCGATTCGAACGCAGAAAAGGCTTGCTGAAAGCTCGGACAAGACCGCTTTCAGCAAGCACACTCACAGGACTATTGAACATAGGTACTCGCACGTATTTTCATCAGAACAGCCCGTCGCTTCGGAACAATCACCGGTCAATGCATTTGGCATAGATCCGGATATCATTTTTTTGAAGCGGGCTAGTCTATTTGAATCGCTGTACCTCGAATCTCACGGATCCTCACGCCATACTCACGTATGCATATCGAGATAGGGGACAAGCGTGCGACCTGCACCCATTTCAGCGCGTCGACATGACGCTGCAAAATGGGGATTCGACCCTGACACCTGTTTCGATTCAGGTATTCGAGTTCATTGAGCCGGTACATGCGAAGGCATTCCGCCGGGCGCGAGAATTCACGCCGGAAGACGGGTGCCGTACGAATACTGAAACTGAGAATCCCAGCCGAAAGCCGTCTTCAGCGTAAGCAAATCAGGCTGAAACCCGTCCCTCTGACTGCACGCAATGGCAAGGCAAGCCCCGTTTCACCGAGGACCTTCTTGCGCAGCCGGCTGATCATCATGTCAAGCCGGTGACTCAGATAATAATCAGCTCTGTGCCCCATGGCCTCGACCAGCACGTCTCGCCGCACCACTTCGTTGAGATGGCTGAACAGACAGGTAAGGAACAGACGCTCAGAGCCCGTGAGTGAGACACTGCGATCATTCGGTGCCATCAGGCGCCAGCCATCAACCGACAGCGACCAGGTAGTTGCTGCCGGCTGCGGTGCGGGCGCTCCAGCGCCAGTCACCTCCCCGGGCTCCCTGTTCTGGAAGGCAATGCGCCGGTGTACGCTCAACACCGTTGCCGCAAGTTCGCGCAAGTCGATGGGTTTGGTCAGATAGGCATCGGCGCCATCCATGAGCCCCTTTACACGGGACTCGATCGATGTCCGAGAGGTCAACAGCACGATGCCGACCTTGCATATTTCCTTCAGCGAAGTCGTAATCGAGAAGCCATCCTCACCAGGCAAGCCGATATCCAGAATGACGACATCGCAAGGAGCATGGAGCAAACCCCGGTAAAGCTCACGGGAGCCGGGAAAACCGCGAACACCGAAGCCTGACTCCTCCAACCCCAGCACAATCTCATCGCGCAGATCATCGTCATCGTCGACGACACAGACTCGAAGACCCAGCCCCGCGCCCGGCTCAAGCTGCTCGATAGTGTCACCGGTGTCACGCATGGGTATTCCGCTCTCTGAGTTGATTAGTGAAATTGTTGCGGATATTAGCCTTTAGCCATATCCGGAGCAGGGCTATTGCTTGAACCCATGTGAACTGCGACACAGTTTCCATACAATCCTGCATGCACAAGCGCCGGCCAGCCGCTCAGCCACCCGGTAACGGCAGTCGGACGCTGAACGCGGTCCCGCGCCCGGGGACACTTTCCACATCGATCTCCCCGCCATGAAGGACAACGATCTGTCTCACCAGCGCGAGCCCCAGTCCTGAACCGGGTTGGCGCAAACCACCTGCCCTGAAGTAAGGCTCGAAAATCCGTCCCAGATCATCCTCGGCGATGCCGCAACCGCAATCGATTACCCGAACGAGCACCTGATCACCGTTCAATGCAATTGAAATATGGATTGGAGACTCGTCGGGCGAATACTTGATTGCGTTTCCAACAAGGTTGGTGAACGCAACACGCAGCATCTCGCGATCGCCACGCACCTTCACCACCTCCCCCCTGTCTGCGTCAAGCTCGATCAGCGGCCACTCGGCCGCCTGAACCACCTCAAGGATCAGGATGTGCAGGTCGAACGCCTCATCCCCGACGGACAAACCGCGTTGCCGCAGTCTGTCTTCCGTCAGGTTGTCGTCGATCATGGCCAACAGGCGGCGGCTTGCCCGCCGAATCTTCTGATGCCGGGCAATAACAGCGGCTGGCAGGCTCCCGACCCGTTCGAGGTTCTGCAACGTAAAATCGATTGTCGCAAGAGGTGATTTCAACTCGTGCGAAACCATTGCAACCGTGTGCTGCTGTTGCGCAACCTGCATCCGTGCAAGGTCGGCTTGCGCCAGCGCCGCGGTCGATGATGCGCGCGCGACAGCCCGCACGGCGAGCACGCTGGCACCAAGACCTCCAGCCAACGCCACCAGAAGCGGCAGAGCAATGGTGGTCGCCTGTCGCCCGGCAAGCAGTAACAGATGCAGCCCAAACAAGGCGACAATGACAAGAGCAAGCACGAGCAGGATCGAAACCGGCCCCGGCGCAGGGCGTCGAATGACACTCAACGCCGGCGTCATCAGCGCCGGTATCATTGCCAGTAGCACCAACAGCAGATCGAAGTCCGGCCTCGGGGGAGAGATATACAGACCATTCAGAAGCGATGCGTATGCAATCGCCAGCACATGAACGCCGTTCATGATGCCGCGAGGGGTACTTACCCTGTCAGCAAAGAGCGCTGTGGAGCCAATAAAGATCGCCTTGTCCCGCAACAGGCCGGGATCCAGTTCATGGCCAGCCATCCCGAGGGCCGCTTTGACCAAGGTAGCAAGCGACATGGTCAGAACCGAACCCGTGTTCGCAGGATAGGCCAGGCCGATCGTGCCCTCATCGTCGACGTCCCAGCTAGCATGCCCGACACGCAATTTCCCGCCCTCCACCGCCAGTGCGTGACCGAGGGCGCCCGAATATAGTGTCGCCAGCACAGCCGAGGGCAGGTAATGGCCCTGCGTCCGGTGCAAGAGCGGTATGCGGCGAACCATACCGTCAGCGTCGTGCTCGAGTGAAATCAGTCCAACCGCGGGCAGCGGCCCGGTGCCATTGAGCAAGGGCAAGGGCAAGGCAACAGACGGCCACCGGGACGCAGGCAGGGGTCGGGCACGAACCGCATCCGCAGGCTGCCATGCCAGTGCAGCCAGAACATCCGCATCGTGTTCGCCGGCAAGCGCTTGACGCAAGCCGCCTGCAGCGAGCACGGCGTTATGGTTACGCTCAAGAGCAGCGCGGAATTCAGCATCGCCCGGCCGCGCATCCAGGAACAGGATATCGAAGAATACGGTCCGGGCCTGCATCTCGCCGAGATAGTCGAGCAGCACCGCGTAGATATCACGACTGTAGGGCCAGTTGCCCAGATACGGTCGCAGTTCGGCGAGCGACGCTTCGTCGATCTCCACCACCAGGACGTCGTCGAAGTTCACATCCCCGGCGAGCACGGCCTGGCTGCGATCCTGCAGCCAGGACTCGATCCGGGGATAGAGCGAACTTCGGGGCGCGAGCCACGCCAGCAGCAATATCAGGCAGAGCAAGGTCAGGCTTGCTCTGAGCCGCTTCAACCCTGATTGTTCGCCGTCAGGTCCGTTGACGGCAGCCGTCACAGCGCGAACATCAGTGGCACCAGCAACAATAACCAGGAAGGCAGCGAGGATGGCACCTCTATTTGCTGGGGACGGCTGAACGGCCCCGCAACACCGCCGGGATCAATCGCCTGCAGGCGCACGAAGACGCTTGTGCTCAAGCTTTCCCGCGCAAGCCGGAAGCCAGGCTCGAACAGTTGCTCATCGACGATCAGAGTGTTGAAATCCGCATCCCCGGATATCTGAAGCCGATACGTCTGCCCCGCGGTGCCCTGCGGCCAGCGCAACAGCAAAGCGTCGTCATCAAGCTCGGGCGCTGCCAGATCCGGACTTGCCGGCGGCGGCAACTGACTGAAGCGGTGAACCAGACTGAAGGGCCCCTGCCTGCCATCGTCGGCATGACTGGCCACGCGCCAATAGTAGTTTCCTGCGACCACCGGAACCTGAAACTCGTTACTGGTCAGGTCCGTCTGATCGACGAGCAGCGGATCAAACCCGGCATTGTCAGCAACTTGCAGTCTGTAGCCGGAAACCCCCAGAGGCCGCGCCCAGCGCAGCGTCACTGGACTGCTGCGAACGACCGCCCCCTCATTCGGGCCGAGCGCGAGCGGCGCTTCGGGGTGAGCCGCAAGGACAAAGACATGCTCGGCATCCAGCCCCTCGACCCCATCGTCGGAGACCGCACGTACCCGCAAGCGATACCTGCCATCGCGCAGCTCAGGCCAACTTGCCACAGGTCCGGTAAAAATATCGTCGAGCAGCAGAACATCGTCGCTGCGTTCGGAAAACACCTGCGCACGCCACCGGAAAACCCCGTCTGCTGCCGGCCAGACGAACTGCAACGGCAACCGCTCGATCCGCTCGGGCAAGCCGGAGAGCACAGGGGGATGCGCCAGAGCCACGGCGGCAGACGGGCCGCCTCGGACGCTGGCCACGGTACCGTATCCGGCATCGAGGCCGATCGCCTTGCCACCCCTCGCCCCCTCTGCGAGCACCCTCCCCGCAACGACCTCTCCATGCGCGACGCCCCCCGGGGCAACACCAACACGGAACACCGTACCCCTCACACCAAGATTCATCGCCTGCGATTCAACCCTGTAGCGCGCAGCGGGAAATTGTTGTCGATTTACACGGCTATCGACATTGCCTTCATGAAGACGGATTGTCGTTTCGGCCATGCCGGTATTGCCATATTGCCGCATGCGCGCCAAGGTGATCCGGGTGTTCGCGGCAACCAACAAACGCGAACCATCGAAGAAGCGCAGGCTCGCATTACTGTCTGCGCCCGTCCTGAGCACTTCGCCTGCGTTCAGTTCGTCACCTGCCTGCAACGGCGTCTCGTCGCCACTCGACACGCGCACGACTTCGCCCCTGACATGGATCGCGGTCGCGATTGCAGCCCCCTGACGCAACCAGACGACCGGAATCCGCAAGCTTGTGCCGGGTATCAGGCGGCGGGGATCTTCGACTGCGTTGAGCACCTGCAGCTGCGCCCAGTCACCCGGTTTCTTCAGGTAGTGATGTGCGATCCCGCTCAAGGTGTCGCCAGGACGTATCGCATAGATCCAGTCTGCGGCAAAAAGAGAAGGTGCGAACAGCGAAAAAATGAGCTGCGCGCACAGCAAAGCGTACTTCAACAGGCGGTCCTCACGGCAAAATCGGGCGCAACGACCTTTGCCATGACAGCATCGGCAGTCTCGGTCAAAAGCTGCCGTTATACCGCAAGGCGCGTGCTCAATCCACGCGCCTGGATTCAATTGTTAGACTTTGTGAGCGTAGCGCCCCGATATTCCTCGGACATTCGGCGGCGGACGACGGCCGCGCTCAGTACAGGTCGTAATCAGTGCCCTCCGCCAAAAAGCCAACGATCGGACAACCGTCGACCGTTCTGCGCTCGCCGCTCCTGCTTGCGTTCTTCGAGGTCATATGCGCCATGCAGATAGACGTCGCGTCGCTGGAGCACGCGGCGGTCGTCGAAATGAACATAGACGCAGGAGCAGACCTCCTGAGTACAGGTGGGCAGGGGTATGGGTGGAGCCTCAGTCGACAGGTAACGCTTGCCCTTCAGCGCGCGCGAGGACGCGCACGCCTTTCCGGCGGCCCGCACCTCCACGGCATGAAAGGAGCGTCTATGCGTCCTCTCATGTTCCATTTCCGGCGGAGTCTCGTCTTCGTCCGTCCTTTTTCTGATGATCACAAACGCCAGCAGTCCCACCGCTACCAACGTCATCAGCATTGCTGCATTTTCCATATGTAATCTCCCGGCAATTTCCATCTAAGCATAGAACACGACATCCGCACCGTCGCCCCCCGCCTTTGCATTCAACACTCCGATAGAATCATGCGTTACCGGCGCCGGTCCGACCCACCACGGCGTCGGCCACCAGAAGAGGAGACCGCATGCCACGCCACACCAAGATCGTAGCCACACTGGGCCCTGCCTCAACCGACCCCCATGTGCTCGAGCGCATGGTCCATGCGGGGGTGGACGTGGTACGGATGAACTTCTCCCACGGCAAGGCCGAGGATCATATTGCCCGCGCCAGTGCCATTCGTGAAGCCTCGGCGCGTACCGGGCGGCCAGTCGGCATTCTGGCCGACCTGCAGGGGCCGAAGATCCGGGTGGGAAAATTCGAAGGCGGCCGGGTCACGCTCACGGGCGACGCGCCCTTCATTCTTGATGCCCGCTGCGAATCCGGAAATGCCCAGCGTGTCGGACTGGACTACAAGGATCTGCCCAAGGACGTGAAACCGGGCGACGTCCTGCTGCTCGACGACGGCCGACTCAAGCTGGTGGTCGAGCGCGTGATCGGCCACGAGATCCACACTCGCGTGCGGGTCGGCGGAGAACTCTCCAACAACAAGGGCATCAATCGTCAGGGCGGCGGACTGACGGCCCCCGCGCTCACCGCGAAGGACATGGACGACATCAAGACCGCGGCGCAGATCGGCGTCGATTTCGTGGCGGTCTCCTTCCCCAAGACAGCGGCGGACATGTACATGGCACGTCAACTCCTGCGGGCGGCGGGCAGCGACGCGATGCTGATCGCCAAAATCGAACGCACCGAGGCGGTCGCCAACCTGAGCGAAATTCTCGACGCTTCGGACGGCATCATGGTCGCACGCGGCGACCTTGCGGTCGAAGTGGGCGATGCCGCCGTGCCCGCGCTGCAGAAAAAAATGATCCGCGCCGCGCGCGACCTCAACAAGCTCACCATCACCGCCACCCAGATGATGGAGTCGATGATCAGCAGCCCTGTTCCCACCCGGGCCGAGGTCTCGGACGTCGCCAATGCGGTGCTCGATGGCACCGATGCCGTGATGTTGTCGGCGGAAACCGCATCCGGCAGCTTCCCGGTGGAAGTGGTCGAAGCCATGAGCCGGGTCTGCCTCGAAGCGGAAAAATCAGCCGAAACCGGACTCGACCGTGAGGTGCTCAATCGCGTGTTCACCCGCATCGACCAGTCGATTGCGATGGCGGCCATCTGGACCGCCTACCATCTCAAGGTGAAGGCGATCGCCTCGCTGACCCAGACCGGCTCGACCGCGCTGTGGATGAGCCGGTCCATCTCCGGTATCCCGATCTACGCCCTCACCCCCGAAGTCATCGCGCGCAATCAGATGACGCTGTATCGGGCGGTATATCCACTGCTGATGAGCCAGCTCCATGTAGACCGCGACGTGCTGCTGTGGGAAGCTGAACAGATTCTGCTCGATCAGGGCGTTGTCGAATACGGCGATCTGATCGTGCTCACAATCGGCGAGCCGATTGGCAGCACGGGCGGCACCAACACCCTCAAGATCATCCGAGTCGGCGATCACCACCCCCCAAATAACGATGAATAAGCCAGCACTGCGGTGAATTGACCGCATCGATTGTCTCAATCCATGTGAGCCTGTTCCGGCAGGAGCCGCTCACGGGATAAAATGTCGTTTTATTCCACCTGACCATTGACCGGCCACCCAGTGCCGGCGACCCCCGGAGATTTCTGATGCCTCTCGTGTCCATGCGCCAGCTGCTCGACCACGCCGCCGAACACACTTATGGTCTGCCTGCCTTCAACGTCAACAACCTTGAACAGGTTCAGGCCATCATGGAAGCGGCCGCCGAATGCGATAGCCCGGTGATCATGCAGGCCTCCGCCGGTGCCCGCAAATACGCCGGCGAAGCCTTCCTGCGCCACCTCATCGAAGCGGCAGTCGAAACCTACCCGAACATCCCCGTGGTGATGCACCAGGATCACGGCCAGAGCCCCGCGATCTGCATGGGCGCGATCCGCTCCGGCTTCTCCAGCGTGATGATGGACGGTTCGCTGCTCGAAGACGGCAAGACGCCCTCCTCCTACGAATACAACGTTGCGGTGAGCCGCGAAGTGGTGAAGTTCTCCCACGCCATTGGCGTGACCGTCGAAGCCGAGCTGGGCTGCCTCGGTTCGCTCGAGACGGGCCAGGCCGGTGAAGAAGACGGCGTCGGCGCAGAGGGCACGCTGGATCACTCCCAGCTGCTCACCGACCCTGACCAGGCTGCAGACTTCGTCAAGCAGACCGATTGCGACGCGCTCGCCATCGCCATCGGCACCAGCCATGGCGCCTACAAGTTCACCCGCAAGCCCACCGGCGACATTCTCGCCATCGACCGCATCAAGGCCATCCACGCCCGCCTGCCCAACACTCACCTTGTGATGCACGGTTCGTCGTCCGTGCCGCAGGAACTGCTCGAGATCATTCGTCAGTACGGCGGCGACATGAAGGAAACCTACGGTGTGCCGGTCGAAGAAATCGTGCAGGGCATCAAGTACGGCGTGCGCAAGATCAACATCGACACCGACATCCGCCTGGCGATGACGGGCGCGGTGCGCAAGTTCCTGTTCGAGAACCCCTCCAAGTTCGACCCGCGCGAGTTCAACAAGCCCGCCCGCGAAGCGGCCAAGCTGGTGTGCAAGGCGCGCTTCGAAGCCTTTGGCTGCGCCGGCATGGCCTCGAAGATCAAGCCGCTGTCGCTGGAGAAAATCGCTGCTCGTTACAAGGCCGGCGAACTGAAGCAAATCGTGCGCTGATCGTCTGCGCTTGAGAGAGCTGCACAAGGGCGCGCCACTGGCGCGCCTTTTTCCGCCCCGAACACGAACAAACGAAGCAAACCCGATGACCGGCCCCAAGCGTCACTGCTTTACCTACGGCTCACTGATGACCCCGCACATCATGTACGAGGTATGCGGGATGAAGCTTGAAGCTGTCCCCGCCGTGCTTAACGACTATCGCCGCCATCCGGTCCGCGGCGAAGACTACCCGGGGATGGTTCCGACCCGCGACCATGCGGTCAGCGGCGTACTTTACCTCGACGTCCCCCCGGCAGCACTGGCACGGCTGGACGCGTTCGAGGGCGATCAATACGTGCGCAGCACCGTGACCGTCGTCGACGCGAGTGGCGGGCAAGTGCTGGCCGACACCTACGTTTTTCGCCCTGAGTACGCGACCCAACTGCTTGCGGGCGACTGGGACATGGCCGCATTCGAACGTGAGGGCCGGCAACGCTTCGAACTCGAATATACCGGCTTCAGAAACATCTGAGCGCGGGCATCGCCACTCAGTAAATTTCGTCCTCGCCGGACCACATCTCGAGGTCGAAAAGATTGCCGCACTGACGAATCGATTGCTGGGCTTTCTCGACGAGGGCTTGTTCGACTCTGCCCTTGAACCCGTCCTGCAACCGACTCAGCACTGAGCCGCACCGGAACCGACGACACCTCCTGGCATTCAACCGGTGATGGCACGCATCATTGATGCTCCATCCGCCTGCAGAAATTCAAGCAACGCCTCCAGCGCCGGCGTCAGCGGGCGTTCGGCATGCACCAGCACGTTCCACTCACGGATCACCGGCGTGTCGGCCACGTCGAGCCGGACCAGCCGGCCGCTTTCGAGCTCCATTGCAAAGGTGTGGTGAGACAGGAAAGCGATGCCCATGCCCGCCATCACTGCCTGCTTCAGGGTTTCATTGCTGCCGAGTTCGTCTGCCGCGAGCGGTTTGACGCCGTGCGCACGCAGGAAGCGTTCGAGATTGCTCCGCGTTCCCGAACCGCGTTCGCGCAGCAGCAGTCGTTCACCCGCAAGTGCAGCGGGCGGAATGTTGTGTCGCGACGCCAGCGGGTGGTCTGGCCGGGCAACGAAGGACAGGCGGTGCGGTGCAAACGGAATCCGGCGCAAGGCCATGCCCCCCGGAGGCTGCCCCATGATCGCGAGGCCTGCGCGCTGCTCCTGAAGCAGTGCATGCACGCGATCACGGTTCTCCACGGTCAGACGGAACTTGATGTCCGGGTAGCGGCGTCCGAACTCTGCCAGCAGGTGGGGCACGAAATACTCCGCGGTGGTGATGGCTACGACCTCCAGCGTTCCCGAGGCCACGCCACGCATCGACTTGAGTTCGACTTCGGCCAGCTCCAGTGCAAGCAGCGCTTCACGCGCCCTGCGCACCAGCACCTCCCCTGCGGGGGTGAGGCGTATCTCCCGCCGCCCATCCACCAGCACCTGGCCCACCACGGTCTCGAGCTCCTTGATCTGCATCGACACCGCCGGCTGGGTGAGGTGCAGCAGGCGGGCCGCCTGCGTGAAGCTGGAGGTATCGGCCACGGCAACGATTGCACGGAGCTGTTTCAAGGTCAGGCGATGCGCGAGTTTCATCAGGAAACCTTATCTCAAAACCCTAACATTCATCATTGGAGCTTATCTCAACAAAACCGTAATGTCTGCTCACCAGACCAGAGGAGACAGACATGGGCGCACCCGATACTCCGCAGCAGATTCTCGACCCGAAGAAGCGCTATCAGGCCGGCGTGCTCAAGTACGCCCAGATGGGCTACTGGGATGCAGATTACGAGCCGAAGGACACCGACGTGCTCGCCGTCTTCCGCATCACGCCGCAGGAGGGCGTGGATCCGATCGAAGCCGCAGCAGCCGTCGCCGGCGAATCGTCGACTGCCACCTGGACCGTGGTGTGGACCGACCGCCTCACCGCCAGCGAGCAATACCGGGCCAAGGCCTACCGTATCGACCCGGTCCCGGGCCAGGAAGGCCAGTATTTCTGCTGGGTGGCCTACGACCTCGACCTCTTCGAGGAGGGTTCGATCGCAAACCTCACCGCCTCGATCATCGGCAACGTGTTCAGCTTCAAGCCGCTGAAGGCGGCGCGCCTCGAAGACATGCGCCTGCCGGTCGCCTATGTGAAGACCTTTCGCGGCCCGCCGACCGGCATCGTGGTCGAACGCGAGCGACTGGAGAAATACGGCCGCCCGCTGCTGGGCGCGACGATGAAGCCCAAGCTCGGGCTCTCCGGCAAGAACTACGGACGAGTGGTGTATGAAGCGTTGCGCGGCGGACTGGATTTCACCAAGGACGACGAGAACATCAACTCGCAATCCTTCATGCACTGGCGCGACCGCTTCCTCTACTGCATGGAAGGCGTCAACCAGGCGGCCGCGCAGACCGGCGAGATCAAGGGTCACTATCTCAACATTACCGCCGGCACCATGGAGGAAATGTACAGGCGCGCAGAGTTTGCTCGCGATCTCGGCTCCTGCGTGGTGATGATCGACCTCGTCATCGGCTGGACCGCCATCCAGTCGATCAGCAACTGGTGCCGTGACAACGACATGATCCTGCACATGCACCGCGCAGGCCACGGCACCTACACCCGGCAGAAGAATCACGGCGTGAGCTTTCGCGTCATCGCCAAGTGGCTGCGCCTGGCCGGCGTCGACCACCTCCACGCCGGCACTGCGGTGGGCAAGCTCGAGGGTGACCCGATGACGGTCCAGGGCTTCTACAACGTGTGCCGCGACACCTGTACGAAGCAGGATCTGCCGCGTGGCCTGTTCTTCGACCAGGACTGGGCGAGCACCAAGAAGGTGATGCCGGTGGCCTCCGGTGGCATCCATGCCGGACAGATGCACCAGTTGCTCGATCTGTTCGGCGACGAAGTCGTGCTGCAGTTTGGCGGCGGCACCATCGGCCATCCAATGGGCATCCAGGCCGGTGCCCAGGCCAACCGCGTCGCACTCGAAACCATGGTGCTGGCACGCAACGAGGGGCGCGACATTCTCAACGAAGGTCCGCAGATCCTGGCCGACGCAGCCAAATGGTGTCAGCCCCTGCGCGCCGCCCTCGATACTTGGGGCGATATCACCTTCAATTACACCAGCACCGACACATCGGACTTCGTGCCCACCGCAAGCGTGGCCTGATCGCGCAGCACGAGAAAATCCGAACACAGCAAGGAGACATCAGCATGCGCATCACTCAAGGCTGTTTTTCATTCCTGCCCGATCTGAGCGACAGCCAGATCGGGGCACAGATCAGCTACTGCCTGAACCAGGGCTGGGCAGTGGCTCTCGAATACACGGACGATCCGCATCCCCGCAACATCTACTGGTCGATGTGGGGCCTGCCAATGTTCGATCTGGCCGACCCGGCCGGTGTCATGCAGGAACTGCAGGCCTGTCGCGAAGCCAATCCCGACCACTACATCCGGGTCAATGCCTTCGATTCGACCAAGGGATGGGAGACAGTACGCATGTCCTTCATCGTCCAGCGGCCCGCTGACGAGCCCGGCTTCCGTCTTGTGCGCCAGGAAACCGGCGGACGAAACCTGCGCTATACGCTGGAGAGCTACGCCGTGAGCGCAGGCACCGAGGGTGCCCGTTACGCCAGCTGAATCTGCCTGCTCCACCGCGGGGGGCAAGCCCCCCGCGCCAAATGCCGCACACAGGAGACCTCCATGAGCGCCAGTGACCTGCAAGGACTGAAAAGCGAAGCACCGCCTGCATCCGATGCGCGCATCGACCTCACTGCCGAGTATGCCGACGCCGGCATCGGCGATGTGCTTGAGCGCCTCGACCACGATCTGGTCGGCCTGGCGCCGGTCAAACGCCGAGTGCGCGAAATCGCTGCCCTGCTGCTGGTGGACCGGGTGCGCCAGCGCCTCGGGCTCACGACCGCAGCACCGTCCTTGCACATGAGCTTCAGCGGCAACCCTGGCACCGGCAAGACCACGGTCGCCATGCGCATGGCCGAGATTCTCCAGCGCCTCGGCTATTGCCGCCGTGCCCAGGTGGTGGCCGTAACCCGCGATGACCTCGTCGGCCAGTACATCGGCCACACCGCACCCAAGACCAAGGAAGTACTCAAGCGCGCCATGGGCGGGGTGCTGTTCATCGATGAAGCGTATTACCTCTACCGTCCCGAGAACGAGAAGGACTACGGCCAGGAAGCGATCGAAATCCTGTTGCAGGTGATGGAAAACCAGCGCGACGACCTGGTGGTGATCCTCGCCGGCTACGCCGATCGCATGGAGCGTTTCTTCGAGTCCAACCCCGGCATGAAGTCGCGTATCGCCCACCATGTGGACTTTCCCGACTACACCCGCGGCGAGCTCGGCGAAATTGCCGAACGCATGCTGGCACAGTGGAACTATCGCTTCGAGCCCGCAGCGCGCCTCGCCTTCGACGAGTACATCGCCCTGCGCCGCAGCCGCCCCCACTTTGCCAACGCCCGCAGCATCCGCAACGCGCTCGACCGCATGCGCCTGCGCCAGGCTCTG
>Ga0172382_10005012_pt1 | contig 19962 bp, 17 predicted proteins | sample Leawel138RmetaG_FD_122245 | JGI IMG/M metagenome (GOLD analysis project Ga0172382, IMG submission 122245) | Leachate microbial communities from a municipal landfill in Southern Ontario, Canada - Leachate well 138R metaG | ecosystem: Engineered > Solid waste > Landfill > Unclassified | place... | reverse complement strand
CGTCGGCGTCGGGAGTGGGGGTGGGCGTCGGGAGTGGGCGCTGGCGCTGGGAGCGGGCGTCGGCGCTGGGAGCGGGCGTCGGCGCGCCGGCAATGGCGCCGGGCGGGGTGTTCGGGGGAGGCGTGGCCGGGGGCCGCTGGCGCTGGGCGGGGGGCCTTTTCCTGGGCGGAAAAGGACCCCCCGTCCGGCGCTTGCGGGGCGCCGCCGTCCGGGGCCTATTGGGCGCCGGGGCCGTCGGTGCCGAAGGGGGCCTTCCAGGCGGCGGCGAGGGCCTCCACGGGCTGGGAGAGCACCTGGCGGCCATTCTGGGTGATGGTCAGGCTGTCGCCGCCCACGCTGCCGACGCAGGCGCAGTGCTGCCCGGCAAACAGCGCCTCGAAGGCCGCCGCGTTCTCGGGGCGCACGCTGACCAGAAGCCGCGAGTTGGATTCGGAGTAGAGCAGGTCCGTGTCCTGCATGTCGTCCGGACAGGCGGGCACCAGGGCCAGGTCGATGCTCGCGCCGATGCGCCCGCCGATGCACATCTCGGCCACGGCCACGCCCAGCCCGCCGTCGGACAGGTCGTGGGCGGCGCTGACCAGGCCGCGCGTCATGGCCTGGTGCAGGGTGCGGTAGCGGGTGCGCGCGGCCACGGCGTCCACCTGGGGCACGTCGGAGAACGGCGCCTTGTAGAGCTCCGACAGCTCGGAGCCGCCCAGCTCCGGCCGCGTGATGCCCAGCAGGTAGACCCGGTCGCCCCCGGCCTTGAAGTCCGAAGTCACGCAGCGGTTCACGTCGCCCACGATGCCCAGCACGGAATAAAGCACCGTGGGCGGGATGGATATTTTCTTCCCGCCGCCGGTGTAGTCGTTCTTCATGGAGTCCTTGCCGGAGATGCAGGGCACCCCGAAGGCCTGGCAGAAGTGGGCCAGGGCCTGGTTGGCGCGCACGAGCTGGGCCAGCTTGTAATGCCCGTCGGGGGTCTTCTCGCTCTGCACGGGGTCGCACCAGCAGAAGTTGTCGCAACCGGCCATGCGGTCGGGGTCCGCCCCGGTGGCCACGGCGTTGCGGATGGCCTCGTCGATGGCCGAGGCCATCATCCAGTAGGTGTCCAGGCGCGAGAACTTGGGGCAGATGCCGTGGGAGAGCACGATGCCCTGGTCGGAGCCGAGCACGGGGCGCAGGGCCCCGGCGTCGGAGGGGCCGTCGGCCAGGGCGCCGGTCAGCGGCTTCACCGCGCTGCCGCCCTGGACCTCGTGGTCGTACTGGCGGACCACATACTCCTTGGAGCAGATGTTCAGCCGGCCGAGCATGGTGCGCAGCAGCTTGCCGTGGTCGGCGATGAACAGGGGCATGTAGGGCTCGTCCTCCACCGGGCGCTCCCACACGGCGCAAAGCCGCATCTGCGGCACCCCGTCGTGCAGGAAGTCCATGGGCAGATAGGCCACCGGGCGCTCGCCGTAGGTGACGTGGAAGTAGCCCGAGTCGGTGAACTCGCCCAGGTGGGTGGCCTCCACGTCCATTTCCTCGGCCAGGGCCAGGAACCGGGCCAGCTTGTCCTGGGGCACGGCCAGGGTCATGCGCTCCTGGGCCTCGGAAAGCAGGATCTCCCACGGGCGCAGGCCGTCGTACTTGAGCGGCGCGCGCGAAACGTCCATGCGGCAGCCCCCGCTCATGCCGGCCATCTCGCCCACGGAGGAGGACAGCCCCCCCGCGCCGTTGTCGGTTATGGCGTTGTACAGGCCCATGTCGCGCGCGCGCATCAGGAAGTCGTACATCTTGCGCTGGGTGATGGGATCGCCGATCTGCACCGCCGTGGCCGGGGAGCCCTCGTGAAGCTCCTCGGAGGAGAAGGTCGCGCCGTGGATGCCGTCCTTGCCGATGCGCCCGCCGGTCATGACGATGGCGTCGCCGGGGTTGACGGCCTTCTCGTGGCTCGGCCGCCCGGCCACGGTGGCGGGCATGAGCCCCACCGTGCCGCAAAAGACCAGGGGCTTGCCCAGGTACTGGTCGTGGAAGACGATGGAGCCGTTGACCGTGGGGATGCCCGACTTGTTGCCGCCGTGCTCCACGCCCTCGCGCACGCCTTCGAGCACGCGGCGCGGATGCAGCAGGCGCGGGGGCAGCTCGTGCGTCCAGAAGGGCGAGGCGAAGCAGAACACGTCGGTGTTGCACACAAGGTTGGCGCCCATGCCGGTGCCCATGGGGTCGCGGTTCACGCCGACGATGCCCGTCAGGGCCCCGCCGTAGGGGTCCAGGGCCGAAGGGCTGTTGTGCGTCTCGACCTTGATGCACACGGCGTGGTCGTCGTCGAAACGGATGACGCCCGCATTGTCCTTGAACACGGACAGGCACAGGTCGTCCTGGCCGCGCGCGGCGCGGATGGCGGCGGTGCTGCCGGCTATGTAGGTCTTGAACAGGCTGTCCACGGTGGCGCGGGCGCCGGTCTCGCGGTTCTCGTATTCTATTTTCGCGTTGAATATTTTGTGCTTGCAGTGCTCGGACCAGGTCTGGGCCAGGGCTTCGAGCTCGGCGTCGGTGGGCATGGCGGGCAGGCCCTGGGCCGCGCGGGCGGCCGCCACGGCGGGGTCGCGGTAGTGGTCGCGGATGGTGCGCATCTCTTCGAGGGAGAGGGCCAGGGTGTTCTCGCGCGAGAAGGCCGTGAGGCCCTCGTCGTCCAGGGCTTCGAGGTCCACGGTGTTGACCTCGTCGTGCGCCTCGCCGGTGACGCGGGCGGCCCGGGGCTCGAAGCCCGGGGCCTGGGCCCACTGCGCGGCGCTCTTGTATTCGTAGCGCTGGATCAGCTCGTTGGCCAGGTAGCCGCTGGCGATGCGCCGCACGTCGTCCTCGTCCAGCTCGCCCGAAAGCAGGTACTGGGTGGAGGTGTATACGGCGATGTCGGCCGCCGCGGCCTTGTCCAGGCCAAGGACCAGGGCCACGGCCTCGCGGGCGGTGCGGCCCTCGTTGTCGGTGACGCCGGGGCGCAGCCCGACCTCCACGGCCCAGTCGAACCCGCTGGCCAGGGGCTCGCGCGAGGCGGTGTGCAGAACGGGGTCATGCAGGGCTCCGGCCTCCAGGATCCTGGCGATCCCGGCCTCGTCCACGCCCTGGACGGTGAAGACCTTGATGATCCGGCACTGCGCGACGGGCAGCCCCAGGGCGGCGCGCAGGCCGCGCGCGGTGCGCAGGCCGACGCTGTCGGTGACGTGGGGACGCGGGGCCAGTTCGATGCGGCAAAGCATTGCGGCGACTCCTGTAGCGGCGAAGTGGGCGCGCCCGGGCGGGCGGACCGTGAAACGGCAAACGGCGCCGTGGCGCCGGGGGGACTGTACGCGAGTCCTCGAAAAAAGCAAAACCCGTGAAGGGGCCCGCGCCCGGCAGGGCCCCGCGCCGGGCCGCCCCCCGTTTCCCGGGGCACGGCCTGCGGATCGCGTCGGCCCGTCCCCGTCCTCCCGGCTCAGGGCTCCCCGGCTTCGACGATGGCGTTGCCGCCCTTGGCCTTGGCCTGGTAGCAGGCCCGGTCGGCGCGGCGCACCAGGTCGTCGGGAGCTTCGCCCTCCAGCAGGGAGGCCAGCCCGATGCTCACCCCGAGCTCCGGGCCGAAGCGCGCCACAACGGCGTCGCGCAGGCGCCGGGCCAGGACGCGCATCCCCTCGGGGGTCGAGTCGGTGGCGATGATGGCGAACTCGTCGCCGCCGTAGCGGCAGGGCAGGTCGGTACCCTTGCGCACCGTGTCGCGCACGATGGCCGCCACGCCCCGCAGCACCTCGTCGCCCGCCTGGTGGCCGCGGGTGTCGTTGATGTCCTTGAAGCCGTCGAGGTCGAAGAAGACCATGCCCATGGGCCTGCCGGTGCGCGCGGCGCGCCTCGCCTCGCGTTCCAGGAAGGCGTGGAACTGGAAGCGGTTGAACAGCTCGGTCAGGCTGTCGAACAGGGCCTGGCGCTTGAGACGCTCCTCCAGGCGGCGCACGGAGGTCAGGTCGCGCCCGACCACCAGGAAGGCCGGGCTGCCCGCCTTGGCCCCGCGCAGGCGCGAGATCATCAGCTCCAGGGACTTGAAGGTGCCGTCGCGCAGCTGGAGGATGACCTCCACCGAGGGCGCCTCGTCGTCCAGCAGGGCCGGGCCCCAGGTCTCGGTGAAGGAGCCCACGGGCTTGGCCACGGCGAACAGGTTGCGCCCGGCCAGGCGGTCGGAGTAGCGCGGGGTGGCGAAGGTGATGTCGCCCACGGCGTTCACGGTCATGACCATGTCCTGCATGGACTCCACGAGCTGCTCCATGAACTCGCCCTGCTTGAGGGCCTGGGCCTCCAGGGCCGAGACCTCGGTGATGTCCTCGGCCAGGAAGAGCACCGAGGTCCGCCCGGCGCGGGGCTCCTTGTGCGCCGAGAAGTAGAGGCAGCGCGGGGGCTCGCCGGGCCGGGGCGGGTCGTAGCAGTAGATCTTGGAGAAGGTCGGCCGGTCGGGGTTGCCCAGGAACAGGCGCCATTCCGTGTCCACGCTGGGCACGTCCAGCAGGGACATGCAGTCCAGGATGTCGCGGCCCTGGGGGTTTTCGGGGCGCTCCAGGAAGGCGTACAGGGCGGGGTTCAGCTCCAGGATGCGCCCGTCCTCGTCCAGGCGGCCCACGCCCACGGGCAGGGCGTCCAGGGTGTCGGCCTTGGCCTCCAGCACGGCGTGGCGCAGGCAATACTGCTCGTAGGCCCGCGACAGGAAACGCAGGAACAGGCCGATGTCCTGGTCGGGGAGCTTGTCCTGGGCCGCCGGGCCGGCCTTGAGGCGCAGCTCGCCCCATTTCTCGCCCGAGGCGAGCAGCAGCAGGCGGCGCTTGGTGAACCGCCAGGGCAGGAGGTCGTCGCGCAGGGCGTGGCCGCCCTCCTCCAGGGTGCCCTCCCGGGACAGGAACAGGTCCCAGCCGTCGTCGCGCGGGGAGCGCAGGGTCAGGTCCCAGTCGGTGATGCCGAAGTTCCAGCGCAGGTGGCGGCCCACGATGCGCGCCACCGAGGGCGTGCCTCCGGAGGCCACGGTGACCTCCATGGTCTGGAAGTGGTAGTTCTGCATGGCCTGGACGGAGTGCTCGTAGAGCCGCGCCGCCGGGGCGGCCTCCTCCAGGCCCAGGATGGAAAGCATGGAGCGGTATTTCTGGATGCACACCGCGCGCATCTCCTCCACCTCGGTGGTGGAGGCGCCCAGGCGCTCGCGCAGCAGCATCTCGAACTGGACCAGCAGGATGGGGTCGCGGTCGCAGCCGGTGGCCAGCTCGGACCACTGGGTGGCCAGGGCCAGGGCCTGGGCCAGGGGCGGCAGGCTGTCCACGGCCTCGGTGTCGTGGTGGTGGGCGATGCAGCCGTCGCCCAGGTCGGGCACGCCCCATTCGTCCAGGGCGCGCAGGGTCAGCTGGGGGTGGGTCAGGCCCCAGGCGCGGGTCTCGGCCTCCATCTGCCCGGGGCGCAGGCAGGTCAGCACCTCGCCGTCCTTGCCGTAGGGCAGCATGTCGGGCGCGGTGCGCGCCACCAGCAGCAGCGAGAGATCCTTGAGCAGGGCGCAGAGGTAGGCCAGGTCGGCCTCGGCGGGGCACAGGCGCTCGGCCAGCAGCTCGGCGGCGATGGCCGCCCAGACCACCAGCCGCCAGCTGGCGAAGTTGGCCTCGCTGCCGTCGCCCGCCAGGCCCCTGCCCGCGAAGGACACCGACAGGGCGATCTTGAGGATCTCCTTGGTGCCAAGGACCACGGCCGCCCGTTCCAGGGTGGTGACCTTCTGGGTCAGGGCGTAGAAGGGCGAGTTGACCAGGGTCAGGGCGGCGGCGGAGAGCACCGGGTCCAGGCCGATGACCCGGGCGATGTCTTCGAAGTCGGGGTTGGGCTTGACCAGCTCGCGCATGAGCTGGGCCGTGACCGGGGGGAAGACCTGTTCGAGCCCCTGGCGCACCGAGGCGAGAAGGCGTTCCGTTCCGCTGCTCATGACCGCTCCCGGGAGGGTTATTTGTTCCTGGACAGCACCAGTTCCAAAATGTCGGCCATCAGGTCGCGCTCCTGGCCGCCGGGGAAGGCGTCCAGGGCCTGGGCGGCCCGGGCCGCATAGACGCGCGCGGCCTCGCGCGTGGCCTCGGCGCAGCCCGAGGCCGCCACCGCGTCGGCGACGCCCCGGGCGGCCCCGGCGTCCAGCTCGTCCTTCGCGATGCGGGCCTCCAGCTCCTGGCGGGCCTGCGGGGCCAGGGAGCGCAGGTGCAGGATCAGCGGCAGGGTCATCTTGCCCTCGCGCAGGTCGCCGCCCGAGGGCTTGCCCATGACTTCCGACGGGCTCACATAGTCCAGGGCGTCGTCCACCAACTGGAAGGCGATGCCCAGGTTCAGGCCGTAGTCGTGGGCGGCGCGTTCCGCGGCCTCGCCGCGCCCGGACAGGATGGCCCCGCACTCGCAGGCGCCCTGGAACAGGTAGGCCGTCTTGCCGGTGATGATCTCGTAGTAGCGTTCCTGGCTCATGGCCGTGTCGCGCACGCTGGCGATTTCCATGATCTCGCCGGTGACCGTGCGCAGGATGGCCTCGGAGAGCACCGCGTTCATGCGCGGGATGCCGTAGTCGGCCACGAGCTTGTTGGCCAGGGCCAGCAGCGCGTCTCCGGCCAGGATGGTTTCGGTGCGCCCGAACTCCACATGGGCCGCCGCGCGGCCCCGGCGCATGACGGCCGCGTCGAGGATGTCGTCGTGCAGCAGGGTCGCCGAGTGCAGAAGCTCCAGGGAGCAGGCCATGGGATAGGGGTCGGCCGTGCAGCCCAGGGCCCGGGCGGTGACCAGGGCCAGCAGGGGCCGCAGGCGTTTGCCCCCGGCGCCGAGCACATGCTGCGCGGCGGGACGCACCACGGGGTCGAGCCCCGCGGCCTGGGCGTCGAGGAAGGCGTTGATGCGCGGCAGCTCGTCTTGGAGATAGCGGGCGATGGAGTTCATGGGATGCTCATTATCCATAGGTTTGACGTGGATGGCAAGCGTTTCCAGGCGGCCCGGGCTCATGGCCGCGCTGGGCCGGGACGGACCAGGGCGCGCAGGGTTTCGAGGGCCGCGCGGCCCGTGGGGCCCATGTCCAGGCTCCGGTCGTCCACATAGGCGGCGATGTGCGCCTCCAGGGTGGGGTCGTCCAGCTCGCGGGCCAGGGCGCGCACCAGGGGCCAGACGGCCTCGCGCCGGGCGCGCGCCAGGGCCAGGCTGGCGCGGATGGCCTCGGCCGCGCCCTGGCGCGCGGCCGGGGGCAGGCCGCGGCGCACGGCGATGACGCCCAGGGGCAGGGGCGCGCCCTGGGTGTGCCCGGCCCACCATGCGCCCAGGTCCAGGCGCAGGGTCAGCCCGTGGCGCTCGGGCACCAGGGCGGTTTCGTGGATCAGCAGCCCGGCGTCGGCCCGGCCCCGGGCCACGGCGGCGGCGATGCGGTCGAAGCGCATGGGCAGCGGGGTGAAGCCGGGCCCCAAGGCCGCCCGCAGCACGGCGAAGGCCGTCGTGTCCAGCCCGGGCACTGCCACGGTGGCCGGGGCCTGGGGGCTGTCCGGCCGGGCCACGAGCTTGGGCCCGGTCGCGGTGCCGAAGGCCCCGCCGCAGGGCAGGATGGCGTAGCGCTCCTCCAGGGCCAGGGCGGCGGCGGCCGAGAGCTTGACCACGTCGAAGCGTCCGGCGGCGGCGTCCTGGTTCAGCCGCTGCACGTCGGCCCAGTGGAAGCGGGCCTGCGGCCCCGGCGCGAGGCCGAGCACCCAGGCGGCGAAGATGAACGTGTCGTTGGGGCAGGGCGAAACGGCCACGGACAGGGGGCGCGCGGCGTCCGGTGCATGGATCATGGCGGGCCCTCGGGGCCAAGGCCCAGGGCGGCCAGGATTTTCGGCAGGGCGGCCAGGGCCGCGGGCAGGGCCCAGTCCTCGGCGCGGCGCGAGCCCACGGCGTTGGAGACGGCCCGGACTTCCAGGAAGGGCAGCCCGGCCTCCAGGCAGGCCAGGGCCAGGGCGTAGCCCTCCATGTTCTCCAGCAGCGCGCCGTGGGCCGCGCGCAGGGCGTCCGCCGTGGCGGCGTCGGCGCTGGCGGCGGCCACGGTGAGCGCCGGAACCCGGGGCCAGGCGGCGGGCGGCTCCAGGCCCAGGGCCCGGGCGGCGGCGTCGGGCTCCAGGGTCAGGCTCGGACCCACGGGCCCGCTGTGGGCGTGGCCCACGGGGAAGCCCAGGGCGGCGGCGTCCACCCCGCCCCGGGTACGCAGGCCGTATTCGGGCCAGGTTTCCCGCACGGCCACGGCCACGGCGCCCAGAGGCAGGGCGGCGGTGTCGAAGCTGCCCGCGACCCCGACGTTGAGCACCCCGGCCACGGCGCCGGGGCCCAGGGCGCCCAGCAGGCGGCCCAGGCGCAGCGCAGCGCCCACGGGGCCGACCCCGGCCACCAGGGCCAGGGCCTGGCGCCCGGGCAGGGCCACGGGGACGGTGTCGCCCGGGTTCAGCCCGGGGGGCGCCCCGGGCAGGGCGGCGCGGAGTTCCTTGGCGGTGGCCAGGGCCAGAACGAGCATTTCAGTCCTTGCGCAGGGTAAGCAGGACGCGGCCCGAGGGCAGCACGCGCCGGGAGGCGATGCGCGCGCCCCGGTGGCGGGCGATGGCGTCCACCTTGAACACGCCCTCGCCCGTGGTTTCCGCCGTGAGCCCTCCGCCGGAGGGCAGCTGCGCGAGGAGCATGGAAACCTCGCGCAGCCCGCTTCAGCAGTCCCGCCAGCAGTTCACGGGGGTCGGGGCGTCGTCTCCTCGGGTGCGGTCCACGGCGTTTCCTACAGCCGCCAGAGGTCGCAGCCCGCCCGCAGCAGGGCCTGGCGGTCGAAAAAGCCCTTGAGGTCGAGCACCAGCGGGGCCTGCCCGGCGTCGAACATGGCGGCCAGGGCCGGGGCGTCCAGGGCCTGGTAGGCCAGGTGGGGCACGGCCAGGATCAGGGCGTCCAGCCCGGTGAAGTCGTCCAGGGCCGCGAGCTTGAGGCCGTATTCGTGGCGGGCCTCGGCGGGGTCGGCCAGAGGGTCGTTGACCAGGCAGGCCACCCCGTACTCCTCCAGGGCGCGGACCACGTCCACCACCTTGGTGTTGCGCAGGTCGGGCACGTTCTCCTTGAAGGTCAGCCCCAGGATGCCCACCCGCGCGCCCTTGACCAGCCGCTCGCGGGCGATGATGCGCTTGACGGCGGTCTCGGCCACGAAGCGGGCCATGCCGTCGTTGGTGCCGCGTCCGGCCAGGATGACCTGGGGATGGAAGCCGACGGCCTCGGCCTTGAAGGTCAGGTAGTAGGGGTCCACGCCGATGCAGTGCCCGCCCACCAGCCCGGGCCGGAAGGGCAGGAAGTTCCACTTGGTCCCGGCGGCCTCCAGGACCTCCAGGGTGTCGATGCCCATGCGGTCGAAGATCAGGGCCAGCTCGTTCATCAGGGCGATGTTCAGGTCGCGCTGGGTGTTTTCGATGACCTTGGCCGCCTCGGCCACGCGGATGCTGGTCACGCGGTGGACCCCGGCCGCGACCACCGAGCCGTAGACCTGGCAGAGCAGGTCGGCGGTGGCGTCGTCCATGCCCGCCACGACCTTGACGATGGTCTCCAGGGTGTGGACCTTGTCGCCGGGGTTGATGCGCTCGGGGGAGTAGCCCACGAAGAAGTCGCGCCCGCAGGCGAGGCCCGAGCGCGCCTCAAGGATGGGCACGCAGACTTCCTCTGTCAGCCCCGGGTAGACCGTGGACTCATAGACCACCACCGCGCCGGGGGCGAGGTTGGCGCCCACGGTGGCGCTGGCCCCGCGCACGGGGCCGAGGTCCGGGCTGCGATAGGCGTCGATGGGCGTGGGCACGGCCACGATGATCAGCCCGGCGCGGCGCAGGCTGGCCGGGTCGCAGCTGTATTCGATGGCCGCCCCGGCCAGGGCGCCCGGGGGCACCTCGCCGGTGCGGTCGTGCCCGGCGCGCAGCTCCCGCACGCGGCCGTCGCTGATGTCGAAGCCGATGACTGCGAAGTGGCGCGACAGGGCCACGGCCAGGGGCAGGCCCACATAGCCCAGGCCGACCACGGCCACGGGCTTGGCGCCGGAGGAAAGTTCGTCGAAGGTGGTCATGTGCTGGACTCGTCTCCTGCTGGGTTCCGGCGGAGGGCCGCCGGGGTCTGGACACGCTCCCCGGGCCGGGGTAGGACGTGCCCATGCAATTCGATTGGCCTGTTTTCGTCTGCGCCGTGGGGTTGGCCTTCGTGTTCGAGGGGCTGGTCTATGTGGCCGGGGCGTCCCGGATGCCCGCCCTGTTGCGCCTGCTCTCCGAGCGTACCCCCGCCGAACTGCGGGCCATGGGCGGCGTCGCCGTGGCCCTCGGGCTGGCGCTGGTGTACCTCGCGCGGCGCCTCGTCTAGGCTAGGACTTTCCCTTCCCCTTTGCCTTTGCCGGAGCCTTGGGTGCCTTGGCGGGCTTGGCTTTGGCCTTGGGCTGCCCCTTGGCGTCGCCCTTGGGCGCGGGCTTGGCCTTGGGCTTGGCCTTGGCGTCGGCCTTGGGCGCGGGCTTGGCCTTGGCCTTGGCCTTGGGCTTGGCGTCGGCCTTGGGCTTGGCTTTGGCCTTGGGCGCGGGCTTGGCCTGGGTGTCGGCCTTGGCCTTGGCTTTGGCCTTGGGCGCGGCCGGGGCGCTGGGCGCGGGCTCCGGGCCGCCCGTGGCGCTGCCCAGGGCGTCCAGCCCGGCCTGGAGGTTGGCGGCGGCGCGCCGGGCGGCCAGGCCCGGGGCGGGCGCCTGGGCCGGGGTGTCTCCGGCCTTGGGCCTGGCGGTCCTGGCGGGCGCGGCGGAGGTCTTTGGCGCGGCGTCGGGCTGAGGCTCCCCGGCCCTGGCGTGCGGCCTGCCGCCGACCACGAAGACGTCGCCCGTGCGGGCCGGTTTTTCGGCGACGTGGATGGTGACGATGCCGCCGGAAAGGGGCGTGTGGGCGACGTTGACGAAGCCCGCCGCGCGCAACTCGTCGGCCAGCCCCTCGGCGGGGGGGAAGGCCCGGATGGTGTCGGCCAGGTAGCGGTAGGCCGCGGCGTCGCCGGAGACCACGCGCCCCGCCAGGGGCAGCAGGCGGTCGAGATAGAAGTTGTACAGGCCCTTCCAGATGGGGCGGCTGGCGGTGCCGAATTCCAGGATGCACAGCCGTCCGCCCGGGGCCAGCACGCGCAGTGCCTCGGCGTGGGCGTCCTGGCGGGGCAGGATGTTGCGGATGCCGAAGGCGATGGTCACGGCGTCCACGCAGCCGTCGGGCAGGGGCAGAGCCCGGGCGTCGGCCTGCACGGGCTGGACGGCGTGGCGGTGGGCGCCGAGCTTGGCCGCGCCGCGGCGCAGCATGGGCAGGGCGAAATCCAGGGCCAGCACGGTGCAGCCCGGGTGCTGGCGGCGCAGTTCCAGGGCCACGTCCAGGGTGCCCGCGGCCAGGTCCAGGAAGCGGCCCGTGGTCAGGGGCCGCACCGTGCGCACCATGCGCCGACGCCAGACGATGTCCAGCCCCAGGCTCAGGAAATGGTTCAGGAAGTCGTAGCGGCCCGCGATGCGTCCGAACATGGAGCGGACGCGGCCGGCGTGGGCGGTGTTTTCGGCGCTGTGCATGGCGGCCTCAGGCGTCGTCGCCGCGCCCCGCTTCCGGGGCCTGGCCCGCGTCGGCCACGGTGCGCAGGATCGCGTTGTAGATGGACGAGAAAATCTCGGGGAAATTGCCGGGGGAGATGCGTCCGGTCTCGATGAATTTGACCGTGATCTCCTTGGCCACCTGCAGGGCCTGCTTGCTGTCCTTGTCCATCCTGGCCTCCGCGAACGTCGGGGGAAAACAAAAACCCGCCCGGGGGGAAACGGCCCAGACCACCGAGTCGGGCGTCCGGGCGGGAAAAGAGGAGGAACCGTGAAGCCCACCCTCGTTTTTCGGGCCTTGTAGCACGGCCCCAGGCGGGAGTCGAGTGTGCCCGGGGCAGGAAAAAGGGCCCGCAACGCACCGCTGCGGGCCCGGGAAAACTCGCTTCGCGGGGGGGCGGGATCAGTCGCCCGCGTCTTGCAGCAGGGCCGCGATTTCCTCGCGGATCACGCGGGCTGCGGCCGCCGCGGCCTGGCGCTCGATCTCCCCTTCCAGCTCCGCGCGCAGGGCGGTCCTGATCTCCTCGGCCAGCCCGGCCCGCAGCTCGGCTGCCAGCTCGGCTGCCAACTCGCCGCGCAGTTCGGCGGCCAGCTCGGCCTTAAGCCCCTCGGGCAGCCCGGCGGGGGGCCGGGGCGTCACGGCCAGCCGCGTTTCCAGCTCCTCGATGCGCGCGTCGATGCGCGCGCCCAGCTCCTGGCCCACCAGAACCTCCAGCCGGTCGGTGCGTTCCAGCAGTCCCTCCAGGGCCTCCTGGGGCAGCACGGCGGGTGGGCCCTCGACGAGGCGTCCGCCCGGAGCGGGGGCCGCCGGGGCGGGTTGGGCCTCGGGCTGCGGGGCGGGTTCGGGCGCCTTCCGGGGTCCGGGCGCCGGGGCGGCCTGGGGTTCGGTTTCGGGCGCGGGTTCGGGCTTTGGCTGGGGCTCCGGTTCGGACGCCTGTGCGGGCGCCTCGTCCAGGTCCAGGTCGTCCAGGCCCGCGATGGCCTGATCCAGGTCATCCAGCCCGTCCAGCCCGTCCAATCCGTCCAATCCGTCCAGGGCGCCCAGGTCGTCGTCCGGCTCTTCGTCCTGCGCGGCCTGGGGGGCGTCTTGCCTGGCTGGCGCCTGGGGCGCCGCCTCGGCCCTGGGCGCCGCCTTGGCAGGCGCGGGGCCGCCGCCGTCCAGCTCGTTCAGCAGGTCGTCGAGGCTGGACAGGTCCAGGTCGCCGTCGCCGTCGTCGTCGTCGTCCAGCCCGTCGTCCGGGGTGGTCTCGTCGTCGTCCAGGCCCGCAAGGGCGGCCTCCAGGTCGCCCAGTCCGTCCAGGTCGTCCAGGTCGGTGAGGTCGTCGCTGCCGCCCTTGCCCGGGGCGGCTTGCGGCGTGTCGTCGGGGATGTCGGAGCCCAGGGAGTCGAGCTCCTTTTCCAGGTCGCCCAGGTCGAGGTCGTCGCCGTCGGAATCGTGACCCGCAGAGCCGCCGCCCTTGTCGTCGGCGAACAGTTCCTCGAGTTCCTGCTCGAAGCTGATGTCGTCATCCGCGTCGGCCCCGCCCGCATCGGCGAGGTCGCCCTTCCTGATGATCTCGGTCAGTTCGAGGATGTCTTCCGTGTCGGCGTCGCCCGGTACCATCGCGGACCTCTCGGGGTTGCGTCCGGTGTCAGCAATGGGGGGCCGCCCGAGCGGCCCCCCTCCGATGCCAGGCCTACTCGGCGTGGCAGGCGGAACCCTTGCAGCTCGTCAGCTTCTTCTTCAGGTCCTTGTCCTTGCCGGCAACGTCGGCATGGCAGGACACGCAGGTGGGATGCGCGGCCTTCTTGCTGTGCATGGCCTGGTAGTACGAGTTGACGGACTTGTCCTTCTTGTCCATCACGTCGTGGCAACCGGCGGCGGCGCAGGACTGGATGGCGCCGGCGCCGTCCCAGGTGTGGTGGCACGCCTTGCAGTCGCTGCTGGTGTGGGTGCTGTGGTTGAACACCACGGGCTTCTCCGTCTTGGCCATCTTCAGGCCGTCGGCGGGGGCGTCGGCGGCGTTCACGGCGGGCAGCGCGGCGAAGCACATGACGGCTGCACTCATGATACCCATGGAAACGAACTTCTTCATCGCGGTTTCACCTCCTCAAGTGATTGACAAAGTATTCACACAGTGGGAGCCCTAGTGTACGTCGCTTGCCATGTCAAGGCAAGCCCCGCCGGAAAAAGGGAACGTGGCGGCGCGCATGCCGCCCCGTGCCTCCGGCTTCCGGGCCTTTGCGATTTTGAAAGCAAGATGCGGGCCAGGGTCGGGCCGCCCTCGCCTGGCCGGGCCCTGTGCGCGCCCGGCGGCAGCGGCTCACGCCTCCCTGGCGCCCGGGGGCGCGGCCCGGGGGGCGTCCGCGTCCGCGTCCGGGGGCGCGGCGGGCCCGGGGGGGTCGTATTTGTCCATGTAGCCGCGCGGGGTGATCATACGCCCGCCGTGGGCCCGGGTGCACGAGTTGCCCACGATGACGATGGAGACCATGTCCGCCGCGCCGGGGTCGAAGCCGCTCAGGGGGGCGACCAGGGCGGACTGGCCGGGGCGGCAGGCCTGGCGCACGAGGCCCACGGGCGTGTCCGGCGCGCGGTGGCGGGCGATGATTTCCAGGGCCCTGGGCAGCTGCCAGTGGCGGCGGCGCGAGCGCGGGTTGTAGAGCACGATGACGAAATCCGCGGCGGCGGCGTGGTCCAGGCGGGCCTCGATGCGCTCCCAGGGGGTCAGCAGGTCCGAGAGGCTGACCACGGCGAAGTCGTGGGTCAGCGGGGCGCCGAGCACCGCCGCGGCCGCGGCCAGGGCCGGGATGCCCGGCACCACCTCGGCGCGCACCTCGTCCAGCAGCCCGTCCCGCTCCAGCATCTCGAAGACCAGCCCGGCCATGCCGTAGACTCCGGCGTCGCCGCCCGAGACCACCGCCACCTCGCGGCCCCGGCGGGCCAGGTCGATGGCCGCGCGCACGCGGTCCAGCTCCTGGCGCATGCCCGTGACCACCACCTCCTTGCCCTCCAGCAGCGCCGGATGCACGAGGTCGATGTAGGTCTTGTAGCCGACCACGGCGTGGGCCCGGGTCAGGGCCGCCCAGGCCCGGGGGGAGAGGTGGGTGTCGTCGCCGGGGCCCAGCCCGACCACGGTCACCCGGCCAGGGCGACGGCCACCGTCACGTTGCCGCACCTGGTCTTTTGCACCAGCAGATCCTTGGTTCCCGCCAGCTTCATGGCCGCTGCCTCGCATACGCCGGGTACTCCTGTCTCGCGTTGCACCCGCGCCGAGGGGTTCGGCACGGCGATGTCCTTGAGGTCGCCCGTTTCATAGAACAGGATGGCCTTGCCCAGGCGCGCGGCGGCCTCCAGCAGCCCGGCCTCGTCGCGCTTGAGGCCGATGCTGGCCAGCCCGAGCAGGGCCAGGGGCGACAGCCCGGCCCCGGCCAGGGTGCCCTCCACGGCGGCGACGATCTCGTCCGCGCTGGCGCCCCGCCGACAGCCCAGGCCCACGGCCAGGCACGGGGGGTGCAGCACCAGCTCGCCGCCCCCGGCGGCGACCGCGCGCTCGGTGACGCGCACCCCGGGCAGCCCCGGGCGCCACGCCCCGGGCTCCGGCAAGTGCACGAAATGCCCGGGCCAGGGCTCCGGCGCGCCGGGCGCGCCGCGCAGGCCCAGGCGGTCGTCCGGGTCGAGCACCTGCACGGGGTCGCCCGCCAGCAGCGCGATGTTCACGGCCATGACCGCCCCCAGGTCGGCGATGGCCAGCCCGCGCTCGGCGGCCAGCACGTCCAGGGCGGGCAGGTCCTCGGTGTCCGTGGCCGTGGTCACCACCGCCGTGCCCGCCGTGATGGCCGCCACCTCGCGGGCCAGGGCGTTGGCGCCGCCCAGGTGCCCGGAAACGAGACTCACGGCGAAGCGGCCGCGCTGGTCCAGGGCCACCACAGCCGGGTCTCCGCCCTTGCCGCGCAGGTGCGCGGCCACGGCGCGGACCACGATGCCCGCCGCCGCCACGAACACATGGCGGCGGTAGGCCGCGAACACCGTGCCCACGAAGGGCACCAGGGCGTCGAAGGCCGTGGCCCCGGGGTGGTCCGGCTCCAGGCGCCGGGTGACGAACAGGTCGGCCCCCAGCTCGCGGGCCAGGGCCCGGCCCAGGCGCGCCCCGGCGGGGGTCAGGGCGTAGACCGCCGTGGCCGGGCGCTCGGGGGGCGGCGCGGGGCGTCCCGCGCCGCCTTCGGGCTCGAACATTGCCCGGCCCTACAGTTGCGCCGCCCGGGCGGCGCTCAGGTAGCGGTCGTAGTCCTCCTCGGTGTGCGCGAAGGACGTGAACGCGCATTCGTAGGCCGAGGGTGCGAGATTCACGCCGCCCCGGCGCATCTGGGCGTAGAAGCGCGCGTAGCGCCCGGCGTCGGCCGCGCTGGCCGAGGCGAAGTCCGTCACCGGGCCCTGGGAGAAGAACAGGGTGAAGAGGGACGCGATGTGGTTGATGGCGTGCGGCACGCCCTTCTCGGTCATGATGGCCGACAGCTCGGCCACCAGCGCGTCCGTGCGCGCCTCCAGGGCCGCGTAGTCCGCCCGGGCCAGCAGGTTCAGGGTCGCCAGCCCCGCGGCCATGGCCACCGGATTGCCCGACAGGGTGCCCGCCTGGTACACGCCGCCGCACGGCGCCACATGCTCCATGATTTCGCGCCGCCCGCCGTAGGCGCCGACGGGGTAGCCGCCGCCGATGATCTTGCCCAGGGTCGTCAGGTCGGGCGTGATGGCGAAGCGCTGCTGCGCGCCGCCCAGGGCCAGGCGGAAGCCCGTGATGACCTCGTCGAAGATGAGCAGCGCGCCGTTTTCGCTGGTCAGCTGGCGCAGGCCCTCCAGGAAGCCCGGCGCCGGGAGCACGAGCCCCATGTTGCCCGCCACGGGCTCGACGATCACCGCCGCGATGTTCTCCCCGTGCTGCCCGAACAGGGCGCGCACGGCCTCCAGGTCGTTGTACGGGGCAAGCAGGGTGTGCGCCACCACCTGCGGGGGCACCCCCGGGGTGCCGGGGATGGACAGGGTTGCCACCCCCGAGCCCGCCGCCGCCAGGAAGCTGTCGGCGTGGCCGTGGTAGCAGCCGGTGAACTTGACCACCAGGTCGCGGCCCGTGTAGCCGCGCGCCAGGCGCAGGGCGCTCATGGTCGCCTCGGTGCCCGAGCTGACCATGCGCACCATCTCCACGCTGGGCACCGCGTCCACCACGGCCTGGGCCATGTCGACCTCCTGGGGGCAGGGCGCGCCGAAGCTGGCGCCCCGGGCCGCCGCGTCGGCCGCCGCGCGGGCGACCTCGGGGTGCGCGTAGCCGAGCAGCATCGGCCCCCAGCTCATGACCATGTCCACCAGTTCGTCGCCGTCCACCGTCCGCAGCCGGGCGCCCGCGGCGCTTTCGATGAACAGCGGGTCGGCGCCCACGCTGCGGCAGGCGCGCACCGGGCTGTTGACCCCGCCGGGGATGAGTTGCTGGGCCTTGGCAAACAAGTCCTTGGAACGCATGTCGAAACTCCTGTGGCTGTGGTGCTTGCGGCGTTGGGGCGGCCGGGCGGCGGCGGGCCGGGCCCTTTCCGGGCGGCCGGGCGCCGCTTCGGGCGGCTAGAAATATTTCATGGAGGTTTTTTTCAGTTCGCGGACGGATTCGAGGACGGCGTAGTCCTCAAGGCCCGTGGCGGCGCTGAGTTCGGCCACCACGCGGGCGTGGTCGCCGGGGTTCTGGCCGTGGATCATGGTGTAGAGCTGGTAGGTCCACTCGGGGGTGGTCCGCCGGATGTAGCAGTGGGAGATTTCCGGGCGGGCGGCCATGATCCGGCCCACGGCCTCGGTGTCGGTGCCCTCGGGCAGGCGCCAGGCGACCATGGCGTTGTGGGCGTAGCCGGCCTTCTGGTGGCGCAGGGTGGCCCCGAAGCGGCGGATGGCGCCGCAGTCCTTGAGCCGCTCCACCAGCGCGAGGACCTGCTCCTCGGTGGCGCCGGTGTCGCGGGCGATGTCGGCGAAGGGCGTGGCGCTGTCGGGCAGGTCGCCCTGCACGCGGCGCAGGATGGCCTTTTCGGTGTCGGTGAATTGCATGGCCATGACGTGTTCCTCGGCTGTGTTCCTGGTGGAGTGGCCCGCGGCGGGGCGCGGCCCGGGCGGCGCTCGGGGGCGGGCCCGGAGCGGGGGGACGGCGGGTCCTGCCCGTGGCGCCCGGGTGGGGGGCGGCCCTTCCGCCCCGTGGCGCCCCGGGGCGCCCACCAGCCCTGATAGCGGACCCGGGGCCGGGATGCAAGGTTGCGCGGGGGGCGTGGGGTTTGGTATTGCTTGCGGGCGCCGTGGGGCGCGAGGAGTTTGCATGCGCATAGCGGTGATCGGCGCGGGCGCCTGGGGCACGGCGCTGGCTCATGTGAGTGCCGGATGCGGGCACCGGACGCGGCTTTGGGTCCGTTCGCCCGAGGTCCTGGATTCGTTGCGCCGGGGGGCCGGCAACGCGGTGTACCTGCCGGGGCTGGAACTGGACCCGCGCATTGCGGCCACGGACGACCGGGCCTGGGCGGTGGAGGATGCCGAGCTGCTGGTCTGGGCGGTGCCCAGCCAGTTCCTGCGCGCGTCGCTGCGCGAGTTCCGGGCGCACCTGCCCGCGCGGCCGGTGGTGGTCTGCGCCAGCAAGGGCATCGAGCTGGAGACCCTGGCGCCCATGTCGCGGGTGGTGGCCGAGGAGCTGGCGGACCTCGCGCCGCGCTACGCCATGCTTTCGGGCCCGTCGTTCGCGCGCGAGGTGGTGCGCGGGGTGCCCACGGCGGTGGCCCTGGGCTGCGGGGACGCCGCCCTGGGGTGCGAGGTCCGCCGGGCGCTCAGCTCCGCGCGGTTTCGCGTGTATACCAACGCGGACTGCCTGGGGGTGGAGCTTGGCGGGGCGCTGAAGAACGTCGTCGCCATCGCCGTGGGCTGCGCCGACGGGCTGGAGTTCGGCCACAACGCGCGCGCGGCGATCATCACCCGGGGCCTGGCGGAAATGGCCCGACTGGGCGTGGCCCTGGGCGCGCGGCCCGAAACGTTCCAGGGCCTGGCCGGCCTGGGCGACCTGGTGCTGACCTGCACGGGCGACCTGTCGCGCAACCGGCAGGTCGGCCTGGCCCTGGGCCGGGGCCAGCGCCTGGCGGACATCCTGGCGGCCACGCGCACGGTGGCCGAGGGCGTGAAGACCACCGGCAGCGTGCACCGGCTGGCCCGCGAGACGGGCGTGCCCATGCCCATCACCGAACAGCTGTACAAGGTGCTTTACGAGGACAAGGACCCGGGGCGCGCCGTGGCCGACCTGATGGCCCGGGACCTCAGGGACGAATAGCCGGGCGGGGCCTGCCGCCCGCCCTTTCCGGGCGTCCCGCCGCCGGTTTCGCCGGGGCGCGGCGCCCGCCGTCACGGACCCCCCCATGCCCAGACTGGCGCTGATCATCCTGCTGGCGGCCTTTCCGGCCCTGTCCACGGACATGTACCTGCCCGCGCTGCCCGCGTTGCAGGAGCTGTGGTCCGTCTCCCCGGTCCAGGCCAACCTGTCGCTGGTGGCCTTCTTCGTGTGCTTCAGCTTCTTCCTGCTGGTCCACGGCCCGCTGTCGGACCGTGTGGGCCGCAGGCCGGTGCTGCTGGGCGGGGTGCTGCTCTACGTCGCGGGCAGCTACGCCTGCGCGGCGGCGGGGTCCCTCGCCGCGCTGGTGGCGGCGCGCGTGGTCCAGGCCGTGGGCGCGGCGGCGGCGTCGTTTTTGTCCCTGGCGCTGACCAAGGACCTGTACGAGGGCCTGGAGCGCCAGCGCATCCTGGCCCTCATCGGGGTCATCGTGCCCCTGTGCCCGATGCTGGCACCGCTTCTGGGCGGCTGGATGCTTGAGGTCCTCTCGTGGCGCTGGATATTCCTGTGCCAGGGCACCTGCGCCCTGGTGGCGCTCTACGGCGGGCTGCGCCTGCGCGAGCCCGAGTTCGAGCGGACCCGGGGCGGGCTCGGGGCGGTGCTGGGGCGTTACGCGGTGCTGCTGTCCAACCGCCGCTATGTGGCCTATACCCTGGCCTTCTCGGTGACCTCGGCGGGCCTGTTCGCCTTCATCGGCGGCTCGGCGGACCTGTACATCCGCGATTTCGGGCTGGACGAGCGCGCCTTCGGGCTGGCCTTCGGCTTCAACGCCCTGGGCGTCATGGCCGGGGCGGCGACCTGTTCGCGGCTGTGCGTGGGCATCGAATCCTGGCGTATCCTGCGTTTCGCGCTGCTGGGGATGCTGGCGGGCGCGGCGGGCATCCTGCTCGGCGGCGCGGGCACACCGGCGGCCTTCGCCGTGCCCATGTTCGTCATGTCGTTCTTTCTGGGCATGAGCCGACCCCTGGCGAACCACATGACCCTGGAGCAGGTGCACACCGACGT
>Ga0172382_10005011_pt1 | contig 19967 bp, 17 predicted proteins | sample Leawel138RmetaG_FD_122245 | JGI IMG/M metagenome (GOLD analysis project Ga0172382, IMG submission 122245) | Leachate microbial communities from a municipal landfill in Southern Ontario, Canada - Leachate well 138R metaG | ecosystem: Engineered > Solid waste > Landfill > Unclassified | place... | reverse complement strand
CATTATTCCCAACAGGAAGAGCGATACCAACAACCATGGCCCTTTCAGTTCCGACCATATAGGGATGAACTATGATTACCCCGAAGCCTCCTATGAACGACGCAAGGAAATTATTCAAGACCATACCAATTATCAAAAGGGATTGCTCTATTTTGTGTCGACCGATGAACGTGTCCCCCAGAAGGTGAGGGAGAGGATGAGAGAGTGGGGATTGGCCAGGGATGAGTTTACCGATAATGCCAATTGGCCGCATCAACTCTATATCCGTGAAGCGCGCAGGATGGTGGGAGCCTATGTCACGACAGAGAACGAAGTACTCGGAAAGGTGGATGCGGGAACTTGCTCGTGCCGGTTTGCCTTTCGTCCAGTCATATCGCTTTCGGCTCCATCAGGATGGAACCGGTATTCATGATCCTCGGACAATCGTCGGCGGCAGCAGCGGTAATTGCCATGGATAATAAGATCGATGTACAGGATGTCCCTTATGGACAACTGGAAGAAGTGCTGACATCAAAAGGACAGATACTAAAAAATTAAGAGGAAACAGACTAAACCCACAATAAGCATACTATCACATGGAATTCTTGGACGGAATGAATGCGCTGACTTTAGTGTTTGCAGCAATATGTCTCTTTGCAATCAGCTACCGCATCTATGGCGTTTTCTTAACGAATAAAGTTTTACGGCTTAACAACAAAAATATTACCCCCGCAGTTAAATATGCTGATGGCCGTGATTATATCGCCACCAACGCCATATCGGGTTTCCATGCCATTATAGCTACGGGAACCACCCCGAAAATGATCGAAATTTTTTAAACATCCTGCTTAGTTTTAGATACCGCTAAGATAATGATAAATAATAATATACGCAAACATTTCAATGACTATTTTCGAGAAAATATGCCCGATGTGTGATGATTTATTGCAAAAAACATCAACTAAATAATCTCTCCGACTTTTCGGAGTGGACTCAGATTATTCATTTATAAACGAATATTTGTATATTTGTGCAAAACATTTGGCTATGGACGAAAAAATAGTTTTATTGGAAAAGTATAATTTATGGGGTTCCAATACTCTCGACTGGGGATATAAACGGAGTGAATATACAGACAAGATAATGGATTATATTGGCAATCGGCTTATTAAAGTACTTGTAGGTCAAAGGCGTTCCGGCAAAAGCTATATATTAAGGCAGGTTGCCAAACAACTGGTTGACAATGGCGTCAAACCGGAAAACACGCTGTTTATCAATAGAGAATTTACCGACCTCGATTTTCTGAAGACCTATAAAGACTTAGACGAGTTGATAAAGTTATACAAGAGAACACTCAAGCCGGCAGGTAAAGTTTATATATTTATTGATGAGATACAGATAATAGAGGAGTGGGAAAAAGCGTACAAATCATTCTGAACGCTTAGAAGCTGTTTTGAATTTTTTCATTCATTGTTTTTTAGCCATTTTTTTGATGAATTTGGATCTTCATTTATTGAAAAGTAGCGGGCTACTTGATAGAAATGAAGATTCAAAGGCGCGAAAAAGGGCAGAAAACAAGATGAAAGAGCGGTAAAATAAGCATAAAATAATTACTCGTAAAATTCAAAACAGCTTCTTAACACGTTACAACATTATATGAACATGAAAAATATTCTTTTTCTATTCACCTTTCTAACGGGGATAAGTTGCATAACATTATTTTTTAGATGAATGAATGTGATGGCAATCCCCCTCATCACATTACACTCTTTGAATAATAGTTTTTTCATTCAGCCAACTGATGGAGAATGATTCTATGGATTCTCTGCTTTAATATGATATTTCCTTGTCTTAAATAAACCGTTAAATAAATAAAAAGAATTGTTTCATACGAAAAAAGGATATACTTTTGGTATATTCAAAAATGAAAACAAAACTCTTAATCATATGAAAAATCTCTCATTAAAGCTCGATGACACGATTTACCAAGAAACCGAATCGGTGTTGGATGAAATTAAAATCTCCAGGAATCGTTATATCAACGAGGCGCTGACATATTATAACCGTTTACAAAGAAATAAAATCCTTGCGGAAAAATTGCGCTCCGAATCACTAATGGTGCAAGAGGAGTCGATGAATATTCTTGCAGAATTTGAAAATATAGAATACAATGACGATCAAACAATTTGAGGTGTGGATTGCTAATCTTGATCCCCGTTTTGGGACTGAGGCAGGGAAAGTCAGACCGGTACTGATCGTTCAAACTGATCTGCTGAATAACATCCATCCTTCCACACTTATTTGTCCCATCACTTCCAAGACAAGAAAAGAGGCTGAAATATTAAGAGTACATTTACCCAAAGGGGTAGCCGGAGTCAAAGAAGAGTGTGACATAATGATCGACCAATTACGGGCAATTGACAATAGGCGTTTAATCAAAAAAACGGGAAAACTACCCAAAGATCTGTCACAAACGATAATAAAAAACATACAAATCATACTAAATTTCTAATTCGATAGAAAAGTAGCATAGCATATTTACATCATGAAGATCAGACAGCCTTTAATTGTGATATTCACAGTTTTATCTCTTTCATTGCCTGTCGTGCAGGGACAAGAGATATTAACCCCGGTACCGTTCAACGAAGTTACGCTGGAAGATAATTTCTGGCTTCCCCGCTTGCATACGCAAAAAGAGGTATTGGTTCCTTTCGCACTCGACAAGACCAAACCGGCGGTCGAGAACTTACAACGGACAGCCAACTTCCTGAAAGGTATTCCGGATGAACTTCCTTTTACCCATCGATATGTTGCTTCCGATTTGTATAAAGTGATGGAAGGGGCTGCCTATTTATTGAAACTGGAACGTGATCACGGACTGGAAGCGGAGATGGACCGGATTATCGATATCATCTCCGAAGCCCAACAGGAAGACGGTTATAATTACGAATCCCATATCACAGGAGTGGCCAAACACGATGTGAACGGTATGGGAGAAAGGCCCTATTCTTATGTAGTTCATAGCCATGAGTTGTATAATATGGGCCATATGTATGAAGGTGCCATCGCCTACTATCAGGCCACCGGTAAAGAGAAGTGGTTGAGGGTAGCTGAAGCCAATGCCCGCCATATCAACAAAGTATTCTTTGAAGGGGATTCCAACTACAATGATGGCAAACCAGTCAATCAGGCTCCCGGACACCAGGAAATCGAGTTAGCACTGGTAAAACTTTTCCGTGTAACCGGCGACAGCCTCTATCTGGAGATGGCGAAGAAGTTTATCGATATCCGGGGTGTTACCTACCGTCCAGAGGGAAAAGGCACCATGTCGCCCGAGTATGCCCAACAACATCTGCCCGTAAGGGAACAGACCAAGGCGGTCGGTCATGCCGTACGGGCCACTTACCTCTACTCAGGAATGGCCGATGTAAGTGTCTATACACAGGATCCGAGCCTGCGTCCGGCATTGGACAGTATCTGGCATAATATTGTGGATACTCGGATGCATATCACCGGCGGTTTAGGGGCCGTACATGGCATTGAAGGATTCGGCCCGGAATATGACCTCCCCAATAAAGAAGCCTTTGACGAGACATGTGCAGCGGTGGGAAATGTCTTTTTCAACCATCGCATGTTCCTGATGGAAAAAGATGCCAAATACATGGACGTGGCTGAGGTAGCCCTGCTGAACAATGTGCTGGCGGGGGTCAATCTCGAAGGTAATCGTTTCTTCTACCTCAATCCCCTCGAAGCGGACGGCATCAAACCTTTCAATCATGGGATGCGGGGACGCTCTCCATGGTTCGGCACGGCTTGTTGTCCTTCCAACCTGGCACGATTGATCCCCCAGGTTCCGGGATTGATGTATGCCACCACACAAAATGAAATCTACTGTTCTTTCTACGCAGGAAGTACAGCAACCCTCTCGCTGGAAAAGGGAGAGGTACATCTGAAACAGACCACCGAGTATCCTTTTAACGAAACCATCCGATGGGAAATCACACCGGAAAAGAAAAGACAATCTTTCGCAATGCATCTGAGAATACCCACATGGACCGGGAACCAGTTTGTGCCGGGAGAATTATATTCCTATATACACAGTGAACCTTCCGGTTGGATGATCAAGGTAAACGGAAAACCGATAAAGGCAGGTCTGGTAAAAGGTTTTGCCATTATCGACCGTATATGGAAAAAGGGAGACGTCATAGAATTGACGCTACCGATGCCGCTCCGGTACTCCAAATCGATCGAGCAGGTCGTCGCCAACGAAGGCCGTATCTGCCTTACCCGTGGCCCATTGGTCTATGCTGCCGAAGGGGTGGACAACAACGATCGCCTACCCAATCTGTTTATTACAGACATATCCGGTCCCACTCGTATATCCACTTATACCGATGGAGTGATGAATGGCATTCCCAAAGTAGAAGTTCCCGCATGGGAAAATAGTCCGGCAGGAAATAAAGAAATCAGCCTGACACTTTTACCCTATTATGCATGGAATAACCGGAACGACGGAAGTATGATGGTGTGGTTCCCTGAAAACGATAACATTCAACCCTATGTTAACCGCGATCTGTCAATGAATAAAAAATAGAAACAGCATGAGAAAAATAGGATTAGCATTTCTCCCTTTATTTGCGATGGTTGTCATGGCAACGGCATCCAATCCTCAGGAGAAAAAACTGAGTGGCAACTATCTGAATAACCGGGCTCCCCTGTTGACAAAACCTTATATGGAATTACCCATCGGCAGTATCAAACCTTCCGGTTGGATGGAAGAGCAACTCAATCGGATGGTAACCGGAATGACAGGACACATGGATACCATTTACGAACAGGTGATGGGTCCACGCAACGGGTGGCTCGGTGGAGACGGGGACGTATGGGAACGTGGTCCTTATTGGATAGACGGACTGCTTCCCCTGGCATATATACTGGAAAATAAGGTACTGATCGATAAAGTACAACCCTGGATAGAATGGACTTTGGCATCACAGCAACCAAACGGCTATTTCGGACCGGACACCGACCGTCCGCACGAACCGGGACTGCAAAGAGGCAATTCACACGACTGGTGGCCCAAAATGGTGATGTTAAAAGTAATACAGCAATATTATTCCGCAACGGGTGATGAGCGGGTCATTCCATTCATGACCAATTACTTCAGGTATCAATTGCAGGAACTGCCGAAAACTCCTCTCGGACATTGGACCTTTTGGGGACAACAACGCGGAGGGGATAACCTGATGATCGTCTATTGGCTCTACAATATCACAGGCGATCAATTCCTTCTGGAACTGGGTGAACTTATCCATAAACAGACCCAGGACTGGACTGACATCTTTCTCCATCAGGATCATCTGAAACGTCAACACAGCCTTCACTGCGTGAATCTGGCACAAGGATTTAAGGAACCGGTAATCTATTACCAGCAGAATAAAGATGCCAAACAGCTACAGGCGGTGAAGAAAGCCGTAAAAGATATGCGAACTACAATTGCTTTTCCCACCGGTCTATGGGCAGGTGATGAACTGCTTCGTTTTGGCAACCCGAATCTGGGTTCAGAGTTGTGTACGGCTGTCGAAATGATGTTTTCCCTGGAAAAGATGCTCGAGATTACAGGGGATGTCCAATGGGCCGACCATCTGGAGCGTATCTCCTTCAATGCTTTGCCAACCCAGATTACGGATGATTTCTCTGCCCGCCAGTACTATCATCAGATCAACCAGATAGCTGTTAGCCGCGAATGGCGGGATTTTGTGACTCCTCACGAAGATACCGACAACCTTCATGGCATACTGTGTGGTTATCCGTGTTGCACATCCAACCTGCACCAGGGTTGGCCGAAATTCCTGCAGAACCTTTGGTATGCTACAGCCGACAACGGTATTGCGGCGTTGGTATATGCACCATCCAAAGTGAAGGCTAAAGTAGCAAATGGCATAGAAGTCTCTATCACCGAAGAGACTGCCTACCCCTTTGATGAAACGATCCATTTCAATATTTCTTTTACGGACAGGAATGTAAAGAGAGCTTTTTTCCCCTTCCATTTGCGTGTGCCGGCATGGTGTAAACAGCCGATTGTCCGGCTCAATGGGCAAGTGATACCGGTCGATGCTTATCAAGGAGAGATATTGCGTATCAACAAAGAATGGCAACAGGGGGATAAACTGACACTGGAACTTCCGATGCATCTTGAAGCAACTTATTGGTTCGACGGCGCTGCCGTAATTGAGCGTGGACCACTGGTCTATGCACTGAAAATGGACGAAAACTGGGAAAAGAAGAGAATGGAGCCTGAGAAAGTGCGTGACTATGGTGAATGGTATTATGAAGTGACTTCCGATAGTCCCTGGAATTTTGCCCTTACCAGTCGTCAACTCCGTCCTGATGCGATAAACGATCACTTCAAAGTGGAGAAAAGAACCGCAATTGCAAACTACCCCTGGACATTGGAAAACGCGCCGGTCACTATCAAAGCGAAAGGCCGCCCAATTCCCACATGGAAAGAATACCGGGGTTCAGCCGGTTCTGTCCCCTACTTCACCCAGCAAGGGCCCGATACGACGGAAGAGGTGGAGATCGAATTGATCCCGTTTGGTTGCACGACACTCAGAATTACTGAGTTTCCAGTTAGAAACTAATATTTAATTCATTACATATAAGAAAGATACACAATCAAGGCTCAACCTTATATAAAAATATTTATCACCTGCCATAAAATAATAAACTTCTGCTACGGTTTATTTGTTATATAATATTAATTATCTTTGTCGCAAAAGGATATTTTTGATATTGAGTATATTCCATGAATACTGAATCTCGAAAGAAGCAGTTTGAAGAAATATTTATTCAGTATTTTCCGAAAGCCAGGACATTTGCCGCTATTCTTCTTAAATCGGAACAGGAAGCTGAAGATATAGCACAGGATATCTTTGTAAAATTATGGGAACAACCTGATTTGTGGGAAGAAAATCTTGTGCGGAACTACCTGTATACCATGGTCAAAAATCATGTTTTCAACCGGATGAAAAGAAAGAACATTGAATCGAATTATATAAACTCCCAGATCAACCTGCACTCTCTGGAAGAGATGACCGAATTCAAAGATCCCCTGAACGAGGTATATCTTGAAGAGATGCAACTCTTATTGAAATTATCATTGGAGCAGATGCCCGGTAAGCGGAGACAAGTATTCGAGATGAGCCGTTTTGAGCACTTGAGTAATAACGAAATCGCTGAGAAAATGAATTTGTCGGTACGAACAGTCGAACAACATATCTATTTAACCTTAAAAGAGCTCAAGAAACTTTTCCTTATTGCATTTTTTTTCATCTGATTTTAAGTAGTCATCCATTCTCGATTGTATCTAATATATAATCGGCAAATCGAATATTGTCATACTGACTGGCCGAGGCAATTTTTTTAGACGGACATACAAGATGGAGAACTATTTTAACAGGATTATCGAATTATTTATAAAAGATGATGTTTCAGCCACTTCACAAGCTGAATTTCACCGATGGCTCACCGGGGAAAATTTTTCCGGGGAAAAAGAAAAGGCTTTACACAGCTTGTGGGAGAATATAAAGGTAAGTGCTCCCGACGAAATTTCATCTCAAACACGGCAATCGTTGAACGAAGTCCACAAAAAGATCAAACAACGTCCACCCAAGGTCAATATCAAACTTCTCCGTTTCTGGCAAGTATCAGCCGCCTGTTTGCTGATCGCTTTACTATCCGCATTATATTTCACGATTAATAAAGCACCGGTGAATGCCGACCTGATCGAACAGTATGTGCCGGTTGCCGAAACAACCCATCTGACCCTGCCCGATGGAACCGAGGTAGAGATGAATTCCACGGCCACCCTATTATATCCTTCACAATTCAACGGAGAAACCAGAAGCGTATATTTGATCGGCGAAGCCAACTTCAAAGTGGCAAAAAATCAAGCACAACCTTTTATCGTTAAATCCAACGATTTTCAGGTAACAGCATTAGGAACAGAATTCAATATGAAGGTATATCCCGATGATCCTATTCTTACGACGACACTACTTTCCGGAAGTATAGAGATCAAGTTCGATAACCTGGAATCATCACTGATATTAAAACCAAGTGAACAATTTAGCTATAATAAACGGACCAAAGAAGAAGCGATCAGCCGTCCCGATTTAGATGGTGTGACAGCATGGCAAAGAGGTGAACTTGTATTTAAATCGGCAACCTTGGAGGAGATTATTCCCGTATTGGAGCGAAAATATCCCTACTCATTTGTTTATACGGTTAGCACCTTACGGAATGACAGATACACTTTCCGTTTCAAGGAGAAAACGCCTTTACAGGAAATAATGGACATCATTGTTGAAGTTTCGGGCAATATTAAATACAGAATAGAGGATAACAAGTATTATTTATCCCCTTTATGATAAAATATTTTTAATTTATCACTTTTAATTTATTTCATATGGATACATCGTAATCAAAAAAACCGGAATAAAGTGGCACCTCTATTCCGGCAAAGCAAGCGTTAGAGTTATACTCTTGAGAATCAGTCAAATTTCTAATCTAACACTAAGAACTATTAAAGTTATGAATTTTTTTTACATGAAGAAGGCAAAAATACAACTTTTTATCTTTTTCTTCTGCTTCATTGCCTCACAAACATTTTTGTTTGCCCAAAATAATGTTTCAATAACCATCAAACAAAATAATATTTCGGTTATCGAAGCATTACAGGCAATAGAAAAGCAGTCGAAAATGTTCGTTGCCTACAATGAATCACAGTTGAAGAGTCAAAAGAATCTCGATTTAAACATCGACAATCAGCCCATTGAGAATGTGCTAACCCAGATACTTGCAGGAACGGGATTTTCCTATCAATTGAAAGACAATTACATTGTAATTGTTCCCGAACGGCAAGCCAGTACGCAAAAGCGGATCACTGGAACAATCACCGACGAAAACAATGAACCGGTAATAGGCGCCAATATACTGGAAAAGGGAACTACCAACGGCACTATTACGGATATGGACGGTAATTTCACATTGAGTGTTGAAAACAACTCAGTACTCCATATTTCATACATAGGATATCTGACACAGGAAATCAATACCGCAGGACGAAACACGTTCAATATTGTTTTAAAGGAAGATCTAAAGACACTCGAAGAATTAGTCGTAATCGGTTACGGCACGGTAAGAAGGGGAGATATCACCACTGCCGTTTCCTCGGTCTCATTGAAGGACCTCGACGAACGGCCGATCACTTCTGCCGCCCAGGCCATACAAGGTAAAGCGGCCGGTGTGAATGTATACCAACCCAGCGGCGCCCCCGGTGGAGAAATGGTAATACGGGTCCGCGGAACAACCTCTTTTAACGGCAGTAACGAGCCGTTATATGTGGTAGACGGCATTCCTGTGGACAATTTAAACTTCCTCTCTCCTATGGATATTGCCGATATGCAGATTCTGAAAGATGCTTCGTCCGCAGCTATCTACGGTTCGCGTGCGGCCAACGGCGTGGTGCTGATCACCACCAAACAGGCATCGGCAGGGGCGAAGATTGCCGCGAATGTACAATTCGGAACAAGCCGGGTAAGTAATCCCATCCAGTCATTGAATGCCGCACAATATAAGGCTTTGATCGATGAAATCCGTCCCGGCACCGTCCCCGAGGGAACCATCGACCAGACGGACTGGTTCAAGGAGGTATATGGTACCGGAATCACACAGAACTATCAACTACAGGTATCTGATGGAAACGACAAGTTGCATTATTTCGTATCAGGAGGTTACCTTGATGAAAAAGGTATATTGAGTTCCGCATTTTTCCGCCGGTTCAACCTTCGCAGTAATGTGGAGAGCCAGGTACGCAAATGGCTCCGTTTCGGATTAAACTTATCTTATTCCGACAATACCAGCAACAACGTTACCACAGGGCAGGGATCCAATCGCGGAGGCGTGGTGCTGGCGGTGGTAAACCTACCCACAGCCGCTACTATCAGGAATGAAGAGACCGGATTATACAACCGTCTTTTCTTCGGACAAAACATTACCAATCCCATCGAGGAGATCGAAAACGGTAAAAACAACAAGAATAACGAAAACCGGTTGATCGCTTCCGGTAACACAACCATTACCTTTATACCGGAACTGGTCTTGAAAACGTCATTCACATTAGACCGCCGCAACGGGAAAGAAACAGGCTTTACTCCTCCTTCACACGGTGCGGACAGGGACGATTGGGGAACTGCGTGGGATAACCGTACGATGAATACATTGCTGGTGTTCGACAATGTACTGACCTATAAAAAAACGTTCGCAGAAAAGCATAATTTCGAAGGCATGGGCGGCACATCATGGACCGACTCCAAATGGTCGCGTAGTTATATTAACGGATCCCATTTCAAGGATGGCCATATCCAGACACTCAATGCAGCCAATAAAATTGCCTGGGACAACACCGGATCACAAGCTTCTGAATGGGCTATCATGTCGGGATTCGGACGATTTTCCTACAATTATGACAGTAGATATCTTTTTACCTTCAATATGCGTGGTGACGGATCATCCAAACTACATCCCGACCACCGGTGGGGATATTTCCCCTCGTTCTCCGGCGCGTGGCGTTTATCATCGGAAGATTTCATGAAAGGTCTCGCCTGGGTTGACGATCTGAAGGTCAGGGGCGGTTGGGGACAAACGGGGAACCAATCCGGTGTAGGCGATTACGCCTACCTTCAGCGGTATACTATTAGCCGGGAGCCTTGGTTTGAAACCGGCAAAGCAAATGCACTACCACGGATTAACCCGGAAAATCTACGTACGGCAGACCTTACCTGGGAAACAACGTCACAAACCAATATCGGTCTGGATGCGACGTTGTTAAAAAACCGGATCACCATCGGCATGGATTATTATTATAAGCATACAGCTGACATGTTGATGTATGTGACCGTCCCTACCGGATCGGCAGAGATACCCTCAATTGTACGAAACGAAGGAGTAATGACTAACCGTGGTTTTGAATTCTCAGTGAACTCGCATAATATGACCGGCGCATTCATCTGGGATACCGATTTCAATATCTCATTCAACAGGAACAACTTAAAGAGTCTTGAATTACAGAAAATTTATAAAGCGGCCCAAACCACCGATGCTTTTCACCAGACACTCGTGGTACGTAACCAGCCGGGACGTCCTTTAGGAGGCTTCTGGGGATATATCAGCGATGGGGTAGACCCTGAAACCGGAGAGTTAATGTACCGCGATTTGAATGAAGATGGAAGGATCAGCCCTTCGGATCAAACCTATATCGGGGATCCCAATCCGTTATTCACTTACGGATTGACCAACGCTTTCTCCTATAAGGGTTTCAGGTTGAATATATTTATCCAGGGATCCCAAGGAAATGATATCTTTAATGCTTCCAAAGGAGATACGCAAGGGATGTTCGATTTAAAAAATCAATCGGTAGAAGTGTTGAGACGGTGGCGTACGCCGGGACAAATCACCGATGTGCCTAAAGCCGGCTTTAACCTCCAACCCTCCACCTATTTCGTGGAAGATGGAAGTTATCTCCGGGTAAAAGATATTACATTGTCATATAGCTTTAAAGGAACTCTCCTGGAGAGGGCTGGCATTTCACGCCTCCAACCCTATGTGACAGCAAATAACCTGCTTACGTTCACTAAATACAAAGGAATGGATCCAGAAGTGAATCAATGGGGCAATAATGGTGCTGTACAAGGCATTGACTGGGGAACTTATCCCCATAGTAAAACATTTGTTTTTGGAGTGAATCTTGAATTTTAAATCATAAAAGAATGAAGACAAAATATATCTTATCAATCCTTTTCGCCTGTTTACTGGCTTCCTGCTCGCTGGATTATGATCCGGTTGGTATCTATTCGGATGTGACCGAAGGTGTGGAAACCGATAGTGTAAGGATCGCATTTAAAGACAAGGCGGCGGTACTATCCCACAGACAGACATTGCTGAACCTGTTCAAAAACGGGCAGGAACACTGGTACGTCGATATGTTGCTGCTTTCCGAATCGCATTCGGATAACGCCTATGCCGGTGCACCCAATGCCGAGACGACACCGTTTGAAGTAAACTCCATCGAAGGATCGAACACAAATATGAAACGCGACTGGAACGGCCACATGGCAAATATAGCCCATGCAAACAGGATGATCGTCAACATCGACAAAGTACCCGATCCCTCCTTAACCGAAGCAGAAAGAATCCAGTACAAGGCAGAGGCCAAAATACTGAGGGCAATGATCTATTTCGATATGGTAAGGATATGGGGGAATGTCCCCCTGATCACCACCATAGCAGGGGATATCACTTCCGAAACCATCGCCGAGGTATATCCAGCCTATTTCCCGCCTCAAACGGATGCCCTCACCATCTATACTCAGATTGAGGAAGACCTGTTGGAAGGGCTGCAGTATGCTCCCAATAATAACCCGGAAGATAAGGCGCAATTTTCGAAATCCGTAGCCCGTGCATTACTGGCAAAGGTATATGCCGAAAAACCGTTACGCGATTACGACAAAGTAATAAAATATGCGGATGAGCTGGCAGCCGACGGTTTTGCGCTGGTCGATGATTTCAGCGACCTGTTTGAGGTGGTGCTCACAGATCCGAATCTTCCCCCTTCACAACAAAACCCCGCAATAGAGGCAAAAGCGCGCAACACCAAGGAAAGCATCTTCGAAGCGCAATTTTTCCCGGGAAACACCAATTGGGCCACCTGGATGTTCGGGCGCAAACTGGATGACTGGACATTTTATTTCACCTGGGCAAAATGGATCACTCCCTCCCGCGACCTGATCCGGGCTTTTAACAGCGAGCAGGGTGATAAACGGTATGACCAGACTGTTGTATTTTATGAGTGCGAATGGAGCATCTATTATCCGATGAATAATTACGCGTTCATGTACAAGTGCCGCAGTGCCTACAACAGCATTATCAAAATGCGCTATGCCGATATTCTTTTATTGAAAGCGGAAGCATTGATACAGAAAGGCGATTATGGAGGAGCAGCCCAGATCATCAATCAAACGCGCAGGCGTGCCGGGTTGAGTAATTTACCCGCATCGGCATCGGCAAGCAAAGAGTCCATCCTGAACGCCTATCTGAAAGAACGACGTCTCGAGCTCGCACTGGAAGGCCAACGTTGGTTCGACCTCGTCCGTCTCGATAAAGTGGAGGAGGTAATGAATGCGGTGTTCGATAAAGACGAAGGGCGTCCCGCACAGGTATATCCCTATACAAGCCTTTCATACCTGCTGCCCATCCCGCAGGATGTGATGGACCAGAACCCGAACTTAGTACAAAATCCGGGATATTAAAAAGAGTAAAGAGCAAAGAATAAAGAGCAAAGAATAAAGAGTAAAGAGTAAAGAGTAAAGAACAAAGAACAAAGACATCTCAAATTCCGAGTTTTAGATATAAGAGATATATAAAAGAATAGTCTTGATTCTAAAAGTCTTGGTTCTAAAATTATTCCATACATAAACAAGAAAAAATATTATCGTATGAATTTGATATATAAAATATTTCTCATTGCCGGGATTATTTCATTATTGTGCCTATCATGTAACGATAATGAGTACGGACCTCGCAAAGAATCCACACCGCTGTTTGAGTCGATGGGCATCGCTCCCTCCTCCTTTACGTTCGGTGATTCGGTCACGTTGACGGCAAAAATAACCGATCCCGCCACCACTCTCACAACATTGGCCTATGAGATCGTCTCCGGGGGTAAGGTGATTACGTCGGGACAAATACCCATAGGCGGTAGCACGTATGAAGTGTCCCATCCGATCTTTGTTCCGTTGCTGAGTAATCAGGCCGACAACGCGGATGTGCAGGTCAACCTGATAGCTTTCAATATTTTAAAGGGATCGGTATCCGCTCAAATTACGGGAGTGACCGGAAAACGCCCAGTGTACCAACGGCTTTATCTGGTTACTGACAACGGAGGAGTCGCGATCCTGGAACCTCTGACGAACAATGACAGGGAATATTATACCGGGGGATTGACTTTTGACAGTTCATTCCAATTCAAGATTGCAGAGAAGATCAATACCGACAACACGATCGATTACACAGGTGATGTATACGGTAATGTGAACGGCAAGATGGGAATGGTCAACGAGAATGGCGAGTCGGCTTTTGTATATGCCCCATCGGCTGACTACACCAAAGAATTCTCTTTCGATTATTATGCCCTCTCGGTAAAATCTTTCGGTAGTAATCTCGGGAACGATGATCTGGCATTAAGCGCTTTCGGCGGACAGGATATCAACAACGAGGCATTCCGCGTCCTCCAACGCACCTTGGAAAAGGGGAAAACCTATTCGCTGTTCGGAGATCTTGCCGCTACGATAAATATCTATAACCCCGACTTCTTCGAACGCACCGCTACCGACAAGGTCAAATTTCTGGGAAAAACAGGGGAGTATACTATCTACTATAACCCTGTACGTAAAAATATTTTTGTAGGCGTTGACAACCCTTCCTATCCCGATTATCTGTTAGCTTGCGGCTGGGGATTGGGATATCCTACAAATATCCCGTCGGCGCAAATTGCTTCGGTGTATCCGGGGAAAGGCAGAACCCATACCGATTGGGGGTTCGATCATGTAATGAAATATGTGTTACTGCGTCAGATCGAGAATAGTGTCTATCAGGGAACATTCTATACTCCTGGTGACCACGATCATTATGCAAGTTTCAAGCCGTTTGAGAATACAGGCTGGGGCAATGAAAAGCAAGCGGGTAGTTTTACCTTTACCGGTGAACAGATCATAAAGGGCAGCAACAACTGGGATATTCCGAACGGAGAGAACGATCCGATGACAGAATCTACCAACTATCGGTTTACGATCAATCTGAACAACAACACGGTGCATATTGAAAAGGTAACATTATAATATGCCAATGTGCCAATGTGCCAATGTGCCAATGTGCCAATGTGCCAATGTGCCAATATGCCAATCCCGATAAATCGGGACGAGTAGTGCCAATGTGCCAATGTGAATAATTGAATAAAAAATAAATAATCGTATGCAATTAAAAATCAATTCAAAGATGATACTATCAATACTGGCATTTTGCTGCCTCACCTTCTGCAGCGATGGAGCGAAAAAGGATAACGGGGGAATTATTCCCCCTCCGGAACCACCGGTAAAGGGTGATGTAACCATGTATATCACCACCAATACCCGTTCGCAGGATTTCAAAAAACAGGCCGTCGACTTCAGCACAAAGGACAATATGTCACCAACAACCCTCAAATTGGAACCTGGCACCCGTTACCAGACCATGGACGGGTTCGGTGCAGCCGTAACGGGATCTACCTGTTACAACCTGATGAAGATGACACAGGAGAACCGTACCAAGTTCTTAAAGGAGACATTCTCTACGACAGAGGGTATGGGACAAAGTTATATCAGGATATCCATTGGCTGTTCCGATTTCTCGTTGAGTGAATACACCTGTTGTGATACGCCCGGTATAGAGAATTTTGCTCTCACCTCAGAAGAGACAGATTATGTGATCCCAATCCTGAAAGAGATCCTGGCCCTCAATCCCAATGTGAAGATCATGGGATCACCATGGACTCCTCCACGATGGATGAAGGTGAACAACCTCACCGCTCTGCAGCCATTCAACTCATGGACAAGCGGTCAGCTTAATCCGGCATATTATGCCGATTATGCCGATTATTTCGTGAAGTGGATCAAAGCTTTTGAGACACAGGGAATAAAAATCTATTCGGTGACCCCACAGAACGAACCGCTCAACAGGGGAAATTCCGCCTCGCTCTATATGACCTGGCAGGAACAACGCGACTTCGTGAAGAACGCATTAGGCCCTAAAATGAAAGCGGCAGGGTTACACACCAAGATTTATCTCTTCGATCATAATTATAATTACGACAGCAATAAACCGGAAAATGCCGATCAGGGGCAATACCCCCTGAAGATTTATGAGGATGCCACTGCAGCAAGTTTTGTTGCCGGTGCCGCATATCATAATTATGGAGGGAATAAGGAGGAGTTGAAGACTATCCATCAGTCTCGCCCCGACAAGGAACTGGTTTTTACCGAAACATCCATCGGCACCTGGAATGACGGACGTAATCTGGCAGTGCGTCTGATCGACGATATGAGGGAAGTGGCGCTGGGGACGATCAATAATTGGTGTAAAGGCGTTATCGTCTGGAATCTGATGCTTGATACCGACCGTGGCCCCAACCGTGATGGGGGTTGCCAGACTTGTTACGGAGCAGTCGACATCGATCGTACCAACTACACAACCATTACCCGTAATTCACACTACTATATCATCGGACACCTGTCCTCCGTAGTAAAACCGGGTGCGGTACGTATTGGCACGTCAGGTTTTTCGGAATCGGGTTTCTTTCATTCGGCATTTGAGAATCCCGATGGCACATATGCCGTGGTATTACTCAATAGTAGTACGGTAAACAAAATGATCACCCTCGACGATGGGGTTCATCATTTCGCTTACGAAGTGCCTGCCAAATCAGTTATCTCTTATCAATGGAAAAAATAAACAATAACAAACATGAAAATGAAGAATATAAAATACGGAATATTTGCATTGATGGTTTCCCTGGTGCTGTCATCATGCTCCGATGAGGTAGAAGAGCCTCAACAGGAAGGGAATCCCACCATGCAAATAGAGAACCAATTTGCGAATATGCACTTTGGAGATATTTTGTCGTTCGATGTTACGGTCAACGACAATGTGCCCCTATCAACGTTGACGGCAAAATTGTATTTCGGAGAAGAAGAAGTCTCCAAAACGACTATCCGTACAAAAGAAAACGGTCAATATTCCGGAAATATAAAAATTCCCTATGGGAAAAATATTCCCGACGGGATCGCTACATTGGAGTTTATCCTGGTGAACACCACGATGAAGAAAGCAATACAGACATTAGACGTACCGATCACCAGAGCCTCATACCCTTACCTTATCCTGGTCACCGAAACGGCATCTTACCCCATGGTGCCGACCGGCCTGCCGAATGAGTATGCCGCTACGGCCGCTTTTCCATCCACCGAACTACCGGCATATATAAAGACTCCGGTAATGGACAATAAAGGGCGTGAAATTATTTTCGGGTGGGGTGAAAGCGGAACTATTGACGAAGGAACTACAACCATCATACCGTTTGCGAGCTCAGTCGCCGGCACTTATACCGTCACCTTCAACACAAGAACATTTGAAGCTTCGCCTTTCTTCGAAGTAGTGCTCAACGATCAAAAGATGAATATGGTCGACAAAGACAATTACCAGGTGGATATCGATTTAACCCAAGGTGAAGAGATCACTTTACAAGGCCTGACAGACTGGTGGGTCGATCAGGATTTCTTTGCTAAAGATGGAGATCAGTTAACGTTCGTGCCGATCAGCGGGAAGTACCGCGTCACAGCAAATCTTCCTTTCAATTGGCTGAAAGTGGAAGCACTGGCAGGCAGCAACCTCGCAACGCTTCAACCCGATGGAACCGGCGCGATATGGATTATTGGCAACAATGTGGGAAAACCATCCGTATCACGTAATGAAGTGGGTTGGGATACCGACAAGGCATTATGTATGGCTCCAGTAGGCAATAAAAAATATCAATTGACAGTTGTCGCCGGCAGCAGCGTAAGTGTTGCTGACATCAACTTCAAGTTCTTCCATCAGAAAGGCTGGGGAGGTGAGTTTTCAAATGAAACCCTCAGTACCACCAGTGATATTGTGTTTGTAGGAGCAGGAGAAGATCCCGGGCCGGGAAATTCAAAACGGGATCCTGGAAACCTGGGCTTATATAAGGATAAAACGCTTACGGAAGGTAAAACGTATGTGTTCACCGTAGATGTATCGGAAGGAATAGATAAAGGCGTATTGACCGTGGAAGAGAAATGATATTAGAGAAGCGGAGAATTTTCTTAGTACTACTTTACTAAAATAAAAAATAATGATTAATATATTGAATATCAAATATATAATCATGTACTTGTATCATTATTAATCCCATCTGATTGTTTTGATGGATGAAGTCAAAACGGTGAAACGGATGGGAATCAGGCACGTGAAAAGACAGGCCAATATAGACAGGTATTATAAAAATTTAGTTTAGTAAAGTAGTATTAGTAAAGTAGTAATAAACCGTTAAATAAATGGAAGGAGAGGGTACCATGTCGCCCGAGTATGCCCAACAACATCTGCCCGTAAGGGAACAGACCAAAGCGGTCGGTCATGCCGTACGGGCCACTTATCTCTACTCAGGAATGGCCGATGTAAGTGTCTATACACAGGATCCGAGCCTGCGTCCTGCCCTCGACAGTATCTGGCATAATATTGTGGATACCCGGATGCATATCACCGGCGGTCTGGAGGTAGTACATGGTATTGAAGGATTCGGCCCGGAATACGAGCTCCTTAATAAGGAGGCATTTGATGAGACTTGTGCAGCAGTGGGAAATGTCTTTTTCAATCACCGGATGTTCCTGATGGAAAAAGATGGCAAGTACATGGATGTGGCCGAAGTAGCCCTGCTCAACAATGTGCTTGCAGGCGTCAACCTCGAAGGCAACCGTTTTTTCTACCTCAATCCCTTGGAAGCGGATGGTAACCGGAATGACAGGACAGATGGACACCATTTACGAACAGGTGATGGGACCCCGTAACGGTTGGCTCGGCGGAGACGGAGATGTGTGGGAACGCGGCCCTTACTGGATAGACGGATTACTTCCCCTGGCTTATATATTGGATAATAAAGAGTTGATCAACAAAACAAAGACGCAAAACAGATAGAAGCGGTAAAAAAAGCGGTAAAAGATATGCGTTCTACCATTGCTTTTCCCACCGGTTTATGGGCGGGTGATGAGCTGCTTCGCTTTGCCAACCCAGATTACCGATGACTTCTCTGCCCGCCAGTACTATCATCAGATCAATCAGATAGCCATCAGCCGCGAATGGCGTGATTTTGTGACTCCTCACGAAGACACCGACAACCTTCACGGCATACTGTCTGGTTATCCATGTTGCACATCCAACCTGCATCAGGGTTGGCCCAAATTTCTGCAAAATCTCTGGTATGCTACAGCCGACAACGGTATTGCGGCGTTGGTATATGCTCCTTCCAAAGTGGAAAAAAATCCTACGATTGCCAGCTATCCCTGGACACTGGAAAACGCGCCGGTCACTATCAAAGCGAAAGGCCGGCCAATCCCCACATGGAAAGAATACCGGGGATCAGCCGGCTCTGTCCCCTACTTCACCCAGCAAGGGCCCGATACAACGGAAGAGGTAGAAATAGAGTTGATCCCGTTTGGCTGTACGACACTCAGAATTACAGAATTTCCTGTTAGAAATTAATTGAATAAACCTCCATAATTTCCTGAAAGCCACCTGCATATGCATGCAAAACAGGACTAATTTAGAACCCGGGATTTGCCGTTTCAGCACAGCCGGAGCAAGAGGAACCGTGAAAACTGTTTTTTTATATCACCCCTTGCGCCATCATCGCATCGGCCACCTTCATGAAACCGGCGATATTGGCTCCTTTCACGTAGTTGATATAATCCCCGGATTTACCGTGAGTCACACATTGTGTGTGGATATCACTCATGATCTGATGCAGCCACTTGTCAACCTCTTCATTGCTCCAGGAGATATGCATGGCATTTTGTGTCATCTCTAATCCCGAACAGGCAACGCCACCTGCATTGACTGCCTTGCCGGGGGCGAAAAGGAGCTCATTCTCCAGGAAGAAGTCAACCGCTTCGGCAGTACAACCCATATTAGACACCTCGGCGACGAGTAATACTCCGTTCTCTTTTAAACGTTTGGCATCCTCCAAGTTCAATTCGTTTTGAATGGCACAAGGCAATGCTATGTCAACTTTCAATTCCCACGGTTTCCTTCCGGGATAGAAAGTT
>Ga0172382_10005010_pt1 | contig 19971 bp, 19 predicted proteins | sample Leawel138RmetaG_FD_122245 | JGI IMG/M metagenome (GOLD analysis project Ga0172382, IMG submission 122245) | Leachate microbial communities from a municipal landfill in Southern Ontario, Canada - Leachate well 138R metaG | ecosystem: Engineered > Solid waste > Landfill > Unclassified | place... | reverse complement strand
CGGGCCTTGGTTCCACTCCACCACTTCAGGAATAAGTTCAGCCACAGTCACTTGTGAATTGGCTGTCACACACTCAAGTGTGGCCGCTAAGGTATAGCCCATACCCAAACCACCCACTAAAACTTCGGCATGATCTGTATTTTTAATATGTGCACAACCGAGTTTGGCCAACTCCTGCTCAGAATTGTACAGTCGACTATTCATTAACTCCCCACGCACACCGGACAGTCGAATAGAAAACTCATCCTCGCGGCGAAACAGTGTCAACTCACCACCATTGTTAGGAATATGAGCTGTCGCCAGCTTGTTTAATGGCTTCATGCTATCTCGTCGTAGTTATAGGTCTTTAGGTTTGGTCGTTGTGAGGCTATTTGCGACCTGTACGAGGGCGCATAGGCACCCCTAATTGCCGCCTCTTACGCGGGCTCTTCACATTTTTCTTGGTGATAAAAATCCTTTAGTACTGTTTGCTAAACATTTACTGATTTACGGCTTGGGCGCACATAAGCGACAGCTATTGCTTTTTAAATAAGAAACTAGAAACTAACCGAGAGTTGGCCGGTCACACCGCGCTGATTTCCATCACTGGCCAACCCCAAGATACCACCCAGCTTTAAAGAAGCATTGTCAGCAACTTGAATGATCAATTCTGGCATTAAAGACACCGAGTTATAGTCATTAAAGCCACCTAAATAAGTGAGTTCAAGTGCCGGACGCACATACGCACCCCAAGGTTTAAAAACAACCGCCCCTTTGATATCAGCCCATGCCCAACTATCTATACCTCGCGGATGCAGATCATCAGCGTCAAAATAGTAACGAATGCCAGCATTTAGCAGCAGTTGCGTTTCACCACCGTTGATATCCTTATCCATATTTATACCGAGCAAAATAATTTTACCGGTGTGGTTGTAATAATCATTGATGGTGGTATCCAGCACAGCGGTTCGCATGCCGCCACCAAGGTTGTAGGCTAGATTGAAGCCTGCGTCTTCAGCAACGTATATTTGATGCTCAAACTGTAAAGTCGAGTAATCAAATACACCACCATAGCCATCAATATCAATTGACCGCCCGTCTGATTTCCAAGACGCATCGCCCTTGGTGTAAAAGGGTACCGAAAACCTTATCTGTTTATCAGTAGCAAATGGCATAGTCAGTTCAAGCGCGGCACTATAACCATCAAAACCATCAGCTTCATCCAGCTCAACATCAGAAAAGTTGTGTGCCGTAAGCTCTAGGCTTATATCTGTTTGGGTTTGCGCAAAGCGGGTACTGATGGGTTGCAATGTTGGATTTTGCGCGAGTGCTGTCAACGAAGTAGACAGTAAAATAGTGGCAAAAACCGTTTTAAAAATGTGAGCATGGCCTGTCATGATATAGCTTCCTGCACTGCAAACAATCTGAAGAAAATATTGAGTAAAAAGCTATTAAAGTCAGCTTTGTTAACCAGTATACGCGCCATCATGCACTCAACCTGCACTGTATTTCACAATTACCGTAACACGTTGACACTATCGTCATTTATGACAGGACTTTGCTAGGAAACAAACCCATTTACACACCCTGCTGTCGCTCCGTCACCGCAAGAGTGATGCTGGAGCTGTTTTTAATTACTCTTAACATGCACTTAACGGCTACGCCCTTGGATCAGCACTGTTCGACAGATCACTTTCAACGTTGTATTCAATTTTAACCACATACCAATGTATATCTCCGCTGGGAGTTTGCACGGATACCTCATCATCAAGGGTCTTACCTAAGCACGCTTTGGCCATCGGTGATTTGAGTGATATGTAAGCGTTATTGCCGAAAATTTCTTCATCACCAACGATACGAAACCTGACGGACTGACCCTCATCATCCTCAAGCTCGCACCATGCGCCAAAATAGATTTTCCCTTCTTGTACAGGGCTGTACTCAACCATTTCAGCCACTTCAAACAACTTGGTTAAATAACGGATTCTGCGGTCAATTTCGCGCAACTTACGTTTATTATATTGATAATCCGCGTTCTCAGAGCGATCTCCGAGACTGGCAGCCCAAGATACGATCGCAGTAATTTCAGGCCGATGCTTACGCAGCAAATACTCCAGTTCGTCTTTAAGTTTCGTATAGCCTTCAGCGGTCAAAAGTTTTCTAGTCATGATCACTGCTCACGTATTTGATCTCATTGTTATATGCAAATATAACTAAGCCGCTCACTGCATCAACAGATAAGCGGCTTAGTATAAAGTGACAATGCTACGTTTATTTTTTCTGATCAATCAGTAAAACGTGCTTAGCATCTTCTTCAGTCGCATCAACCAGTATCGCTTCACTGCTCCACTGTGCCTGCATTGCATCACCGCTATTGGAAATACTAGCTTGCAGTTTTAAACGGCCAATGCTGGATAGTTTCAAATCTGGCAGCAATGAGTCAGCATCGGTTAACGCTATACTGGCCGGTAAATCAGCAACCGCGAAGCGCTTAGCTGCCAGCGGCATCGGCGGACCACTTTCAGGGCGAGCAAAGACAAATACAGTAGCGGTTGCTGCAACGTGCTTGGCTAACTCATCGCTAATTTTTACCTCAATCAGCAATTTAAAATCATTGACTGTTGCTGCACCAGTGACCTCATCTGCAGTGGACTCTAGCTCAATAGCTGGCTGCGGCGTTTCAGCTAAACTGTTGCGCGCGCGGTCAATACCGGTTTGAATCGCTTGATAGGATGGGTCTTGAGGATCTAAGCCTTTCGATAACTGCGTCCAAGCATCAATCGCATCTTGGAACCGCTTGTCTTCAAAAGCAGCAATCCCAAGCAAGCCCAAACTGGTTGCTTCATTAGGATCGAGACTCAGTGCCTCATCAACTAACCCTTGTATATGAGTCGTCCACTGATTGCCGTCGGCAAAATATAACGCCTGCGCCCACTGGCCGAGCAAGTCTGGCTGACGCCCGACTAACTCAATGGTTTTCTCATAGGCGTGGGCAGCATCTTTAGGCCGCTTTTCACCCATATAGGTGCGCGCTAAAAAGTACCAAGCGTCGACTGATTCAGGCTGTACCCGCACGGTATCTTCCAAGCGTTGAATCATTTCTTCAACAGTCCTGGGCTGCTCAGCAAGACTGAGCGTCAAGGCGACTTTATCGCTGGCACCCCAATGGAAATACAAGCCTAAACCGATGACAGGGACCAGCAGCGCGGCAATCAAAGGCAAAGCATTACCGAGATTAACGCTCTGTTTAGGACGCCCTACATCAGTGTCATCGAGCAGCTCTCGGTCCGCTTCCAACCGACCCTCTGCAAGCTGTTCGGCAGATAGTGCACCATTGGCATGCTGTGCTTCTAGCTCGGCAATATGCTCTTCATATAAGGCAATATTGAGTGCTGTACGGTCTTCTTCGGCTTGATTTTTACGACCACGGAGCACCGGCCAGAGCAATAAAAACAACGCTGCGAGCAGTAGTAGCGTTGCGTACATCCAAAACTGTGTCATAACGATGGGGTATCCTACTTATCGTGCTTAAGAATATCTGACAAGCGAGCTTTTTCATCGCTAGACAGTTGTTGCTCATCTTGTTGTACGCGCGTCGAACGGCGGCGACGTATAACAATCACCGCCACCATCGCGAACCCGAACACTAAGAGCGCAGCAGGGCCATACCAAAGAATCAGCGTGCTTTTATTAACCGGTGGTTTGTAGCGTACAAAGTCACCGTAACGATCAACCAGAAATTCAACAATTTGCTCATTGCTTTCTCCTTCTTCAAGCTTCTTAAAGATCTCATCACGCATGTCCATTGCAATCGGCGCATCAGAATCAGCAATATTTTGGTTCTGACATTTAGGACAGCGCAGTTCTTCAACCAGCGTTCGATAGCGTTCCCGCTCAACCTGGGTTGAAAACTCATAGGTATCAATTGAGGCTTGCACAGAACCAAAACATGCAAACGTTAAACCCAAGGCATAAATAAAGCGCTTCATTCGTCAACCAACTCCTGATAAATAGGCGCTAACTTTTCACGCCATACCCTCTTATCCACGACACCAACAAACTTATGGCGAATAACTCCCTGTTTATCGATTATGAAGGTTTCGGGTGCACCATAGACACCAAGATTCAAGCCCAAGGTACCTTTAGGGTCGCTGATATTGAGCTGATAGGGATTTAAAAAATCCTTTAACCAACGCTGTGCATCTGGGTTGCTATCTTTGTAGTTGATACCGTGGATCACCACACCTTGCTTGGCCAAGTCATTGAGCACCGGATGCTCAACCTTGCACGAGACACACCAAGTTGCCCAAACGTTAACTAATGCAGCTTTACCCAATAAGTCAGCCTGAGTAATCACCGCATCAGCATCATCAACTGAGTTCGCAGTGAACGCAGGGAACTGCTTACCAATTAAGGCCGAAGGCAGCTCACTTGGATCGTTATTGATACCAAACAGGGCCATTGCAGCAAACAGGACTACACCCAGCAACACAGCAAATACGGCTAACAAACGTACTCTAGACATGTGCTGTTTTCCCCTTACTCGCTGGACTCAAAGCATCCTTCACTTTTTTCGTCACCTTAACCCGGTAGCGGCGATCCATAGCCGAGAGAAACCCACCAAATCCAGTCAATAAAGCACCCAACCAAATCCAGCGTACAAACGGCTTAATGTGCACGCGTATTGCCCACGCGCCATTTTCCAACGGTTCACCCATAGCAACATACAAGTCACGGGTGAAACCAGCATCGATACCCGCTTCAGTCATCGGCATTTGCTGCACGACATACAGGCGTTTTTCTGGATGCAATAAAGCAATCTCACGATCATTTTCAAAAACACGAACACTGCCCTTATCCGAGATAAAGTTGGGGCCTTCGTAGTGCTCAGCGCCTTCAAAGACAAAACGGTAGCCCGCCATCTCTAAAGAGTCACCCGGGGCCATTTTCAAGTCACGCTCATCACTGTACTGACTGGATAACACCACACCCACCGCCATAAACACCATGCCAATATGCCCGAGTTGCATACCCCAGTAGCTGCGGGTCAGCGAGCGCATACCTTTGAGCAGGCCTTTGTGCCGTGTTTTATCAAAAATATCGCGCGCACCAGCGAGCAACACCCAAGCACAAATAAAGAACAAGGCCAGCACAGCACTATTAAAGTCACGATACAACAGACTACCCACTACGCTTAATGCAGCACTGAGCAGCAACACTGGACCGAGCATTTTTATCAGCCACTGGCCTGGGGTGTTCTTCCAACGAGTTGTTACGCCAATACCCATCGTTAGCATCAGAATGGCCATTAAAGGTACAAACAGCGCATTAAAGTACGGTGGGCCAACAGACAACTTAGCGCCGGTTAGTGAGTCAAGAATCAGCGGGTACAAGGTTCCCAACAGCACCATAGCAGTGGCGACCACTAAAATAATATTATTGATCAGCAGCAGCGTTTCTTTCGACCAGAAGCCAAAGCCCACTTTGCTTTTCACCACAGGTGCGCGCAGCACAAACAAGGTTAAGGAGGCACCGACCACGATCAGCAAGAACACTAAGATAAAGACGCCACGCTCAGGGTCAGCAGCAAAAGCATGCACTGAGGTCAGTACGCCTGAACGCACCAAGAACGTACCTAACAAACTGAGAGAGAAAGCAGCAATGGCTAAAAGCACAGTCCAGTTCTTAAACACACCACGTTTTTCAGTGACGGCTAACGAGTGAATCAAAGCAGTACCGACTAGCCATGGCATAAAGGATGCGTTTTCAACTGGATCCCAAAACCACCAACCGCCCCAGCCTAACTCGTAGTAGGCCCACCAAGAACCTAGAGCAATACCTATGCCTAAAAATGCCCACGCCACCAGTGTCCACGGACGAGACCAGCGCGCCCAAGCCGCATCCAGTTTGCCACCAAGTAGCGCAGCAATAGCAAAAGCAAAAGCAACTGAAAAACCAACATAGCCCATGTACAACATCGGAGGATGCACGACCAAGCCAAAGTCTTGCAGCAACGGGTTGAGGTCACGACCATCCATTGGCATTTGTGGCAATAAACGCTCAAACGGGTTAGACGTCTCAATCAAAAACAGCAAAAAGCCAACGCTGATCAAGCCCATTACCGCTAGGACGCGAGCGAGCATTTCTTCAGGCAACTGCCGTGAAAAAATTGCTACAGCAAAGGTCCAGCCGGCTAAGATCAATGCCCATAATAGCAAGGAGCCTTCGTGTGCACCCCACACCGCACTGAATTTGTAGAACCAAGGCAGTGCGCTATTAGAGTTGGATGCGGTGTAAGCAACCGAGAAATCATCGGTCATAAACGACCATGTTAGACAACCGAAAGCAAACAGTAAAAACAGAAACTGTCCCCAAGCTGCAGGCTGCCCTAAGCTCATCCATCTATGATCACCGCGCCAAGCACCAACCAATGGAAAAAACGACTGCACCATTGCAAAACACAAGGCAAGGATCATTGCTAACTGACCCAACTCCGGCACATACAACGCCGCGTTACTCATTTTCCTGCTTCCTTTTGGCCATCTTCATAATGTTTTAGCATGCCGGTTTTTTCTAAGGCACTGCTGACTTCAGGCGGCATATAGTTTTCATCATGCTTGGCCAGCACTTCATCAGCGATCAATACGCCAGCCCCATTTAAACGACCTAAAGCAACGATCCCCTGTCCTTCACGGAACAAGTCAGGCAAAATCCCACGGTATTGAATTCTGGTATCAGCGTCTCCGTCAGTCACAACAAAGTCCACTGTCAATGAATCATCACTGCGCGTCAGAGATCCTTCTTTAACCAAACCTCCGGCACGAATACGTGCACCTTGTGGTGCCTCACCGTTAGCAATTTGCGTTGGTGTATAAAAGAGATTGATGTTTTGTTGTAACGCCGTCAGGCCGAGCCCGACTGTCGCTGCCACACCCAATAAAATCGCCCCAATAATAATTAAACGCTTTTTACGAATCGGATTCACTGTTGAGCCTCCCGGCGCAAACGACGCGCCTCATTCTTTAAATAACGTTGACGGGCCATCAAAGGCAACACCACATTCAACAGTAAAATTGCGCCGCAGATGCCATAGGATGACCACACATAAACAGCGTGATTACCCATGGCTAAAAACTCAGAAAACGAGTTGAAACTCATACACTTCTCCCGATCTGCCGTGCCACTTCAGCTTGCGCCCAGCGCGTACGCGACTCACGTCGCAGTACTTCAATACGCATTCGCATCAGCAATACAGCTGCGAAAAAACAATAGAAGCCAATCGTCATAATTAACAGCGGCAACCACATTTCCATCGGCATCGCCGGCTTCTCAGTAATCGTGAACGTAGCAGGCTGATGCAAGGTGTTCCACCAGTCTACCGAGTACTTGATGATGGGAATATTAACAACTCCAACAATCGCTAAAATGGCACAGGCTTTTGCTGCGCTGTCGCGATTAGTGATGGCGTGTCCTAATGCAATAATCCCAAAGTACAGAAACAATAAAATAAGCATCGCGGTTAGGCGCGCATCCCATACCCACCAAGCACCCCAAGTCGGCTTGCCCAATACAGCACCAGTGACCAGTGCGATAACGGTCATCCAAGCACCAATAGGCGCGGCTTGCTGTAGAGCCACATCGGCAATTTTCATTTTCCAGACAAGACCAACAATTCCAGCAATGGCCAACGAGATATAGGTTGATTGTGCTAAAAAAGCGGCTGGAACGTGGATATAAATGATACGAAAACTATTGCCTTGTTGATAATCAGGGGGCGCATAGGCTAAACCTAAGACAGCGCCAGCTACTATTAAGAGTGCGGCACTGACACTCAACCAAGGCAACCAGCGTCCACTGATTTCGTAAAACCATTTGGGCGAGCCTAGCTTATGAAACCACGTCCAATTCATCAAGATACTCACAGTTATTCAATATCAGTTATACGGTATATGACAGCGTTGCTGCTTATTTACGCACTACATTGTCACATATAAAATTTATTTCATTGAGCTCTTATTCGCCCACGCTAATACGCAAACCAGCAGCAATAGCAAAAGGAGCCAAAGTCACGGTCAACATAGTCAAACTCGCCATCCATAATAAGTAACCCAGCGTTGGCAAACCTTGCAACGCCGCTTGAATGACGCCACTGCCTAAAATCAGCACGGGAATGTATAACGGCAAAATCAATAATGCCAATAAAATCCCACCACGCTTGAGTCCAACCGTCAGTGCAGCGCCTACAGCGCCAAGCAAACTTAACACCGGCGTACCCAGCAGTAATGACAACAACAAGGTCGGAATTCGGTCGATGGGCATGCCCAGCATCAAAGCTAATACAGGTGACAACATCACCAAGGCCAAGCCGCAATACAGCCAGTGCGCCAGCACCTTAGCCAGAACCAAAACCACTAAAGGATGTGGCGAAACGACCCACTGCTCTAATGAGCCATCCTCAAAATCACTACGAAATAAACCATCCAAGGACAACAACACCGCCAGCAAGGCAGCCACCCAGAGCAAACCCGGCGATAAGGTTTGCAATAACTGTGACTCAGGCCCAACTGCCAGCGGAAACAAAGCAATCACAATGGCAAAAAATACCAGTGGGTTGACCAACTCAGCTGGGCGACGAAACATCAGTCGCGTTTCGCGCAGTAACATCAGAGTAAAGACATTACTCATAAGTTCGCCTGCCCTAAATCAAGTTCTCGAAAAGTTCTGGGTACGTTTTGTAAATGATGGTGTGTGGTCAAAATAACTATGCCACCCTTGTCGCAATGCTGTGTCAAATGCAGCTCTAACTGGGTCACTGCCTGCTTATCCAGCGCGGTAAAGGGCTCATCCAGTATCCATAGCGCCGGAGCATCGAGGTACAAACGCGCTAAACCGACCCGTCGCTGTTGCCCAGCAGACAACGTATGACAGGGCACATCTTCAAAGCCAGCTAAACCCACCGCGGCCAATGCCTGCCAGATCTGCTCACGGCTTGCGCCATGATGCAACGCAGATAACCACGTGAGGTTTTCTTCAGCGGTTAGCAAGCCTTTAATCCCGGCAGCATGCCCCAGCCACAACAAATTCGAAACCAACGCATTGCGTTGCTGATGAATACTGACACCTTTAATCAGCACATCGCCTTGCGTAGGTCGCATTAATCCAGACATCAAGCGCAATAAACTGGTTTTACCACTGCCGTTGGGACCACTGACCTGCAGCATATCTTGCGGCCTGACACTGATATGCAGATGCTCAAACAACAGCCGCCAATCACGCTCGCAGGCTAAATCAACAGTTTCAAGGTAAGCATCGGTCACAAACACGTCGCCTTGTGAAAAAGGTTCAAGTCAATTTTACAGAGCAGCTATACTGCCCAACAGACACTATAATGAGCCGCGATTATACACAGCTGCGCAGCCAGCGCGGCAGGCATTTACAAAGCATTTACAATAGGTTGCAATCGAAATGGCCAGTGAAATACCCTCTTCCCGCCCGTCTCCTAGCATCCCCAGTGTGCAACGCCCTGCCGCGCCAGCGATTAACTCTATCTTACAGCTGTACAACAACCTACCCGCGCAACTTAATATTGGCGACTCAGCACAAGCACAAGTGCTGGCCTTACGTGAAGCACAGCAAGCTTTTCAGGTCCTGCTGCGTTTATCTCTAGCCAACGGCCAACAAAGTACGATTGAAGTGCAAAGCAAACAACCTTTAGCGCTTGGCAATATCCTTAATGTCACCGTTTTGTCGGCACAGCAGCTGGCCTTTAGCTTGGTGCCCGCAAGTCAAGCCGCGATTGCTACACGCATCGACACCGCCCTCTTAGCATCCGGCACCTTGCTCGAAGCTAAGGTTGTCCAAGTCACGCCCAATGCGCAAGGGGGCTTTAAAATCACCGTTAGCATCAACAACAGTGCGTTAGCTGGGCAGCAACTGCAAATTGACAGTCCTAAATCGCTGCCACTCAACAGTCAGCTTAATGCCCGTATCGACAGTGCCCAACAGTTGACCTTTCAACCTTTAAATACGCGCCTTGAACCCTTAGCTATCAACCAAGAGTTGCAAAAACAATTCAACCAGCAAGGCTCTTTAAATCAACTGTTCCAAGCGCTAAATACTATATCAACAAGCAATCTTTCACCAGATGCACAAAGAACTCTACAGCAATTACTTGGCGGCATCCCAGAGCTCAGCCAAATGCTTGATCCAAAAAAGCTGGCACAAAGCTTAATGAACAGTGGTGTTCAACTGGAAAACCGCTTACTCAACAGTGCCTTGGAGAATGCCAATCAAGATGTAAAGGCCAATTTATTACGCTTAATTGCGCAAATTATGCCTATGCTGCCCAATAGCAACCCTGCTCTTGCTGCATCACAAAGCATCTTGTTATCCCAAGCTTTGCCCGGCCTGTTACGTGATCAGTTACTGGGCAGCAGTCAAGCACAACTGCGTGAACAAGCGCTACGCTTTCCACTCCCCACACGCTTACTGCAAGCATTGGATAACCCTAATGACCTCGGCTCACTCTTGCGTTTAGCCGCTGCCGCCGTGTCACGCTTGCAAACCCATCAACTCGCCAGCCTTGGGCAAACCCATACCAACAGTGAAGGTACGCAAGTCACTGTGTGGCAACTAGAGATCCCCACTCGCGATCAACACAATATTGTTCCGCTGCAAATTAAATTCCAACATGAAGAACCCGCGCAAAATAAATCAGGTGAGTCGGCCACGCCTGTTTGGAAAATTGATTTAAGTTTTGATTTAGAACCACTTGGGCCACTGCATATTCAAGCCAGCCTGCAAGGCGGCAGTATCTCCAGCCAACTCTGGGCACAAAACAGTGCGACGGCCAACCTGATTGATCACGAACTCGGATATTTGCGTGAGCGCTTGCTGGGTATCGGTTTGACCGTAAAAGACTTAAGCTGTCACCAAGGTGCCCCGCCTCAAGGTGAAAAAACCACCTTACAGCAGCGTTGGATTGATGATTTAGCATGAGCAAAACCACTGAACGGCAAGCCGTTGCCTTAAAATATGATGGTCAAAACGCACCCAATGTAACCGCTAAGGGTAACGATGCGCTGGCTGAAGAAATCCTGCAAATCGCCCGCGAGAATGACGTGCCTATTTACGAAAACGCTGATCTGGTACGCCTACTGGCGCGCTTGGAATTGGGCGATGCTATTCCTGAGTCCTTATACCAAACCATTGCTGAAATTATTGCCTTTGCCTGGTACTTAAAAGGCAAAGCGCCAAAGGGTTTCTATAACAAGTCACAGGCAGAGGATGCCACCTTATTGCTGCCGCACCATCCGCAACAGAATGGTGAGTAGATTGGCCGCTGAACACCTAGCTCAATAGCCCTGCCAACGGCTGATGTAAACGTGCTGAGTAGTACATCAGTGCAAAACACACCAGCGCCGCAGCGTAAGCCAACCAACGCACCGGCATGCTGTATTTGTTGCGAAAGGCAAACGCACCCAGCACTACATACAGCACTAACAAGATTAATTTAACCTGCAACCACGCGGCAGCCAGCGGTGCATAATCCAGAGCAATCAACAGCAACACAGCCGCCAGTAGTAAACAGCTATCAATAACGTAACTGAGGCGATTTACTTTTTTCTGTAATGCGCTGCCACTGCCTGCTAATAAAACCCATAAACCGCGTAACACAAACAAACTGCCACTTAACAGCACCAAGCTGATATGTATATTTTTAATCAGTACATAATGCTCAGCAAACATAGTGCCCCCTCACGGTCAACTGATAACGACCTTAGCAACCTTAATCCAACACACTCTCAGCACAGCCTCATGACTCTGCAAATATCTGGCTGCTCTTTTAGCGCAGCATTTACCTATGAGTCTACGACGTCAATCTCAATGCTTACTTGACTGAAAACATGGGAATTAAATAGACAGTGTTCTGATTAAAAAACCCGCACGCAGCGGGCTTACAAGCCTAACCGGACCCTCCGTTAGCGTGCCTGCAAATACGCATTGGCTTGCAGCAAGTGCCCTTCATCTAAGCCGCCAACCAAGGCTGCTAACTCTAGCTGATGAACAATCAACGACACCTTGGCATCCAGCAGTTCGAGCTGCATCTGCGCGACTGTATTTTCAGCATCTAAACGTTCTAAGGTGGTGTTATCACCCAACTCATGCCCTAAGCGTGTCGCCAAAAGGCGTTCTTGGCTAGCCTTTAAAGCTTTTTGCAGCGCCGTGACTTGCTGAGCATTGACCTGCACACCTAACCAAGCAGCACGGGTTTGTTGCTTAATCTGTTGGCGTAACATATCACCTTGAGCAAGGTTTTGATCTTGTAAGTGCAAGGCTTGCCGGTGCTTAGCACTGCGGTAACCCCCGGTAAAAATGGGCACATTGAGCTGCACACCGACCATCCAATCATCGGCTTTATTCAACGCTGAACCATAACGACCACTGCCATCCAGCTTCTCGTACCCTAAACGTCCAATCATATCCACGGTCGGACTGCTCCAACTGGAATACTGTGCAACCTGTTCGGCAGCAATACTGACGCCCTTATTATGCATTTGCAGTAAAGGGTTGAGTTGCAACGTTTCCGCCAACCAATCTGTCAGCGGGTCCAGCCTGGGTGCTGGCAAAGGGTCAAGCAATGGCACATTCAGCAAGTTGTCCGGTGCCTGCGCAGTCAAATCAGTAAAATCTGCCACCGCCAAGTCTTCTTGCATCTGTGCAGCCAGTACCTGAGCGTGCAAACCTTGCGCACGGGCTAAAGCTTCATAGGTATCAGTAACAGGGCGATCACCTAACTCAAAACGCGTTTGAGTTTCTTGTTGAATCATTTCAACTTGGTTCTGCTGCTGGGTTAAAAAACTGACGTTTTCTCGCGCTAAGACCACCGAAAAATAACGTTGCGCAACTTTCAGTATGAGATTTTGCTGTGCTGACTGCCACTGTAAATCAGCCACCTCAGCCGACAGCCGTAATTGACGACTCTCAGCTAAGCGCGCCCGATTTAATAGCGGTTGCTTAATCCCTACCCCATAACTGCTCAGGTTACCGCCACGAATCGAGGTATTAAACTCTACATCTTCTGAACTCATGCCCGGATTACCGCCCTCAGCTGGGGTAATAAACTGCGCACCTTGGGTGCTCGAGGTATGACCAGCCCGCCCCGCTGTCGCACTGACACCGATAGTGGGTAGCCATAAACTACGCGCTAGATTGCGCTGCTCAGCACCCGCCTCGACCGCGGCTTGCTCGGCTCGGTATTCAGGATCATGCCTAAGCGCTAAACGCCACGTATCCACTAGATCCAAAGGTTGAGCAACGCTTGCACTGTGCCACAACACAGCAACCAATAGTGCTCCCAGCGCAGAACGCTTACTTTTGCAGGTCAATCGAGGCATGGCTCGCAACTCCTTAACAGCCCGGTTTAATACCAATTTTGCGCAGCATTGTTTCCATCAAGCACCATTTGCTTAAGCCGCTTTGCAAGACGTTCGCTCCCACAAACAAGGTAAAAACCAACCACCACTGGCTGATAAAAAATGGGCTCGCCGGCACGCCAAAAGCAACCGACAAAACAATAAAAACACCTGCGACGACGCGCACTACTTGCCATGAAGTCATGACGATTCTCCTGTTTCATTAAAGACACGAGGCTTGTTGCGATAGGCTGCATAATACAGCAATGGAATCACGACCAAAGTCAGCAAAGTCGAAACCAACACTCCAAAGAGTAGCGAAATAGCTAGGCCGTTAAAAATCGGGTCACTGAGAATAAAAAACCCACCAAACATGGTCGACACCCCGGTGAGGATAATCGGTTGTGCACGGGTAATCGCTGAGTTAATCACCGCCTGCTCAAGCGAGCGACCGGCTTTAACTTCTAAGTTAATAAAGTCCACCAGCAAGATGGAGTTACGCACAATAATGCCGGCCAGCGCGATCATGCCGATCATACTGGTCGCTGTGAACTGTGCACCGAGCAAGGCATGGCCTGGCATCACCCCGATAATGGTCAATGGAATTGGTGCCATAATCACCAAAGGCGTTAAGTAGGATGAAAAGTGTGCCACCACCAGTAAATAAATTAGCAAAATCCCCACTGCATAGGCTGCCCCCATATCGCGGAAGGTTTCATAGGTGATTTTCCATTCGCCATCCCATTTCAACGCATAGTTACGGTACGGGTCTTGCGGCTGGCTAATAAAGTACTCATCAATCGGCGTACCCGCTGGCGTGATGATCTCGGCAAGCGCAGCGCGCGAAGCAAAAATACCATACAAGGGGCTGTCCAGCGCGCCGGCCATATCGGCCGTCACATAATGTACGGGCAGTAAATTTTTATGGTAAATCGGCTGTTCTTGCAGGGTATCAGTGATGGTTACCAGTTCTGCAATCGCTACCAAGTCATTATTAGCGGTGCGTACTTTAAGCTGCAATAATGTCGGCAAATCACCGTGCAATTCAGGACTTAATTGCAGGTAAGCCGACACTGGGTACTTGCTGCCATCATGCAGCCAAGTCGCAGACTCGCCATGCAAACCAGCGCGTAAGGTGCTGACAATATCGGTCTGGGTCACACCCAACTGACTGGCCTTCTGACGGTCAATCAGCAACAGCTTACGCGGTGCATCAGCAATCGCACTGTCATCAATATCAACCATGCCATCCACTTCGGCAAACACCGCACGCACGGCATCCCCCACAGCCTGACGCCCCTCTGCCGTTGGTCCATAAATCTCAGCCACCACTGGCGCTTGCACTGGCGGACCAGGTGGTACTTCGACAATTTTTACATTGGCGTTAAAGCGGCGACCGATGTCTTGCAGAGCAGGACGTAAACGCGCAGCAATCGCATGGCTTTGCTCAGAGCGCTCGGACTTATCCACCAGATTGACTTGAATATCGCCACTTTCGCTAGTGCTGCGCAGATAATACTGGCGTACCAAACCATTAAAGTTAATGGGTGCCGCAGTGCCGGCATAGCTTTGATAATGAGTAACTTCTGGCACTGTGGCTAAATAGGCACCCAGTTCGCCAAGTACCGCCGACGTTTGCTCTAAGGGTGTACCGGCCGGCATATCAACGATAATTTGGAACTCGGACTTGTTATCAAATGGCAGCATTTTCAACAGTACCAAGCCGGACACAGGCAACATAATGGACAAGCCAATCAGCGCCATCACTCCAAGACCTAAGAAAAAGCGATTGAGGGTGCCGCGGCGCGGATCCAAAAACGGCTTAAAGATGCCTTCAAATAAACGTGTTAAAAATACCGTTAAACGATCGGTTTTTTGAGACGCTGACTCAGTAGGCTTAGTAGACTCCGTTGTTGCATGCTTAAGCCATAAACGCGATAACCATGGCGTCAAGGTAAAGGCAATCGCCAATGATAACAGCATGCCCATACTGGCATTAATGGGAATCGGACTCATATAGGGGCCCATCAAGCCCGACACAAACGCCATGGGTAGCAATGCCGCAATCACAGTGAAGGTCGCAAGAATGGTTGGACCGCCCACCTCATCGACGGCATAGGGGATAATTTCAGAGAGTTTTTTGCCTGGATTTAAGGCTTGATGTCGGTGAATATTTTCGACCACCACAACGGCATCATCGACCAAAATACCAATGGAGAAAATCAATGCAAACAATGAGACGCGGTTCAAGGTAAAGCCCCACGCCCATGAAGCAAATAACGTCGCGGCCAAGGTTAAACCTACCGCTACACCTAAAATTGCCGCTTCACGACGACCCAGAGTAAAAAACACCAAGGCTACAACTGATAAAGTCGCAAAAATTAATTCCTGAATCAGTTGCCGTGCTTTTTCGTTGGCGGTCGCGCCATAATCACGAACTTTCACCACAGTCACATCGTAAGGAATCAGGGTGTTTTCCAGCTCCACCACACGTTGCATTACCGCATCGGCAACATCATTAGCATTTTCACCCGATTTTTTTGTCACCGTCAGGGTGATCGCTGGATACGCCTGCGCATCCTCACCGACAGTGCCATAGCGCACGTAATTACTGGGCTGCAGTGGCCCATCACTGACCGTAGCCACATCACTTAAATAAATGGCACGACCATCCTGCACAGCAACAACAAGCTGAGCAACCTCTTGCGCATTACTTAAAAAGCGCCCAGCATCAATCTGCACCTGTGTATTACCACGCACCAGACTGCCCACTGGCAAACCTAGGTTGGCCGACTGCAAGGTGGCGCGCAAATCATTTACCGTAAGCCCCAAGGCGCTTAAACGCTCGGGCTGCAGATCAACCCGTACAGCACGCCCCGGCCCACCAATGCTACGCACCTCACGCGTGCCCGGCACGCGTTTGAGCTCAATCTCAATACTGTGCGCTATGCGCTCTAAGTCATAGGCGCCAGAGTCTGTTGCAGTGCTGTACAGGGTCACTGCAACAATCGGCACATCATCAATACCCATCGGCCTTGTAATGGGTGCTAAAACGCCTAAATCTCTAGGCAGCCACTGCTCATTGGAACGCAAGGTGTCGTGCAAATTGACCAATGCATCATTGCGCGGTACGCCCACTTCAAATTGTACCGTGAGCACAGCCATACCCGGCTGTGACACCGACATCACATGCTCTACGCCAGTCATCTGCGCTAGCACTTGCTCGGCAGGCGTTGCCACCATGCTTTCCACGTCACGCACCGAAGCACCGGGGAACGGAATAATCACGTTAGCCATGGTCACATTAATTTGCGGTTCTTCTTCTTGCGGCGTCACTAAAATAGCAAAGATACCCAGCAATAAGGCTAACAGTGCCAATAACGGAGTAATTTGTGCCGACTGAAATGCCGCGGCAATACGGCCAGATAGACCCAGATCAGGACGCATGCTTACTCCTTACTAATGGCATGGAGATCAAGAAGAACGCGCTCACCTTCAGTTAAACCACTGCGTACTTCCACGTGATCGTTGTCAGTTGCACCTAGGCGAACCTGCCTTAATAGTGGCTTGTGCTGCTCGCTAAGGACATAGACGGCGGTCAGTTCTGCACGTTGAATCACTGCAGCTTTTGGAATAAATAAACGTTGATCTTGCCCTTCTACTGCAGCGTGCTGCAATACAACTTTGACATGCTGGCCAGGGAATAAATGCCCGAGCTCATTGGCCACACCAATGCGCAAACGCACTGTATGCGTGGCACGATCTGCTGTAGGTAAAACCTGTATATTTTCTACGGTCAAAGCGCGTTGTTGATGCAGTACACGCAGAGCTGCTGTATCTTTTTCAGAAAAATTTGCCTGTTCAGCCGCGGCAACCGGAACCGCAACACTGACGCGCAATATTTTTGGATCAAACAATGACAGCAACGGCATGCCCGGCATGGCCATATCACCTTGCATCGCAGGGACATCAATGACTACTGCATCGTAGGGCGCGCGGATAATAAAGAAATCAGTGGTCACTTGCGCTGCTTGCGCTTGCGCTTGTTGCGCTTTGAGCTGCGCCGCTGCTGCATGCTGCTGGGCTTGCACACGTTCTAAAGCCGCTTGACTGATGTAGTTTCTAGCAAACAACTGCTTTTGCCGCTGTAACTCTTGGGTCAAGGCATGCAGCTCTGCGCGTACAGCATCAACTTGCGCAGTCATAGCCGCTTGCTGTTGTTTAGCATGGGTAGCGTCGATGCGCAGTAACACTTGGCCAGCGCGTACCTGATCACCAGCACTGACTGCAATCTGCTCAATCTCACCAGCCACTTGCGCTGCGATAGAGGTTTCTGTCACCGCCTCAACATAGCCCTCATACACTGCACTAGCGGCTGCAGAGCCACGAGTAACCTCAGCCGTTGCGGGTTCCTGCGCAATAGCACACAGGCTTATCAGCACACCTGCAAATGCAAGAAAAATCTGTCTTATTATTCTCACCGGCACACCCTCAACTCATACTTTACAAGATTCTTAAGTGATTATGTAACCAGTCTTCTAGATAAGCAAGCAGCAGCGTCACAGAGCAATTTATAGCGCATAAAAAAATCGCTAGTAATGCGTCGTTGCGTACCACACGCGAGACGCTGTGCAGATAAAAAAATCAATAATAAGAAAACTAAAATTGTTGTTAAATCGCTAACTCAGCAAATGAGCAAACCGGTAAATTTACTTAAACAACGCCTGATTTATGATCGCTGAGTAGACATATTAGCGCACAGCATTTTCTCCATGCGGACTAAGATTTGGTGACCAGCAGAGTACTTAGCAGCGCAGAACTCACCAGAACACCAAGACCTGCGTAAGCAGCACGTCCTCAAGACAGTGGACTTTGCGTGTGTTTTCAACAATAATTCGGATTATTTTGCCAAGATAATTAAACAACGCCCAGAAAAACTGAGCTCTTGTAGTCCCGTCGATAAAAAAAGACATAAAAAAGCCCCAATTAAGGGGCTATTTTATTGCTCAGGCTTTAAAGCCTTTAGATGGTGCGGACAGAGAGACTCGAACTCTCACACCTCGCGGCGCCAGAACCTAAATCTGGTGTGTCTACCAATTCCACCACGTCCGCAGTCAATCTACACACAAAACAAATTAATTTGCTTTGTTAAATATGGGGTGGACGATGGGTTTCGAACCCACGACACCGGGAATCACAATCCCGTGCTCTACCAACTGAGCTACGCCCACCATATTACGCTGTGCATACTACATGTAACTTATTTCACTTACCAGCATCGCCTAATGGCGCGCCCGGCAGGATTCGAACCTGCGACCACCCGCTTAGAAGGCGGGTGCTCTATCCGACTGAGCTACGGGCGCTTGCTGTCGTTACTTATAATAAGCAACTGACTCAAGGCTCGATCACTGTCCAATTTTATTTGTTCAGCTTTCGTATCCAGCTTCAGGCCGTACTGGGTAAGCGGGACGAATCTTACCGAGGAGCCCCGTACTCGTCAACCATTATTTGCAAAAGAATCAATTAGATAGTGAATATTGATGAAATAGACCTCATGCATCTTTGCCCCATGCTGTCGGTCATGCGAGAATACCCACCATCTTTTTACTTAAATTAGTATGGCTCATAACCTCATGACAGCACAATTGATTGATGGCAAACAAATCGCCGCAGATATTCGCAAAAATATCACCCAGCAAGTACAGGACCGTCTCGCCCAAGGTTTACGTGTTCCAGGCTTAGCGGTCATTTTAGTGGGTAACGATCCCGCGTCTGAGGTGTATGTCGCGCATAAGCGTAAAGACTGCGAGCAAGTTGGCTTTCAGTCACAAGCCTACGATTTACCAGCGACAACCACACAAACAGAACTGCTTGATTTAATTGACACCCTCAATGCTGATGACACAATTGACGGCATTTTAGTGCAGCTGCCACTGCCCGCACATTTGGACTCATCTTTGCTGCTTGAGCGTATCAGCCCCTATAAGGATGTCGATGGCTTCCACCCCTATAACGTCGGTCGTCTAGCACAGCGCATGCCACTGCTACGCTCTTGCACTCCCAAAGGTATCATGACCTTACTTGAGCACACGGGCGTTGATTTGCACGGTTTAGATGCTGTCATCGTTGGTGCCTCTAATATTGTTGGTCGTCCAATGGCGCTTGAACTGTTATTAGCCGGCTGCACGACAACCATTACCCACCGTTTCACTGAAAATCTAGAAGCCCACGTGCGCCGCGCTGACCTGGTTGTGGTTGCCGTCGGTATTCCTGACTTGGTTAAAGGCGAGTGGATTAAGCCCGGCGCGATTGTCATCGACGTTGGTATTAACCGCCAAGCCAATGGCAAGCTAATTGGTGACGTGGGTTTTGATGCAGCACTGGAACGCGCCGCATGGATCACCCCAGTACCCGGTGGTGTCGGCCCAATGACCCGCGCCTGCCTATTAGAGAACACCTTGCAGGCCTGCGAGCAAGCAGAACAGTAAACACTGGCACGACACTCCATACGCACGCTCTGCTAGCTTTTACCTTTGTCTTTGCTTTACTGGCGAGTGCGGTGCATGCCGTACTTCGG
>Ga0172382_10005009_pt1 | contig 19972 bp, 19 predicted proteins | sample Leawel138RmetaG_FD_122245 | JGI IMG/M metagenome (GOLD analysis project Ga0172382, IMG submission 122245) | Leachate microbial communities from a municipal landfill in Southern Ontario, Canada - Leachate well 138R metaG | ecosystem: Engineered > Solid waste > Landfill > Unclassified | place... | reverse complement strand
CGTGCCGAAAGAGGCGCGCACCTACAAGACCAAATCGAAGAACGCCCAGGAGGCGCACGAGGCGGTGCGCCCCACCTCCGTGCTGCGCGAGCCTGACACCTTGAAGGACCACCTGACCAAGGAACAGCACAAGCTGTACGAGCTGGTCTGGAAGCGCACCCTGGCGTGCCAGATGGTGCACGCCACCATCGATACGGTGGCGGTGGATCTGGCCGCCGGTGAGGGCAATACCTTCCGCGCCAACGGCTCCACCGTGGTACATGCCGGCTTCCTGGCGGCGTATGAGGAGAGCGTGGACGACGCCAAGAAGGACGACGACGAGGACAACCGCCTGCTGCCGCCGCTCAAGGAAGGCGACAGCATCGCGCTGAAGGCGATCCGCACCGAACAGCATTTCACCGAACCACCGCCGCGCTACTCGGAGGCCTCGCTGGTGAAGGCGCTGGAAGAGTATGGCATCGGCCGTCCCTCCACCTATGCCTCGATCATCTCGACACTGCAGCAGCGCGAGTACGTGGAGATGGACAAGAAGCGCTTCATCCCCACCGACGTCGGCCGCATCGTCAACAAGTTCCTCACCGAACACTTCACCAAGTACGTGGACTACGACTTCACCGCACACCTGGAAGACGAGCTGGACGAAGTGTCGCGCGGCGAGAAGGACTGGGTGCCGGTGATGGAGGAATTCTGGGGGCCGTTTCAGGATCTGGTGGAAACCAAGGAAAAGGACGTCAGCCGCAAGGACGTCACCCAGGAGGCGATGGACGAGGCCTGCCCCAAGTGCGGCAAGCCGCTGTCCATCCGTCTCGGTCGCCGCGGCCGCTTCATCGGCTGCAGCGGCTATCCCGAGTGCGACTACACGCGCAACCTGAACGAGACCGCCGAGCAGAAGGAAGAGGCGCCGCCGGAGATCGTGGAAGGCCGCACCTGTCCGAAGTGCGACTCACCACTGATCATCCGCCAGGGCCGCTACGGCAAGTTCATCGGCTGTTCGGCCTATCCCAAGTGCAAATATATCGAGCCGCTGGAAAAGCCGGTCGACACCGGCGTCACCTGCCCCGAATGCAAAAAGGGCACCCTGGTGCAGCGCAAGTCGCGCTACGGCAAGCTGTTCTACTCCTGCAACACTTACCCGGACTGCAAGTACGCGGTGTGGAACCCGCCGGTCAACGAGCCCTGCCCGCAGTGCGGCTGGCCGATCCTCACCCTCAAGACCACCAAGCGTCGTGGCACCGAAAAGGTCTGCCCGCAGAAGGAGTGCGGCTACACCGAGCAGGTGGCACCGCCGGGCGGGGCCGGTAGCGACGACGAATAGGATCACAATCTTTAACCGCAAAGTACGCGAAGGACACAAAGTTCATGCAGGGGCAGTGCGGGCCTGCAGAGTTGTCGATGATGGTGGATGGCGATGTTTCACACTTTGTGACCGTCATGTACGTTGCGGTTCATACTTCAGCAAGCATAAGCCGCCGCGGCGCGCAGCATAAGAACTCCTGACGTGAGTATCGGATTCATTTGCGGTAAATTCGTGCGGAAATTTCAACCGAGGATTGCTCCATGTCTCAGCCGTTCGTCGCCATCCTGATGGGTTCCGATTCCGACCTGCCGACCATGCAAGCCACCTTCGAGGTGCTGAAGTCCTTCGGTATCCGCTACGAGGTGCGCGTGCACTCGGCGCACCGCACGCCGGAGGCGACCCACAATTACGTCAAGGACGCCGAGCAGCGCGGTTGCCAGGCGTTCATCTGTGCCGCCGGCCTCGCCGCGCATCTCGCCGGTGCCGTGTCAGCCATCACCGTGCGTCCGGTGATCGGCGTACCCATGGACGGCGGTCCGCTCAAGGGGCAGGACGCACTGCTCTCCACCGTGCAGATGCCGGCGGGTATTCCGGTGGCTACCGTGGCCATCGGCAAGACCGGCGCCAAGAATGCCGGCTATCTGGCGGCACAGATCATGGCCGTATCCGATGCTGCCCTGGCGCAGAAGCTGCGCGACGAGCGCAAGGCCAATGCCGAGAAGATCCTGCAGCGCAATGCCGAGGTGCAGAAGGAACTCGGCCTCGGCTGACAGAAAGCAAGCCTGCCGCAGAGGCGCAGAGACACAGAGAAATGCGGCGATTTGTGCATCGATACGTCTCTACGTCTTTGCATCCAGGCCTTGAAAGGGGGTTTGCATCATGACGCCCTTCCAGCTGCGCGAGGCGGTGCGTGCGCTGCACCGCGGTGGCGTCATCGCCTATCCCACCGAGGCGGTGTATGGCCTTGGTTGCGACCCGCTCAATCACGATGCCGTAAACCGCCTGTTGGAACTGAAACAGCGACCCATGGACAAGGGGCTGATCCTGGTGGCCGCGGATGTCTCCCAGCTTGCGCCCTATCTGCTTCCCCTTCCTGCCTCGCTGACGCCGCAGGTAAACGCCAGCTGGCCCGGGCCGGTCACCTGGTTGCTGCCGGTGCGGCCGGACGTCCCGCACTGGTTGCGCGGGGCGCATGACACCCTGGCGGTGCGCGTCAGCGCGCATCCGCTGGTGCGCGACTTGTGCACGGTCTATGGCGGCCCCATTGTTTCCACCAGTGCCAATCCGGCCGGCCAACGCCCGGCGCGTGACGCCCTCACCGTGCGCCGCATGTTCGGTGCCCATCTCGATGTCATCCTCCATGCCCCGCTGGGCGGGCTGGAGCGGCCCACTGAGATCCGTGACGGCCGCAGCGGCCGCGTCGTGCGCGCCGCTCAATAAGCACAGTTCCAGGTGGTCCCATGACACAACCCGACAGCAACGCCGTTGAGCAGTATCTGCGCGAATTGCAGGATCGCCTGTGCAGCGCGCTGCAGCAGGGAGACGGCGCTGCCGTGTTTCACGAGGATGCCTGGCAGCGCACCGGCGGTGGCGGCGGCCGTTCGCGCGTGCTGACCGACGGCGCTTTGTTCGAACAGGCCGGGATCAATTTCTCCCATGTGACGGGTGACCGGTTGCCGCCATCGGCCACCGCCGCGCGGCCGGAACTGGCCGGGCGATCCTGGCGGGCCATGGGCGTGTCGCTGGTGCTGCACCCGCGCAATCCCTACGTGCCGACCTCGCACATGAACGTGCGTTTTTTCGTGGCGGAAAAGCCGGGCGAGGCATCGCTGTGGTGGTTCGGCGGCGGCTACGACCTGACGCCGTATTACGGCTTCGAGGAAGACGTGGTGCACTGGCATCGCGCAGCGCATGCGGCCTGCGCACCCTACGGTGAGGAGGTCTATCCCCGTTACAAACAGTGGTGCGACGAATACTTTTTCCTCAAACACCGCGACGAGGCACGTGGCGTCGGCGGCATCTTCTTCGACGACCTCAACGCCTGGGGTTTCGAGCAGAGCTTCGCCTTCATGCGCAGCGTGGCGGACAGCTATCTCGGCGCCTATCTGCCCATCGTGCAGCGCCGGCGCGATATGCCCTACGGCGAGCGCGAACGCGACTTCCAGCTCTATCGTCGCGGCCGCTATGTGGAATTCAATCTGGTGTGGGACCGCGGCACGCTGTTTGGCCTGCAGTCGGGCGGGCGCACCGAGTCGATCCTGATGTCCCTGCCGCCGCTGGTGAAGTGGCGTTATGACTGGCACCCGGAACCGGGCAGTGCCGAAGCGGCGTTGTACGAGAAATTCCTGCCGCCGCGCGACTGGCTCGGGCTGGAGCCGCACTAGAACACGAAAAGACTTCAACGCAAAGACGCAAAGAGCCGCAAAGATTTCGTGGCAGGAGCGGCTCTGCGATGAAGCGAGCCGATACGCCCAAACGCCGCATCGCGGCAGTGGTGCAACTATCGGCAATATTTCACACAAATTTTCTTTGCGTTCTTGGCGGCCTTTGCATTGAAAGGTTTTTGACTCCTATTCCCGGTTGAGCATGAAGTCGGCCACCTTGCGGAAGGCGGCCTCCAGTTCGTCGCGCAGGGCGGCGTCGGCCACCGTATCCTTCAGGGCGAGCTGCATGCAGAGCATCCACTGATCGCGTGCGGCGCCGTCGATGGGGAAGGGCATATGGCGCTGGCGCAGGCGCGGGTGGCCGTGTTTCTCCACGTAGAGCGGCGGGCCGCCGGTCCAGCCGGAGAGGAATTCAAACAGCTTTGCCTCAGACCCCTTGAGGTTGCGCGCGTGCATGGCGCGGATCTCCGCCGTCTCCGGCAGGGAGTCCATCAGCTCATAGAAGCGGGTGACCAGGGCGCGGATGCCATCGGCACCGCCCAGGCGCTGGTAGTGTGAATTTTCCATGCAGGCCATCCTAGCGCAAAGCCACCGTCGCTCGCATTGCGATTTCACAACCCGGCTCAGGTCACTGTTACAATCGCCTGATGGATGTCTCCGACCTGCTAGAACACCTCAATCCGGCGCAGCGCGAGGCGGTATGCGCCCCACCCGGTAATCTGCTGATCCTGGCCGGCGCCGGCTGCGGCAAGACCCGCGTCCTCACCCACCGCATCGCCTGGCTGATCCGCGCCGAGCACGTCTCGCCCTGGTCGATCCTGGCAGTGACTTTCACCAACAAGGCGGCGCACGAAATGCGCGGCCGCATCGAATCCTTGTTGCAGGCGCCCATCGGCGGCATGTGGGTGGGCACCTTCCACGGCCTGGCCCACCGCTTGCTGCGCGCCCACTGGCAGGAGGCCGGCCTGCCGCAGTCGTTCCAGATCATGGACAGCGAAGACCAGCAGCGACTGGTGAAGCGCCTGATGCGCGAGGCCAATGTGGACGACGCACGCTGGCCGCCGCGCCAGGTGGTGGGATTCATCAACGCGCGCAAGGACGAGGGGGTGCGCCCGCCGGCGGTGGAGCACTACGGCGATCCCTATCTGAAGATGATGGTGCAGCTCTACCAGAGCTACGAAGAGGCCTGCCAGCGCAGCGGCCAGGTGGACTTTGCCGAGCTGCTGCTGCGTGCGCACGAATTGTTCTTGAAGCGCCCCGATGTGCTGGGACATTATCGAGAGCGCTTCCGTCATATCCTGGTGGACGAGTTCCAGGATACCAACGCCATTCAGTATGCCTGGCTGCGCCTGCTCGCCGGCGAGTCCGGCAGGGTGTTCGCGGTGGGCGACGACGACCAGTCCATCTACGGCTGGCGCGGCGCCAAGGTGGAAAACATCCACCAGTTCCGCAAGGAACTGCACGACGTGCAGCTCATCCGCCTGGAGCAGAACTACCGCTCCACCGCGACGATCCTCAACGCCGCCAACGCCCTCATCGACCACAACAGCGATCGCCTTGGCAAGGAGCTGTGGACCGAGGGCGCCCAGGGCGAGCCGATCCGCCTGTACGGCGCCTTCAATGAACTGGAGGAGGCACGCTTCGTGGTGGAGCAGATCCGCCAGTGGGTGAACGAGGGCCACCGGCGCGACGAATCCGCCGTGCTGTACCGCTCCAACGCCCAGTCGCGTGTGCTGGAAGAGGCGTTGATTCAGGCGCAGATGCCCTACCGCATCTATGGCGGTCTGCGCTTCTTCGAGCGGCAGGAAATCAAGGATGCCCTCGCCTACCTGCGCCTGTTGGCCAACCGCCACGATGACGCCTCGTTCGAGCGCGCGGTGAATACGCCGACGCGCGGCATCGGCGAGCGCACGGTGCAGACGGTACGCGACCATGCCCGCGCCTTCGGCCTGTCCCTGTGGCAGGCCGCCAGCGACATCCTCGCGCGCAACCTGCTGGCGGCGCGTGCCGCCAACGCCCTCAAGGGTTTCACCGATCTGATTGATGCCATGACGGCGGATACTGCGGGCCTGGAACTGCACGAGCAGACCCAGCACGTGGTGCAGGTGAGCGGCCTCATCGAACATTATCGCAAGGAGAAGGGCGAGAAGGGCCAGGCGCGCATCGAGAACCTGGAGGAGCTGGTCAACGCGGCGCGCGAATTCGAATTCGACGCGGAGACCCACGGCGACATGCTGCCGCTGGACGCCTTCCTCGCCCATGCGGCGCTGGAGGCGGGCGAGGGCCAGGCCGACGAGTGGGACGACGCGGTGCAGTTGATGACCCTGCACTCGGCCAAAGGCCTGGAGTTCCCGCTGGTGTTTCTCTGCGGTATGGAGGAAGGGCTGTTCCCGCACCAAATGTCCATGGACGAGCCGGGGCGGCTGGAAGAGGAGCGGCGTCTGGCCTACGTCGGCATGACCCGCGCCATGCAGCGCTTGTTCCTCACCTACGCCGAGGTGCGCCGTCTCTATGGTGAGGAAAAGTACACGCGCCCCTCGCGTTTCGTGCGCGAGGTGCCGGCCGAGTTCATCGAAGAGATCCGTCTGCGCGGCGGCGTCAGCCAGCCCGCCTTCCACGGCGGCGGCGCGGTAACGGCCGCGCCCGACGGTCTGCGTCTGGGCCAGCGCGTGATGCACCCGAAATTCGGTGAAGGCGTGCTGCTGGCCTACGAGGGCCAGGGTGCGCAGGCGCGCGTGCAGGTGAACTTCGATCATGTGGGCAGCAAGTGGCTGGTGCTGGCCTATGCCAATCTGACAGCAATTTAAGAACTACGAGGGAGCTAGCAATGAAACGTCGTGACTTCATCAAGGGCGCCGGTGCCGGGGCGGTGGCTGCGGGTGCGGCGCTGGCGACACCGCTGGCGGGTGCCGCGCCGCAGTTCAAGTGGAAGATGGTGACTACCTGGCCGAAGAACTTTCCCGGCATGGGCACTGGCGCCAATCACCTGGCCAAGCTGATCGAGGAGATGAGTGGTGGGCGCATCGAGGTGAAGGTGTACGGTGCGGGCGAGCTGGTGCCGGCCTTCGAGATCTTCGATGCGGTGTCGCGCGGCACGGCGGAGATGGGGCACGGCGCGGCCTATTACTGGAAGGGTAAGAGCGAGGCGGCGCAGTTCTTTGCCGCGGTGCCCTTCGGCATGACGGCGCAGGAGATGAATGCCTGGCTGTATCACGGCGGCGGCATGGCGCTGTGGCAGGAGGTGTACAAGCCCTTCGGCCTGATCCCGACGGCGGCGATCAACACCGGCGTGCAGATGGGCGGCTGGTTCAACAAGAAGATCAACAGCGTCGCCGACCTCAAGGGACTCAAGATGCGCATCCCTGGCCTCGGCGGCGAAGTGCTGCAGCGCCTGGGTGGTACGCCGGTGAATCTGCCCGGCGGCGAGATCTATCAGGCGTTGCAATCGGGCAACATCGATGCGGTGGAATGGGTCGGCCCCTACAACGACCTCGCCTTCGGCCTGCACAAGGCGGCCAAGTTTTATTACTACCCGGGCTGGCACGAGCCGGGCACGGTGCTCGAAAGTTTCATCAACGAAAAGGCGTTCAATGCGCTGCCCAAGGATTTGCAGACCATCGTCCTGACCGCCAGCAAGGCGGCCAACATGGATGGGCTGGCCGAGTTCACCGCGCGCAACAACGATGCATTGCATACCCTGGTGACCAAGCACAAGGTGCAGCTGAAGAAGTTCCCGGACGATGTGCTGCGCCAGCTGAAGACGACATCGGATGCGGTGGTGGCGGAGATCGCGGCCAAGGACCCGATGTCGAAGAAGGTGTACGAATCGTTCGTATACTTCCGCGATCAGGTGGTGGCTTGGCACGACGTGTCGGAACGTGCCTTCCTCAACGCCCGCGCCGGCTGAGCCCGGCTAAGTAGACCTCTCTTGTAGGTCGGACTGAAGTCCGACAGCGACGCCTGCCGTGGCCCCAGTCAGTCGGACTGAAGTCCGACCTACAAGGAGGCTGTGCACCTGCAGGTCGGCGCTTTAGCCCGACGGCGGCGCCTGCCGTGGCCCCGGTCAGTCGGACTGAAGTCCGACCTACAAGGAGGTGCACATTTGATTGACTATAGTTGCGGTATTGGGCCCACCCTGCTGGAGGCCGTTATGCGTACCGCACTTATTTCCCTGCTGTTACTGTTGCCGTTTTCCGCCTTCGCCGAGGCGCGCTACACCACGCCGCCCTACGATCCACCGCAGGTGGTGTACGACTTTTATCTCGACAATCCCGCCAAGATGGGGGCTGCGCTGTACTGGATCCGCGCCTTGCTCAATCCGTTATCGGAGGAGCCCTACGGTTTTGCGCCGGAAATGATGTCGATCAAGGTGGTGATCCATGGCACCGAGCTGGTGACCGTTGCGCGCAGGAACTACGCGAAGTATCGCGATGAGGTAGAGCGCATGCGCTATTACGCCGCGCTGGGGGTGGAGTTCAAGGTGTGCGCCTTGGCCGCGGAGGAGTACCACTATGTCGCCACCGATTTTCATGATTTCATCGAAATTGTGCCCTCGGCCTTTACCGAACTGGTGCACTGGCAGATGCAGGGCCATGCATTGATTACCCCCCAGGTGCCGGAGCGGAATCACACCCTTGATGATGTCCGCTGAATTGAAGGCGCCATGGGGAAGACGAGGTTGATGCCGCTATTGCTTCCCGCTAATCGCTCGATCGATCTCGCCGAGCAGTGTCAGCAGGCGTGCGGTGTCCTGCGGCAGCTCGGCGAAGCTGTGTTCGGCCAGTGGCTGGATGTCGCAGGCCGCTGGCAGGGCGGCGCCGGCCTGCAGCAGGGCACGCATGCGCGCCAGAAATACCCATTGCAGCCACTGCGCAAATTGCAACGTGTCGTAGCAGAAGGGCAGGGTGCTGGCGAGCGCAGCAGGAGACGGCGCAAGCTCTTCCCACAGTCCGATGCGGCGCATCTCTGCTTCGATGGCACGCAGCAGGTCGGCGATGCGATGATGATGCGGGGACAGGGTCATGGTGTATAGCGTATGTCGGTTATCCAGTAGCGCGCCTTGCCCCGAGGCAATTCGATCTCCACTTCGTCATCCACCTGCTTTTTCATCAGCGCGCGCGCCAGGGGTGCGTCCATGCTGATCCAGCCCTGCTCGGGATCGAACTCGTCCGGACCGACGATGCGCCAGGTGTGCTCGGTGCCGTCCTCATTTTCCGCACTCACCCAGGCACCGAAATAGACCCGTGACGGATCGCTCGGCGCGCTGTCTACCACGGTCAGTTCCGGCAGGCGTTTTTGCAGGTAGCGGATACGCCGATCGATTTCGCGCAATTCCTTTTTGCGGTAGATGTATTCGGCGTTCTCCGAGCGATCACCCTCGGCGGCGGCGGCAGACAGCGCCTTCACCACATCATGGCGGCGCCGCCACAGGCCCTGCAGCTCGTCCTGCAGACGCTGATAGCCGGTACCAGTGATGTAGAGTGAGCTGCGCGGCTGTGGTGGGCGGTAACGCGACATACTAGCGGCCGTACACCACGCCCGGCAGCCAGGTGGCCAGGGCCGGCCACCAGGCCAGCAGGCCGAGCATCAGCAGCTGGATGGCGATGAAGGGGATGACGCCGCGATAGATCTGTACCGTGCTCAGTTCGAGCGGTGCCACGCCGCGCAGGTAGAACAGGGCAAAGCCGAAGGGTGGGGTGAGAAAGGAGGTTTGCAGGTTGATGGCGATCATTATGCCGAGCCAAACCGGGTCGAGGCCCATGGCAAGCAGGATCGGCGCCACGATGGGCACCACCACCAGGGTGATCTCGATGAAGTCGAGGATAAAGCCGAGCAGGAACATCACCAGCATCACGATCAGCATGGCGCCCACGGTGCCGCCCGGCAGGTCGGACAGCAGCTCCTTGATCAGCTCATCGCCGCCGTAACCGCGGAATACCAGGGAGAACAGCGAGGCGCCGACGAAGATCAGGAACACCATGGCGGTGATCTGGGTGGTGCTGCGCATCACCTCGGTGAGGCGGCGCAGATCGAACTGGCGCTGGCTGGCCGCCAGCAGCATGGCACCGATGGCGCCTACCGCGGCCGCCTCGGTGGGCGTGGCGATGCCACCCATGATGGAGCCGAGCACGGCCAGGATCAAAAGCAGCGGCGGCAGCAGCACGGTCAACAGGCGCCGCGCCAATGCCGCGCCGCGCAGGGCGCGGTCCTCGGGCGGCAGGGCGGGCATTGCCGCCGGCTGCAGCACGGCGACACCAATCAGATACAGGACATAGAACAGCACCAGCACCAGGCCGGGAATGAGCGCGCCGGCAAACAGGTCACCCACCGAAACGGTTTCCGGGGAGAAGATGCCCATGTCCAGCTGCGCCTGCTGGTAGGCGGACGACAGCACGTCGCCGAGCAGGATCAGGATGATGGAGGGTGGGATGATCTGGCCCAGGGTGCCGGCAGCACAGATGGTGCCGGCGGCGAGCTGGGGACTGTAGCCACGCTTAAGCATGGTGGGCAGCGACAGCAGGCCCATGGTCACCACGGTGGCGCCGACGATGCCGGTGCTGGCGGCGAGCAGCATCCCTACCACCACCACCGAGATGCCCAGCCCGCCGCGCAGCGGGCCGAACAGGGCCGCCATGGTGTCGAGCAGGTTTTCCGCCACCTTCGAGCGCTCCAGCATCACCCCCATGAATACGAACAGCGGCACCGCGATGAGGGTCTCGTTGGTCATGATGCCGTACAGGCGGTTGGGCAGGGCCTGCAGCAGGGTGATGTCGAAGGCATCGAAGGCGGCGCCGGCGAAGGCGAACAGCAGGGCGGTGCCGGCCAGGCTGAGGGCCACCGGATAGCCGGCCAGCAGCACCAGGCAGACGGCGAGGAACAGCAGCAGCGGCAGCCACTCCGCCATCACAGCTCCACCTTGGCGTCGTGGGCCGGGGCATCCTCAGGATGGCCCAGCAGCACCAGCAGGCTGCGCAGCATCTGGGCGATGCCCTGCAGCAGCAGCAGCAGGGCCATGGCCGGAATGACGCTTTTCAGCAGAAAGACCAGGGGCAGACCGCCAGCATCGCGGGAACCTTCGTGCAGTGACCAGGATGCAGCCACGTACTCCCAGCTGATCCACAAGATGAAGACGCAGACCGGCAGGAGCAGCAACACGGCCCCCAGCAGGTCCACCCAGGCCTGGCCACGCGGCGTCAGGCGGCGGTAGAAGATATCGACGCGCACATGGCCGTCGTGGCGCAGGGTGTAGGCGGCACCGAGCATGAACACCAGGGTGTGCAGATAGGTAATGGTCTCCTGCAGCGCGATCCAGCCCAGGTTGAAGGCATAGCGCAGCACCACCACGGCACAGGTTACCAGCACCATGGCCAGCGTCAGCCAGGCGATGAGTCGGCCGGTCCATTCACTCAGGGTGTCGATGAACTCGGCAATATGTTCCAGTTGCGGCTGCATGGGTTTATAGGGCTTATGGGGGGCGGAAAACCGCGGGCCATTGTACGTAAGGGTTTGTGGCTGGGGCAAACACCCATGACTGCATGGGGTGTGGAGCGTTTCCCGAGCGTGCTCTCCGGTAAGCTGTCGGGTCGTATCTACCCCTAGAGTGGCACAGGATTTGTAGGATTTTTCCTATACCACACGCGGTTGTTATGCACAGTACGGCCACTGCGGATCATCTCGGTTGAAAGTGAGTGTCCGCTTGCGCTGCAGGGTGCATTAAGTTTCATAACTTGTTGATGTTAATGCTGTATTTGCGTCTGGTTAAAGTGTGAGCGATTTGAGTCGGGGCCAGTAGTGGCGCGCTCTGGCCTCGCATGTCACCACGTCGTCCACAGAGTTATCCACAGGTTTTGTGGATAAGGACACCGGTGCAAGGCAGGTCCACGGCGGATCAGACACTTACCACTGGAACAGAATCCAGCGGTTGATATTGGGTGGGTCCAATTCGTTGCGGCGGGTGTCGAAGCTGCCATCGCCATCACTATCTATGAGGTAGTAAGGGTAGCCACGGGTGGGGGTGATCTTCACCATGTAGAGGCGGCCATTGACGCGGTATTCCTCAACCGTGGCGTCGGTGCGGCGGTGGATGGTCACCTCCGGCTGCAGTTCCTCTGCCTCCTCAATGGCGGCCGCGTCAGGCAAGGGGGGCGGCGGCAAGGGGTCCGGCTGCTCGGCGGCATAGAGTGGGCACGAGAGGAGCAGGGCGGCGGAGAGCAGGATTGGGCGCATGGGGCGGCTCACAGGTCGAGGAGGATTTCGCGTTCTTCGGCGGAGGGCTCGAAGCCGCGGTGTTCGTAGTGATTGAAGATAGCATTGACCACGTCCTGGGGCCGGTCCAGCACCTGGAACAGATTCAGGTCCTCCGGGCTGATGGTTTTCTCCGCCACCAGGGTATCGCGGAACCAGTCGATCAGGCCGTTCCAGAACGGGCTGTGCACCAGAATGATGGGGATGCGGCGGGTCTTGCCGGTCTGTACCAGGGTGAGGATCTCGGCCAGTTCATCCAGGGTACCGAAGCCGCCGGGCATCACTACGTAGGCGGCGGCGTACTTCACGAACATCACCTTGCGTGAGAAGAAGTGGCGGAAGCTGAGGCGGATGTCCTGGTAGGGGTTGCCGATCTGCTCGTGGGGCAGCTGGATGTTGAGGCCCACCGAGGGCGATTTGCCGGCAAAGGCGCCTTTGTTGGCGGCCTCCATGATACCGGGTCCGCCGCCGCTCACCACCGAGAAGCCGGCGTCGGACAGGGCGCGGGCGATGTCCTCGGTGAGCTTGTAGTGGGGATGGTCGGGTGCAAAACGCGCTGAGCCAAAGATGGACACCGATGGGCTGATGCGCGCCAGGCGCTCGAAGCCCTCGACGAACTCCGCCATGATCTGGAATATCTTCCACGACTCGCGGCTGAGGGCCGAGTCGTCGATGGGGGTCATGCCCGGATGATGAGATTTATGTTCGTCAGTCATGGATGTGTCGCGTGGTTGGCGGCAAAGCGGCTATTCTAGCCCGAATGTCTCATGAATTCGTGCTTGTCGTACGCCCTTTACCCGGATAACAAATCACGCCCATGTCTGAACCGAACAACAAGCCGCTGGTCCTGGTGGACGGCTCGTCCTACCTCTATCGCGCGTTTCACGCCCTGCCGGCACTGACCAATTCCAAAGGGGAGCCTACCGGCGCGGTTTACGGTGTGGTCAACATGCTGCGCCGCCTGCTCAATGACTATGCCCCGGAGCTGGTGGCTGTGGTGTTCGATGCCAAGGGCAAGACCTTCCGCGACGACCTCTACGCCGAATACAAGGCGCACCGCCCGCCCATGCCGCAGGAACTGGCGGGCCAGATCGCGCCACTGCACGCCATCGTGCGCGCCATGGGTCTGCCGCTGTTGATGGTGGAAGGCGTGGAGGCCGACGACGTTATCGGTACTTTGGCGCGACAGGCGGCGGCGCTGGGGATGCCGGTGCTGATCTCCACCGGCGACAAGGACATGGCCCAGCTGGTGGACGGCCACGTCACCCTGGTCAACACCATGACCGATACCGTGATGGACCCGGCCGGGGTGGTGGAGAAATTCGGCGTACCGCCCGAGCGCATCGTCGACTACCTGGCACTTATCGGCGACACCAGCGACAACGTGCCCGGCGTGCCCAAGGTGGGGCCGAAGACGGCGGTGAAATGGTTGCAGGAGTACGGCTCCCTGGACGCGATCATTGCCCATGCCGACGCCATCAAGGGGAAAATTGGCGACAATCTGCGCGAGAGTCTCGGCTTCCTGCCGCTGTCGCGCCGGCTGGTGACGATCAAGTGCGACGTGCCGCTGGAGCAGGGGCCGCAGGAGCTGCGGCGTGTGGCACCGAATGTGGCCGTGCTGCGCGAGTGGTACGGGCGCATGGAGTTCAAGACCTGGCTGGGCGAGGTGCTGGACGGCGGCGCGGTGGCGGCGGAGGTGCCGGTCACGCCCGCGGCAACGGTGGAGCGGCAATACGACACCGTGCTCACCCAGGGACAGCTGGACGCCTGGCTGGCGCGGCTGGCGGCAGTGGAACTGTTCGCCTTCGACACCGAGACCACCAGCCTGGATTACATGGACGCCGAGATCGTCGGCGTGTCCTTCGCCGTGGAACCTGAACGCGCTGCCTATGTGCCGTTGACCCACGATTATCCCGGTGCCCCCGACCAGCTTGACCGCACCCAGGTACTGGAACAGTTGCGGCCGCTGCTGGAAGACCCGGCCAGACTCAAGCTGGGGCAGAACCTCAAGTACGACATGAGCGTGCTGGCCAACCACGACATCACCCTGCGCGGCATCGCCCACGACACCATGCTGCAATCCTATGTGCTGGACTCCACCGCCACCCGCCACGACATGGATTCCCTGGCCCTCAAATACCTGGGCCGCAAGACCATTCTGTTTGAGGAGGTGGCCGGCAAGGGCGCCAAACAGCTCACCTTCAACCAGGTGTCGCTGGAACAGGCGGCGGAATACGCCGCCGAAGATGCCGACATTACCCTGCAATTGCACCGGGCCCTGTGGCCGCGGGTCGCCGCCGAGCCGGCGCTGAAGCGGGTATATGAGGAGATCGAGCTGCCTTTGGTGCCTATCCTGTCGCGCCTGGAGCGGGCCGGGGTGCTGGTGGACGTGGCCATGCTCAAGCGGCAGAGCGGCGAGCTAGCGGCGCGCATGCACGATATCGAACGTGACGCCTACAGCGCCGCGGGTGGGCCGTTCAATTTGGGCTCGCCCAAGCAGATCCAGGAGATCCTGTACGACCGCCTGCAACTGCCGGTGCTGAAGAAGACCCCCAAGGGGCAGCCGTCCACTGCCGAAGAGGTGCTGCAGGAATTGGCGCTGGACGGCTATGACCTGCCGCGCCTGATCCTGGACCATCGCGGCATGGCCAAACTCAAGTCCACCTACACCGACCGCCTGCCCGAGCAGGTGAGCCCCCGCAGCGGCCGGGTGCATACCTCCTATCATCAGGCGGTGGCCGCCACTGGCCGCCTGTCCTCATCCGATCCCAACCTGCAAAACATCCCGGTGCGCACCGTGGAGGGCCGCCGCATCCGCCAGGCCTTCATCGCGCCCAAAGGCTGCATGCTGCTCGCCGCCGACTACTCGCAGATCGAGCTGCGCATCATGGCGCACCTGTCCGGCGACGAGGGACTGCTCAAGGCCTTCGCCGCCGGCGAGGACATCCACCGCGCCACCGCCGCCGAGGTGTTCGGCGTCGCGCCGGCGGAGGTGGATGCCGACATGCGTCGCAGCGCCAAGGCCATCAACTTCGGCCTCATCTACGGCATGTCCGCCTTCGGCCTGGCGCGCCAGCTCGGCATCGACCGTGCCGCGGCGCAGACCTACGTCGACCGCTATTTCGAACATTACCCCGGCGTGCGCCGCTACATGGAGGCGACGCGCGAGCGGGCGCGCGAACAGGGCTACGTGGAAACCGTATTCGGCCGTCGCCTCTACGTGCCCGACATCAAGGCCAGCAACGCCCAACGCCGCCAGTACGCCGAGCGCACCGCCATCAACGCGCCGATGCAAGGCACCGCCGCCGACATTATCAAGCGCGCCATGATCGCCGTCGATCCCTGGCAGCAGAACACCGCCGGCAAGGTGCGCATGATCATGCAGGTGCATGACGAACTGGTATTCGAGGTAGCGGAAGATTTCATTGACGCAGCACGCTCGGAAATCTCGCGCCTGATGGCTGGCGCCGCCGACCTCAAGGTGCCGTTGGTGGTGGAGGTGGGCGTGGGCAGTAACTGGGATGAGGCGCATTGAATTAAATGCGAAGGGTTGAAGGCCGAAATCCGCTGTTGTAGGGTGCATTGACGCGGCGTATTGCGCCGGATGATTTGACTATCTTCTGGGGCCTAGCAGGTTGCCGAAAAAGTATTGGCGCTGCATCGCAAGCGCTGCCCGCCAAGGAGAGCGAAGCGAAGGCGGGTAGTCCCCGGTAAGCGTAGCATCCTTGCAGATGGATTCCACGGCTTCGGCATAATTCCGCCTTCGCGATTCCATCCATCCGCCCGGATGCATTGTCTCCTCACTTTAATCTTGACGAAATTCGGCTGTCGTATACGCCGGTGCGGTACTGTCGCAGTTTCCCAATGTCCTGCGTTTTGCCTCAATGGCGCGCACAATCAGATCGCGCAACATGGTGTCATTGAATTGTGCCAGTGGTCGATCTTCCATGTCGTACACACCGAGAATGCGTAACTCGTCCTTGAATTCATATTTCACTTTATAGCCGCTACCGATAAGCATCTCGGTGAATTTCGTGTTCTTGCGTGTGACGCCAAGCGATGCAACGACGTAGTCATCTACGGCATTGTAGGAGTACAACGACCGCCCCGACATGTAACCGCATTTGTCGGTGGTGCTGCGCACCTGCATCGCATCAAAGATGGTGGGCATAAAGTCCTGGTGGGATGTCACTGTATAGCGCAGCGACAGGGGTTGCGGAAAATATACCAGTGCCGGGACACGAATTTGCTCGTTGACCAATCCGTGCGTATGCCCAAAGGTTCCATGCTCCCAGAACTCTTCACCATGATCGCCGGTAATTACCACGATGGTGTTGTGCAAGCGTCCGCTGTTCTTCAGATACAGCACGATACGATTGATTAGTTCATCGACAAAATGGGCGCTATTGCGATAGCGGTTAAACAGGCCGTCGCGCATCGTGAACTTGTCTTCATTGCGGCCGCTCCTGATGTCGAACCCCAGTTTCTGTACGGGCAGGTACTTGGCGTGAATTTCGGGAAAGAAATAGTCGTAGTGCGTGGCGTAATACATCAAGTAATCGAGGCGTGGTGCGCCGCGGTCCTGTTGCAGGTCGGCGATGTAGCGCTCCGTCATCGACAACTCACTCTGCGCGATATCGCCCTCGTTGATCAATACCAGTTTGGCGTGTGCATCTTCGAAAAATAATTCGCCGAGGTCCTCGTAGCCCAGGTGCCGGCTCGCATAGACGTTGGTGCGATAGCCCAGTTTCTGCAACATGGCGAGGGTGAGCGGTTTGAACCAGAAATGTCTTACCGCCTGATAGTGGCTACCGCTCAAGCCATTCAGCAGACCATTCATGCCAGTTCCTGTATTTGCACCGGTAGTGAAATGTGTCGGCAACACCTGCAACGTATCCACCGCACGTGCCGTCAGATGGGGCATGTTGTCGGCATTGAATATATCCCAGCGTAGCGACTCGACGTGTACGAACAGGATGTTCGGCGTACTGGATGCAGTGATCTCACCAGCCAATATGTGCGGCTTCAATTCAACAAGGCGCTTGATCTGCTCCCGTTCGAACATGCCGATCCGATGTACCGGTGGCTCCAATTCCAGCGCCACAGGCAGCTGCTGTTGCGGCAAGAAGCTGATCCAGGGGATAAATGCATGTACCTCATACGATGTATCAGTGACGGACATCACGGAGCGCCAGGCCAGGCCGACACCGTTCAACAGCAGGATGGCGGCGATCAGAAGGCCAAGATTTGGCGTACGTTCCGGTGCGCCAAACAGACGCCATATCCCATAGGCAAGTGCCCAAATCAACATAAAGACGATGGCTATGCCACCGAGTATCTTGCCTATCATCTCGGCATCAAGCCCTGCTTCGCCATGCACTATCCCTTCGATGGCCAATTCGATATTCTGGACGTTGACGTGTTGATTGAACAGCCAGAAATGATAGGCCAGCACAATGACCAGCACGGTGAGAATTCCATTGCTGAGAAATAGCTTGCGTGGTATCGGCCAGCGCGGCGCCAGTAGGTTCGTGATGCTGTAGCCCAGCGCATTCACCAGCGCCATGAGTGCAAAGAACGAAAATACCAGTGCCTGTGTGGAGGCAGCGCCGTTCAGCGGCGCACGAAGAAAGACCGCTGTGGTCTGTAGCATGGCGACAAGCAGCAGGAACAGCAGCAGATGGATGTTCGGGATGGATTTTTTCATATGGTCGTAAATGGTGCACATCGTGTGCAGTCCGGCACCGCGTAGTTCGAGAGTGCGCTTCGCGCAGGACTTGATAATGCTGGTGTGCCTGCCCCCTCGGGCCAAGGATATCGCGCGTATGTTAAGGGCGGGTATTTTCCCGCGCAATCACTGTCGCTGATCGAGGCGAAGCATCGAAGATATAATGACGCAATTATTGCCGCGTATGACACTGGGGTATACGGGCCTCAACCTGCTTCTGTTTCACCCTGCAGGCTTGTGCGACGTTTTTACATTTTCCTCCTGTGCAGTATCGCCCCGTACTGCACAGGAGTATTGACCACAAGAAAAGAACGTTCCCGTCAATGACCGCAAAGACCTGACCCATGCCGAGCAAAAACCAGCTATGGGAATGTCCGCCGTCTTACCCTCGTGGAGCGGCGTCATCTGACGTTTCGGGCGAACCGGCTTACCCTGTCGCCGACCGTGGTAGTCCCCCACCAAGGTTGACGCTGTGTTGGCCCCGGGTTACTGGCACCTTGTAAATCCGAAGGTAGATCCCGATGCCTGAATAGGGACGGCGGTATAGGCCTAATCAAGGGTGCACGACACGGACTCGTGTGGTATGGCGGGTGCAGCCAAGGACACTGGAAGATGTTTTTGCCCGCAGTGTGCGCACAAGGGCAGGGTGGTCGCGTTTTTGGGGAAGTGAGCTGAATCGGCTTGCAGGCTCCATTGGCCTGATTAATTGTCTTTATTAAAAAAACTGATGATGCAATTGCCGAATTGCAGAACTTTTCCGGAACACTCCAGTCTCATTAGTTAAGCGCACTGCGCTTTCCCACTCTCTCTCTCTCCCTGGTGGGAACAACGGCCCGGCTTCCTCCCCCTAAGTCGGGCAATTTGATACGCCCCGGTTGCCTTCCCCCCCTTTCGGCGCCGGGGCATTTTTTTGTCTACCCCATTGGCAGAGGCGAATGGCCTGGTGCGCCATCAACGGCCGGCGGGAGCCGGCGCTATGGGAGAGGGGGCAGCCTCTTCAGTGCCGTAGTCGAACCAGTGATCCAGCTGCCGCCGCGCCTCATCCACGCCCTGGCCGTTGTGGGCGGAAAACAGCTGTGCCGTGGCCTCCGGGTAGCTGGCGAGGAAGCGCCGTACCTGCTGCAAGCTGGCCGATGCGGGGCCGCGCTTGAGCTTGTCGGCCTTGGTGAGCAATACATGCACCGGCATGTTCCGGTGGCGGCACCACTCCAGCATGATCTGATCGAACTCGGTGAGGGGGTGGCGCACGTCCATCAGCAGGATCAGGCCGCGCAGGCAGGTACGGGTATTGAAGTACTGTTCCAGGGTTTTGCGCCAGTGTTCCCGCATCGCCGGCGGAACCTTGGCATAGCCGTAGCCGGGCAGGTCGGCCAGGCGGCGCCCCTCGTCCAGCCCGAACAGATTGATCTGCTGGGTGCGCCCTGGGGTCTTGCTGGTGCGTGCGAGCCCCTTGATGGCTGTAATGGTGTTCAGCGCACTGGACTTGCCGGCATTGGAACGACCAGCGAAGGCGACCTCGATACCCGCGTCGGCGGGCAGTTGCCGCAGGTGCTGGGCACCGAGCAGGAACACGGCCTGGCGGTAATGATTGACGGGATTCATCGGTAAATGGGCAGTTTAGGCATGATTTGTGGGATAATGACCGGCTTTATGGTCGTTGCAGTTGACCGTTGAATCTTAATATTGGTATATAGCCCTGTCTTTCAGGAGGGGGCGTGCAAGATTCGCATTATTGTACGCTGACCTGCATAATTAAACGCTTTATTAGAATTGATTTCAGAGTTAGGAGCCCGCTAAATGAACAAGTTCCTGGTTGCCTGCACCGCCGGCGCAATGATGATTTCCGCTTCCGCCATGGCCGCCGATGGCAAGGCCGTGTACGACAAGGCCTGCGTGGCCTGCCACGCCTCCGGCGCCGCCAATGCCCCCCGCCTGGGTGACAAGGCTGCGTGGGCTCCGCGCATTGCCCAGGGTATGGATGCGCTGTACGGTGTGGCCATGAACGGCAAGCCCGGCACTGCCATGCTGCCGAAGGGCACCTGTGCCGCCTGCACCGAAGCTGACCTGAAGGCCGCCGTGGACTACATGGTTTCCCAGAGCAAGTAACAACCAAATACGTTGGGTAAATTGATGAACAGACTAGCGATTGCAGCCCTGCTGCTGGGCGCCTTGGGTTCCGCCCATGCGGCCGGCAGTGCCAGCGCGGGCCAGGGCAAGGCCGCGGTGTGCTCCGCCTGCCACGGCATGGACGGTAACAGCATGGTGCCCACGTGGCCGAGCCTGGCCGGCCAGTCCGAGCAGTTCATCAGCAAGCAGCTG
>Ga0172382_10005007_pt1 | contig 19979 bp, 16 predicted proteins | sample Leawel138RmetaG_FD_122245 | JGI IMG/M metagenome (GOLD analysis project Ga0172382, IMG submission 122245) | Leachate microbial communities from a municipal landfill in Southern Ontario, Canada - Leachate well 138R metaG | ecosystem: Engineered > Solid waste > Landfill > Unclassified | place... | reverse complement strand
GCCTCGGTCAAAGTATGTTTACCCGAGGTTAACTCATCGACCAATTCATCGGTGCGGGCGAGTGAGCCCAAATCGAGTTCACCGGGCTTAACGCGAGCGGCATGGTTATATTCTTGATCAGTATCATGTTGCAAAACGAAGGTCATCGACGTCGGAGAAATAAGGAAATAGCCTTCGATACCTAAGGTGCGAGCAACGGTTTGTAAGTGGGTTTCTAGACGATAAGCAGGTGTGCCAAACTTATGCAAGGCTTTGCCTAGCTTTATGATAAATCTGCGTTTTTCGATAAACTCGTCGTTATCCAATCGGGGTATTCACTGTATAAAAAGTTGTAGGGAATGACGCGCGCATATTAACCTATCTTGTCTATAAAAGGTTAATGGCTTTTAACCTTAATACAAATAAATTGCTGATTTTTTGCAGCTCGGGCTATAGTCAGCTTTTTGATAAGGGGAAATAGGCATGTCTTTGATGGTAACGGGTCTTTACGCTAGCCTCACAGGGCTATTAATTGTCGCTTTGGCTTATCGAGTAGTTAAATTAAGGCGAGGTCAGAAAATCGGCCTAGGGGATGGTGGTAACAGCACCTTAGCTTTGGCTAATCGAGTGCATGTTAACCTGATCGAAAATGCGCCTATCGTATTGATTTTAATGCTGGTGGCCGAAGCGGGTGGCTTGCCTGCATTTTATTTACACTGTTTTGGGACTGTGTGGATAGTGGCGCGCTTACTCCATGCTATTGGCTTAACTCAAGGCCAAGGTGGTTATCATTTTGGTCGTTTTTGGGGCGTATTGCTCACTTGGCTAGTGATTATCAGTTTGGCGTTGGTGAATTTGCTGCATTTTGCTCAAGGTTTAGGAAAGGGTCTCTAGGCCCGCAGGTTTGGGCGGTCAATTCCGCCCTAAGCCATATCCATAGCGGATTTAGGGGTATTACGCTTCCGGCTCAAATACCCCTGAAAATGCCTCGAGTGGTGTTTTTTTAATCGCATCTATCCTCCATTCCCTGCTATACTCCGCGTCCCTAAATTGGCGTAACTTATTTTCGTGGCGCCTTTATTTGACATTACGTTTTCGGGTCACAATCCATGCAAGTTGAATCCACACTCTTTAGTCATCCCAAGTATTGGGCCACGGGCGACAGCACTGCGCCTTTCTTACCTATGTCTCGCAAGGAGATGGATAAGCTTGGTTGGGATAGCTGTGACATCATCATAGTCACAGGCGACGCTTATGTGGATCACCCAAGCTTTGGCATGGCGGTGATCGGCCGTATGTTAGAGGCTCAGGGTTACCGAGTTGGGATTATTTCCCAGCCAGATTGGTCGAGCAAAGACGCCTTTATGCAATTGGGCCGCCCGAATCTGTTTTTTGGCGTCACCGCCGGTAACATGGATTCGATGATCAACCGTTACACTGCCGACCGTCGTTTACGCTCCGACGATGCTTATACTGCGGGGGATATTGGTGGTAAGCGCCCAGATCGCGCCGTGACTGTGTACACCCAGCGTTGTAAAGAAGCCTTTAAAGATGTGCCTGTGATTATTGGTGGTATCGAAGCCAGTTTACGCCGCATCGCCCATTACGATTATTGGTCGGACAAAGTGCGTCGCAGTGTGATTTTCGATGCCAAGGCCGACATTTTGATGTACGGCAACGCCGAGCGTCCTTTAGTCGAAGTGGCACGCCGCTTAGCTGCCGGTGAACCGATAAGCTCGTTGCACGATGTGCGTGGCACAGCCGTTATCCGTAAAGAGCCGCTGCCCGAATGGCGCGGTATGGACTCGCGCAAGATTGACCAACTGCACAAGATAGAGCCGCTGCCGAATCCTTACGGCGCCGATGATGTGGGTTGTGCTAACTTGTCCGGCCCGTCGGATGTGAAGATATTCGATAACGAAGCCCCTAAGCCTATTAGCGTTCAACCGCCTAAACCTAAGCCATGGGATAAAACCTATGTGCTGCTGCCAGCGTTTGAAAAAGTGTCCGAAGACAAATATTTATATGCCCATGCTTCACGGATTTTGCACCAAGAGCAAAACCCAGGTTGTGCCCGTGCGTTATTTCAACCCCATGGCGACCGCGCCGTTTGGGTGAATCCGCCCGCATGGCCGCTCAATACCGATGAGATGGATGCGGTATTCGATTTACCCTATCAGCGCATTCCTCATCCTATCTATGGCAAGGAAAAAATCCCTGCCTACGACATGATCAAGACGTCTATCAACATCATGCGTGGTTGCTTTGGTGGCTGTTCTTTCTGCTCGATTACCGAGCATGAAGGCCGAATCATTCAGAGTCGTTCACAAGAGTCGATTGTTAAAGAAATCAAAGATATTCAGGAAAAAGTGCCAGGCTTTACTGGGGTGATTTCCGATTTGGGCGGCCCCACCGCCAACATGTATCGTTTAGGTTGTACCAGCGAAAAGGCCGAAAAAACCTGTCGTCGTTTATCCTGTGTGTTCCCATCGATTTGCGGCCACTTAGGCACAGATCATAAACATACTATCGACCTATATCGCGCTGCGCGTGCCGTACCTGGCATTAAGAAAGTATTGATTGCCTCTGGCGTGCGTTACGACTTGGCGATCGAAGATCCGGCCTACGTTAAAGAGTTAGTGCAGCACCATGTGGGCGGCTACTTAAAAATCGCCCCTGAGCATACCGAAGAAGGTCCGCTCAGCAAGATGATGAAGCCCGGCATGGGCGCCTACGATAAGTTTAAAGAATTGTTCGACAAGTTTTCTAAGGAATCGGGTAAAGAGCAGTTCCTGATCCCTTACTTTATTTCGGCGCATCCAGGCACGACCGACGAAGACATGGTGAACTTAGCGTTGTGGTTGAAGGAGCGTAAGTTCAAGCTCGACCAAGTACAGAACTTTTATCCGTCACCGATGGCGAATGCGACCACGATTTATCATACCGAGTTAAACTCGCTGAAAAACGTTAAGCACACCAGCGAAGTGGTATCTGTGCCGAAGAAAGGGCGCCAACGTCGCTTGCACAAAGCATTGCTCCGTTATCACGATCCTGCGGGTTGGCCATTAATCCGTGAAGGCTTAACCGCCATGGGGCGTGAAGACTTGATCGGTAATAGTCCGCATCAGTTAGTGCCGCCAGAGGGTCGAAATGAGCGCGGACCTAAGTGGATGAAAGATGCCAACCAAGGCCAAAAAGCCTTTACTCGCTTCTCGGGTAATCAATTTGATGACCGCAAGGGCGATGGCAAATCTAAAAGTCCGGCTAAAGGCGGCGCGCAAGCTCAAGCTGGTGCTGAGTCAAAACCCGCTGCTAAAGGCGGAAAACCAGCAGCGAATGGCGCTAAGCCAACGGGATCTAAACCAACTGGCTCTAAACCTAGCGGAGCTCATTCGAGCCGTCCGGGAGCGAAAGCGCCCTTCGGCCAGTCTGGTTTTAAGGCCGGCGGCGCTCAAGCGAACAGCAGTGCTAAAGGCGGAAGCCCATCAAAAACGGGTGGTAAACCTGCAGGAAAGCCCTCTCAGGGGCGCCAACAGGCTAAGTAACAGTTTTCGCCATCACAAATAATGTTCAAAGGCCGCTCCAGATATGAGTTTGGAGTGGCCTAGCTAGCATGGTCATTCCGCTAAAATAGTCCTCAACTGGTATCGCTGGGCGAACTATTATAAGATCCCTGTCTGATGTTTATGTCTACTATTTGTTTATATTCGATATTTTAGCTATACATCTCACCCATATCCGCGGTTCGTTAACTAACATTAGATATTATGAATAAAAAGCGTAGACCCAGTCTTCAAGACGTTGCCGATCAAGTTGGGGTCACCAAAATGACGGTGAGTCGCTATTTAAAAAATCCAACAAGGGTGGCGCAAAGCACTCAAGAGAAGATTGCTGTCGCACTAGAAACCTTAGGTTATATTCCTAATCGCGCGCCGGAAATTTTAGCGCAAGCAACCAGCCGCGCCATTGGCGTGTTAGTGCCTTCGTTAACCAACCAAGTATTTGCTGAAGTGCTGCGCGGTATCGAGAATGTGACCGGCAAACGCGGTTATCAAACCATGCTGGCTCACTACGGGTATCAGGCTGAATTAGAAGAAGAGCGGGTGGCATCACTGCTCTCTTACAATATCGATGGCTTACTCTTGTCCGAAAGTTACCACACGCCGCGCACCGTGCGAATGATTGAAACGGCGGGCATTCCGGTCATCGAAATGATGGATAGTGTGTCGCCTTCGATTCAACAGTGTGTGGGTTTCGATAACACAGCGGCCGCATGCGAAATGGTTAAGGCCATGATTGCACAAGGCTATCGCCACATTGCTTACCTAGGTGCGCGCATGGATATTCGCACTCAGCTTAAGATGCGAGGCTACGAGTTAGCGATGCAGGAGGCTCAGCTTACACCTTTGGCGATGACCACAAATGAGGCCTCGTCGTTTTCGTTGGGGGCGTCGTTATTGCAACAAACATTAGCGAAATATCCCTATGTAGATAGCTTTTTTTGCACCAACGATGATTTGGCTGCAGGGGTGATATTTGAGTGTCAAAGACAAGGCATCAAGATCCCTGAACAAATTGGCGTTGCAGGATTTCATGGCCATGATATTGGCCAATCTATGACGCCAAAATTGGCGAGCATTATTACGCCGAGAAAAGAGATTGGTCGAATTGCTGCCACTGAGCTATTAGACAGGTTAAATGGCAAAGAGAGAGCAGAATCGGTTATCGATCTGGGCTATCGTATTGATTTAGGGGAAACACTGTAGACTTCCCCTCGTTCTTTCGCTTAACGGCTAATGTTTGTCATCACAGGCTAGCGCTAGAGAAACGCAGAGATGATGACTGCGACTATGCCGCCCGTCGTACCGATAATGGTCTCCATTACAGTCCAAGTTTGCAGCGTTTGTTTTTCTGACAATCCAAGAAAACGGTTAGCGAGCCAGAAGCCTGAGTCATTGACGTGCGAGAGCACAATCGAACCACCGCCAATGGCAATCGTAATTGCCGCCAATTGAGCACCATCTAAGTTTAGTGGTTCAAGTATCGGGATGATAAGGCCGCAAGCCGTTAACATGGCCACGGTGGCCGACCCTTGGATCACGCGTACCGACGCCGACAAAATAAATGCCAGTATTACAATCGGTAATCCCGAACCTGCCAACATATTGCCTAATGCATCGCCAACCCCCGAATCAATCAGCACTTGCTTAAACACGCCGCCAGCACCGGTGACGAGAATAATGATCCCAGCAGGTTGGAGCGCACTGCTACAGATTTCCATGATGCGCTCATTGGGAATATTGCGTCTCACGCCCAGCACATAGAATGCGATTAAACAGGCCAGCAAAATGGCGGTGAAGGGATGACCTATCAAGGCGAGCCAATTATGCAGATCGGATTTTTCATCAATAAAGCGTGACACCACTGTCTTTAAACCGATAAGCAGCAGTGGGAACACCACAATACTGATTGATAGCGCGAATGAGGGGATCGGTCCGCCTTCTCGTTCACCTTTTTCCTGCTGCTCGTGGGCAGGCAGCTCAACATGGACTTTTTGGGAGATGAGGCTGGCAAAGAGCGGGCCGCCTAGAATCATCGCCGGAATCGATGCCAATAAACCGAAGACTATCATGTAGCCAAAGTCGGCATTGAGCTGGGAAGCGACCAAAATAGGCCCCGGTGCAGGGATGAGAAATGCCTGACAGGTGGCAATACCCGCGAGCAGTGAAATACCAATTTTAACGACGCTGCCGCCCCCTTTACGAACCACGGCAAAGGCGATGCCAATCAGCAGTACCACAGCAACATCGAAGAAGAGAGGTAATGCACAGATAAAGCCTGTAAAGGTCATGGCCCAGTGAGCTTTGTCGTTACCAAATTTATTCAGCAGTGTATGGGCTATCTGATCTAGCGCGCCAGTCTCTTCCATTACCCGGCCAAACATGGCTCCCAAAGCGACCACAACCGCAACAAAGCCTAGTGTCCCCCCCATACCTTGTTGAATCGTATTGGTAATATCAGCTGGGTTCATACCAGAGAAAAGGCCGGCAATTATCGACACCAGTATCAATGATACTACTGCATGTAATCTCACTTTCATCACTAAGAACAGTAGCAGGGCGATTGAACCCAGTGCTGTCAGAATCAATGACATATCAGACATAAGAGGACTTTTCCTTGTTAGTTAAGTTGTCCACATTTTTGTAGGTTACCGGTAACATGTTACCCGTAATATGGTAGAGTGGGAAGTGACTAAATTCGAGAATTGGCATGAGGTTAACAAAGTGACTGAGAGAAAAAAAGGCAATAGCTATGTGTTCATGGGCGTCTCTAGTTGTGGCAAATCTTCGATTGGTGCCGCGGTCGCAGAGGCTTTAGAGACGAAATTTATTGATGGTGATGATCTGCATCCTAGAGCCAATATTATCAAGATGAAATCTGGCTCACCGCTCAATGATAGCGATCGCGCTCCTTGGCTTGAGCGCATCAACGACGCTGTGTATAGCATTGAGCAAAAGGGGGAGCAGGGGGTGATTGTCTGCTCTGCACTGCGTCGCCAGTATCGTGACTTAATCCGTCAGAACAACAGCAAGCTGGTGTTCATTCATCTATACGGAGATTTTGAATTAGTCAAAGAACGCATGTTTGCCAGAAAAGCCCACTTCATGCCGATTGAGCTGCTCAAGAGTCAGTTCGACACGCTGGAAATGCCCGCGACCGATGAAGCTGATGTTATCCAAGTGAGCATAGATGGCACTTTCGAAGAAGTCGTACAACGCTGTATTCAGGCGATAAATGGCGAAGCATAGGTAAGTCATTGGATCTTAATGCGAGGCTTGGCTGCTTTATCATGATGTTGCAGATTAGTTTTTAAAGCGAAGAGGAATCGGGACGACAGTCGTTGGGATTTCAATTACCGCTGAAGATCGTGGCAAAGGTGGATCTAGCAGCTCATTATTGAAAAAAAGCCACTCCAGAAACTAACTTGGAGTGGCGTAGAGATAATGGTAAGCCTGCGGTACCATCCAATGAGTGTTACGGCGAGCGTTTGTAGACGGAACGTGCGCCGCACCTCAGCCCCAAATAAGCTCACGCATATGAGCGATGACGCGAGCTGCCTATCCTGCTAAACATGATTTAACTCAACATGTGATTAGAACTGTCACTAAAGACTGTTACTCAAAATCGTCCTGCTTCATGCGACTAAGCAATGCCAAAGTAGAATGAGCGCTTTAGAAACCTTAGCTAACATCTCCTTTAGTCCTAAAAAAAGTAGTTGATCCCCACTGCGAAGCTGTTGTCTTCCTGTGCTTCGAGTGCAGGATCATCCATATCACTGAAATCTAGCTTCATCTCGGCAAACATCACAGTGTCGTTACTGTAGCGATAATGCAGCCCCAGCATGGCAAATTGGCGAGTCCATTGACCTTGAATAGGCGTAGCTACATCTGTGTCTAAATCTAAATAACTGAGTACAACCATAGGCACAAAACCGTTGTCGAATTGATAGGCAGTCATCAACTCGGCACCAGTGGCGTCGTAGAGATCGCCGTTGACCAGTTCATTATTTTTACTTTGGTGAGCGTTAAAGCCCACATAGAGACCGCTGGCCTCACGTCCTTCGGCATAGTGGTAGTAGTCACCATACATGGCACCAATACCGATGATTTCATTGGTTTCATCGACTTGGGTATTACCTAAGTGGCCTTCAAAATCACCGCGGTTAAAGCCTGCGAGTAGCTTGAATTTGTCGGTTGCCGCATAAGTGATACTGGCGCCGTAGCTGCTGTCAAAACTCAGTTCTGAGTTGGTCATCTCGCTACCGTCATCGTTCTTTAGGCTGACATCACCATTGGTTTTGGCGGCATATTGCAGGGCGATTTGTACTGGGCCTAAATTATTACGGTAAATGAAGGCGGAATCGGCACGGCCTGTACCTGTGAGGCTGCCATCACCGAAGGTGTAAGCGCCAACGCTGTAACCTGCAAATACGTTCGGTAAATCTGTAGTGCCTGCGACATCGTAATAGGCGCCCCATTGTTTACCGAAACTCAGGTTGCCCCATGTATCATGGGACATGCCAACATAACCTAAGCGGTTATAGAGAAAATCATCGGTTTTTTCGGCGGCGAGTTTGCCCCCTTGCATCACTAGCCCATCGTCGCTGGAGACCATGTTGATCCCCCATTCTGTGGTAGCAAAAGCGGTCCAGCCATTTTTCTCGCTCCGTTCGAAGCTGAATCTTAGGCGTGACGAGTCGTCGATAACTGAAGTATCGTGGCTGTCATTTAATGCTGCAAACCCTAACCAACCTGTTAAATTTAATGTGTTTTTTTGATCTTTATAGAGTTCAACCGCCTGACTGCTGGTGGCCGTTAATAGCATAGGTAACACTAAAGCGAGACAAGTCTTATTCATAAATCCCCCGATAATGAGCAAGTATTCTCCAGGGGATCATAGGCTTGGCCTATGATCCCAGAGTTATCGTTAGTCTTGATGTGGATGTTGGTATTAATTGTTTCCGATCATGCGTTAGCCGTATTTAGGCTGGACGTGTGTCGGCAACAGGCGCTTGGTTTGAGATCACGCCGAAAATAGTCCAACCGAAGAAGGTGGCTATGGCGCCAAGCATCACTGCGGTTTCGCCAGAGCTGTACAGAGCGTAGAAGCTATATAACGCACCGATTACGGCGATCACGTTGGCAACGCGGGCTTTATTCATAGGCACTTTTTGCTGTCTTTGCATTATGCCAAGCGCGGCCATAGATAAGATATAAGGCACAATGTTGGTGACGACGGCGAGGTTAACGAGTGCTTCGAACTGCTTACTCAGTGATGGGCTAATGGTCATCAGCGATAATGCTGTTTGGATCGAGACGATAATAGTCATGCCCCAAATTGGCGCATCGGCTTTGCTGACTTTAGAGAAAATTTTCGGAAAAAATCCTTCATCGGCAGAGGCTTTAAACACTTGGGCAATAGTGAACTGCCAACCTAAGAGTGATCCAGTACAGGAGATAATGGCGCAGGCCATCACGATTTTACCAACTACAGGATTAAACATTTGTGCGAAGGCTAAGCCGAATGGCGCATTTGACATGGCAAGCTCGGCATTTGGCACAATACCGGCAATGACGTTAGTGGAGACAATATAAATCACTGCAGCACCTAAGGTACCGCCCATAACAGCGATAGGTACGTTTTTTTCTGGGTTATCGACGGCTTCTGAGTTTGCACAGGCCGATTCTAAACCGAGGAACGCCCACAAAGTCATAGCGATAGAACCGCCTAACGCTTTGAAGAATGGCATATCATGCGGGTTCCATGCGCCTTTATAGAGGTCGATGTCAAACCAGAACCAACCAATTAAAGATACGCCAATCACAGGCAGAATAATCCCCCACACAGTCACGCTACTGACGCGGCCAGTGATGCGTGCACCACCGAAGTTAGCAATGGTTGCCAACCAAAGTACGCCAATGGTCGCAAGACAAATTGCCATCGGGCTTAAGTTAACTTCCAGCAACACGGCAGCGTAACCCACGGCAGAGATGGCAATCGCGACGTTGGCGATTAACAGCGAGACGGCATAGGTGTAGTTGGCCATAAAGTTGCCAGAACGGCCGAAGGCATACTCGGCATAACCGCCCATACCACCGGATTTTTTACTGAACATACCGCACTTAGCAAAAGCGAAGGCGAGGGCTGTTGACCCTGCTGCTGTTACTAACCAAGATAAAATGGAGATAGTACCGACTTGAGCTAATTGGGTTGGCAGCATAATAATGCCCGAACCCATCATGTTGACTATGGTGATAATAGTTAATTGGACGACGCCAATTTTATTTTCTGATTTACTCATACTAATAACCTAATTTAGGTGACTTATTATAGGAGGCATGAATTTGACTGCAGAGTGGGGTTAATAAACTCTGCAGTCAGTCTTCATTATTTATTTAGTACATAGCCCATTGCTTGAATTTTGCCGTCTGCGGTATTTTCGAGATAAACACCTTGCAGTTCTGGTGAGAATCCAGGTAATAGGTTGATGCCTTCTTCAAGGGCAAGGAAATAACGCTGAACAGAACCACCCCATATTTCACCTGGCACCATACATAACACGCCTGGTGGATATGGCAGCGCACCTTCGGCAGCGATACGGCCTTCAATTTGCGAGAGTGGGACTAGTTCTACTTTACCGCGAATAAACTCTAGGTTTGCTTCCTGTGGGTCCATCACTTTTGTAGGAAAATGCGCTTTACGGAACATTTCTTTCTGCAGTTGTTTTACGTCATGGCTGACATAAAGATTGTGCATTTCTTGGCAGAGTTGACGGATAGAATAGTCTTTATAACGGGCTTTATTGGCGTTATAAACGTTAGGTAATACTTCAGATAATGGCGCATCTTCATCGACTAATTTCTCGAAACGAGATATTTGTGATACCAGATGTTGCATCTTGGCCATATCTTCCGCAGGTGTCATCAGGAATAAAATCGAATTCAAGTCGCACTTCTCTGGAATAATATTATTTTCCCGTAAGAAGTTAGCCAGAATAGTCGCTGGAATACCAAATTCGGTATATTTGCCTGTTTCAGCATCTATGCCCGGTGTTGTTAATAAGAACTTACAAGGGTCAACAAAGTATTGGCCTTTTTCATAACCTTCGAAGGAGTGCCATTTCTGACCAGGTTCGAATTCGAAGAAGCGTAAGTCATCGGCCATTTGTTCGGTTTCATAGTCTTGCCATAGGCGGCCGTCGATCATTGTTGGCACGAATGGTTTGATATATTTACACTTTTTGAGTAATAGCTTACGTGCTTCGATACCCGCTTTTACCGCTTCGCGCCACAGATAACGACCACTCGCGCCTTCATGCATTTTCGCGTTTACATCTAGCGCCGCAAATAAAGGATAGAAGGGACTGGTAGAGGCATGCATCATAAAGGCGTTATTGAAGCGTTTATGGTTGCAATATCTATCTTGGCCTTTGATATGTTTATCTTTTTTATGGATTTGCGAGGTTTGTGAGAAACCGGCCTGCTGTTTATGCACCGACTGAGTCACGATAATGCCTGGATCTTCAGCAGTTAGTTCGAGCAAGAGTGGTGAGCAGTCATTCATCATAGGGATGAACTGTTCATAACCCACCCAAGCTGAGTCAAATAAGACGTAGTCACAAAGATGGCCAATTTTATTAATAACTTGTCGAGCATTGTAGATGGTGCCGTCATAGGTGCCGAGTTGGATTATCGCCAAGCGGAATGGGCGTTTTTCATCGGCTCTTTCTGGCGCGACTTCACGAATTTGCTCTCTTAAATAGGACTCTTGGAAACAGTGGGCATCAATGCCACCAATAAATCCGAAGGGATTACGTGCCGTTTCTAAATAAACAGGTGTAGCACCTGCTTGAATTAATGCGCCATGGTGGTTTGATTTGTGGTTATTGCGGTCGAATAACACGAGGTCGCCTTTCGCTAACAGCGCATTAGTCGCGACTTTATTTGATGACGAAGTGCCGTTAAGTACGAAATAGGTTTTATCGGCATTAAAAACTTTGGCAGCGTATTTCTGTGCTTCCAGTGGAGCGCCTTCATGGATCAGTAAATCACCCAGTTTCACGTCGGCATTACACATATCCGCGCGGAAAATTGTTTCGCCAAAAAAGTCGAAGAATTGGCGGCCCACAGGGTGTTTACGGAAGAATTGTCCGCCTTGGTGACCAGGACAGGCAAAGGTAGAGTTACCCATTTCGACGTATTTTTTTAACGTACCGAAGAAAGGTGGCAATAGCGCTTGTTCATATTTACTTATTGCAGTCTCAACCTGTTTTCCGTAGAAGTCAGTGTTATCACCGCAGAGTTCAAATACCCCTGTAATCGATGAGCAAACATCATCAGGGAAGGTTTCTTCACAGCAAACTGAAACGAAAATGGGCAGTTTCAATCCGGTGTTTTTAATCTTTTCAACAATACCATTTCTAACATCATCAACAGAGACGACAGCCGCGCCCACATCGCAAAAATCTGTGGTTAATACATTGACAACTTCTCTGTCGATATCGAAACAAGATCTAACAGATAAGCTAGCGGCTACTTTTAATGATTTCATAGTTAATTTCCCTTTTACTTTATAAAAAATAGATACAAGTGTGCCTATACCTAATTAAAAACATTAATGGTATGAAAATTAGATATGGCTATTCCGTGCGCAGATTAAATGTGGTTATGCCAAAGTTACGAAATAAATATAAGTAGAAATATATTTATTGAGCGTATGAATAGCTTAGCCGCAGTAAAACTACACTGATAAAAGAATGCTTTGATTAAGGTGTTAGATAATAAACCAAATAAAAACAGTACGATAAGTGTTTGCACCTATTAGGGCAATAGCACTTTAGACCTGTTAATTGGCCTACTACCTACGCTAAGGTTAGCGGAGGAAGATAAAGGAATGATCGAAATAGTCACGTTGACTAGGCATCATGATATGCCGTGTGCGCCTGATATGCGCCATAATTTTAGATTTCCTCTTCATATACGACTCCATTATGACTTAGAGAAAATGGTTAGGTTTTTATTACGTAATGAAGTTTATATGCGAGTTATAAATAAAATCATGACCTATGTCTTATTTTTAAATAATTAGCACGTCAATTTAACTTAATTTATCGATATTAAATTGAGTCAATCATGCTTAAGTATCTTTATCTAAATTATGAAAGTAAATATTGTCAGCATTATTTAAATGATTTTATTTGCATAAAATATCTTATTTCAAATATCTAATCTTAATTTAAAGGCTGCTGTAATCATCATTCCGATTTATACCGCATTCCATATCTGCATTGTTATGCAGATATTTTCGTTACAAAATCATCCTCCTGCTTGAAAAATGCAAAAATGATAACTTTTTTCTCACATTTGAGCATTTGGGGCAGAAAGTTGTCGTTTTAGGGCAGATGTTATTTTTTTGATTGACGTAAAGTGAGTCAGGTCGAACATGAATAGGAGATAGACATGAATAAAGGGTGGTTAGGGGCGAGTTTAGTGCTTGGGTTATTCGTTGGACAGGCAAGTGCTATGACATTAACGAGCAAAGATATGAGCGAGGGCAATAAACTGACATCGCAATTAGTGTTTAATGGCTTTGGTTGCCAAGGAGAAAATATTTCGCCGCAACTGACTTGGACTGAGGTGCCCACAGGAACTAAAGCATTTGCAGTGACAGCTTATGATCCTGATGCGCCAACGGGCAGCGGTTGGTGGCACTGGGCCGTATATAACTTATCCGTAGCGCAAACTTCGCTCGCACAAGGTGCGGGCTCGCATGTTGATGCTCTGCCCAAAGGCGCCATTGCCTTGAAGAACGATTTTGGTACTACAAATTTTGGTGGCGCATGCCCGCCCCAAGGTCATGGCGTTCACAGGTATGAATTTACTGTGTGGGCATTACCCAGTGCTTTAGAATTGCCAAAGGATGCTAGCCCTGCCTTATTGGGCTTTATGCTCAGGGCACAAGCGCTCGGCAACGCCAAGTTGACTGCGGTATATAATCGATAATCCATTGATAATTAGGCTGGTGTCATGATCCGTATGTTTGAATATGATTCGAAGCAGGCACAATCTTTATCTCAAGTCCCTGTACATCAGCCGTCGATTATTCGGGTTATCTATGGTGAAAAGTCTCTGCTCTGGCAAGATGAATCTGTTTTAGTAGGCCAAGGGCAGTTACTGTTAATTCCTGCTGGTTCGCATATTAGCTTTGTTAATCGACCTTTTCTTGGGCGTTATCGGGCGGTGCAGTTATTACTCCCCCACGATTTACCCCAAGGCATTTTATCAAGCGCTACCGATTGGCGTGACCCTATGCCAGTCCAAAACGTATCACGCGCTGTGGACTTAGCTTGGAGTGCGCTATTACAGAGTTTGACCTTGTCTCTGGCCGATCCTGTTCAACTGCATTATTTGGCCGCGTTACTGTTAAGTTTGCCGGATAAACGCAGTGTGAACTGGTTGTATGGACACACCCAACGCAGCGTGACTCAAGCGGCCTTGGCCTTGATGAGTGTGAGTCCTTCGGCGTCATGGCAGCAGGAGGATATTGCCGACAAGTTACACATGAGCACGGCAAGCCTTAGGCGTAAATTGGCCTTAGAAGACACCAGTTTTAGGCAGTTACTGGTAGAAGTGCGGCTTTGTCATGGTTTAGCCATGTTGCAGAATTCGAGTGAGCCAGTATTACAAGTGGCTTTGGCCTGTGGTTATCAATCTGCGGAAAAGTTTTCCTTACGTTTTAAGCAACAATTTGGCCTGACCCCTGCGGCTTATCGTCGTACACTGTGAAGTGGCATGGGTGTATACCCAAACAACTTTAGGGTATTGGAGAAATATGATGGCGGATGAGCAATTTACTGACAGCGGATTTTGGAACAAGATCAAACTCTTTAGCCGTCAAGCAGGTAGAGAGGTCATCGAGCGGGCACTATGGCTTTATTATGCAGCGCAACAACCCAATACGCCTAAGTGGGCTAAGTCAGTCATCTACGGCGCGTTAGCGTATTTTGTTTTGCCTTTAGATGCGATTCCCGATCTGACTCCTTTAGTTGGCTTTACCGATGATTTAGGTGCCCTTGCCGCTGCCCTGACTATGGTGACCTTATATATCGATGATGAAGTGAAATCCCTTGCAGCGGATAAACTCGCACTGTGGTTTGGAGATAAGCCGAGCGAACCTAAGACTTAAGCCTATTGCGAACGCAATCGCCTAAGTGATGCAAAATTGTGCTAAAAATATGATTTCATTAGGAGTCGTTGATTTGGTTTTGACTGAGATTTTCTGGGGTAAAAATATTTTTTTGCAAATGTTTCACTATTGCTTGATTGCGCTATATGCTAGCGCTGTTTTGTAAACCCCTTGTGTTTGTTTAGGCAGATAAATGAAAAATATTATGGTAGTGATCCTATGGCTTTTAGGTGTCTCTGCCGCTACCCCCGCGTTTGCCGATGAGGCCTCTCCGGAACAACTCGCCCGTCTTTACCTCGATTTTATGGCACAGAATAGTCGCCAGAGCGAAGCTTTGTGGCCCGGTTTTCGCCTTGAAGATAAAGTACACCTTTTTAGTTATGGTGGTAATGTCTGGCTTCGACAGCCTGGTGGCGAAATAATCCAAGATAACAGTGTGTTAGAGTCGGTCAATCTGCATTCTGGTCTATCGGTGAGTTTCGGCTTTCCGCAATATAATGGCCAGCCAGGCGTATTGATCCAGCTCGAAGTGCCGAACATCCAATTTACTCGCGACACTAAGCCTACGGATTTAGCTTTTTTAATCTGGGCGAGCAATGGCTTGCATGAAGCCTTCCATTTTTATGCCCAATCCGAATGGCGAGTATTGGAAGACGGTAAGCGTTATGAGGGCGAAGTCTTTCCGCTCAACTTCGATGCTCGCTATTATCGTTTACAGTTATTTGATGCTTTAATGGCGGCGCTGGCACAACCCGAGCAACAGTCATTACACCTTAGCTATGCAGCTTATTGGTTGCAGCAATGGCGCCAAATTGCGCCGAATGAAGATAAAGTCGGTTACATCAATGATCTCGTTGAAGGCAGCGCTAAGTATGTGGAATTGGTCGCTGGTGCGCGTGTATTGAGTCAAAATCAAACTTTACTTGGTTATCAGCAAATACTGACAAAATATGTGTATGACTATTATCAACAGCAGAAGATGTGGGTTGGTTGGACGGCTGAGGCGGCAAATATTGGCGCTCTGGCGGGCATATTGTTGGATAGCACTCAAGACCCTTATGTGTGGAAAGAGTCGGTCATGTCGGGTATGTTGCCTGTGGATTTACTACTGAACCGCGTAAAGCCAGTATCCCCGCTAGACAAGAAAGACACTAAACAAAAGAAACAGCTGCAGGAGATGCTAGCGTATTACCCTGCCACTCAAGCAAAACTGTCTCAGTTGTTGTTGAATGTGCAGGATCCAAAAGTGCCGTTATTGGTTATGCCGAGCGTGAGCGATAGTAGCAGTTTTATTGATGTGGGTGACGTACGTTCTGGCTTTTATGTGGTGCCCTATCAAGAGGAAATGACTCAAGCTTATTTAGGGATGAGTGCGCAATTTAGTAACTTGTCAGTGAGTGGCAGTCCATTACTCGATGTTCCGGTACAAAATTTTTGTGAGGGCATTGAGGCGGCAACTCTGTTACCTTTAGCATTCCCCTTTCAGCGTGAGGGTCAGTATCTGGTATTCAACGAAGCGGAAGTCCATGGAACTATTAGGGTTTCTGCGAGTGTTGTTGATGGAAGAACCCTCTACTGTGCGATGAATTAATAATGAGAAAAAATCAGCTCGAATTTACCTACATGCGTGGCATTGCGATTATCTTTATCGTGCTTGGTCACAGTATTTACAACTCTGGTGAAGGTTTCCCGCTGTTGCTGGAAAATCTATTGCGTGGTGGCACGGCGTTATTTGTGTTTATCTCGGGATACTTTTTCCACCGCATTTTTTATAAGGATTTCGACTACAGCAAGTTTATGAAGAACAAAGTACAAAACGTACTTTATCCTTTTTTAGTTGTGTCATTAATTGGTCTATTTTGTTTGTGTTTGCGCTGGATATTTATGGAGCATCAGCCGCTCGATAATGTCTTGCTGAGTATTTTTTATACTGTGCGTAACGGTTATATTCTGTATCCGCACTGGTACATTCCCTTCATCATGGCGGTGTTTTTATTCTCGCCGATTTTTTTATGGTTTATCCGTTGCTCACAGCAGATGCGTTGGACGCTATTTGTACTGAGTTGTGTGGTGGCTATTCTGCTGCATAGACCCATAGGTAACGTCAATTTCATCCACTCAGTGGTGTATTTTATGCCTTTCTATTTGATTGGTATTTTATATTCGCAAGATGAACATATTGTGACGCGCTTTGGTTCTATCTTTACTGCCCTCGCGATGATTTTTTTAGTGGTGAGCTTAGTCGAGCAAACTTACATAGTGCAGCATATTGGTAACTACCATAAGGCTCCGTTTGAATATAACGGCATCGATTGGCAGTTTATTCAAAAACTCTGTTTATGTGTGTTAGTGCTGAATTTCTGCGAATGGTTGTCGGGGCGCAGTCGATTGCCTTGGTTAGTGGAAGTGGCTGAGATGAGTTTTGCGATTTTCTTTATTCATCCGCTGTTCGACATGATGTTTAACGCTACTGCTACCTTAATGCGTTACCGTTTACCGCCGGGATCTTGGGTCACTAGCGTGCTCTTCTCTGCGGGGATTTTTATCTTCCTGATGATGGGAAGTATTATTACGGCTCGCTTTATCAAGAAGCGTCTCGGTAATCGTTCGCGTACTTATATCGGCTGGTAATCACTTGGCTTATCGTCACTAACACTAGGGAAAATTCAGTTTGAATTTATTTCCTAGTGTTAGGGTGTTTTTCATCTAAAAAATGGAGAACATGATGAAGTCCAGAATTGCCCTACAGAGTCTCGCGCTCGCCAGTTTGTCTTCGATTGCCTTACCATCCATAGCGGCTCAAGCTGAGCCCTTATCCACTGAGACCCAGAATACTTTCTTTGCACAAATTGCCGCCCATTGTGGCCAAGCTTTTGCGGGCAAAGTGGTTTCGGGTGACACTGCGGACTCGGCCTTTAGCGGTAAGTCTTTAATTATGCACGTGCGTGAATGTAGCGACACTGAGCTTAAGATCCCGTTCCATGTGGGTGATAACCACTCGCGTACTTGGGTGCTGACTAAAACGCAGCAAGGACTTAAGTTGAAGCACGACCATCGCCATCAGGATGGAAGTGAAGATGCTGTGACCATGTATGGCGGCGACACTATGAATGATGGGACAGTACAGAAACAATCATTTCCAATTGATAGGGAATCTATCGATAACTTCGTTAAGAATGGGCTAACCCAGTCGATCACGAATGTGTGGCACATGGAAATTACGCCAACAACGTTTAGCTATCAACTTACGCGCGAAAACCGCGATTTCAAAGTCGATTTTGATCTTACCCAGCCAGTAGCATTACCACCCAAACCTTGGGGACACGACTAGTGTTGTTATCAAGCTAGCTCAAAATTGTGTTCATCACCTGCTTATGTTGCCCGTTTATGTGGATAACGACACTACACGGGCTCAGCCTCGCATCAAATCCAGTCAAATCGTTGTGACATCCTCGCCTGCAAACCCTAGTGCGGTAAGTTCTTCATCTAGTATCACTGCTATGTAATGACGCCATTAACTGGCAATAAGCCAATAAGTCCATTATGTCTAAAAGGATTAATAATAGATTTTTTCAGTTTTAAGTGTTCTTTTTATTCATTTTATTGTGTTGCGGAATACTAGAATTGCGGTTAATTTAATACTTAATTTTTATAGATAAACAAGATAATCATACCTAAAAATAGGTATTTATGTCTTGGGAATATTTTTTTAAATATTCACCTAAATTAAACATAAATCTGAGATTTAAACCGGATTTAACCATTACCTATGCTAATTTATAGTCTAGGCTAGAAAAGTGCAGTTGAAAGATGGTGCACCTAGGTCTAGACTGAAAAATTAAAGGACTGATTCACTAATGATTATAAAGTTAAGTGACCTAAAGGGAAGAGGTGAACTATGCGCTTTTATATGGCAAGACAGCCTATACTGAATAGAAATAAAAACGTTGTTGCTTATGAGTTGCTCTTTAGAAATAGCCGGGATAACTATTTTCCACAGGGTATTACAGACAATGTTGCTACAGCTAAAGTGTTTGTAAATAGTTATTTAAGTATGGATCTAGAGGATTTAACCGAAGGGAAGCCTGCATTCATTAATTTTCCATCTCATTTCTTGCGAGACCATTTATTATACATGTTTCCATACAAGAATATTATTGTTGAGGTATTGGAAACTGTTAGCCCAAGCGAAGATAACTTTATTTTAATTAAAGAGTTATTTAACTTGGGTTATTATCTTGCTTTAGATGATTTTGTTTATTCTCCTGAGTGGGAACGTTTTTTTCCTTTTTTTAAACTTATAAAAATTGATATAATGTCAACGCCTTTGGATAGTGTTTCTCATCTGTTCCCTAAATTTAGACAGTATAATTTAAAGTTACTTGCAGAGAAAGTTGAAACATTGGAAGAGTATAGGCTAGCTAAGTCACTAGGTTTTGATTATTTTCAAGGTTATTATTTTTATAAGCCAGAACTCATAGAGGGAAGTGAAATAGGTGCTACACAACATTTTGTTATGTCTATTTACAATGAGGTTTTTAAGTCTGATTTTAGTTATAAAAAACTTGAACATTATTTTACTCAAGACTTAGATCTTACCTATAAATTACTAAGGTATGTCAATTCAAGTCAGTTTGATCATGTGAATGAATTTACCTCAATTAAGCAGACTATGATTTTTTTAGGTGAAAATAAACTTCGTAAGTTTGTAAGTCTCATTATTTTGGCTGAACTTAACCCCAATAAACCAGTTGTGTTAATTAATAATACTATAATCAGGGCTCGGTTATGTGAAGAGTTAATATCATTAATGGGATTTCCTTTGTTGAAAGAGTCAGCATTTTTGACTGGATTATTATCTACTTTAGATGCCATTTTAGATAAACCGATGAACAGAGCGATAGAGCCGCTTCCTCTTGAACAGCAAATAAAGCGTGCTTTACTTAATAATCATGGATACCTAGCTCATTGTTTACAACTTACTCTGGCGTATATGGAAGGTGATTGGGTTACTGTCGATTATTTCATTGATAATTATAATATTGATCCTGAGAGGCTCATCTCAGCGTGTGATAAAGTGTATAGCTGGTTTAATCAGTATAAAAATTCAGTTCAGTAGTAATGAATGCTAGTTTGCAATAAGGATATGCGATGATGAATGGTATTGATTTAGACTTGTTTGATTCTTGTGCATTTATGCTATCACCTGAGGGGGAGTGGTTAGGTGAGAATCAAATTTTTTCAAATAATATTTT
>Ga0172382_10005006_pt1 | contig 19981 bp, 22 predicted proteins | sample Leawel138RmetaG_FD_122245 | JGI IMG/M metagenome (GOLD analysis project Ga0172382, IMG submission 122245) | Leachate microbial communities from a municipal landfill in Southern Ontario, Canada - Leachate well 138R metaG | ecosystem: Engineered > Solid waste > Landfill > Unclassified | place... | reverse complement strand
CTGTAAAGGGTAAAATATGTCCATAGCGTGAAGAAAGAGGGGGGCAAAGAGGTCGTCTTGCGAATGCTCGCCCTCTCCTCCGCCGAGTTTAATCCGTAACTTGGCAATCTAACTATAGAATGAATAAGTGAATGGAGCAGAGATGTTATGTCTATTGGAGATCGCATTCGTCAAGTACGACAGGCTAACGGCCTCACACAAAAGGCTTTTGCTGAATCCTTGGGTATCGTCCAGGGATTTCTGAGCAATATTGAGCGTGGCAAGAATCTCCCTTCTGATACGTTTCTGATTGCCCTGACTCATGTCTACCAGATTGATAAACAGTGGCTTTCTTCGGGTAAAGGCGGTCCGCACGCCGATACTTCCCCCTCCCATGAGCGCTCGCCCGTGTCTGAAAACGACACTCTCTTGCTCAAGCAGATTTCTCCTGAATTCCCCCACGATGTAAAGCCGGAGGACATCCTCGGCCATGTCTCCTTGCCCGGCACCACACCCGACAGCTATGCACTCGTGGCCTATGGCGAATTCATGGCTCCCACTATCCAGGAAAATGACCTGGTTCTCTTTAGCCTCAGCAGAGAAGCTGAACACGGGGATATTGTCCTGGTGAACAGTAAATGGGGCGATGTCATCCTTCGCCGATACCGCATTAAGGATGATGGTGGATGGCTCTCCCCCGACAATATGGTGTACTCTCCGTTTCAGACAAATTCAAAAACTCAGATCATCGGAGTCGTGACCGGCATCTGGAGGAAAGTGAAATTTTGAGTAATCAAGATCAATGAAAATGAAGGAGGATCATAATGGAAAAACTTACCGTCGCCGCATTGATCATCGTCATCTATCTTGCCATTGTCCTGGGTGGGGGTCTCTGGGCCGGCCGCAAAGTCAATGACCTGGAAGAATACGCTGTCGCAGGCCGCAACTACAATGCCCTAATCATCGCTGCTATTCTCTCCGCCTTATTTATCGGCGGCGGATTTACCATGGGAAATGCCGAAAAAGTGTTTACCGTCGGCATCGTGAATATCGTGGTCCTGTGGGGATTCAGTCTCAAGGAGATTCTGGTAGCCCGCTTCATCGCTCCCACTCAGGCCGTTTCCCTACAGCCATTTCCGTCGGTGATGTGATGGAAACCGATTACGGCAAGGCCGGCAAGGTGGTGACCAGCATCTTCAGCTTTCTCATTCTTCTGGTTCTTTTCGTTCTTTCCGCCTGCGAACATCCTTCTCCGGAATCCCGAACTGAGCCGGATGCCGCTATCTTGGACGCCAAAATCGGCCAGATGCTGATGGTCGGCTTTCGAGGCATGACGGTGGACGACGATCACTTCATCATCCGCGACATCCGCCGGCACAACCTCGGCGCGGTCATCCTCTTTGACTACGATGTCCTTACAGAGCAGGCAGTACGTAATATCGAATCATCTGCGCAGGTCGAGGCGCTGGTCGCCTCGCTGCGGGAGGCCGCGGCAACGCCCCTGCTGGTGGCCGTCGATCAAGAAGGCGGTCGCGTCGCCCGGCTGAAGGAACGGTATGGATTCCCGCCCACGGTTTCGCATGGCGAGTTAGGACGGATCGACGATCTGGAGAATACGACCCGGGAAAGCGGACGCTTGGCCGAAACATTGGCCGATCTCGGCTTCGGCCTCAACCTGGCGCCGGTGGTGGACCTCTGCGTCAATCCCGACAACCCGGTGATCGCCGGGCTGGACCGCTGCTTTTCGTCCGATCCGGAGAATACGGCCCTCCACGCCCTGGAATATATCGGCGCGCACCACAGCCGGGGGGTTCTCACCACTCTCAAGCACTTTCCCGGTCACGGCAGCTCCCGCGCCGACTCGCACCTGGGCTTCACCGACGTCACCGACACCTGGACGCGAAGCGAGCTCGAGCCCTACGCCCGGATCATCGAGGCCGGAGAAGCCGATGCGGTGATGACGGCCCATGTCTTCAACGCCCGCCTGGACGCGGATTACCCCGCCACGCTCTCCCGCGACACGATTCACGAAATCCTGCGGAAGGAACTCGGCTTTGAGGGGGTGGTCGTCTCCGATGATATGCAAATGGGAGCCATCGTCGACCATTACGGTCTGGAGACGGCGGTCCGCAGGACGATCGAGGCGGGGGTGGACATCCTCGTCTTCGGCAACAACCTGCAGTACGACGAAGCGATCGTGCCGAAAACGATCGCGATCATCCGTGATCTCGTCCGGACCGGCCAGATCAGCGAAGCACGTATTGACGAATCGTACCGCCGCATCATGCGGCTCAAGGATCGCCTCGGCAAACCAGGAAAAACGGGTCCTCGGTAGCCAACGGAGATCGCAGGTGAAGAGATTTTTCGACTTCGACACGCCCCAAACCGCCCTGAAAACGGAAGTTCTGGCCGGAATCACCTCCTTTTTGGCCGCCATGTACATCATCATCGTCAACCCGGCCATTCTTTCCGCCGCCGGTCTGCCATATGCAGGCGCTCTGACTGCCACCACCCCGGTCATCTTCGTTTTTCTGTTCGCCGGCCTGTTCGACAGCCTTTCCACCTTTATCGGTGTCGCCGAAGCCGCCGACCTCAAGGACGACGAAGGAGAGCCCCGCAACATCAAGGCTTCCCTGCTGACCGATGCCGTGTCGAGCACCATCTCCGGTCTTCTCGGGAGCAGCGCCGGCTCGAGCTATATCGAATCGGCCGCCGGCATCCGCGAGGGCGGCAGAACGGGCCTGACGGCCGTGGTGGCCGGCCTGTGCTTTCTTCCCTTCATGTTTTTCTCCCCCCTGCTTTCCGTCATTCCGTCGATCGCCACCGCGCCCGCCCTGGTCTTGGTCGGCGTCTTCATGATGTGTCCCATCGCCAAGTTCGAGTGGGAGCGCTACGACGAAGCCATTCCCGCCTTTCTCGCCATCGTCCTGATCCCCGTCACCTACTCCATCACCCAGGGGATCGTCTGGGGGCTGATCAGCTGGACTGTGCTGAAAATCCTTTGCAGGAAAATGCACGAAATCCCCTTGACCCTGGCCGGCGTCAATGTTTTTGCCATTGCGGTTCTGCTTGTTTGAAAATAGACGACAGCAAAAGGACGGATGAGCACCGGGATTCTCCAACTGCTCAAGTTAGGGAGGGAAATGTGAATAACCTGGAGAAAAATAGTTCGAAATCCGCCCTGGCGCTTTTGGCCGGTTTGATTCTGCTCGTGTGCCTCTATGGCTGCGGGGATCGTAAAAGCGATACGAAAGCCCTCGCTCCGCTGACCGCGGCGGACGTGGGCATGGCTCCGCCGATCGCGGAGAAACGTGAATTCCAGGTGGTCGCCCCGCACGGCGCGGTGCGTGAGGACGAGTATTACTGGCTGCGCGACGACCAGCGGCGGGACCCGGACGTGCTCGCCTACCTGGAGGCGGAAAACGCCTATGCCGATGCGGCGATGGCGCCTCTCGCCGGCCTTCGGGAGCGGCTTTATGAGGAAATGGTCGGCCGCCTGCAACCGGACGATTCCACCGTCCCGTATTTTTCCAGGGGCTATTGGTATTACACCCGCAACGAGGAAGGTCTGGAGTACCCGATTCACGCACGCCGCCTCGGCAGCATGGACGCTCCTGAAGAGGTCCTGCTCGATGTGAACCAACTGGCCGAAGGCCATGATTATTTCGAGGTGGCCGAGCGGAAGATAAGCCCCGACGGGAAATGGCTCGCCTATGTCGTCGACACCGTCGGTCGCCGCCAGTACGCGCTGCAGGTGAAAAACCTCGAAACCGGTGACACCGTCGACACCGGCGTGTCCGGCCTATCGCCCAGCATCGCCTGGGCCGGTGACGGCATGACCATCCTGTATGTCTGGAATGACCCGGAAACCCTGCTGAGCAAGCAGATCAAGGCGCACCGGATCGACACCGACGCAGCCGCCGATCCGGTCATCTACCATGAACCCGACGACAGTTTTTACCTGGGAATCGGGTTGACCCGGTCGGAAGAGTACATCTGCATCTATCTGGAGAATACCGTTTCGGATGAGCAGCGCTGCGCGCCCTCCGCCGATCCGTCCGATTTTCAATTGATCGCGGCGCGGCAACGGGACTTCAAGTACAAGGCCGATCACCTGGACGGCCGCTGGGTGGTTCGCACCAACCTCGGTGCGCCGAATTTCAAACTCATGACCTTTGCCGAGGGGCTCTGGAACGCACCGGAGCAGTGGAGCGAATCCGTTGCGCATGCCGCAGACGTTCTGATCAGCGATTTCCTGCTGTTCGAAAATTTCATCGCCATGGCCGAACGATCTGAAGGCCTGGGGCGCATTCGTGTTCTGAGCAACGAAGGGGAAGAATATCTGGTCGCCTCCGACGAGCCCGCCTATCTGATGGAACTGAACAAGGGTCCGCGACCGGATACGGACTGGCTGCGCTACACATACACTTCCCTGACGACTCCGGATACCACCTACGAACTGAATGTGGCCACCGGCGAACGGCGCCTGCTCAAAGAATCTCCCGTTCTCGGCGGTTTCGACAAGAATGATTACATGACCGAACGCCTGTGGGCGACGGCTCGAGACGGCGTCCGGATTCCGATTTCCCTCGTCTACCGCAAAGGCTTCGAAAAAGACGGCAGCGCCGCCCTGCTGCAATACGGCTACGGCTCCTACGGCATCTGCTACGAACCATGGTTCAGCAGAAACGTGCTCAGCCTCCTCGACCGAGGAATGGTCTATGCCATCGCCCATATCCGCGGCGGCCAGGAGATGGGACGCCATTGGTACGAGGACGGCAAACTGCTCAATAAATTGAACACCTTCACTGATTTCATCGACGTCACCCGCTATCTGGTGGGCCAGGGCTATGCGGCGCCACAGCGCGTCGCCGCCATGGGAGGAAGCGCCGGTGGCCTGCTCATGGGAGCGATTGCCAATATGGCGCCCGACGACTATCGCGCCATCGTATCGCAGGTGCCTTTTGTCGACATCGTCACGACCATGCTCGATGAGTCCATTCCTCTGACCACCAACGAATATGATGAATGGGGAAATCCGAAGGATCACGTCTATTACGATTACATGCTGAGCTACTCCCCTTACGACCAGTTGCATGCGACCAACTACCCCGCAATGTTCGTCGGCACGGGGCTATGGGACTCCCAGGTACAGTACTGGGAGCCGGCCAAATATGTCGCACGGCTCAGGGACCGGCGCCTCGATAACAACCTGCTGGTGTTGCGAACCCAGATGGAAGCTGGGCACGGCGGCAGTTCCGGCCGCTATCAGCAGTACCGGGAGGCGGCTGAACAAATCGCCTTTCTGCTGAATCAGCTCGCAGTCCAGTGAGATACCGGGCCAATGCAGTATCGCGACATGGTCCCCGGAGGGTTCGGAAACTTTCTCGTGGCTGGAGGCGCCACCGAGGGGATTGAGATCGTAGGCCCAGCGGCCGGCAGCTGGTGGATCGCCGTGCAAAACTTTGCCTCGGGCCGGATCGAGGATAGTTTACCCTGCACTACGGCATCGTCACCGCCGCTCACGCCGATAGCGACGCGATTTCGGTTACGCCCGAAATGACGGCCGGCTCCCCGTTCGATTTGGAGATCCACTGGAGCCTAGATCAGCTTGGAGTCGGAGACCGCTGGTACGGACTCGTCGAATTCACGACGCGGGGGGGGATGGGCCGACCGGAGCACCCGGGTCCCATATGCTCCTTTCTCGGCGGTATTCGGGTATGGTTTTCGATTTCCTGGAAATGCCCTCCCTGTTCATGGAACACTGGGTTCGACGGCCCGATGTGCTCCTGGCTCTTCTCAGTGACGATCCCCGGCAGCCGGACAGCTCCTTCCCGGAAGGATTCACCGAATGGTGGGACGTTTCCACCGGCTCGGGCCGCGATGAGCTGGAGGAGGTGCGCTACGACCTCGTGACCAGCGCCATAGCTCTCGATGCGACGAGCTGGCAGCCCGGAGACGACAACGACCTGGGACGAATTGCCCGGGACAACCTGGCAACCTATTATTTTGCCTATCCCGTGGAGGCCGAACCTTACTACAACGCTTCTCATCTGATCCGGCCGGGCTACGATTACGGCTACTATCTCTATCTTCTCGGCAGGGTCGCGGCGGAAGACACCCTGGAGCAGTTTTACCGGGGCGGGTCCTTGAGTCCCAAGGAAGCTCTGGTCTACCGAAAGATCATCCTGGAAGAAGGGATCTTTGACCCCCCACGGGCTTTCCGTGATTTTCTGGGTAGAGAAATCCACTTCGACGCCTTCGAGAATCACTACCGTGGGACTGCCCAGTGAGTTCAAGGGAAAAGAGGCACAAATGAAAGAAGAAGAATTCGATTTGAACCCGAACGGCTCGGTGGCAGTGCGCTCCCGGGAGAAAAGTTCCCGTTCCAACCTCTGGAAGGCCATCGGCCCCGGCATCCTGGTAGCATGCGCGGCGGTGGGCGGCTCGCACCTGGTCTGGTCGACCCGCGCGGGAGCCGAGTTCGGCTGGAGCCTTCTGGGTCTGATCCTGCTGGCCAACCTCTTCAAGTTCCCATTCTTCCTCTACGGCCAGCGCTACACCGCCGCTACCGGCGAGAGCCTGCTGGCGGGGTACCGCCGTAAGGGGATCGGCTACGTCTGGGTGTTCCTGCTCGTCAACATCCTGACCGGCACCATTAATATCGCTGGCGTAGCGATGCTCAGCGGCGCGCTCTTCGCCGGATACGGTTTCACCGGCATGGAGATTCGCGGTATCACGGTCGCCATCCTTCTGGTCTGCATGGCGGGGATTCTGCTCGGACAGTACAAACTGCTCGACGGTATCGCCAAGATCGTGGTCATCGTTCTCTCCCTCACTACCTTCGTCGCCGTGGCCCTCGCGCTCCCTCCTTCGTCGGGCCTAGCCCCTGGACATGGGGTTCCTTTGCCTTTCTGGTGATGCTGCTAGGGTGGATGCCGGCTCCGGTCGACCTCTCCGCCTGGTCTTCGCTCTGGATGTTCAGCCGCCACAAGCAGACCGGTCATTTCGCCACGACCCGGGAGACCTCCATTGATTTCTATCTCGGTTACGTCATGGCAGTGGTGCTGGCCGTCCTTTTTCTGGGCTTGGGGAAACTGGTCATGTTCGGCTCCGGGGAAACCTTTTCCAGCAGCGGCATCGCTTTCTCCAATCAGCTGGTCTCCCTCTATTCGGCCAATATCGGAGAATGGTCCCGTCCACTCATTCTGAGCGCCGCGTTCATCACCATGTTCAGCACCACCATGACCTGCGTCGACGGCTATCCTCGTTCCCTGGCCCTCCTGCAGCGATGCCCGACTTCGAACTGGAGCGCTACAGTTTCGAATCCCCCCCCCTCCGTCAGTAAATACGAAAGCCTAGCCGTTTTTCCGGCTAGGCTTTCGTGTTTGGTTCGCAGACCCCTCGCATCCGCCAGGGCATGCTTTTTGAGTTTCCCTTATTCGGCAGGGGGCGCCTGCGATGGCAGCAACTTCTTGCGCGGCAGAGGGACTTTATTGCCGTTGGCGTCGACGTGGACAAAGGTGATGGTGGTGGAAAAAACCTCTTTTTCCATGTTCTCCCCCGGCGCATCGGCAAAGACATTGACTGCGTAATGCACGGAGGTCTCTCCCCGCTGCAAGGGGAGAATGCGAAAGCGCAGGATGGATCCGTTGGCCACCGGTTGGCGAAAGCTGATGCGGTCCATGCCGACGGTCACCAGCGGGCAGCCGGAAAAGTCGCGCGAGGCGACCAGCCAGGCGAATTCATCCACCCACTTGAGCATCGCGCCGCCGAAGAGAAATCCATAGTGGTTCAGATGTTCCTGGCGGACAATGGTGTAATTGTCCATAGCCGACCTCCTGCCTGCGTGCAAATCGCCTGGCGCGCCTTTATCCCTTTTTCTACTTCTTTTCGGCTTCCGGAGAACGCTTCGGCATCAGGAATCCGGGGTGCAGGGCCGCGACGATCTGCTCCAACAGGGTCCCGTAGGGTTGCGACAGTTTCTTGCCGCCGAACAGGTCCTTTTCCGGTGTGCCGAGCGCCCGCTCAAGCCCTTCCACGGAAAGATACTTGATTTTAACCTCGTCGGTTTTGTTGTAATACGCCTCGTCGAAGGCGGCGAATTGCAGGGGGAGGAAGTTTTCGCCGGCTGCACCGGAGTATTCCCAGGCGATTTCGCCGGAGGGCAGGACCACCGCCGCCGTCATCAGAATCGGATTGAAGGGCGCCTCCAGATAGGCCAGAAGGGGGCCGCGGTCGCGCCGGGTTTCCTTGCGCACGACGCCGTTGGCGATGACCACCAGCAGGGCATCGACGACATTGTCTCTGGCCAGTTCGGCCACTGCGGCGGAATTGAACTGATAGCGCCTGTAGAGGGCGGGACCTTCACCGCGCAAGGCGCTCTCCCGCACCATGCGGCTGAAGAGTTGTTGCGGATCACCGGATATGCCGCGCACATCGAAATACCCCTTTTGCTTGCGTAGCATGGAAATCAGTTCCTCGGCTTTGCCGGCATTGTGCCGCCGCAGCAGATCGATGACCTGTTGCCGGTCCGGATGCTCGATCGTCGAGCCGGCATCGACCAGCAGCGGAGCGACGCCCAGAGTGCGCACGCGATCCCGATATTCTTCTTTGGAAATCTTGTAATTGCCGCTACCGCAGCCGAGCAGCAGCAGGGGAAGCAAAACCCAGACGATTCGGCGCATGCCCGTTTTCTCCTTGGATGGGGGTGAAGAAAGTCACTTTAGCACAGCCGGCAGTCCGGCGAAAAGAGCGAAAAAATAGGCTCTTAAGATAAAGACAGCGCATTTTTCGGGATCGGCGCGGAGCGGCCGGGCACCCGGGCCAGATCGAAATGCCGTTTGCCCCAGGCGAGGATGTCCCGTGCCGACGCTTGCTCCAGATCGTGCGGAATCTCCTGGCCGAGAAAGCGCAACGCCCGCCACAGATCCGATGCGCCGGCCGCCGCCGCGCCGTGGCGTTTGCTGATTTTCTCGCCGGTGGCCGTGAGGGCCAAAGGCAGATGGATATAATGCGGTACGGGAGTTCGCAGGCAGGTGTGCAGGTAAATCTGCCGCGGGGTGGAGGTGAGGAGGTCCTCGCCCCGCACCACCTGGTCGACCCCGCTGTCGGCGTCGTCGACCACCGTCGCCAACTGATAGGCGAACAGGCCATCGGCGCGGTGCAGGATGAAATCGCCCACCATCCGCAGATCCTGTTCCACCCGGCCGAACACACCGTCGGTGAAGCAGACGGCGCCAGCCGCCCGCAGCCGTTGCGCGCGCGGCTGCCGGCCCGGCGGCAGGCCGGAACGGCAGGTTCCCGGGTACACCGGCCCCTCTTCGCCGATATGCGGCGCGCTGGCGAGGACTTCCCGGCGCGAGCAGGCGCAGGGGAAGACGAGATTCTGCTGCCGCAGTGTTTCAAGGGCGGCCTGGTAGCGTTCGCCCCGGCGGCTCTGCCAGAGAATCTCACCATCCCATTCCAGACCGAGTCTTTCCAGGGTGCGCAGAATGTCTTCGGCGGCGCCGGGGACCACCCGCGGCCCGTCGAGATCGTCGATGCGCACCAGCCAGGTTCCTCCGGCCCGGCGGGCCAGGCAAAAACTGCCGACCGCAGCGACGAGGGAGCCGAAGTGCAAAGGACCTGTGGGACTGGGAGCAAAGCGGCCAGTGACTTGTTCGGACATAATCTATTCGCTTCCGCAAGGGGCGGGACCTATCATGCCGAAGAGGGCCGGAGGCTGTCAAGTTGCCGCGTGAACGGCTTTTTCGTTGACAAATAGGCCCTCTTTCGGGTATTTGACTTTTTAAGTTTACAATCTGGAGGTCTACATGGTTATTACCCGCGCCACCGAGTATGCTATTCGCGCCCTGCTTTACCTGGCCAAACAACCCCTGGGCGAAATAGTATTCAAGCGCGATATCTGCCGAACACAGGATATCACCCCGGCTTTTCTCACCAAAATTCTGCAACCCCTCATCAAACTCGGCATCGTCGGCTCGCAGCGGGGGGTCGGCGGTGGATTTTATCTGATTCGCGATCCTGCCGAGTTCACCCTGCTCGACGTGGTCAAAGCCGAAGAGGGACCGTTGTATCTCAATGTGTGCCTGGAGCGGCCCGGCATTTGTGAAAAGGACAATTTCTGTCCGACCCATGCCGCCTGGAAACAAATCCGGGAGGAGATGATGAGTCTGATGGATAGCTACACCTTTTCCCGACTGGTTCAGGACGAAAGAGAAAACCTGCGGCAGGCGCCGGTCCCTTAACCATCGACTTTGCCGAAAAATTCTCGGAATTCGAAAACAAAACGGTCACCCGACAGGGTGGCCGTTTTTCTTTGCCACCCTCCCCATCCGAAGGCATCGCCTGCACGGCGCAAAAATTCCACCCATGGCTTACTACATAAGATTACCGGTAAATAGATTCAAGATAAAAATACCAAGCTAGTGTGTTTTTTTGTTGACATCCTACCCGATTATAATTAAGTATTCAGCTCAACAATGCAGCGAAAAATGGAGGACTGAAGAACCGTGGAATCGAATCGGCGCAGCTTGCTCAAGGCCCTTTCCTGGCGCCTGTGGGCCACTCTTATTACCACTTCGCTGGTGTACTTTCTCACCGGCAAAGGGGAATTTGCCGCTACCGTCGGTTTGGCCGATACCGCGATCAAATTCTTTGTCTATTTCGTTCATGAACGTGCCTGGAACCGCATCGACTTCGGGCGCAAGAGAGAGCCTGAGTACATAATCTGAGGAGATGATCCCCATGTCCGCCACCACCCCGCATCCTGTCAGCGCATTGCAGTCCTTCGCACCGCTGGAGATTCTGAAGCGCGGTCTCGCGGCCGCCGCCGGCCCGGTCAAGCTTGCCTGTTCCTTTTCGGTCGAGGATGTGGTGGTTATCGATCTCGCCTTTCAGGCGCAACTGGACATTGGCGTTTTCGCTCTCGATACCGGCCGGCTCAACGCGGAAACCTACGAGGTGGCCGATGCGGTGCGCGCGCGTTACGGGGTGTCGATCGATTGGTACTTTCCCGAGCGGGAGGCGGTGGAGCGTTTGGCGCGGGAAAAGGGATTGTTCTCCTTCCGGGAGAGTCTGGACAACCGGCACGAGTGCTGCCGCATCCGCAAGGTGGCGCCCCTTGGTCGGGCGCTGGCCGGACTGGCCGGCTGGATCACCGGTCTGCGGCGGGAGCAGAACGTCACCCGGACCAGGCTGGCGCCGCTGGAAACCGACGCCGCCCACGGCGGCATCGTCAAAATCAATCCCCTCATCGCCTGGAGCGAGGCCGAGGTTTGGGCGTACGCCGAAGGCAACCGCATTCCCCTCAACCGCTTGCACCGGCAGGGTTATCCCTCCATCGGTTGCGCTCCCTGCACCCGGGCGGTCCAGCCTGGGGAACACCCCCGCTCCGGGCGCTGGTGGTGGGAAGATCCGGAGCACAAGGAATGCGGCCTGCACCGGCGCTGAGAACGACGATCGCTATTTTCGTCGGGGCGGATTGTTGCGCCCCGGCAAATCCAGTGGAAAAAGGGACCTCCGAATGAAACCGACCCATCTGCAACAGCTCGAAGCCGAAAGCATTCATGTTCTCCGCGAGGTGGCGGCCGAGTTCGAAAACCCGGTCATGCTCTATTCCATCGGCAAGGACTCGGCGGTGATGCTGCACCTGGCGCGCAAGGCCTTTTTCCCGGGAAAGATCCCTTTCCCCTTGCTGCATGTCGACACCACCTGGAAATTCCGCGAGATGATCGAGTTTCGCGACCGCATGGCGCGCGACTGTGGGTTCGAGTTGCTCGTGCACCGCAACGAAGAAGGCGCCCGGCAAGGGGTGAATCCCTTCACGCACGGCAGCGCCCTTTACACCGACATCATGAAAACCGAGGGCCTGAAGCAGGCGCTGACCAAATACCACTTCGACGCGGCCTTTGGCGGGGCGCGGCGCGACGAGGAAAAATCCCGGGCTAAGGAGCGGATTTTCTCCTTCCGCACCGAAACCCACCGCTGGGACCCGAAGAGCCAGCGCCCCGAGCTGTGGAATATCTATAACGCCAGGGTGCGCCCGGGCGAAAGCATCCGCGCTTTTCCCCTGTCCAACTGGACCGAACTCGATGTCTGGCAATACATCTATCTCGAAGCCATCCCCATCGTGCCTCTTTACCACGCCAAGGAGCGGCCGGTGGTGGAGCGCGACGGCATGCTGATCCTGGTCGACGATGATCGCCTCAAGCTTCGGCCGGGGGAGCAGGTGCGGATGAAATCGGTGCGCTTCCGCACTCTCGGTTGTTATCCGCTGACCGGCGCCGTCGAATCGACCGCCGCGATCCTCCCGGAGATCATCCAGGAGATGCTCCTCACCCGCAGCAGCGAGCGACAGGGGCGCCTCATCGACCACGACCAGGCGGGGAGCATGGAGAAGAAGAAGCAGGAAGGCTATTTTTAGCTGTCAGCTCTCGGCTCTCAGCTGTCTTTGAATCCAAATGCTTGAAAACTTTAGCTGATAGCTGGCTATCGGAGATTTCCATGGCACACCAATCCGACTTGATCGCCGAAGACATCCACGCCTACCTGAAATCCCAGGAGGAAAAATCGATGCTGCGCTTTATCACCTGCGGCAGCGTCGACGACGGCAAAAGCACCCTGATCGGCCGCCTGCTCTGGGACTCGAAAATGATCTTTGAGGATCAACTCGCCGCGTTGCGGGCCGACAGCAAGCGGGTCGGCACGCAAGGGGAGGGGATCGACTACGCCCTGCTGCTGGACGGATTGCAGGCCGAGCGCGAGCAGGGGATCACCATCGATGTCGCCTACCACTTTTTCTCCACCGATAAGCGCAAGTTCATCGTCGCCGACACCCCCGGGCACGAGCAGTACACCCGCAACATGGTCACCGGCGCCTCCACCGCCCAGGTCGCCGTCATCCTCATCGACGCCCGCAAGGGGCTGCTGACCCAGACCCGGCGCCACAGCTACCTGGTATCTTTGGTCGGCATCCGCCACATCGTGCTGGCGATCAACAAGATGGATCTGGTCGGCTACGATGCGGCGCGCTTCGAGGAAATCCGCCGGGAGTACGAGGCCTTCGCCGCCGGACTTGGTTTCGCCGAAGTCGTCGCCATCCCCATCTCGGCGCTGCAAGGGGACAACCTGCTCGCGCAAGGCGCCAATACGCCCTGGTATAACGGGCCGACGCTGATGGAATACCTGGAAACGGTGCCGGTGGCCGGTGCCGCCGCCGACCGCCCCTTCCGCATGCGGGTGCAGTGGGTCAACCGTCCCCATCTCGATTTTCGCGGCTTCTGCGGCACCGTCGCCGCGGGGACGATCCGTCCTGGCGATGCGGTGGCGGTGGCCTCCTCCGGACAGACGAGCCGGGTGGCGCGCATCGTCACCATGGACGGCGACCTCGACGAAGCCGTCGCCGGGCAGGCGGTGACCCTCACCCTGGTCGACGAGATCGACATCAGCCGTGGCGAAATGCTCACCCCGCCCGAGGAGCGCCCTTGCCTCGCGGACAGTTTGGAGGCAAAGATCGTCTGGATGCATGAAGAGCCCCTTGTGCCCGGGCGCAGCTACCTGCTCAAGGCGGGGGCCACCACCGTTCCCGCCCAGGTGCGCGAGCTGAGTTGCAAGGTGAACGTCAATACCCTGCGGCACGAGCCGGGGAAAATTCTCGCTCTCAACGAGGTCGGCGTCTGCACCGTCAGCCTCGGCCGGTCGATCCCCTTCGACCCCTACCGTGAGAACCGCGGCACGGGCAGTTTCATCCTCATCGACCGGATGAGCAACGCCACCGTCGGCGCCGGGATGATCGAGCGTCCCCGGCAGCGGGCGGCCGGGCACTGGCTGGCCATCGAGCTGGACAAGAAGGCGCGGGCCGAGCACAAAGGACAAAAGCCGCGGGTCCTCTGGTTCACCGGTCTGTCCGAAACGGGAACGTCGTCGGTGGCCAATCTGGTGGAAAAAAAGCTGCACTGCCTCGGCCGGCACACCTATCTTCTCGATGGCGAAGTCCTGCGCCGGGGGCTCAACCGCGACCTCGACCATGCCGACCCGGACCCGGTCGAGCATGTGCGCCGGGCGACCGAGACCGCCCGGATTCTCGCCGACGCCGGCCTCATCGTGCTGGTCGCCGTCACCGCCCCCTGCCGCAACGAGCAGCTGTTTGCGCCGGAGGAGTTCGTCGAAATATTCGTGGACACCCCCTTGGTGGTGTGCGAAAAAAGAGCGTCCGATCCGCACCGGAAGGCCGGCGCCGGAGAGGTTCGCGCCGTCATCGGCAGCGCTGCGATTTGCGCGCGGTCCGAAAAGCCGCAAATCACCGTTGCCGGCGGCGGGCGGGCCCCCGAGGAAATCGCCGAGCGGATTGTGGCCGAACTGTTCGACGGCGGGATCGCGGAAGACGACGCGCTGCTCGGCTCGGGAATCTGAAAACTGGAACTTGACAGTCTCCTTTTTTTGCGAAAATTTGAGGTTTTCATGACCATCGACTACCAGCGCCTCCGCATCGAGGGGGTTTACAAGCAGAACGACGCCGGACATCTCATGCTGCGGGTTAAAGTCCCGGCCGGGGTCCTCTCCGCCGAGCAGGCCCTGAAGGTGGCCGATATCGCCGAGCGTTTTTCCAACGACGGCGTCCACCTGACCTCCCGTGGCAGCATCGAATTTCACTGGCTGCAGTACGCCGATCTGTCCGAGGCGCTGCGCCTGCTGGCCGCCGTCGGCCTGACCAGCCGCGGCGCCTGCGGCGGCGCGGTGCGCGGCGTTGTCTGCAGCACCACCTTCGGCGAAGGCTTTCCCGTCGTCCAGTCCCTCGCCCGCAAGCTGCACCGCCACTTCGCCGGCAATCCCCATTTCGAGGGGCTGCCGAAAAAGTTTAAAATCGGGGTGGACGCCGGCTACGGCGGGTCGCGCCATCTGATTCAGGATGTGGGATTGGTCTACGTGGGGACGGAGGAGTTTTGCGATCTTTACGACGTCTGGCTGGCCGGCGGCCTGGGTCGCGAACCGCAGCCGGGCTTCCGTTACGCGGAGGGGGTTGCCGAGGGGCGGATCCTGCCCCTGCTCGAAGCGGTGCTGCGCCTGTACAAGCGCCACGCCCCCAAGGGAAAACGTCTCAAGCATGTGCTCCGCGAGTTGGGAGAGGCGACCTTCCGCCGCCTGCTGGAGACGGACCGGGCCCTTTATCCCACTGAGTTGGAATTGGCCGACGCCGTGGAGAAGCGGCTGACCGCGCTCCCCCACGCTCCCCGCACCTCGGTGACGGCGGCGGTTTTCGCCGGCGAGCTGAGCAGCAAATCCTTGCGGATCTTCGCCCACACCGCCGCCCGTCTGGCCGAGGGGTTCATGGTCCTCACCGCCGATCAGGATGTCGCTTTCCTGCTCGCCGATGCCGACGACGCCGCCGATGTGCGCGAAGCCCTGGCCGCCGCCGGTTATGCCGGCGAAACCACGGAGGAGCGGGTGACCTTCCGCATCTGTCCGGGGGGGCATGAATGCCGAATGGGCCTCTGCCGCACCCGCGAGGTCGCCCGCGAGGTAATAGCCGCCCTCGGCGAGACCGGAAAGGAAGGGAGCTGGGCCATCGCCGGCTGCCCCAACTCCTGCTCGCAGCCGCAACTGGCCGACTTCGGCATCGTTACGGCGAAAAGCGTCCCCGGCGCCGACGGCGTCCGCCGCCCCCTCTTCGATCTCCACCGCCGGCAGGGGGCGGGATTCGGGGAGAAAATTGCCGAGCAACTCGACCAGAATGCGTTGCTCGAAGCCGTGCGGAACCTTGGATAAACCGTCTCTCACAGCGGCGCAGAGAACGCGGAGACATCCTCAAATTCTGCCTTCTGGTTTCTCTGTGGGCTCGGCGCGAGATCGGTGAGATATATTTTCCTCCATAGAAAGGAGCACAACCATGGCCCCCATCTACAACGACAATTCCCTCGCCATCGGCCGCACCCCGCTGGTGCGTCTCAACCGCATTGTTCCGTCCGGGGCGACCGTCCTCGGCAAGGTCGAGGGGCGCAATCCCGCCTACTCGGTCAAATGCCGCATCGGCGCCAGCATGATCTGGGACGCGGAGAAAAAGGGGCTGCTCAAGCCGGGGGTGGAGATCGTCGAGCCGACCAGCGGCAACACCGGCATCGCCCTCGCCTTTGTCGCCGCCGCCCGTGGCATCCCCCTCACCCTGACCATGCCGGAGACGATGAGCATGGAGCGGCGCAAGGTGCTCAAGGCCTTCGGCGCCAACCTCGTCCTCACCCCCGGCGCCAAGGGGATGGGCGGCGCCATCGCCGAGGCCGAGGCGCTGGCGGCCTCGGCGCCGGACAAGTACCTGCTGCTGCACCAGTTCAAGAACCCTGCGAACCCGGCCATTCACGAGCAGACCACCGGTCCGGAGGTCTGGGAGGACACCGAAGGCGGCATCGACGTGCTTATCTCCGGCGTCGGCACCGGCGGCACCATCACCGGCGTCTCCCGCTACATCAAAAAGACGCGCGGCAAGCAGATCCTTTCGGTGGCGGTGGAACCGGCCGACAGCCCGGTTATCACCCAGAAGCTCGCCGGCCAGCCCCTCCAGCCCGGCCCGCACAAGATCCAGGGGCTCGGCGCCGGTTTCATTCCCGACACCCTTGACCTGTCCCTGGTTGATCGGGTGGAGCAGGTGAGCAACGACGAAGCAATCGACTTCGCCCGGCGTCTGGCCAAGGAGGAGGGAATTCTCTCCGGCATCTCCTGCGGCGCCGCCGCCGCGGTGGCCGCCCGTCTGGCCGCGCAAGCGGAATTCGCCGGCAAGACGATCGTCGTCATCCTGCCCGATTCGGGGGAGCGCTATCTGACCAGCGTGCTGTTCGAGGGGATCGTCTGACCGGACCAGATTCGCTCGGCAAGACGACAAGAGCCGCTTCCCCATCGCGGGGAAGCGGCTCTTTTTGGCCATTGTCGGGCATTTTGTGCATCGAACTCGCCGCCCCCTTCTCCCGGGCGGCGCAAGGCCATGGCCAAAGATCAGATAGGGCTCGACGTGCATAATGTGCTATAGGTCGACCAACACCCGGAACCCGCCGTACGCCATTCGCTTGACGTCGAAGGGCATCGTGGCGAATTCTTTCAGACGCGGATCGGACATGACCTTGGCGTTGACCTCGTCGCGGTGTTCGCGCGAGCGAAAGACGATGTAAGAGAAGACCACCGTCTCCCCCTCGCCGGCCCTGGCCAGTTCGGGGAAGGAGGTGAACCCCTCGGCCCACAGGTCGTCGCCGATGCATTCGCGAAAAGCGAGCGCGCCGTGTTCCATCCATATTCTGCCGGCCGACTCCGCCTGCCGGCGATACTCCTCGATTCTGCCCGCGGGCAGGGGGATGATGAATCCATCGACATAGTTCATCGCGCAGCGCCTCCCATCGCTTTTGTTGTAGTATACAACCTGTGAATCGATGTTCAGCTGCTGCCGTCGGAACTCCGGAAAGGTTAAATCCCAGCACTCGCGGCACGCATCCTTGGCGACTCATGGACGGTTCCGCAGAACGCAGCGCACACCTACCGCATTCTCGAGCCCTTCACGGCGGTGGAGGCGACGCATCCACCCGCCCTTGTCCACGGCCGGGATGAAGGCCAGGGCCGCACGAGGGGAAGAAGGAGACGGTATTGACGGCTGGAAGCAGCAAGGTTTACCCATGGTCTGGGTAATTTCCGGTATCAGACCCAGGTAATTTTCACCAGATGCTCCACTTGCCGGAACTCCGGACCGCCTGTAACCAACTGAGCGGAGTGCTCGATGGCTGACGCCAACGCGAAGGCCTCGGCGGCAGCGGGTAAACCTCAAGAACCACAGCGACGGCTTGGCCTGCATTGGCGCCTGTTCCAGATTAGCGTTGGATTTGTTCACTCTATGAGCGATAATCGAACCTGACTCGATCAGGGAGATACCAGTGAAACCCTCCGACGCCCTCAATGCAAATCGGAACGAAATCAGGCGACTTGTGGCTCAGTACCCGCTCCGCAATGCTCGAGTATTCGGCTCCGCTCTTCACGGCCAGGATTCCGAAGGCAGTGATCTTGATATCCTTGTTGATCCGCTGCCCGGTGCAACTCTATTGGACCTCGGTGGCTTACAGATTGAACTTGAGAGAAAGCTTGGGATTCCGGTGGAGGTTCTTACTCCGGGAGATCTGCCCCGGAAGTTTCGCGATCATGTCCTGCGGGAAGCGAAGCCGATATGACTGCCAAGCAGAAAGAATTAAGATTGCCCGACTATGTCGAGCATGTGATCGAGGCTTCGGCTCTGGACTGCAGCTATGTTGAGGGAATGAGTATTGAAAGCTTCCGGACAGAAAAACCCAGCAAGCTGTAATTCTGAACCTGGTGGTTATCGGCGAGGCGGCTACTCAGATCATGAATGAATATCCGGAGTTTGTGGCGAAGCATCCGGAGATTCCGTGGTGGCAGATACGCGGGATGCGAAACCGTATGGCTCATGGTTACTTTGAAATCGATCTGAATATCGTTTGGGACACTGTTCGCATTTCTCTTCCGGTGTTGCGCGAGCAACTGGAAAGAGCCGCATCTTCCTATCCCCGTACGTAGATATATACCTCTTGTCAAAAGCAGGCCGGATCACCGGTAGCGCCATCAGCCGTGAAAGTCTATTTTCGTTTAAGGGCGCCCATCGAAAATAAGCCGGGCCAACAATCACAGCCGTTAACTGGCCATGCGGAGTTTTAAAATGGTTTTCTCCGGTCGGTTCATGGCCAGATCGTACGTTGACTGGAGGTTGAGCCAGAATTCGGGTGTGGTATCAAGGGATTGTGCGAGCAGCCAGGCGGTTTCCGAAGTAATGCCCCGCTTGCCGCGCACAATTTCATTGATTCTTTGGACGGGAACCTCGATATGTGCCGAAAAAGCAACCTGGCTGATGCCGAGTTCGTCAAGGAACTCCTCTTTCAGGATTTTCCCGGGATGTGTCGGAATGCGATTGGTTGGGATCATAAAGATTCTCCTTGGTAAGATTAATGATAGTCGGCAAGACGCACTTCATAGGCGTTGCCATCTTGCCACCGAAAAACGATTCTCCATTGATCGTTGACACGAATGCTGAACATGCCGGCAAGGTCGCCTTGTAACGTCTCCAGTCGATTGCCTGGAGGGGAGCGCAAGTCCAGCATGTCATGAGCGGCATTGATCATGTCGAGTTTGCGAAGGGCTTGTTTGGCTATCTCCGGTGGCAATCGCCGAAGGTCCTTGTTTGTGGTGCCGTGATAAATAGCTTCCGTCAGTTTATCGCCAAACGATGAAATCATGTATTTCAACCCTCCAGTTCAGAGCCATTTTATCGCTGACACGGATACCGTGCAAGGATGAAAAAGGCTAACGGTTCTGCATTGAGCGGCGGGCTTGCGCAGGAGGTGGGTGGCCCTGGCGGCATCCTTCCAGATACCGAAATACACCGCTCCTTCCGCTATGGCTGTACGCCGGCCAACAGTTTTCCTCTGTAAGCGACCCCTTCGCAAGAAGATCTTCTCCCCCTCATGTTCCGCTCTCCTCCGCCCCCAGCCGCTCCACCTCCCACCACCCCGGCAGCAGCCGGCGCACCTCGGGCCGCGCGAAGCGGTCGTCGATGAGATAGACGACGCCCCGGTCCGCCTGTGTGCGGATCACCCGGCCGGCGGCCTGCACCACCTTTTGCACTCCGGGATAGAAGTAGGTGTAATCGTAGCCGGCGCCGAAGAGCGCGCCCATGCGTTCCTTGATCTTCTCGTTCACCGGGTTCACCTGTGGCAAGCCGAGGGTGGCGATGAAGGCGCCGACCAGGCGCTCCCCCGGCAGGTCGATCCCCTCGCCGAAGACGCCCCCGAGCGCGGCGAAGCCGATTCCCCGGCTCGACAAGGTGAATTGGCCGAGGAATTCGCTGCGGGCGTTTTCGTCCATGCGACGGGCCTGCCGCCACAGCGCAATGTCGGGATGGCGGGCGGCGAAGAGTTCGGCCGTCTGCTCCAGATAATCGAAGCTGCTGAAGAACGCCAGATAG
>Ga0172382_10005005_pt1 | contig 19984 bp, 16 predicted proteins | sample Leawel138RmetaG_FD_122245 | JGI IMG/M metagenome (GOLD analysis project Ga0172382, IMG submission 122245) | Leachate microbial communities from a municipal landfill in Southern Ontario, Canada - Leachate well 138R metaG | ecosystem: Engineered > Solid waste > Landfill > Unclassified | place... | reverse complement strand
TATTGCCGATGCCAACCAATTGACAGCAGCGGTGACCTCGCGACTGATCAATCCCGAGACCGGTGCGGAGTGGATGAAGATCCTGCTCGGTCAGCGCTATTACTTCGAAGACCAGCGCGTCACACTCAACTATTACAACGCGAGCGGCACGCTGGTCGAGACCGAAACTGCGCGCACCAGCAAACAGGCCGATGTCCTGGCCGGTTTCAGCGGCAGTGTCACAACCAACACCACCCTCGAATCCCTGTGGCAGTACAATCCGCGCGACAACCGTACCGAGCGCTTCAACACCACATTGCGTTACCAGCCCGGCTTTGCCAAGACCCTGAACCTGAGCTACCGCTACACGAAGGACACCTTGCGCGACCTCGACATCTCGGGCCAGTGGCCACTCGGGGGGCGCTGGTACGGGGTGACCCGCCTCACTCATTCGCTCATGGAAGATCGCCTGACCGAAGCGATCGGTGGCATTGAGTACGATGGCGGCTGCTGGGTCGTGCGGGTAGCGATGCACCGCTTTGCGACCGATGCCAACGATGTGACCAAGTCAGTCTTCATTCAGCTCGAGCTCAACGACCTCGCCAGCATCGGCACCAGTCCGGTCAACCTGATCAAACGCAGCGTGCCGGGCTATGGCAAGATCAACGAGCCCGGTGGTAACCGTGTCTTCGGCGTCGAATGACACCCTGCGGCCCATTTCATAGAGAAACCATGAACCGATTCCTGTTCCGTTCCCGTGCCCTCGTGGCCGTCGGCCTGTCTTGTGCTGCACTCGCATTGCCGGCTCATGCCGCTGTCAAGGCGGTCGAAGTCGATCGTATCGTCGCCGTTGTCAACAGTGAGGTGATTACCGCCCTGCAACTGCGTGAGCGTGTTGCGCAGGCGACGCGCCAGCTTCAGCGTCAAGGCGGTCAGTTGCCACCGGCTGACGTGCTTGAACGTCAGTTGCTGGAGCGACTCATCGTCGAGCGTGCGCAGTTGCAACTTGCGCGTGAAACCTCACTGCGTGTCGATGACGGCATGCTTGAACGCGCCATCGCCCGCATTGCAGAGAATAACAAGCTGTCGGCGACCGAACTGCGTGCCGCGCTTGAGCGCGATGGCGTGAGCTGGAGCCGGTTTCGCGATGAGATCCGTACCGAGATCGTGCTGACCCGCTTGCGCGAGCGCGAGGTCGACAACAAGGTCGTTGTAACCGATGCGGAAATCGACAATTTCCTGACCAATAACCCGGATGCATTCTCCGGCGTTGAATACCAGCTTGCGCACATCCTGCTGCGTGCGCCCGAGAGCGCCAGCCCGGAGCAGATTGCGCAGTTGCGCGAGCGTGCGGAGAAGGTGATGGCGCGGCTGCGTTCGGGTGAGGATTTTGCCCGGGTGGCCGCTGAAACCTCGGATGCACCCGATGGTATCAGCGGCGGCAATATCGGCTGGCGCGACCGCGACCGCTTGCCGGCACTCTATGCGGACGCCGCACGTGACCTGAAGCCGGGCGAGCTGTCGCCGGTGCTGCGCAGTGCATCGGGACTGCACATCGTCAAGCTGGTGGACAGGCGCGGCGGTGCGGCGGCCGGTCCGCAGCAGCTTGAACAGACGCATGCCCGCCATATCCTGATCAAGACCTCCGAGGTGCTTTCCGATACTGAAGCTGAGGCTCGCCTTGTCGCGCTTCGTGAACGTGTCGTCAATGGTGCGGATTTCGGCGAACTGGCCAAGGCCAACTCCGCCGACCTGTCGGCGGCCAGGGGCGGTGATCTGGGCTGGGTGAATCCGGGTGACACGGTACCCGAGTTCGAGCGCGCGATGAATGCGCTCAAGCCCGGTGATGTCAGTGGCCCGGTGCGCTCACCCTTCGGCTGGCACCTGATCCAGGTGATGGAGCGCCGTCTGCAGGACGTGACCGAAGAGCGCAAACGGAACGCGGCGCGTGCCATTTTGCGCGAACGCAAGGCCGAAGCGGCTTACGACGACTGGTTGCGACAGCTGCGCGACAGCACCTACGTCGATTACCGTCTGGGACGGGAGTGAGCGTCGTGCCCGGCCATTTGCCAGTGCTCGCCGTCACCAGTGGCGAGCCGGCCGGCGTCGGCCCCGAGCTTTGCGCCAGTCTTGCCGATCGGGCATGGCCGGCCCATCTGGTGGTGCTGGGCGACGCCGAGCTGATCGAAGAACGTCTCGCCCGGATCGGCAGCGTGGTCCAGGTGCGCACTTACGTGCCTGGTATCGCTCCCGAGCTGGGCATGATCGACGTATTGCATCAGCCGCTTGCCAGTCCTGCGGTCGCCGGCGAACTGAATACGGACAACGCGCCCTACGTTCTGGCCCTGCTTGATCGTGCCCTGCAGGGCTGTGTTTCCGGCGAGTTTGCCGGCATGGTGACCGCGCCGGTGCATAAGGGCGTGATCTGCGACGCTGGCGTGCCCTTTACCGGTCATACCGAATATCTGGCGGAGAAGACCGGCACTGCGCTGGTGGTGATGATGCTGGTTGGCGGCGGCATGCGGGTGGCGCTTGCCACGACGCATCTGCCGCTCTCTGCGGTGCCAAAGGCGATCACACCCGCGCTGCTCGAGCACACGCTGCGCATCCTGAATCATGACCTCGTGAGCCGCTTCCATCTGAAGAACCCTCGCATTCTGGTTGCGGGCCTCAACCCGCATGCGGGCGAGGGCGGGCATATGGGGCGTGAGGAGATCGAGGTGATTGCCCCCGTCCTTGAGCGTTTGCGCGCGGAAGGCATGACGCTGACCGGCCCGTTACCGGCAGACACCCTGTTTGTGCCCCACACCCTGGAGCAAGGTGATGCGGTGCTGACGATGTATCACGATCAGGGCCTGCCCGTGCTCAAGCACGCCAGTTTCGGTGGCGGCGTCAATGTCACCCTCGGCCTGCCAATCATCCGGACCTCGGTCGATCATGGTACTGCCCTCGATCTGGCCGGCAGCGGTCGCGCCGATCCCGGCAGCCTCTTTGCTGCGGTGGAGTTGGCGATCTCGATGGTGGCCTCAACACGGAAAGGCGCATGAGCAACGATCGCGAAACCGACGGCCATCGCGCACGCAAGCGGTTTGGTCAGAACTTCCTGTCCGACCCCAACATCATTCGTCGCATCATCGATGCCATCCGCCCGCAAGCGGGCGAGATCATGGTCGAGATCGGGCCCGGTCTGGGCGCGATGACTGCGCCCTTGCTCGAGCGTATCGATCACCTGCATGTCGTCGAGATCGACCGCGACCTGATCGCCCGCCTGCGCGAGCGGTACGCGCCCGAGCGCCTGAGCATCCACGAGGGCGATGCACTGAAGTTTGATTTCGGTGCGCTCGGCAATCCGCTGCGCATTGTCGGCAATCTGCCGTACAACATCTCGACGCCCATCCTGTTCCACCTCGCAAATTTCGCCGAGCAGGTGCAGGACATGACCTTCATGCTGCAGAAGGAAGTGGTGATGCGGATGGTGGCTGAGCCGGGCACTGAGGATTACGGTCGCCTGTCGGTCATGCTGCAGTACCGCTTTCGTATGGGGCGGATGTTCGACGTTCCGCCCGGCGCGTTCCGTCCGGCGCCCAAGGTGATGTCGAGCATCGTGCGTCTGGTGCCGCTGCCGGCCGATGAGCTTGGCGCCACGGACGAAGCCCTGTTGGGGGCGATCGTGACGGCGGCTTTCGGCCAGCGACGCAAGACACTGCGCAACACCCTGCGGGAGTTCCTCGACGAGGCGGGGTTTGCGGCGCTGGGGCTCGATCCCGGGCTGCGCGGCGAGCGCCTGTCAGTTGCCGAGTTTGTCGCCATCGCCAACCACTGCAGCGCAGCGGGCAAACGGACGTAAGAAAGCCGGGCATGCCCGGCTTTTCGTGTGTGCTGCGCCTGCTTACTTTTTCTTGAGCGGGCAGGTGTTCATGCCCAGCAGGGTGTAGGCCGGACACCAGCCCATCAGGCCGGTGACCAGCGGAACGATGCCGATATAGGTCCACGGTGCACCGATGCCCATGAAGGCAAGCGCCAGCAATACGACGCCAGCAATGATGCGAATGATCTTGTCCATGCCGCCTACGTTCGATTTCATGATGTGCTCCTCGGAGAAAGTGAGCTCATTGGAACATGTGGAAGGCGGCCGCGTCTGTAACCCGGGATACACAGTGCGCGGCAACCGTGTGGCTGCGTTTGCGTCGAGTCGTCAATCACGGGGCACGGCTGTCGGCGCCGCTGGCAATGCGGCGCAAACCGGCAGGGTCGAGGATCTCGATCTGTTCCCTCGATAGTTTGACCAGGCCTTGCGCGGAGAAACCCTTGAGCAGGCGGCTGACGAATTCGCGCACGCTGCCGAGTTCGTCGGCAAGGTGTTGATGGGTCGTGTGCAGGATGCGGCCCTTGCCCAGCAACAGGGTGGCGAGGCGCTGATCCAGTCGGTGGAAAGCCACCTCCTCGATCAGTTGCATCAGATCGGCGATGCGTTCGGCAAACAGGTTGAAGACGAAGCTGCGAAATGCCGGTTCAGCCAGCAGTTCGTCGAACGCCGGCTTTGGCAGCAGCATCAGCAGGGTGTCAGTCTCGGTGATGCCACGGGCGTTGTAGTCCTCGTTGCCGAGCAGGCAGGACGAGGAAATGATGCAGGTCTCGCCAGGCGAGACCCGATAGAGCGGGAGTTCCCTGCCATTGGGCGCGCACTTGGCCACCCGCACCGAGCCTTCGATGACGAATGGAAAGCCTTCGCACGACTGGTGATCGTCGAACAGCAGGGTGTCCGCTGGCACTTCCATCCAGTGTGCAGCATCGAGCAAGCGTGCGCGCCCGGAAGGTGACATCTCGTCGATGACCGGATAGTTCTGCAGCAAGCGTTCGGCACTCGTCATGCGGTGCTCACGCTGCGAGTTCGAGAACGACTGGCGCGTGGTCGGAGGGGCGCTCGAGCTTGCGCGGTGCCTTGTCGACGACGCAACTGCGGCAGTCCTGCTGCAGCGCCGGGGACACCAGGATGTGATCGATGCGCAGACCAAAATTGCGCCGGAAGGCCATCATTCGATAGTCCCACCATGAAAAGCTGCGGTCAGGCTGTTCGAACAGGCGAAACGCGTCGACCAGCCCCAGACCGGTGAGGGCGCGAAAGGCGGCCCGTTCGGGTTCCGAAACGTGAATTTCGTCTTTCCAGTCCGGGTGCGCGTCCGCCGCTTCAGGGGCGATGTTGAAGTCGCCTGTCAGGACCAGTTTTGGATGCTGGGTCATTTCTTCCTGCACCCATTCGGTGAGGGCTTCGAGCCAGCGCAGTTTGTATTCGAACTTCTCCGATCCGACCGCCTGTCCATTGGGAAAATAACCGCAGATCACCCTGACATCATCAATGGTGGCGGCGATGATGCGCTTCTGTTCATCTTCGAAACCGGGGATGTTGCGCACGACCGCATGCAGCGGCTGTGGGCTCAGAATGGCGACGCCGTTGTAGGTCTTCTGCCCGATGAATGCAGCGTGATAGCCCGCTGCTTCAAGCTCGGCGACAGGAAAGGCCTTGTCTTCCATCTTGAGCTCCTGCAGACACAGGGCATCGGGACGATTCTCCGCCAGCCAGTCGAGGACGTGGGGCAGGCGAACCTTGAGTGAATTGACGTTCCAGGTGGCGATCTTCATGAAACTCTTTGCGCCGGGCGACGCTTGCGTCAGGCCGACCCGTGCGACGGACTGTGGGAACAGCGCCTATTGTGCCATGAGCGCCGGCGCGTGGTTCGGGGCGGCACTCTTCTTGCTGATGACGCTGGTTCATTCGCCTGCACACAGCGCAGGCAGGCTTTATGCACCAGCGTGGTGCGGCTTTCGGGGCATTTCGCCCCAACCCGTGTTGCAGGTACGGGGAACGGGGTTTCTCAATGAGTGCGGTCGACATCGATGTAATGTGGGTTGTTCTGTGCGCCGGTCTGGTGTTCCTGATGCAGGCAGGGTTTCTGTGCCTTGAGTCCGGACTGACTCGCAGTCGCAACGCGATCAATGTTGCGATCAAGAACGTGGTGGATTTCGCCGTCGCGGTGGCGCTCTACTGGGCTTTCGGTTATGCACTGATGTTCGGATCTTCCGCAGCGGGGTTCACGGGTACGGACGGATTCATGATTTCTGTCGGGCATGGGAGTACGAACTCGCTGGCGGCCTTCTTTCTGTTTCAGGCCATGTTCTGCTCGACGGCAGCGACGATCGTGTCGGGCGCCGTCGCCGAACGCATGCGCTTCTCTGCCTATCTGGGGGTGGCAGCGATCATCGGCGGGTTGATCTATCCGGTGTTCGGGCACTGGGCGTGGGGCGGCGCTCTTGGCGGAGAGCGGGGCTGGCTTGCGCAACTTGGGTTTATCGATTTCGCGGGTTCAACAGTGGTGCATGGCGTCGGAGGCTGGGTCGCCCTGGCGGGCGTGCTGATCATCGGTCCGCGCAGCGGACGCTTTGATGCGGCAGACAGGGAGCAGCCGATCTCGGGTGGCAATCTGCCGATGGCGATGCTCGGTCTCATGCTCCTTCTGTTCGGCTGGCTGGGGTTCAACGGCGGCAGCACCCTGGCACTGGATGGGCGCGTGCCGGGCATTCTGGTCAATACGGTGCTGGCCGCTGTGGCCGGTATCCTCGCAGGCCTGGCGCTAGGCTGGCGGCAGCGCGGCTACGCCGACGTGATTCATACGCTGAACGGGGGGATCGCCGGCTTGGTCGCGGTCACGGCAGGTGCGCACGTGCTCGATTCCGGCTCCGCACTGGTCGTCGGTGCAGTGGGGGCACTGGTGATGGTGTCCTGTCACAGGCTGTTGCTGCGGTATCGAATCGACGACGCCGTTGGCGCCATTCCTGCACACCTTGCTGCGGGAATCTGGGGCACGCTGGCGGTTGCGCTGCTCGGCGACCTGGGCGCATTGGGAACCGGTCTCGGACGCTGGGAGCAACTTCTGGTGCAAGTGCTCGGCGTGGTCACCTGCGGTGTGTGGTCTTTCGGGCTGGCCTGGATATTGCTGCGCGGACTGGACCGCTTTATTCCCTTGCGTGTTTCTGCCGAGGAAGAAGTGCTCGGCCTCAACGTATCGGAACACGGTGCGCGTACCGAACTCCTTGAGTTGCTGCAGGCGATGGAAGTGCAGGAAAAGACCGGCGAGCTCTCGGTGCGAGTGCCGGTGGAGCCGTTTACCGAGGTTGGACAGATCGCCGCTGCATACAACCGGATGATGGAGGCCGTGGAACGTGCGGTGAGCCAGACTCGAGCCATCATTCGCGATGTGCGCGACGGCATCATCACTTTTGGTCAGGATGGTCTCCTGCGCAGTCTGAACCCCGGCGCGGAGAAGTTGCTGGAGGTGCAGGGCGCCGACGCGGTAGGTATGCCGCTGGCCCAGCTGCTGGGCGATCCCCCGCTGCGCCAGGCGCGTCAGGTCGAGAGCCTGATGGGCTTGCAGGACAAGATGGAACTGCGCCTGCACCGGCTGGGAAAGCCTTCCAAAGTGCTCGAAATTTCGGTGAGTGAAGGGGGCACACACGGCGAGAAGGTTTTTACCGGACTGATGCGCGATGTGACCGAGCGCAGGCAGATTGCAGATCAGCTGCAGCAGGAGCGCGATCTGGCACAGGTCACGCTGGCATCGATTGGTGACGGGGTGATCACGACCGACGAAACCGGCGTAGTGCAATACCTGAATCCGATGGCCGAACGCCTGACAGGCTGGACGCTGGCGGAGGCTACGGGGCGCAACATCGCCACCATCTACTGCCTTGAAGATGAGCTCACCGGGTGCCGGCTGGAGAATCCCGTTCGCACCGTGCTTGCCCAGGGACGCGAGATGCGTGCGCCCGACCATGGTCTGCTGGTGCGTCGTGACGGAGAGAGGATTCCGGTGCAGGACTCCGCCGCACCGATTCGCAACCGCCTGGGGTATCTGATCGGTGTGGTGCTCGTGTGTCAGGATGTCACTGTTACCCTGAACCTGACGCGCGAGCTGACCCGTCAGGCGAGTCATGATGCGCTGACTGGCATCCCCAACCGTCGCGAGTTCGAGCGTCGTCTGGTCGATCTGCTGATGCCAGGTGTGCCCCCCGGTACGACGCACGTTCTCTGTTACCTCGATCTGGATCAGTTCAAGGTGGTCAACGACACCTGCGGCCATGTGGCCGGTGACGAACTCCTGCGTCAGGTGTGTACGCTGATGCGCGAACGCATGCGCGCGGCTGACTTGCTGGCGCGTCTCGGCGGGGACGAGTTTGGCGTCATCTTCTTCAACTGTCCGGTGGAGAAGGCGATGGAAATGGCCGAGGGCTTCCGCGAGGCGATTCGCGCCTACCGATTTGCCTGGGAGGGGAAGTCATTCTCGATCGGCGTCAGCATTGGCCTCGTGCCGGTGACGGAGACCGAGCGCGATATGGGGCGCATTCTCTCCGCCGCGGACACCGCCTACTATGCGGCCAAGGAAGGCGGGCGCAACCGTGTGCACGTCTATCTCCCCGACGACGACCAGTTGATGGAACGCCAGGGTCAGATGCAGTGGGTGGCACGCTTGCATGGCGCGCTCGACGAAGACCGGTTGCGCCTGTTCGTGCAGCCGATCGTTCCGCTTTCGGCTGCGCACTCCATCCATTACGAGGTGCTGGTGCGACTGGAGGAGGATGGGCGATTGATCAGCCCGGGCAGCTTCATTCCGGCTGCCGAGCGCTACAATCTGATGCCGCGCATCGACGAATGGGTGTTCCGCAATGTCGTCGCGTGGGTGAGCGATACCTGTCGCAAGGAGGGGCGGGTCGAAGGCACCTGGTGCATCAATCTGTCCGGGAACTCCCTGAACGACGAACGTCTGCTGGAGGATATCTGCGCCGGCCTGGTGCGGGCGGCGCTGCCACCGGGCGCGATCTGCATTGAGATCACCGAAAGCTCGGCAGTGGCCAACCTGTCGCGGGTGGTCAGCTTCATTGGAGAGCTCCGAAAACTGGGGTGTGCGTTTGCCCTTGACGACTTCGGCAGCGGTCTGTCCTCGTTCGCCTACCTCAAGACCTTACCGGTCGATTATCTGAAGATCGACGGCTCGTTCGTGCGCGATATTGCGACCGACCCGACAAACCGCGCCATGGTGCAGGCCATCAACACCATCGGCCACACCATGGGGCTGATCACGATTGCCGAGTTCGTGGAAAGCGAAGCGGTACTCGAAGTCCTGCGCGAGATCGGGGTCGATTACGGGCAGGGTTTCCATCTTGGCGTTCCCAGGGCGCTTTCCGAGATGGGGATGGTGCGAATGATGCCGCGCTGAAGTCGAGGGTTTTCTGGTGTTAATTGTGCCTCATTTGTGTGAATTGCATATCGTCGGCGGGATCATGCGGTGATAATGACGGCCTTTCGTGCGTTGGCACGAAACTTTCGGGGCTAAAGAGGACGTTATGGGTAAGGCAGTTGTGGTGGCAGGTGTAGTCGGAGCGGCAGCGCTGGCACTGGTGGGTGGAAGCTATACGATCGGTGGCTATGTCGAGTCGGGTTTCCGGGACAGCATGACGGCGATGAGCAGCCCCGGGATGGAAATCCGCGTGCTTGACTACAAGCGCGGCGTCTTCGGTGCCGAAGCACATACGCTGTGGACCGTGACCGATGGTGACGAACCGCTCGACTTTCGTGTCACGCACGAGATCGACCATGGGCCTTTCCCCACCGGACGCGCAGCCCAGGTGCGCTCGGATGTCGTTCTGCCCGTCGAGTTGAAGGACGAATTCGACGCTGCCTTGCACGGGCGATCACCGCTTGAGGTTCTGACACTGGTCGGCTGGGGGGGCGAGATGCAGCACCTTGTCTCGTCGCCGGATTACAAGGGCAAGGCGGGCGAGGGGCTTGATCTGGTATGGGGCGGCATCGATGGTGAGATCAGGATAAGTGCCGATCGTCAGCAGGCAAAGGGGCGGATCGATCTTCCCCTGCTTGACGTTCGCGACCCGGATGGCAACGTGCTCGTTGTCGAAAAGCTCGCGCTGACGCTGGATTCCGCCCGGCCGCAACAATACCGGTTCTGGACCGGTCCGTCGGCGCTGAGTGTTGGCCGGGTGAGCTTCAGCGCACCTGACGGTGAGGTGCGGTTTGATATGGACGGACTGAAAATTGAGTCCCGGGCCGCACTCGACGGCGAGGTCGTCAACATGAGCGTCGATTTTGGCGTGAAGCAGATGGTCGGGGGGGGCGAAACCGTGGACGACCTGGGTTTCATCCTGGCGCTCGAGCGTATCGACGCCGGTGCCCTCGACTCGATTGCCCGCAGTGTCGAGCAGTCTGCGGTCGATACTACGGATATCGAGGCCCAGCAGGCCGAGCTGGTGCGCGCGCTGATGCAGCAACTGCCTGTCATGCTGAAGCGTTCGCCCGCAATTGAGCTCAAGCGGGTGGGCGCGAGCCTGAACGAAGGCCGGGCCGAGATGGGCGCGCGCATCGACTATGTCGGCAAGGGAGGCGAGGGTGGCATGAACCCCTTCAGCGATCTCGTTGCCAGCCTGAACGTGAGTTTGCCAAAGGCCTTGCTGGTGCGCCTGATTGAAATGAGCGAACGCCAGAACATCGTCAGTTATGTAACTGAAATGGAAATCGATGCGTCCGACGCCGATATCGACCAGGCCGTCAGCGCTGCCGTGAATGAGCGTGTTGCCGGGATCACCGGCAACGGGGTGGTGGTGGAAAAGGATGGCCTGCTGACGACCGACATGCGCTACAAGGATGGCGCGCTGATGGTGAATGGGGAGGCGCTTGATCCGCGCGCGCTTGGGGCCTTGGGCTTGCCGTTCTGAGGGATCGATTCGCGCCGGGCTCAGGGCGCCCCGCGCGAGATGACGTGATCCGGGCTCCCCGTGGTTCCGCTTACGGCGCCTTGGGGTAGCCGACGTCGCTCAGCAGTTTGTTCCAGGCGCCTGGCTCAAACCCCTTCAGTTGCGCGCTTCCTACACTCAATGAGGGCACCTGCTCGGGCTCGCCGAAGCGCTCGCGATAGGCCACCAGATCGTCCTGGTTCGCGAGCGGAAACTCGGTGTAGGGAATGCCGCGCGAGTCGAGCAGGCTGCGCGCAGAATCACACAGATCGCCGCAGTTGCCTGCCGTATAGAGCGTGACCGGAAAATCCGCGGTGAGCTTGCGCAAGGTATAGGACAGCGTCGGGGTCGGGGGCTGTGCGGCAAAGCGTCGGGCTTCGAGCTCCTGAATTTCCTGTGGCGGAGGCTGGTCGGAATAATGCACCTGCCCTTGCGCGTCCACCCACCGGTAGGTGGTCTGCGCCGCCACAGCGGCCGAGAGCCCCAGGGCAAGCAGCGGGACGAGCAGGGCAGGTCTGGTCATGCGTCCACCATTCCGTTGTGTCGCAGCAGCGCGTCGACCCGCGGCTCGCGGCCGCGGAAAGCCTTGAATGAATCCAACGCCGGGCGGCTGCCGCCGACGGCGAGGATCTCGTGCCAGAAGCGTGCGCCGGTTTCGGGGTCAAGCAGACTACCCTTGCCAGCGCCGGCCTCTTCAAACGCTTCGAATGCATCGGCCGACAGCACTTCGGCCCACTTGTAACTGTAGTAGCCCGCCGCATAACCGCCAGCAAAGATGTGCGAGAAGCTGTGCGGAAAGCGGTGCCACGCAGGTGGAATCAGCACGGCCACTTCGTTGCGGACCTCGTTGAGCAGGGCCATCACGCGTTCGATCGCCACCGTGGCCTGATCGCCCTCACCCGTGGGTTTGAGCTCGCTGTGAAGGCGCAGGTCGAACATCGAGAATTCGAGCTGGCGGACGGTCTGCATGCCGCTCTGAAAATTCCTGGCGGCGATCATCTTGTCGTAGAGCGCGCGCGGCAAGGCTTCGCCGGTGTCGACGTGACTCGTCATGCCGCACAGAACGTCCCATTCCCAGCAGAAGTTCTCCATGAACTGACTCGGTAGCTCGACGGCATCCCACTCGACCCCGTTGATGCCCGACACCGCGAGCTCGTCCACCCGCGTCAGCAGGTGATGCAGGCCGTGACCGACCTCGTGGAACAGGGTCAGGACGTCGTCGTGGGTGAAAGTTGCCGGTTTGCCGTCGACCGGTCCGGAGAAATTGCATACCAGATAGGCGACCGGTGTCGTCGTGCCGTTGCGGTCGACGTGGCGGCTGCGGGCGGAGTCCATCCATGCGCCGCCGCGCTTGGTTTCGCGGGCGTGCAGATCGAGATAGAAGTGACCGATCAGTTCGCCCGCCTTCTCGATGCGGAAGAAGTGTGCGTCGGGATCCCACAGCGGGACCTGGTCGGGGAGGATGTCGACGCCGTAAAGGGTGCGGATCACGCCGAACAGGCCATCGAGAACCCGGGGTTCGGGGAAGTACTGTTTTACTTCGCGGTCGGAGTAGGCGTAGCGCGCCTGGCGCAGCCTCTCCGAAGCGTAGCCGACGTCCCAGGGCTGCAGATCGGCGATGCCGAGATCGCGGCTGGCGAAGGCGCGCAGTTCCTCCAGGTCGCGCTCGGCAAACGGTTTGGCCTTGGCGGCGAGTTCATGCAGGAAGGCGAGCGCCTGTTGTGGCGTATCGGCCATCTTCGGCACCAGCGAGACTTCGGCAAAATTGCGATAGCCCAGCATGCGCGCCTCTTCGTCGCGCAGCGCGAGAATACGGCCGATCAGCGGGCCGTTGTCCCACTCGGGCTTGCCCAGTTCGGAGGCGCGGGTGGCATAGGCGCGATACATGCGCTCGCGCAGGCCGCGGTCGTCTGCGTACTGCAGCACGGGCAGATAGGCTGGCATCTGCAGGGTGAATTTCCAGCCCGGTTTGCCTTCCTTCTCCGCAGCAGCACGCGCAGCGGAGATTGCATCGGCCGGGATGCCTGCGAGACCGGCTTCGTCTGCCACCCATTCCGCATGCGCGTTGGTGGCGTCGAGCAGGTTCTCCGAGAACTTGGCGCCAAGCTGGGACATGGCTTCCTGAATGGCCTGAAAGCGGGGTTTGTCCGCGTCCAGCAACTCCGCACCCGACAGGCGGAAGTCGCGCAGTTCGTGGTCGAGGATGCGCTTGCGCGTGGGCGACAGGGAGGCGTATTCCGGGCTTTCGCTCAGGGCCTTGTACTTCTCGAACAGCGCAAGGTTCTGGCCGACCTCTGCATAGAAGCGCGAGACCTCCGGCAGCAGGCTGTTATAGGCTTCGCGCCACTCGGGCACGTCCATCACACTGTGGAGATGGCCGACCACGCCCCATGCACGACCCAGGCGCTCGCCGACTTCGCTCATCGGCACGACAAAATTGTCCCAGGTCGGCATATCCGTTGCGTGAGTGAGCGCTTCGATGAGACTGCGATATTCGCCCAGCAACTGTTCGATGGCAGGTGCGACATGCGCAGGGCGGATGTCGTTGAAACGAGGCAGGCCGGAAAAGTCGAGTAGTGGATTGGATGTGTTCGGGGTGTGTGCTTCTTGCATGATGTCCGGATTGTCTTGGCCGTTGATGTTTCTATTGTGCCGCAAAAAAAGATAAGGGCGCCGCTATCGACACCCTTGGCAAAATTCATCGTCTGCATTCAGCCACTGAGTTTCGCAGTCGCTCCGGCCCCGGGGCCAGCCATCTGCAAGGCCGGGTGGTCGTGAGCGGGCAGCGGCCGGGGCTGCCAGCGTGTGGCGTGGAGTGTCCATGGCATGCCCTGTCGCGTGGAGCGGCGCTGGCCGCTTCCGTTGTTGACACGGAACCGTCACTCCCACGTCAGAGGCGGATGGTGCGGTAAGGTTCGCGATGCGTGCATGAATTTGGATCGGACGGGTGCTACTGCGCGCAGTCCCGCGCGTCAAACGCCCCCTCCGTTGCGGAGAGGGCGGGTCAGGCTCAGGACAACTTTTGTCCGGTGAGACGGGTATAGGCTTCGCGATACTTGTCGGCGGTGCGCTCGACGACGTCGGCCGGCAGCACCGGGCCTGGTGCCTGCTTGTTCCAGTCCAGGGTTTCGAGGTAGTCGCGCACATACTGCTTGTCGTAGGACGGCGGGCTGATGCCTTCCTGATAGCTGTCGGCCGGCCAGAAACGGGACGAATCAGGCGTCAGAGCCTCGTCGATCAGGTGCAGGGTTCCGGCTGCATCGATGCCGAACTCGAACTTGGTGTCGGCAATGATGATGCCGCGCCCGGCAGCGTAGCCGGCCGCCTCGGTGTACAGCGCGAGTGCCGCCTGGCGTGCTTCCTCGGCAAGCCCCGCGCCGGTCTTGCCGGTCCCCGCGAGCATGTCCTTGAGTTGTGCGTCGCAGTTTGCCTGGGCCTGGGCGAAGGAGATGTTCTCGTCGTGGTGACCGGCTTCGGCCTTGGACGACGGTGTGAAGATCGGCGTCGGCAGTCTGGCGGCCTGTTTCAGGCCGGCGGGCAGCGGGATGCCGCAGATTGCACCGGTTTCCTGATAGTCCTTCCAGCCACCCCCGATCACATAGCCGCGGACCACGGCCTCGATCGGCAACGGCTTGAGGCGCTTCACCACCAGCGCACGGCCGCGCACCTGGTCACGCTCGTCGGCGGCTACGACCGTCTCGGGGTCGATGCCGGTGAGCTGGTTGGGCACGATGTGGCCGAGCTTGTCGAACCAGAAATTCGCCATTGCAATAAGTACACGACCCTTGTCCGGAATCGGGTTGGGCAGGATGACGTCGAAAGCGGACAGGCGATCGCTGGTGACGATCAGTAACTTGTCGGCGTCGACCGCATAGATGTCACGCACCTTGCCGCGACCGAGCAGCGGCAGGCTCTTGATGGTGGATTCGAAAAGCGGGGAGGTCACGGTGAGGATGGCTCGTGTGGACAAAACAGCATTATAGGGCTGGCTGGCAACTTGGCTGCGTTTCAGGCTCGCGCGCTAGGCTTGGACGGTTTCATTCGGTCGCGCCATGGTGGTGGCTGATGCGCAAACTTCGGGTGGTTATATCAAACGGGAAGTTGTCGAGTTTTTTTACAAACGACGGGCCGGTAGGCTGTGATTTATCGTAAGTTGTTGATTTTATTGTAATGGATCGATGCTTGCTTAGTAAGGTAGCGCAACTGTCCATGAACTGGCTGAATTACTGATTGGGGGAAAACATGAAAATCAAAAAAATCATCGCACTGACTGCCTTGTCCGCATCGATGATGGGCTTTGGTAGTTCTGCTCAGGCAGCGCCGGTGGATCTGGCCCTGTCTCTGGTTATCGATGTTTCCGGCAGTGTCAGTACCGCCGAGTACAACCTGCAGATGGATGGCTATGCCAATGCCTTCCGCAACGCAACCATTCAGTCGAACATGCTCGGTGGCGCTTTCGGCACTACCGCAGTCAATGTGGTGTTCTTTTCAAGCAACTACTTCACTACGGCGCTTGATGGTTTCATGTTGCTGAACTCCGTTGCGGACATCAACTCGTTTGCGGACACACTCGACAACTTCACTCGGCCGGGCGGTGGCGGTACGTCGATTTATAACGGCACCAACCGTGCCATCGAACTGATGCTGGCAGCGATCGGGACCGGCGGTGATCTCGAGGGTACGAGCAACCTGGTCATCGATGTCTCTGGTGATGGTACGAGTTCTACTACGGCTGACACAGCGGCCAACGTTCGTGCCACAGACAACGGCATCACCATCAATGGCCTCCCAATTGGTGGAACGTCTATTACTGATTACTACACCAATTACGTCATCACGTCTGATGGCTTTGTACAGGCTGCGGCGGATTTTGATGACTTCAGTGCAGCTGTAACCAGAAAGCTCGAGATCGAAACGAGTTCCACCGGCGGCGGCACGGTTCCGGAGCCCGGCGTGCTCGCGCTGCTCGGTATCGGTCTCGCCGGTCTCGGCGTGCTTCGTCGTCGCAAGATGACTCAAGCCTGATTGCTTCTGTCTCAAGCAGTTCAAAACGCCAGCAGTCGCTGGCGTTTTTTCATTCCGACTCCTGGGCCAGCTTCTTGCGCAAGCTCCGCAAGCTGATTGCCACGAGCGCGGCGATGAGCGGAATCGACACTGCGGTGATGATTTCCGGCGTGGCCGGTTCGATGAGGTGCTTGGCGCCCTTGGACATGTAGTTCACCAGTTGCGAGGCGTAGTAGGTGATGGCGACGATGGACAGGCCTTCGACCGTCTCCTGCAGGTGCAGCTGAACTTTTGCGCGCCGGTTCATCTGCGCGAGCAGTTCCTGGTTCTGGCGTTCGAGCTCGATATCGACGCGGGTGCGCAGCAGTTGCGAATTGCGCGCGATCCGGCCGGAGAGATCCTCCTGACGGCGGGCGATGGTGGCGCAGGTGCTGATGGCCGGCGTGAGCCGGCGTTCCATGAACTCGCGCACGGTCGGGAAGCCTGGCAGGCGGACCTCCCGCAGTTCTTCGATGCGCTGCCCGACCAGGCGGTAATAGGCGGCTGCGGCACCGAAGCGGAATGTGGTGAGTGCGACAGAGCGCTCGACCTCGGCTGCGAGACGGGTCAGCCGGGCGAGGACGGCGCGGTCGTCCTCAGTGTTGCGTGCCTGCTCCAGCCCATCCATCAGATCGGCCAGTTCGTCTTCTGCGCGCGCCAGCAGGCGACCGACCTCCTTGGCGACCGGAAAGGCCAGCAGCGCCATCACGCGATAGGTTTCGATCTCCACCAGGCGCTGCACCATGCGGCCCGACTGGCGTGGGGTGAGACCGGCGTCGACCAGCAGGAAGTGCGAGAAACCGTCTTCGTGGATATGGAAGTCGGTGAATACCCAGCCTGCACCCTCGGCGACCTGTGCGGCCACCAGCGTCTTGCCATGCGGTGAAACCTGCACCATGACCGTGTCGGGGGGGACATCCGTGACCGCGCGCAGCTCGATATGGGTGGCGGCGATGAGCTGACCGGGGATGTCCTTGCGCCAACTGGCCGGTACCGCAAGCAGGGCGTTCTCGCCGGCGCTGTCCTCGGGTCGGATGCGGTGAAAGAAGGTGTAGCTCGAGAATTCGTTATGGCGCTCCCACTTCAGGCGGAAGGTCTTTGCATCGATGAATACATGTCCGGTCTCGGTTGGCGGCGGATTCAGTCCGAGCTGCTCGGCGAGCGCTTCCAGGTGCCGGGGTTCGCGTCCGGCACTGCCTTCATGGTGGAGGAAAGCCAGGTAAGTAACGAATTCGGGCGTGTCGAGCGGTACCGGGGGCCGGGCGTGAACCTCGTCGTTCAGGGACAGGCGCAGGGGATGTTCGTTGAACAGGGGCATGGCGTCGGTTCAAGACCTGGTTGCGCCGCGGAGCGGGCGGGATGCCGCATTCTTGCGCATTGCACGCAGGCGTGACAAGCACGCCGCGTGTGAGGGCTGCGCGAACACGATGAACGTGCGGGAATGGCGAGGGAAATGAACTCAGGGCGCGGTCTGGAGCGCACGCAACTGGAAGTTGATGCGGATTTCGTCGGCGACGATGGTGGTGTCGGCCCATTCGCCTTCGCCGATCGCGAAGTCGTTGCGCTTGAGTTCGAAGCTGCCCTTGACCGTGGCCGTCTTGCCTTGCGGCTCGAAAGTGAAGGGGGCGGTCACGGCGCGGGCCTGACCCTTGATCGTGAGTTTGCCGGCGACTTCGTAGTGATTGTCTCCAAGCGCCTTGAATGAGGTCGATTCGAAGCGTGCGACCGGATGTACGGCAGTGTTGAACCAGTTCTTGGCTTTGACCTCTTCGTTGCCTTCGGTGGAGCCAGTGTCGATGCTGGCAAGCGGGATTTCGAGCGTGGCGTGCCCGGCTTCAGGGTGCGCAGGATCAAACTTTAACCTGGCACTGAAGCGCGCGAAGCTGCCGTCCATGCCGACGCCCATCTGGGCGTACTGGAAGGTGACGCGGCTGGCGGTTTGATCGATGGACGTGAACTCGGCTGCACCGGCCGTTATCGCGCCAAACGAGAGGGCCGCGGCAGCGGCCAGTCGCAGTGTTGCTGTTTTCATGCTGGGCTCCGTGTGGGGTTCGCCTTGTCGGTCAGGGGGCGTTGGGCAGGTTTCAGGCCGAATTGCTGCGGTTTCCCGGCAACATCCGACGCAGGATGTCGTCACGGTCGATGAAATGATGTTTGAGCGCGGCGCCAATATGGGCCACAACCAGCGCGGCCATGCTGAGGTTCAGTACCTCATGAACGGACTGCAGCAGGTCGCCGAGTTCGGCGTTCCTGGACAGCAGGTCGGGCAGCGGAACGACGCCGAACCAGACGGTCTGGAAGCCCTTCGCCGAGCTCATCAGCCAGCCTGTGAGCGGAATGGCAAGCATGAGTACATAGAGCGCGACATGGGTGGCGTGGGCGAGCACGCGCAGTACGGCTGGCATGCTCGCAGGCAGCGGCGGTGCAGGGTGGCTGAGGCGCCAGGTGAGGCGCACCAGGACCAGCATGAAGAGGCTGACTCCGGTCCATTTGTGCCACGAGTAAAGCTTGAGCTTGAAGGGCGAGAGCGGGAGCTCGTGCATGTAGACACCAAGGGAGAACGCGCCGATCAGGCCGAGCGCCATGAGCCAGTGCAGCGAAATCGCGGTGCGTGTGTAGGTCTTGGTCATCGTCCTGTCCATCGGGGTTATCGGTGCGGAGATACGAGTCAGGGCCCGGTGCCAAACATGAAGCTGTCCATGGCCAGTGCGCCATGCGCGACGCCGCCGGCGATGCGGGCGTTCTGCGTCCAGTCTCTGCCTGCAGCGCCAATCGCGGCGAACAGGGGCAGGAAGTGTTCGTCGGTCGGGTGGGCGCGGACTGCAAACGGTGCTTTCCGGCGGTAATCCAGGAGTTCGCCAAGTGCGCCTTCATCGATCCGTTGCCATACCCAGTCGGCAAATGTGCGGACATAGGCTTCGACGCTGGTTTCGCCTGCGTGTTCAGTGAATACATCTTGCAGGTTGTGGGTGAGGCTGCCCGAGGCGATGAACAGGATGTCTTGCTCGCGCAGCGTGGCAAGGGCCTGTCCCAGTTCCAGCAGCGCGAGCGGCGAAGGTGCGGCCGGCTGTGAAATCTGGATGACAGGAACGTCGGCTTCGGGAAAAAGGTGCATCAAGGGCACCCATGCACCGTGATCCCTGCCTCGATCAGCTTCGGCGTGCGCCTCGACGCCGCGACGAGCAAGGCTCGCGATCACTTCAGCTGCAAGGGCCGGTGCGGGCGGGGCCGGATAGGTCAGCTCATAGAGTTGGCGCGGAAAACCGCGAAAGTCGTGAATCGTGTCGAGTACGTCGCCGGTCTGCACCCTGATGTCACGGGTCATCCAGTGTGGGGACAGCACCACTGCGGCACGCGGTCGCGGCAGACTGCGACCCAGCTCGCCGAGCCGGGCGCCCAGCATACCGGGTTCGACCGCGAACATGGGTGAGCCGTGCGAGATGAAAAGTGTGGAGAGTGGCACTGTGCCTCCTTGTTGTTTTCAAGCCTGTATCTGATGACCCTAGTCTATTGGTTGCTGCGTTGTCGATAAACGGGTGATTATTTGACTGACTGTCATGTATTTCACGACAATGTGGGCTATGGGTCGATTCCGCGAAATGAAGAGCTTCGTCGCTGTTGTCGAGGCCGGCAGTTTTGTTGCTGCGGGCGAAGTATTGCGCCTGTCCAAGGCTGCGGTATCGCGCAGTGTGATCGAACTTGAGGCTCGCCTTGGTGCGCGTCTGTTGCAGCGTACAACGCGGCGCCTGTCGCTGACCGAGGCCGGGCGTGCCTATTACGGGCATTGCAAGCAGATTCTGGCCGAACTCGAAGAGGCTGACCACGCGGTTGGGGTGGTCAGTGGCAACCCGGTCGGGCGTCTTCGCATCAATGCGCCTTATTCGTTCGGAATACAACATCTCGCGCCCCTGTGGGGTGAATTCATGGCGCAATACCCCGACGTCGAACTCGACATCAGCCTGTCCGACCGGCTGGTCGATGTGGTCGATGAAGGCTTCGATGTCGTCATCCGGATCAGCGCGCCGCAGGATTCGACGCTTGTCCACCGACGGCTTGCATGCACTCGCCTGCTGCTTTGCGCCAGTCCCGAATACCTGGAGCGTCATGGCACTCCCGTCTCGATCGATGAGATCGCCAGTCATCGTGTGATTGCATACACCTATGC
>Ga0172382_10005000_pt1 | contig 19995 bp, 12 predicted proteins | sample Leawel138RmetaG_FD_122245 | JGI IMG/M metagenome (GOLD analysis project Ga0172382, IMG submission 122245) | Leachate microbial communities from a municipal landfill in Southern Ontario, Canada - Leachate well 138R metaG | ecosystem: Engineered > Solid waste > Landfill > Unclassified | place... | reverse complement strand
GTTCCAAATAGATTGCTTAATGAGTTAAAAAGATTAACTATGTTCATATATAGAGGACTAATATTTATAATTGCCGGAATCATTAAAGTCGACATTACCAAAAGATCAATAACTTTATATCCTTTGGGTTTTATCACCGCTACTGCATATGCTAAAAGCCCGTTAAAAAGAATCGAAGAAACCAAAGCTCCAGCGACTAGTAAAAATGAGTTTAGATAGAACCGACCGAAATCAAATTGATTCCAAACATCAATTATTCGTCTTAATTCAATCGACTGTGGAAAGAGCTTAAAGTTACTTGTAAGAACTTCGCTAGTATCTTTAAAACTCGATAGCAACAACCAAAGTGGCGGGAAAATACTAATAATAACGGTTATAAATAAGAATATAAAGATTACAAAGTAAAAAACCTTCATCCAATCAAATTTATAATCGGTGAAATTAAATATTCCTCCGCGTTTAGACTTTAATCTTTTCATTTATTTCTCACCTGTCTTTCTTTTTTATTGGTGAGTTTTAAATAAACAAAAGTTAAGGTGAACAAGAACAAAGAAACAACTACACCCATAGCTGCACCCTTAGATATTTCCATATCTTGAATTCCTGTCTTATAAAGGATTTGCAACAAAGAGTAGGAATATGGGTTTTGTTTTGTTAGCATCAATGGTTCATAGAAAACTTGGAATACCGCAATCACTTGAAGAATTAAGAGAGTTTTCATATTGGAAAAAATAGTTGGAAAAGTTACCAATTTAATTCTTTGCCAAGCTGAAGCGCCCTCAATCCTTGCGGCTTCATAATATGACTCATCAATTGTTTGTAGAGCAGCTAAATATATTAACATCGTCGCTCCAGCTGATTTCCAAGTCATCGTTAAAACAATCAGCGGGATAGCTGACCAGTTTGGTGAATATAGCCAATTCACTTGAGAAATCCCTAGATTATTAAGGATTGAATTCAATACTCCGTTTTGTTCAGACCTAAAGAAATATACCCAAATAGCAGTAGCTGCTATCCCAGGAATAAAATTAGGAATATTCAATCCGGTTCTAAAAAAGCCTTTAAAATGAACCATTTCACTTAATAAAACCGCTAAAATAATCGGTATCAAAAATCCGATTAAAAGTGACCAGAAAATATATTGTAAAGTATTAAATAAGGATCTTACAAACAACGGATTCTCAAAGATTGCTTGATAATTCGCAAAACCTTTAAAGGTTCCTTCCATTGTATAGTTGGTGATATCTAAGAATGATAGTTGAACATTTTTTAATAAAGGTAACCAAATGAAAAAGGTGAACAATAATAAAGAGGGCAGCATTAAAAGATAGCCGCCCATATTTTTCTTAAAAAATCTACTTGTTTTCATAAGGAGATTTTGCACCTTTGTTTCACCTCTATTCAGCATTCACCTGTGACATATAAGTCATTTCAAAATTACTGTTTGCTGCATATAATAAAGCTTCAATATTTGCATTTTCATCAGTTAATACCTGTTGAATAACTGAATCTAAAATTTCATACATCTCTTGAGTATAATAAGGTTCTTCAGATCGTTTAGTAGTTGTCAAGCCATCATAGAAAGCTTCAAAATTCGGCATATGGATATTGACGTATTTAACTTCAATAGTTTCCATCATTGCTAAATATTCAGAACTATTCCATGCTTTAATTGTCGGGACAATTGTCATCCCTTTGTTTTGTGCGACTACCATGCCTCTTTCGGCGCTTTGTTTTGCAATATCAGTAGTTAATGGTGATCTACCAATATATTCCATAAATAATAGCGCACCTTCAACTTGTTCATCTGTAGCTCTTGCTGAAAACATATATGGAGTTCCGCCAAAAAGCGTATATTGATGCGCATTTTCGCTAGAATCAAAACCTTCTGGAATTGGAACAAATGCGATATTATCTTTACTCATACCATAGTTTGTAACCGGTAAATTTATTGCATCACTTCCAACAAAAGCCATAGCAGCCATATTGTTACCAATGTAAAAATACCAATCAGAATAAGTAAGTGAAGGTGTTTGTGGTAAAGCTCCTTCTACCCATTTTAAATCGTAAATCCATTGCATTGCTTTAACTGCAGCTTCACTATTTAAATTGGCTTTCCAAGTTTTATTTGTTTCATCATAAACTTGTAATGACTCACCGAAGTTCCAAGCCAGGTTAGAAAATTGCCAACCACCGTTTTTATTCGCTGAAAGGATTACTAAACCTGCTACTTCTTCTTCATAATATTGATACATTGTCTCAGTAATCAAGCTAGCAGTATTATATAATTCTTCCATAGTCGTTGGATAAAGTGGGTTACCTGAAGCATCATAAATATCAATAATTCCATCATTATCAATATCTTCCATTAATCCCGCCATTTCAAAGATTTCTAAATTTAAAAACAAGCCTAAACCATAACCATCTCTTGGAATTCCATAAATCAAGTCCTCGAAGGTTAACTGTGCTCGCATTTCTGGATCCATTTTTTCTAACCAACCCAATGCGACTAATTCCTCAGTGATATCTCTAACATAGCCTTTAGAAACTAATTTTTCTGGTTCAGTAAACCAAGTTTCAAAAACGATTGGTAAATTACCAGTGCTGGCTAGTGCCGCAAAATCATCTGTTGAGTATGTATAAGGTCTACCAACAATATCATATTCCGGATAATCGGTTTCAAACATTGATTCCCAATCTTCATACATCGCTACATCACTTGTTAAGTTTGATTCAGGCCAAAAACCAATTGTGACTTCAGTTTTTCCCCCTTCATTACCATTACAAGTTGTTAGTAAGAATATAAATATACCAATAAAAACAAAAGAAACTAACTTCTTCATGTTTAACCTCCTCATATGTACTTTTACATTACATTATTATTATATCTAATAATCGTTTTTACATAAACGTTATAAAACTGCAAAATGGTTGATAATACTGCACTTTTTCTTAACTCATTGCGAAGCTTAAGAAAAATCGGTATAATTAGATTGATAAGAAAAGAGGTGAGTAAGATTTCATGGAAGAAAAACTTAAGAAAAAAATCAGTAAGAACATCTTCACAGCGACTTTGTTTTTCTTAATTATCATCTCTAGCATCACGGTTTTTCTAATTTCACGTAATTATGTCAATTCTTTCGCCGATAGCGCTGACCAAAGTGTGAAATTAGCTACTAGCTATAGTCAAATTAAACTCGATAATATTCGCAATGATTCCTTTAGGCTAGCGCAAACTGAAACAATTACTAATGGCTTAGAATCTGATAAATACGCTATTACGATTAATCCTAAACTCAACTTTTTACGAAGTCAATACCAAGATGAAATCTCTGGGATTGTCCTTTATTCAAATCAAGATTACGTCTATAAAACTGATAGTATTTCCGTTTCTTCAATAATTCCAATTAGTGAAATTCTTGAGAACGAACAGTTAGAAGAATTTAAAAATAACGGCGAAACAACTTTCTTCTTTATTCAACATCAAGATACTCTCATAACTCATTTCTCATTTATTCATAAAATTTATCAAAACGATCAGTTTTTAGGTTATTTGATGGTTAATATAAGGCCGCTATACTTATTAGCTAGTTATTTTACCTACCAAAATTCTGATTCAATTTTAATAAAAGATCAGTACTTATTGGTCAATAATCAAAGACTTTATTTTAGTGACCCATCAACTGACAACATTTCAGAAAACACCGGTTTTTCCGGTTTGAATAACTATACGATTCAAGAAAATCTCTATAATGATTCACTAACATTTATTACTCGAGTATCAACAAATAATCTTTTAAGGCATATTTTTGAACTTATCTTCGTTATCTTAATCATTAATATCATCGGATTGCTTATAGCTTATTTCGCTGGTAACTTAATCGCTAAAAGAATTGCTTTACGTTTTAATGATTTAAAACAAAAAATGATTCAAGCACCAAGTCAAATAAAGTAAGGACTCTGCTAATTTTTATTAGTTATGAGTCCTTTTAATTCTAATCTGTACTTTCGTACCTGTACCAACAACGCTTAATACACTTACCCCGTAATCTCTTCCATATTCTAGTTTAATTCTTTCATCGACATTTTTTAAACCATAGCCGCCTAAACCAGTTAATAACTTATCATCCGCAAATAAGTCTTCATCCGCATCAAAACCTTTTCCGTTATCTTCAATCTCAAAGAAGATATCATTTTCTTTTAATTCTGCGCGAATAGTAATCTTACCGCGATAATCGATATCAGAGAACCCATGTTTAATTGCATTTTCAACAATCGGTTGAAAGATGAGTTTAAGAGTTTCAATTTCTTTAACTTCATCTGCTATTTCATATTCAACATCAAAGAGTTCTGGGAAACGTATCTTTTCAATTTCCAAGAATGATTTTACTAAATCAACTTCTTCTTTTATCTTGATGAACTTATCACCTTTATGCAAGCTTAAACGAAAGAATTTAGCCAAAGATAGAACTAAATTTTCGATATCTTTTTCATTTTTAAGTTTAGCTAACCAAGCGATGGTATCTAAAGTGTTGTAAAGGAAATGCGGGTTAATTTGCATTTGTAAAGCATATAACTCAAGTTTTCTTTTGTTTTCCATCTCTGTATTATTCTCATCGATAAGGCGGATGATTTCCTCAATCATTTGATTGTAAGTAACTTCTAACTCATAGATTTCATCTTTCTCATTAAGGGTCGAAAGCCCTTCTTTTTTCTTGCCTTTTTGAAAACTTCTTAAATCATCAATTAATTTTTTTACTGGTTTAGTGATAATCTCAGAAGTTCTTGTTGCAATAAACAATAAGAAAACAACACTTAACAAACCAACAAGTAAGATATATTGATTAAGTTGTAAAAAGTCAGCGAAAAGTACGTTATAGTCTAACACCGTAACCAAAGAAAAATCTAAATTACTATAGGCTTGATTTGTTTTTGTTAGTTCGCTTTTAATCATGATAATTCTTTGATCATTAACTTCGGAAATAATCAAATTACTGTCATTAAAATCCTCATAAATCTGATTATCAAAATAAGTATTGTTCATCAATGAGTATATAATCCTATCCGGATTATTTACTTCATTTAAATATACAAAAGAATAAGCTTCATCTGCCGATAATTCACTTGTTAGAAGCGTAAGCGCATCTTTTACGAGAGTCTCTTCTAAATAAAATAATCCCAATCCAAATATTTCTCTTGACGGATACATTGTTGCTATATGTCTGGCAAAAATAAAGTAGGTATTCCCAGAGATATCATCGACCGTTTCCACAAAATAAAGGCCTTCGTTCAGGCTAAGAATGCTCTCTAATTTAACAATGCTAGGCTTATCAATTCTTTGATCGATTAAAGCTTTTGAAAATATATCGTAATTATAATACACTCCAATCTCACCAAAGGTTTCGTCGTCTAAAGCTGCTTGAACAATTAAATTGTCGATAAAACTTTGTTTGGTTTCAACCGCTTGATCAGATTCTAAAACATCATACAAATCTTGAGAATTATCAAACAAATAAAGGTTTGTGTAAGTAATTCTATTAATGATATTTAAAAACGCTTGATCAAACTGAACCTGTCTTTCAATTATGTCTTCTCGGCTTTCATTTTCAATCTTATTTCTTGATATTCCCCTGATTACAAACAGCATTAAAAGTGTAGAAACTAGCAATATTCCTACTAAAGCAAATAAAATTTTTTCTCTTAAGCCAAGACTTCTTTTCATTCTTTAATTCCTTTGCTTTTCCTAAACTCTGAAGGTGTCATTCCAACGCGTTTTTTAAATATTTGTGAAAAATACTTCACGTCTTGATACCCCACTTCACTAGCTACTTCATAAATCCGTTTATCATGGTCTAACAACTTTTTCTTAGCCATTAAAACCCGGTGTTTTGATAAACAGTCATTGAAGGTTTTATTGCTGTGTTCTTTGAATTGATGTAAAAGATATGACTCGCTAACGAAAAGTGCTTCAGCTGCTGATTTAACGGAAATATTATTAGCGTAATTTTTAGCAATATAATCCATAACATCTCTTACAATTGGTTTTAAATCAATGGTTTTGTCTTCAAAAAACAATAGATGAGAAAAACCAATATAAAGCTTACTTTCAAGCGCTTTTTTTGCTTCTTCAAACCGATCGTGTAAATTATAATTATCTTGATAATGATTAGATATTCCAATCGAAAGACTTTGATTTTCAGTTTCTTCAAAGCGGTCGATTACTGAAGCAAAATATTCTTTTAAACTTTCCTTGTCAGTATCAATCATAATAACAATATCTTGATTAAAGTGATTTAGATAATAACTATTATTAAGTTGGTAAAGCCCGCGTAAATACTCATTGGTGAAACTAATTAAATTATCGGTTATATCTTCAAACTCACTATCATCAATATTTATCACTACTAAAAACCCGGACTTTGGTATCGGTGAGTTTAACTGATTCAATTTCTCTGATATTCGTTGATAGTCTTGATAATTATTTGTCAAAAGGTCCATGACAAGTGAATTTTCGATCAAACTCTTCTGTTCATCAAAGATATTAGCTTTAGAATTTAAAGTCCTCTGTTTTTCTGTATTATCTATAGCCCTTAAAACTGAAGTTATTAACTCTTGATTCTCAATTGGTTTTAACAAATACTCAAAAGCTCCGCCCTCTAATGCTTTTTTGGCGAAGTCAAAATCCTTATAACCACTAAGAATGATTATCCCAACATCTAATCTTTCTTTTTGAATGTTTTTTACAAGTTCAACTCCATCCATAACCGGCATCTTAATATCTGAAATTACGATATCGGGATTAAGTTCTTTGATTAACTTTAAACCCTTTTTGCCATTATCGGCTTCACCGATAATTTCAATATTATATTTTTGCCAATCAATTGTCTCTTTGATGCCTCTTCTTACCAAATATTCATCATCGATAACTATCATTTTTATCATTATGTCTGCCCACCTTTAATCTCGTCAATATTATAACTTAATTGCCTTAGCAATACAATTAAGGTAAAAGAAAAAACTCCCGTTTCAAATTATAGAAGTTTTGAAACGGGAGATTTATTAGTTTTTTTTACTTATTCGCCAATCGCAAGATCAATTGCTTCTAAGTAATTAGTTTGCATATAAGCTTTAATACTGATTACTGATAAAATATCATCTGCAGTTGGATCGTCATCTCCGTAATGAACATGCATAGCTGCTAGATCAAATCCTAAACCACTCTCATAAAGGTCAATTATTATGGTTTGTGGTGTGGAAGTATCACCAATATATTGAATTGGATTCCCATCAATACCAATCAAATTATTTAGAAAGATAGTTTCAGAAGTAAATACTTCATCTACACTAATACCTTGAATTCTAAGTGATGAAATATTTCCTTGAACAGTTATCGCTAAATATCTTTCGCTAGTAAGAGCAGTATCTAAACCAATATAACTATAAACATAGCCAGCTGCTGTTGCATCAATTTCAACTGGTGTAACCGGAGCGAAAACTTCGGTTTCACTACTTAAATCAATTTCATTATAAACGCGATCATAGAATTTAATTGAATGAACATTTACAATGTCATCGGCGCTTTGATCATCACCGTAATGAACGTGGAAAGCTTGAATGTTTTGCGTAATTCCTGAAGCTTTTAAATCAATTAACAATACTTGTTCATCTTCAGTAAATTTTCTAAATAGCAACGGATTTCCGTCTACCCCTAAAAGATCACTTAAGAAGTACACTCCAGATACTACTGATTCATCATTATTGATAAAAGCAAATCTAAATGATTCAACATTACCGCTAACAATTATTTCCATATAATCAGCAGTCACAGGATTGTCCATACCAATGTAGGTATATACATATCCAGCTCCAGTAGCGTCGATTACTAATGCTTCAGTAGGTTCATAAGCTTCTAATGGATTAGTGTCTATTTCTACTTGATTAAGTAAATCGTCATTTAAAGTAATTGAATGAATAGTCATAATATCTTCTGTAGTTGCATCACCATAATGAACATGCATTGCGTTAATATTTTGAGTAATTCCAGAAGCTTTTAAATCAATAATTAATACTTGTTCTTCTGTTGATGAAAGTTCATATAATAATGGTGCGCCATTCAAACCGATGAAGTTATTTAGGTAATAGAAATCGCTAGTAATTGATTCATCATGATTTAAAAATTGGAAACGCAATGAAGCGATATTACCACTTACGGTAAGAATTAAATAATCAGCATAAGCTGCGTTATCCAAGCCAATATAATTATATTCATATTCACTTGCGGAAGCATCAATTTCCATTGGAGTTTCAAGTGTATCTCTTGCTAGAGGTATGGGATCTACTTCTTTTTCTGATAAAGTATCCGCAAAGAAGATTGATTCAAAATAAATCTTAGCATTATTAAGATGTAAGTGAATTCCTGTAGGATGGAACTTAATACCAGTAGCTTCCATATCGATGATTAGATAACGATATTCAGTGTCACTCAAATCTTCAAGTTTGTATTTATAACCATCTATACCAACTAAATCAGTGATATATTTAACCGGGCTATTTCCCTCACCATCATAGGCTTCAAATCTAAAATCAGCAAAGCCAGTACCTTTTACTACCATAACTAAATAGCGTTGGTTTTGAGTATTAGCATCTGTTATCGCTAAATGATTGTAAGCATAGTCTTCACCAGCTGAAATAATTTCTACACCATCAAATTCATCAACTTCATTCTTATTATCTAAATCTAACTCTTTGACAGAATCATTAGCAAAGAAAATGCTATCGATAATCAATCTACCAGCGTCAGAATAATAAAGTGTCAATTCTTCAAATGATGTTAATAGTCCGCTTAATTCTAAATCAACAACCATGTACATGAATCCGTCATTGGTTAAGTATGGTGAGTCAACGGATAACATTCCTGGCGCTGCATAGAATTCACTTGCCCAAGTAACTGCATCAGTTCCCGTTTGAATTCTAAAGTGATCTAAACTTCCGCCTTGGTCAGTTTTTAATCTAAATACTAAATATTTATGTGTTCCTAAATTACCATTTAGTGACGCTTCAACAAAGTTAATATATCCTTCATCAACAGTATTATCAAATACTACAGCACCATTTTCAATATATAATTGGCCCTTAGTAACTGCATCGCTATAAGTGATAATATAGTATAAATCGTTAGCTAAAGCAATTGGGTTATTAGCGTCATAAACAGTTGTTGCGCCAACTTCATCTCTTTCGAAATCATCAAATACAACAACATCTTCTGCACTGATTTCTGGATAAACTGGATCAGCGCCTTCAGTAATTGTTAAATATTCGATTTTATCAATTGTGACTACATTACTTGCAAGTCTAAATTTAAGTCCAGTTAAAGTATTAGCCCATGAATTATTTTCTAAGTTAATTCTTTTAGTTGTAAAGGCAGTAGTAATGTTTCCTAAAGCATTGCCTTCATCATCAAGTAAAGTTGATAATAAAACTTCTGTCCCTAAGGTAATACTACCATCATTAAAGATTGGAGTAACATAAATATCGCCTTCAACTGAACTTCTTAAAGTGATTTCAATATTTTCTAAATCGTTGATTGGAGTTGATTCATCTTGGTAAGTTGCTTCAGCACTAGAGGCATCCATTATCAACCACTTATCTACAAGATAACCAACAGAACCACACCAGTAAACATCAGTTAAAGCTGTCGCTACTGTTGCTTTTTGGAAATCGTCAATTAGGAAATCAAAAGTATCAGAATAACCTGTAGAAACTGCATCTCCAGTGTAATAGACTTCTTCAATCTCTAATTTACCACTACCAACGCCATCAGCCATTAAATGGAATCCAACGATTGAACCACCAGCTGCTACATCAGTATGTCCAGTTTTCCCAGTAAAGGTTAAACCGTCTAAAGAGTTAGCGATATCAATTAAGTATACTTGATAATCGGTTGATAGTTCTGGTAAAGCTTGATAATCAGGGTCAACTAAATCAGTGAAATCACGGATAATAAGTTCGTGATTATCATCTAATCTAAACGCTACTTTCAAATCATCAATTGAAGCTCCGTTAGAGCCTTTCATCACTAGCGCTAAATAAAGATAACTTCCTTGAGTATTAGCACCACTAGCAGCTTTATAAATTGCGTCATCAGGAGTTATACCAAGAGTATCAGTATAATCGACAACCAAGTGTTTAACTCTGTCGCTTAAAGCTACTTCTCCAGTAAAACTAACTCCAGTACTTTCAATTACACTTCTAGTGAAATCATCAAAGGTTTCTCTGGTGATTAATTGTGGAGCTTGAGGTTGAAAATGAGAGATATAACCAATTTCTAAGGTTATTAATTCTGCATCCTCAATTTCTTCATAAGCTACTACATCATTGATTTCATCTACATAGACATGAATTACACCAGCGTTGTCTTGATTAGCAAAGTCAACACTTTCAACTTGTGAGTGAACAGCTTGTCCATCTGCGGTTTGAATAACAAATCCTAAAGTTGATCTTTCAACTACTAACTCATCAAAAGCAATCACAGCGTAGATACCATATGCATCTGTTTCAGAAAAATCAAAGAATACGTCATTTTCAGTCGGGTATTCATCAGTTAAATCTTTACCGAAAGCTTTAACTTCCAAGTCTTCAACCATCGCCATTTCTCTGTTTAAGTGAATGTAAACATCTGTTACTGTTTCATATAGAGGAGTTTGGACCTCTGTTGTAGATTCAGTAGTTGTTGAGGTTGAACTTTCAGTCGTAGTCTGAGTTGTTGAACCGGTAGTACTTCCAGTCGTAGACTCAGTTGTACTTTGGGTTGTAGAATCAGTTGTAGAACTTTGAGTATCGTTATTACAAGCTACTAACACAACTGCAAAAATAGCTATAAATAAGAAACTCAGGATTTTTTTACTAATTTTCATATTTTCCTCCTATATTTTATATTTATATTTTTTTATTCAAAAATACTAATCTCAGAAATTTGTGCTCCATAACCGGTTGAATTTGAATAAATAACAAACTTAACGTATTGAGCAGTTACAGAATTTTCTAATATAATGTCGATAACGTTAGATTCAGAAGTTAAGAAGTCATATTCCGTTCTCGCTACTATCGTTGTGAAATTACTTCCATCAGTGCTTATTAACACTTCGATTTCTTGAGTTCTATCTTCCCATTTAGGTGGCAAGTATAAACTTATATACTTAACATCATAAGCTAACATTAAATCAACAGTTATTTCTGCAGGAAATACACCTTTTTGTGCTTCATAATAAGTTAAAGGATTACCATCTACTGCATAAGAGTTTTGATAAACATCTTCGTGAGTTGTTGAATATACTGGTTTAGAGAATGATAGACTAGCAGGATAGAATTCAACTTCTGAGAGAAAAGCGTAATCAGCTACTTGAGGTAAATCAGAAGAATAGAATCTAAGTTGAATCGCTTTAAATTCTCCAGAACGTATTTTTATATCAACTACATTTCCTGAAGCTGGAGAAAACTGATAACTATTGGTACTTAAAAGTTTTACATAAGTATTTGTAGTTGAAGTTGAACGAATTCCATAAACAGCAATATTTTGTTCCTGATAAATCTCAGAAGCCATATTACCGAATAAACGAATAGTTCCTATCGAATAAACTCCAGAAAAATCTAATGATAGTGCATAATAAAGATTTGGGTCTTCTGGAAAAGCTTCGCTTCTCCACATTGTTTGTTCATCGGAATCAATCGCATAAGCTGATTCATTACCCAAAACATCATAATAACCACTGCCATCATCATAGACTAATATTTCTGTTCCTCTAGTGGTTTCTGCAGTAAAATCAGCATCTACTTTATTACCCATGTATGAGCTGATTGCTTCTGCTCGAGCAAACTCTGGTACCAAATAACCTTCTTGAGAGATATTCTCAAATACGGTTATTTCTTTATTGTCTTCAGCTGGTTGTTCAAATACATATGGAGTATAAAGGCTAGCTCCAGTTACATCTTTATCATTGCTAAAGGTTAAATTTTGAACATATTCATTTGCTGTAAGATTTAAATCTTCAGCATTTTCAACTAAATCACCGAAAATCGATACATTCTTTATTTGAATATTTTGGGTTAAATTATTAGTTCCAAACCCATGAATTAATGAAACAAAATCTTCTTTACCATCAATAACTTTTAAGTTATCGATTGTAACACCATTAATCTTACCTCTTACATCTGAACTTCTTGACCATACTTGATTATATCTAGTAAAGAATTCAATCAAGTAATCATCACTATTATCAACAGCATTATCACCAATCATCTGCGCATCTTCTACAGTTATGTTTTGGAATAAAACATTGGTGATATTTGCTTGATCACCGTTATGAATACTTAAAACCGGTTTATGGAAATTATGGAGAACGGTAATATTTCTAAATGAAACATTGCTGATGGTATCACCATATGTTTCATAACCAATTTCCATGGACTGAGCTAAATCAGTCCATATTTGAATGTTATCAAACAAAATATTATTAGTGGTACCTAAATCATAATTTTTAACAACTAAAGCATCATCCCAAGTTCTTAAGAAAGAATTTCTGACTTCAACATCCTCGCTAGATTGAACGCTGATACCATCACCGTTAGCTCTAGCAGTAATGATATTTACATTTTTTATCTGAATATCACTAGAAAAATAGATTGCCATTGCCCAACCGGCTGGATCTAAGAAGGTTATACCTTCGATTGTAATATTATTTGACCTTCTGAGTTCAATTGGAATTACATATTGAGAGGCCTGAGTTCTTGGATAAATCTCTCCAGAGATAATGCCTCTACCTTTAATGGTGATATTTTCCATGTTTTCTGTACGAATATTTCCATATACTACTGCTCCACCAGCAATGTAAACCGTTTGATTAGATAAAACTGGAATTGTATCCGCTTTGTAAACTCCTGGACCAATATAAATAACATCTTCAGGTAAATTATTAGGATCATATGTTTCGTCTTCAATTGTATTTGTAAATAAATGAACAGCAGTTTTTGGATCGTTGTTATATTCAACTGTGTAAGCTGTTGGATACTCTAAAGCAAAACTTATTGTGTTACCTTCAATCACAGGCTCAATCCCATAAGCGAGCGGTCTAACAACAGCTTCAGTTATTTCTGCTTCGGTATTTACTTCTATCTTTACGTTAACCACACCTTCAAAATCGAAAATAGCTAAAGGAACCTTATTCTCTGAAGCAGTGAAGGTAAAGGTTCTTCCATGATTAACTCTAGTTTCATAAACAAAAACATCTCTTTCTTCTACAGAAATGTTTACCAATTCTGAAGATGAAAGAATTTCAGGTCCATTATAAAGTTGAATTTTTGTATTTTCACTTAACTCCTCAGGTTCAGTAGTCGTATGAGTTATTTGACTTTGAGTTGTATTTTCGGTTGTTGAGTCGTTGTTGCAAGCAACTAAGCCAAAACCAATTAAAACTACTAATAGGCTTAAGATAAATTTTTTGATTGTTTGTCGATTTTCCAGCATAAAATCACTCCTTTTGATAAGTATATTTTTATTATAACGATTAAGTAAGCGTTTTACTATAATAGAAAACTGCAAAATGGTTTGTTATATTGCTTAAACGTTAAAAAATGAAAATTAGTTGTTCTTAATGATATCAAACAACTTGAGAAAATTCCTTCAACTTTTTAACCTTAATGACTTATTCAATAAATGTTTTATCAACTTAAAGAAAAAGCCTTGAATATACAAGGCTTTAGGTAGGAAAATAACTGAACACAAAACTCACATTAGAAATATGTTCTGTTAGATTTTCTATATTAAATAATTAAACTATATATTTTAACTTAAGATTATTACCCTTTGATCGAACCAGATGACAATCCAGAAACAAAATACTTCTGCAATAATAAATAGAATATTATTACTGGAATCATCGCCATGGTGGTCATCGCAAAGACATAGCCCCAGTCTGTTTGTGAATGAGCTCTAAAAAACATACTGATTGCTACAGGTAGAGTTCTAATTTCATCAGATTTAAGTATAGCTTGTGACCAACCTAACTCTTCAAACGGAAACAAGAAATTCAATATGCTAACTGCTGCAATTGATGGTGATGCTAAAGGTATAATAATATGTCTATACACTGTAAAGACACTACCTCCATCCATGTAGATCGATTCATCTAACTCAGTAGAAATATTGTCTTCAATATAACCTTTTAATAAGAATGTAGAAAAAGGTATGGTCCATGCGGTATAGAACAGAATTACTCCTGAAAGTTTGTTAGTCAGTTTGAACCAACTAGCCAGTTCAAACTGCGGTACAATTAACGCCAATCCCGGAACCAACATAATTGAAATAATCACTGCGAAAATAATTTTTCTCCCAGGTATTTTTAGTCTGGCTAAAGAATAAGCAAGTAATGATGAAAGTACTGCAGACAAAAACACACTGATAAATGCAACAAGCAATGTATTCCATAGATATCTAAAGAAAATTACATTATCTAAAATATACTTGAAATTTCTGAAATCTAGAATTCCAATTTCAGGAAATAGATTTGGTGGATAAATAAAAGTAGTAGCATTATCTTTTAGTGCAGATATAATCATATAATACATCGGTATAATCATGATAAGTAAACCGATAATCACCGCTGTGTACTTGAAGATTTCAAATAACAGCAAGCGAAGACGATAATTCTTCGTTTTCATTATTTAGCCACCTTCTTTCCCTTGGTTAGTCCAAATATCAAAACAGTAATAATCATAATTATTGCTGTTACAATCATACTCAAAGCGGCTGAATAACCCATGTTTAAAGCATCAAAAGTTTGAAAATACATCCAGGTTAAAACAACTTCAGTTTGATGCATTGGATTTCCTCCGGTTAAAATTGCAATAGGTGTATAGGTGTTAAAAGCACCTATAGCTAGCATAACAAGGGCAAAAGTAATAGTTCCCTTAATTGAAGGAATTGTTATAAAAAGGAATTTTTGTCTTCTACTTGCACCATCAATGTCAGCAGCTTCATATAAGTTTTTAGGAACGGCTTGTAAGGCAGCAAGGAAAATGATCATATTCCAACCTATTCCCTTCCATATACCAAGTAACATAGCGCTTCCTAAAGCTGACCATCTTGAGGATAACCAAAATACAGGCTCATCAATAATTTTTAATACATCAACCAAAAAATAGTTCATTAAACCAGTATTAGCAAAAATATACCTAAACAGCAAAGCCACTACTACCCAAGAAGTAATTACCGGAAGATAATATCCTAAACGAAATAGCATTCCTAACTTTTTGATGCCATTTATTAGTAAGGCAACCGCAAGCCCAATAATCATTTGTAACGGAACTGTGACTATAGCATAAACAAAGGTATTTACTATAGCTCTTTTAGCAATGGGGTCAGTAAGAACATCAATATAATTCTTCAAACCAATATAAGGAGAAGATTGTTGGAAACCTATATTCCAATCAAAAAAGCTCATGATAAACATTTTCAGAATCGGATAGATTGTAAATAGTAAAACAAACAACATTGGAGGTATAAAAATAACCCAAATTCGCCAATCTATCTTATTAAATTTCGTCTTTCTATGAATTTTTATGGTCTGGTTCAAATTACCAACCCCTTGCTAAATATTTGAGTGTTAGAATCCTAAAGAATTATTACTCATCTAGTAATGCATCGATAGCTTCTGCTGCTTCATCTAAAGCTGCTTGAACTGTTTTAGTTCCAGTAATTGCTTCAGCAACTTTTGTTGCGATAATGTCTTCAACTTGAGACCACTCAGGAATAACTGGTCTAGCTCGTGCTGTTAGTAAAGCATCTTGGAAGACAGGTAACAAAGGCATTGCTTCAATTGCATCAGCGTTTTCTAAAGCTGCTAAATTCACTGGCATTTGTCCAACCTTTGCCATTTCAACTTGAGCATATTCGCTTGTCATAAATTTAACAAACTCCCAAGCTGCTTCTTGTTCTTCTGTAGAAGAATTCTTAAACTGCATAAAGTTTTCTCCACCTAATACACTAATTGATCCTTCACTACCTTCAGGAAGTGGAATTGCTCCATAATTAATGCTAGCTGCTTCATTTGAAGTAGCTCTCCATGGTCCATCTAACTCAAAAGCGTATAATTCTGAAGCCCAACCATCAGTATCTCCTGTAGCACCTGGATCCATAGATGGTCCAGCAAGTTGATCTGCTTGATATAGGTCAGCAAGAGTTTGAATTACATCAACAACTGTTTGGGAGTTAATATAACCTTCTGCTGTAGAGTTATCAGGAGATAAAACTTCTCCACCTTCACTCCAAATATATGGTCCTACATTCCATATTCCAGTCCATGGTTCTACCATACCAATTACTGAAGCTGACTTAAGTTCTGCTACTGCAGTCCATAATTCATCCAAAGTAGTAGGTACATCAACATCAGCTGCTTCTAACAAATCTTCATTATAGAATAAGATTTTTGTATTTGTGTTAGCGGCTATTCCATAATAGTCAGTCCCCATAATATTTGAACTATTAGCTGATTCTAAAACCTTTGCAGCTTGAGTTTCATAATCATCAAAATCACTCATCTCTAACAACACATTAAGGCTTTGAAACTGAGGAACAAAAGCGATGTCTCCTCTTAATACATCTGGTAATACACCAGTGTCAGCTCCTAATGTAACTGAGTTTTTTAAAGCTGACCATTCCATATAAACATGGTTAACTTCAATGTTTGGATTATCATCCTCAAATTCAGCAATTAGTGATTCTAAAACAGTAATCTGACCATCTGATGCTGAGTAGTTATGCCAAAATTCGATTGTAACTTCTTCATTTTCTTTATTACAACCAATAAAGGCTAATGCTAAAAATAATAATAAAGCTAAAACAATTGATTTTCTTTTCATTTTTTCCCTCCTATTTAAGAATTATCAATTCTATATCCTTTAAACTCTTTTCATAATAGTTAGATGCTTCTTAGATTTCAATTATCGAGTAACTGTGTTTTTCTACTAAATGCTTGTTATCTACTTGAAACTCTTCTAAAGAAACTTCCTTATCTATATCTAGAGTATTAAACAAAATCAAGATCTTCTTATTTTTATAGTTTCTAACAAAACCAATCAAATCATTTATCCTTAAATATTTTATATCTCCAAATTTAATAGTTTCATTATTGTTTCTTATTTCAATTAACTTCTTTATTTCTCTATAAAAATCATTACCAACCTTATCCCATTCCATAGATTTTCGACAACCAGGATCCACTTCTCCTGTCATACCTACTTCATCTCCATAATAGATTACAGGTAGCCCAGCTGAAAAGAATAAAAAAGCATAAGCTAACATCAATCTATGGGGGTTATTTTTGCTTCTTGTTGCTATCCGAATAGTATCATGACTACCAAGCAGATTATACATTGCTGATTGAAGTGGTTTTGGATATCTAAATTTCAACCAATTTAATTTATTGATAAAATCACTCGAACTGATATTTTGATCAATAAAATAATCGATGATGTCATTTCTAAGAAGATAATTCATAACCGAATGTACCTGATGAGAAGCTAGAAGTTCATAACCATCATGCCAAGTTTCTGATATTAAAAACGTTTCTTTATTACCCCTCTTAATCTCAGAAGAAAACCGGTTGCGAAATCTCTCCTCTACTTCATCAAAAACATCCAACCGCCAGCCATCGATATTATAGTTTTCTATCCAATATTTACCGATTTTTATGACATGGTCACACAAATCTTCTGATTCATAATTAAGTTTAGGCATCCATTTGTAATCACCTACAGCCAAGTAATTAGATAGATCCTCACTATTAAAGTTAAACCAAGAATAATACTTAGAATTCTTACCATTCATTAATGCATCTTGGAATTCTTTTGAATAATAACCCATATGATTAAATACTCCATCAAGAACAATCTTTATGTCTAAACTATGAGCTTTATCTACCAATTCTTTGAAATCAGTATTGCTACCATAGTTAGAGTCGATTTTAAAATAATCTAATGTATCATATTTATGATTAGAAGTTGCACTGAATATCGGCATAAAAACAATTAAGGATATACCAAGATTTTTTAAGTAATCAAGTTTTGCGGTTACACCTCTTAAATTTCCGCCAAAAATATTTTCTCTTGTAGGCTCACTATCCCAATCTAGGAGATCCATACCTTTTTCATCAACATAAACTCGATTAAAGCGATCTACGAATATTTGATAACCAATTCTCCCTTTTATCCATTCGGGTGTTTCAATTACATCTGATTTATTAACATATTGAAACTCAAAAAATCGTGTAGGTATTTGACTGTTTAATCCATCCCTTGATAAATAAAGGTTTGAATTGTCTGTCTCTAAAACAAAGTAATAGTGAAGATAACGGGACTGTTCATGATTTTCAATCACGGCCTCATAATAGGGGCTATTAGAATCATAAGAAAAGTTTTCCATTGTGACTGAAGCGATTTTATCTTCAGCAAATCGTTTCCAAAATTTGATTTTCACGTTATTTACTTTCCCAGAAATAACTTCTAACTTAACATGTATCTTATTAATAGCTATTGGATAGATATATTCTTTAGACTCATAATGTCTAGCTATAATTTTCTTCATCTATATATTGAATAGTCAAAGATGACAATTCACTCCTTTCGTATTTAAGACAATTTTTTTAGTTTATTTTGTTGTTTCTCTTTCGATTATTTTTGTAGAGATTAAAAGTCCTTGATCAGTTAAATTATTATTATCAATTAACTGAAAAAGCATTTTGGCACTTTGATATCCCATTTCAAAGACATCGACATCAACTGTGGTTACTTCGGGATACATTAAACTGGCAATTTGTCGACTGTCAAAACTGATAATTCCAATGTCTTCTGGAATCTTTAATCCGTGATCACTAATCGCTTTTATAACGCCGACACTTAAGGAATCATTACCACAGATAACAGCGTCAGGAGTTTTATTATTGGAAATCATATTCTCCATAACTTTGTAACCTTGCTCTTTACTATTAGTACAGGTGATTATTCTTGAATCATCAATACTTAACCCTAACTTATTAATAGCACTCTTATAACCTTCAACTCTTCTATTACTAAAGTCTTTATCCTTATCATAACCAATAAAAACAATATCCTTATACCCTTGGTCATGAAGAAAAAACACAGCTTTTTCAGTACCCTTTTTGTTATCGATATCAACCCAACTAACATTATCTCTAATACTATCTACTTCCCCAACAGCAACAAAGGGGACTCCCATATCCTTTAGTTCTTTTATTAAAGCTCTATTTAATATCGATACAGGTAAAACAATCCCTTCAGTTCTTTTACTTTTCACTAACCAAGAAATCATGTCTTGCTTTCTCATCTTCGTATTTACATTAGCAACAATTAGACTAAACTCTTTTTCTTGACAGTATTTTTCAATACCATGAATGACTTCATAGAAAAAAGGATTTTGAAATGATTTTTCATCATCAACATCAACTAGTAAGGTTATTGTATAAGATTTATTTGTAATCAAAGCTTTAGCGATGTTGTTTGGGCTGTAGTTTAATCTTTTAATTTCTACCCATACTTTATCTTTAGTGTTTTGGGATATCGAGGGACTATTATTTATTACTCTAGATACAGTTGAAGTTGAAACTCCCGCAGCCTTAGCTACCTCTTTAATGCTTACCATTTTTACCTCCATGTTATCGTTTGCGTTTATATTACCCTTATATACAGTATATTTTATATTGTTTTTATACAATTCAATGCAAACGTTTGCATTACAATTAAAGTTTAACATATAACTTGTTTTTGTCAACTATTTTTTTGATCTTCTAGATATTAAATCCTAACAAAGTAAGCGTCAAACAGTAAGTACCTTGACAAAAGAAAAACCCTGATATTGAAATCAGAGTTTAGTTTATTAAGATTTATCTTTATAATTCCAAGGAAGTAAACTAAGAATATCAGTTTCTT
>Ga0172382_10004999_pt1 | contig 19996 bp, 14 predicted proteins | sample Leawel138RmetaG_FD_122245 | JGI IMG/M metagenome (GOLD analysis project Ga0172382, IMG submission 122245) | Leachate microbial communities from a municipal landfill in Southern Ontario, Canada - Leachate well 138R metaG | ecosystem: Engineered > Solid waste > Landfill > Unclassified | place... | reverse complement strand
CCATCAAAATCTGATCTTTATAAGGCTGCAGCTCTATATTTTCATTAATTTTGCGCTGCAACTCAATCAACAGAATATCTAAACGCTCACGCTCTAATTGCTCATACAGTTGTTCAGCCTGCTGCTCGCTGAGTTCCTGTGGATCAACCACCGCTTGCTCATTGATTTCCGGATTTAAGGTTTTGTCTGGGGCCGGCGTAGGCGTACCACCTAAATCAATCACGTAGGGACTGGCACTTTCCGAAAAGCCTATCGGATCTTGAAAATAACCAGAAATAGCTTTTTTCTGCTCAGGGGTAGTGGATGACATCAGCCACATCACCAAGAAAAACGCCATCATCGCCACGGCAAAGTCGGCAAAAGCAATTTTCCATGCACCACCGTGATGACCCGCCGCAATTTTTTTAACGCGCTTAACGATAATCGGCTGATTAGTATCCATGAACGTTAGCCGCCTCGCACAGCTTGCTCCAACTCAACGAATGTTGGTCGATGCGCGCTATATAAAACCTTACGGCCAAATTCAACCGCTAAACTAGGCGGCATACCCGACGCAGAGGCAACCAACGTTGCTTTGATCGCTTCATACAAGTTCAGCTCTTCTTTAGCGTCATGGCTTAAACTCGCGGCTAGCGGACCAAAAAAACCATACGCCGCTAAAATACCCAAGAAGGTGCCCACCAGCGCTGCTCCCACGTGTTGACCGAGTGCCGCTTGCTCAGCTTCACCGAGCATCGCCATGGTCACCACAATACCGAGCACTGCGGCAACAATACCAAAACCTGGCAAACCGTCGGCAACACTGGTCACGGCGTGCCCCGGATGATCAAGGTCTTCTTTTAGACTGGTCAGCTCCATATCAAATAGGCCCTCAAACTCATGCGGGGCCATGTTACCGGTGGTCATAATGCGTAAGTAGTCGCAAATAAACTCGGTCATACGGGCATCTTTTAATAAAGCTGGATATTTACTGAAGATTGGGCTGGCCGCAGGGTCTTCAATATCAGCTTCAATCGCCATCATGCCTTCGCGTCGACTTTTATTCAGCACTTCATACAACATTTTCAACACATCAAGGTACAGCGTCTTAGTAAAGCGCGTGCCGAACATGCTCAGTGATTTTTTCAACACTTGGACAAATGTGCTGCCTGGGTTGGCTTGTAAAAAAGCACCTAATGCCGCGCCACCAATAATCAATAATTCAAAAGGCTGAATAATGGCCGCTATTTTACCGCCAGATAAGAGAAACCCACCTAGCACACTCGCCAAAACGACGATAATTCCAATGATCTTTACCATAAAATAAGTTGCACCAACTCCGAATCGCGTAAAGGATAACAGCCTTGCTAAATATTGGTTACTATGTTGCCATCAATCGCTGCTGGGGCACAGTCTAGAGACTGAATATATGTCAAATATACTACCTCAAAGTAAAACATTAGCTGAATGGATCAAGCTACTGGATAACACCCGGCTGCCGGTCTATCGAGAACAACGCGAACGGGCTTTGCAGGCGCTGCAAAGCCCGAGTCATTCGTTACGCGATATTGCCCAAGTGATCAGCCAAGCCCCCACCATCGCGTTTATTATTCTGCGCGAAGCCAATCGCGGACATAGCTCTATTGCTGAGCCAGTGCAAACACTTGAAAATGCACTATCGCGTCTAGGCTTACAACGCTGCGGCACACTGCTCAAAAGTTTGATTGATGATCAAGAAATAGATATCCCTTTTGGACTGCGGCAAATATGGCTGATTGGCCAACACTTAAATATTCAAGCCATCGGTTTATTTAGCACGCGAATGGCGCGTTTATGGCAAGAAATACATTGGGGCAGCCTGTTATTTTTATCACCTGCTTGGCCCCTACTGACCCGCTACCCTGAGCTTTTCACCGAGTGGGAGCGTCGTGTTTTAGGTGAGAATGAACCTGCTGCTGCCGTTGAACGCGAACTGATCGGCATGCCTCTAACGGCTCTCTGTCTCGGTTTAGCTGAGCATTGGAAACTGCCGCAGTGGATTATTGAGGGTTACCGCTTACTCAATGACAATCCTCAACAGTTGGTCTCAGCTCTATATATTGCACGGCAAACCGATCAGCCGCTGCTGCAGCAACAAAAACTCGATCAACTGCCCATGCTAAATAATTGGCTCAACCGCCCTGCTAACACTCTCGTTTTCACTTGTGGTTTAGTCATGGCGGCACATAACTCATGGGGCAGTGAGCAATGTTTACGCTGGCAACGCCTGATTAGTCTGTATTTAAACCAAGAACTGAGCGAGGTACAGCAAAACATCCATCAACTTGCGGTTAAGCACGCTCATTTGCAGACTCAACGTGATCTATGGCATCCCGCGCAAGCCTTACTCTGGCCATGGCAAACCCAGCGTTTACGCCAGACACAGGTCAAAACCAGTGCGCCCGCGCCAAACAGTGAGAACCTAAGCCAATGGCGTTTACATTGTGCAGAACTACTGCGATCACCTTCACCTTTTAGCAACACCCTGCAGCTCACACAACGCATCAGTCTTGCCTTACAGGCGTGTGGCATGCAAAGAATCTGCCTAATAATGCTCGACAAACAGGCACAGCACGCACAAGTCAGTCTTCTCCAAGGGATTAAAGCTGATGCCCTACCGCAGCCCTTTACTCTCACTGCCAATCCAATCATTGAACATTTGCTTAAGCAGCCCACACACTTGGTCCTCAGCAACGCTAATACCGCGCGGATCAAGCCTCACTTACCTATCGAACTGACGCGAATCTTTCATAACACCGAGTGGATTATTGCCTCTGTGTCGAACAGCCACAGAGTAGTGATGCTGATCGCTGCGGATCAATCGGCCACTGAATTACACCCAGTGGCGATTCAGAGCTTTAAAAAAACGTTAGAATGTATTGAGCGTGCCCTGTTACTTTTCAGCGCGCCGAAACATTGACACAAGCATAGTGAATAACTGCTGAGCGCATGTGTACCGTGCAATCATCTGCATAACTGACTAGTATGTACCAGTTATGGTGTAATCTTCACTACACTTATCGTACCTAGCACTATTCTGCCAACAAAAGCTAAAGGGCCCGCTACATGGACATCAAACAGCGTCTATTTATTTTTATGCAATATGTATTGCCTCACCATACGCTGTCGCGACTGATTGGCTGGCTGGCTGAATGCCAAACACCTTGGTTTAAAAATCGCCTGATTACATGGTTTATCAAGCGCTACCATGTTGATATGAGCGAAGCAGAGCTAGAAGACCCAAGCGCTTATCGTCACTTTAATGACTTTTTTACCCGCGCGCTTAAAGCAGACGCTCGTCCTCTTGATGACAATGCAAAAACCGTCGTCAGCCCAGCTGATGGCGCTATTAGCCAGCTGGGTACAATTGAACATGGTCGTATTTTCCAGGCCAAAGGGCACAGTTTCAGTTTATTAGAATTACTGGGGGGTGATGCTGAGCGTGCAGCACCTTTTATGGGTGGTAGTTTCTCAACCGTCTATTTATCACCGAAAGATTACCACCGTGTGCATATGCCGCTTACCGGCATTTTACGTGAAATGGTGTACATCCCTGGGCGTTTATTTTCAGTCAATACCACCACTGCGGAGAATGTCCCAGAGCTGTTTGCACGCAATGAGCGAGTCGCTTGTATCTTTGATACCGAACAGGGTCCGATGGCAGTGGTCTTAGTCGGTGCGATGGTTGTCGCCAGTATCGAAACGGTGTGGGCAGGCTTAATCACCCCACCACTACGCAATATGCGCAGCTACGACTACAGCCAAGCAGCTAGACAGCCGATCACCCTTAGAAAAGGTGCTGAACTGGGCCGTTTTAAACTGGGCTCTACGGCAATCGTTTTATTTGGAGCCAATCACGTGGTGTGGGACAGTAGCTTACACGCAGCCAGTGCTGTAAAAGTAGGTCAATGTCTTGCTGTAGAAGTATAGCTTGGCAATGTACAATAACTAGATAATGGCATACCGCCATCACTTGATATCGACGCAGCTTAAGTTATAAAAACAACTTGAGTAGGACAGTTTAATGGATACACACAGCCCCACATTACGTTTACGCGTACCGACACCAGAAGGCACCTATGTTGCCTTCTGTAAGCCAACCGTGCGTGATCTAAAGCTGTGGATCCAAGACTTACCCAAAGCCAATATTGGTGAAACTGCACGGCTGTTGTATCAAGCTCTGATTGAGCTTAACAACTTCAAAACACCCGCAGAAAACCGCGTTCAACTGCTTGAGCTCTTGCGCCCAGAAGTCATATTTATCAATTCGCAGCTGGAAAAGCACTTTTTAAATAATTCAATTATATTGGATGAGCGACCCAAAAAAGTAGCCAACTTATGCCAAGCGTTGCAAAACCATTTAACCATTGGTTATAAATTAGTTATTGCTGGCAGTCTGCAGCAGCGCAGTATCGTTTTAGCCCTAGCCTTACAGCGCACAATGCACAGCATGTTTGTTTCTTTGGTGCGCACTTACCAGTTGTATCACCCTGCACCGCCGCTCTTTTGGTTAGAGTTGCATCAAGTGTATTGGTTGGCGCGTCAAAATAACCTACACACACAGCCGATTCGCGAGACATTACTAACAAATATTTCAGAGCAAAGCATTGAAGCTGCTTACAGCTGTGCTTTGCTGATCAGTTGCTCACGCAGCAATCAAATGCGACAAAGCGATATTGCAATTTTAGCGCGTGCTTTACCCAGCTGGAGTCACCTGTCAGCACTACAAAATGCCGAGCTACCCAGCAGTTTATTTGTTGTTAATCTAAACAGCGATGCGCCACCTCGCTATAAAGAGCTGATCGCCGAAGACCAAAGTCCAGCACGCCTAGGCTTTAACACACAAGCGCTTGCAGAAGCACTCATTGCTCACCAACAATCAGCGCAGACGATTAAAGGCAAATCCTTCCTCAAGGTGCCTGACAGCATGTCCAGTACCTTAATTGCGCAGTTATGCAGTGCTTGGGGAAATATAGCCAAGCGCGACTCGCAACGTACCCGCAGTCAAGGCACGCTACAACTGTGCTTGGGCATGAGTGCCGTTCATTACTACTTAGCCGGCCAAGAATCTTTTGAGAAAAATCTCAAGCTACCAGCCGCCTCCCTAGTTGAATACAACACTGACAATAGTACGCCTGATGTCTGGAATAACGCCTCGGATGCCAAACTCATTGTTGAACAGGATCCCTTACAAACCGATCTGATTGAATATGAAGTGACATCCATCTCGATGGGTGCAGCGAATTATGAGTATTTAGAAACAACTGAAGCCTTATACCCGGTCTACTCATTAACTATCGTCAACCACAGTCCCGGTGGCTACTGTTTAGCATGGAATGATGATGTTCCTGCGCAACTGCAAGCGGGAGAAATTATTGCTTTATCTGAAGAGGTAAGCAAACCTTGGTCAACCGCCGTCGTGCGCTGGATTCGCCAAACAGGCACAGAAAGCACGCAAATGGGCATTGAACTGATGACACCCAATGCGCAACCCTGCGGCTTACAGCTGCTACGTAGTGGCGACCTGCCGAGTCACTTCTTGCGTGCGTTACTGGTTCCAGAAATCCCAGCACTGTCTCGTCCAACCAGCGTGATTGCCCCTCGCATACCCTTTCAAGAAGGCAACAAGGTTATTATTAACCAGTACGGCAAAGAGCTAAAAGCAGTACTCACGAAGCGCGTAATGCACACCGCGAGTATCAGTCAATTTGAATTCCGTCTCTTGGCAGCCCCTCAACCTGTGAACATCGACACACCTTCGACACAAAAGAGCCAAAGTAGCGGCGAAAACTTTGACTCACTCTGGAAGTCGCTGTAGATTCTGACTCATTGATTTCATCTTAAATAATGAGCAGGATGCACTGTTATATTCGCTATGATCGCTAATAAAAAACCCACTCGCTTACTGGTTATCGATGACTCAGCAGATAACGCCGAGCGTATCGTTGAACTGTTTCGCGCCGCAGGTCATGCCGTACAGGCACAGCAAATCACGTCTTTGGATACACTCAATGCAGCACTTCAACGCTCATGGGATATCTGCATAGCCGCGCACAGTAGCAAAAATCTAACGCCAGCAATGATCCAGCAGAGCACTCAGCATCTCGCTGGTAATATCGTACGTATTCAATTGGCGCAAGATAACTCCGTCACCTCTCTAGCTGCTGCGTTGCAGTGCGGTGTACAAGATGTAGTCTGCCAAGATGATGATCAACGCTTACTCTTCGTCGCACAACGTGAGCTGACCCACCTTGCCGAGCGTCGCCAGCGACGTGCAGCAGAAATAGCGCTACGAAAAACCCAACAGCGCGTCATTGCTAGCGCTGAAATTGCAGCAAAGCTTCGTGAAACTTCGAATCAAGATGTGGTCACTGGTCTTTATAATCGCCAGCATTTTTTACAACACTTAGATGCAGCTGCCGAACGCGCAATCAATCTAGGTCAGCCAGCCTGTCTTGCCTATCTTAAAGTTGATCACTACCTGAGCTTGCAAGCTGATCTCGGCATCACCGGTATCGACTTATTCTTAATTGATCTAGCCATGCTGCTGCGTCAACAACTCAGTACTCACTCACACATCGCTCGCTTTGCTGATAATGCCTTTAGCGTGATAATCCCTGACAGCACACCTGAGTTGTGTCAAACCGAGCTGCTCAATTTAATACAAGTGGTTGAAGCACGGCTGTTTGAGATCCACGGCCGCACAACGCAAACCACCTTGAGTATTGGCGTGGCACTCCTCAGCGAACAAACCGCCAACGCATCCATCGTCTTAAAACGGGCACAAGGTTGCGCGGATCAACTCACGCAAGGCAATGCTTTAAAAATCCATAACCCCGCTGATGATCTGGCCGCCGCTGCCAAGCGTGGTGATATTGTTGCAATGCTGCATCAAGCATTGGCACAGAACAGCTTAACACTGCTCTTCCAGCCCATTGTCGGCTTACACGCTGGGCAAGATGGGCTGTATGAAGCGCAATGGCAGCTGCTCAGTCCACACGGCCAACAGGTTCCAGCCGCTGAATGTTTACATGCCGCAGCATCCGCCGGTGTAGCAGCAACAATCGATCGCTGGCTGCTGATAAACGCGATGAGGCGACTGACAGAGCAGCATAAGTCAGGCTCGCTCACTCGCTTATTTATTCCATTATCCAGCGCCAGCTTAGAAGATAGAAATATCCTGCCTTGGCTGCGCGCAGCGCTTAAGGCGTCAGGCTTACCGGCCCATAGCATTATTTTGCAGCTACGAGAAAGCGATGTTATCAGGCGTTTAAAACAAGCCAAATATTTAACCCATGGCTTACATCACCTGCACTGCCAAGTCGCCTTAGAGCAATTTGGATGCGCACCCAACCCCTTTAATACCCTGAAATATCTGGCGCTTGATTATGTCAAACTTGACGACTCGTTCAGCGCTAAGCTCGAAAGCATAGTTGCACAACAAGCACTTAAAGACCTGCTCATCACTCTGCATAGACACGGCAAACAAAGCATCATGTCTGGGATCAAAAGCGCCAGCGTTTTACCCACACTCTGGCAAGCACAGGTGAACTACATTCAGGGCGACTATTTACAAAGCCCCAGCCAAACCATGAGCTATAACTTCTGCGTAGAGGAGAAGTAAAACGCTAATCGTCGACGCCTCACGACTGTTATCAAGGCGCTCGACCCGCTAGAAACATAAGCAATCTAGCCATCCACACTATTTGACGGTCTGGCCTTAGTCGCCCATTTATCACCACACACTGCTTGTTGCTTTATCCAGCGCGCTAGAGCAGGTATCATAGGCGCTTCAACCTTATCTCATCCCCTTTAAGCAGCGCGCAGGCTGGAAAGTCCATGTCGATGGTTCGTATTGGTTCCTACACATTAGCTAACAACCTGATTCTAGCGCCGATGGCTGGCGTCACTGATCGTCCACAACGCCAATTATGTGCCCGCTTCGGTGCCGGTCTTACTGTGTCAGAGATGCTGACCAGTGATACGCGCTTGTGGTCCAGTCGTAAATCCAGTTTACGTTTATTAACCGATAGTGATCCAGAACCGCGCTCAGTACAAATTGCCGGTGCGGATCCTAAGATGCTGGCCCATGCAGCCCAACAGTGTGTAGCCTTGGGTGCGCATATCATCGATATCAATATGGGCTGCCCAGCGAAAAAAGTGTGTAATAAAGCGGCTGGCTCGGCACTCCTTAAAGATGAAAAACTGGTCGCTGAGATTCTGCATGCGGTACGTGCGGCAGTTGATGTGCCAGTGACCTTGAAAATTCGTACGGGCTGGGATCAAGCCAACAGAAATGGAGTAACCATTGCTAAAATTGCCGAACAAGCGGGTATCAATGCGCTTGCGGTACATGGCCGCACTCGTGCAGATCGCTACAATGGTGACGCTGAATACGATACTATTGCCCTGATAAAGAATGCGGTATCCATTCCTGTATTTGCTAACGGCGATATTACCAGCCCATTAAAAGCGCGGCAGGTCTTGGACCATACCGGCGCAGATGGCTTATTGATTGGTCGCGCGGCGCAAGGAAGACCTTGGATCTTCCAGGAAATCAATCATTTTTTAACCACAGGCGAACAACTCCCAGCGATCAGTTTAAATGCATTGGAATTGATTCTGCTTGAACACATTGAGCTCCTGCATGCGTTCTATGGCCAACCAATGGGTGTGCGTATCGCCAGAAAACACGCGCACTGGTATCTAATATCACTACCAGGGGCACAACAATTCCGTACAACGTTTAATCAGCTTGATTGCGAAGACGCCCAAAAAGATAACATCCAGATGTTTTTTAATTATCTTCGCTCACTAGGCTTAAAAGACGCTGCATGATCCTAATGATAAAACGTTCAGCTATGAGATATTTGCCGTGACAAAATATACTATGCCGCTTGCGACCATCAACAACACTGAGCACCTGACGCTACGTGCATGTGTTGAAAAAACCTTGCAAGATTACTTTGCACATTTAGATGGTGCGCATGTCAATGACGTCTACAACTTAGTATTAAGCGAAGTTGAAGCGCCATTGTTTGCCTCAGTGATGCAGCATGTGCAAGGCAATCAAACACGCGCTTCAGAAATGCTCGGGTTAAACCGAGGTACACTGCGTAAAAAACTTAAGCAATACAACCTTCTTTAAAATATAACCCTGCCCACCTCATCTGTGAGGCGTTGTGCAGTTTGCCGTTTATAGCTAGGAAACCTAATGACTGACCACACTTCAAAAACGCCTATTCGTCGCGCACTGATCAGTGTCTCTGATAAAACTGGTATCGTTGAATTCGCGCAAGCGCTAGACGCCTTAGGCGTTGAGATCCTCTCAACAGGCGGCACCTTTAAATTACTCAAAGATAACGCTATTCCTGCGATTGAAGTGGCCGACTACACCGGCTTTGCAGAAATGATGGATGGCCGAGTGAAAACTCTGCACCCAAAAATCCATGGTGGTATTTTAGGCCGTCGTGACATTGACGCCGCTATCATGACTGAGCACGGTATTAAGCCGATTGATTTAGTGGCAGTGAATCTTTACCCGTTCGCAGCAACAGTAGCCAAGCCTAGTTGCACTTTGCCTGATGCAATTGAGAATATCGATATCGGCGGACCGACCATGGTGCGCAGCGCGGCGAAGAACCATAAAGACGTCGCCATTGTTGTTAACAGCAGCGACTACGACACTATTATTGAAGGCCTAAAGCAAGGCGGCTTAAGCTACGCACAGCGTTTTAACCTCGCGCTGAAAGCCTTTGAGCATACGGCTGCTTACGACGGCATGATTGCCAACTACTTGGGTACTATTGACCAAGCGGCTGAAACGCTCAGCACTGAACAACGCCACGCCTTTCCAAATACCTTTAATAGCCAGTTTATTAAAGCGCAAGATATGCGTTACGGCGAAAACCCGCACCAAACAGCAGCGTTTTACACCGAAGCCAACCCACAAGAAGCCAGCATTGCCAGCGCCGTGCAGCTGCAAGGTAAAGAGCTGTCGTTTAACAACGTTGCTGATACCGACTCTGCACTTGAGTGCGTAAAAAGCTTTGTAAAGCCGGCCTGTGTGATTGTAAAACACGCCAACCCTTGCGGTGTGGCCGTGGCGACTGACGCCGAAGGCGGTATCCGTAAGGCTTACGATTTAGCTTACGCAACCGACACTGAATCAGCCTTTGGCGGTATTATCGCCTTTAACCGTGAGCTTGATGCAGAGACGGCACAAGCCATTGTTGACCGTCAGTTTGTTGAAGTCATTATCGCCCCGAGCATCAGCCAAGCGGCACGTGATGTGGTCGCCAGCAAAGCTAACGTGCGTTTACTTGAGTGCGGCCAGTGGCCAGCTGAGCGCAGCGCCAGCTGGGATTACAAGCGCGTGAATGGCGGCCTGCTCGTGCAGAGCCGTGATATTCAGATGATTACTGCTGATGATTTAAAAATCGTCACCCGTCGCGCACCGACTGAGCAAGAAATCCACGACTTAATCTTTGCTTGGAAAGTTGCCAAATTCGTTAAATCCAACGCCATTGTCTACGCAAAAAACCGTCAAACCATCGGTGTCGGCGCAGGCCAAATGAGCCGCGTGAACTCCGCACGTATTGCCGCGATTAAAGCTGAACAAGCGGGCTTAGAAGTCGCTGGTGCGGTCATGGCATCCGATGCCTTCTTCCCTTTCCGCGATGGTTTAGACAACGCGGCAAAAGTGGGTATTCGTGCGGTGATTCAGCCCGGTGGTTCCATGCGCGATGCTGAAGTAATCGCTGCAGCGGACGAAGCTGATATTGCCATGGTGTTTACTGGCATGCGCCACTTCCGCCACTAAGTTGCTCTACATAGGATTACTTGTATGAATATTTTAATTATTGGTAACGGCGGACGCGAACACGCACTGGCGTGGAAAGTCGCGCAAGATCCACGTGTTGAAAAAATTTTTATTGCCCCAGGTAACGCCGGCACGGCCACTGAAGCTAAGTGCGAAAACGTGGCGATTAATGTTTTAGCCATTGACGAATTGGCTGATTTTGCTGAGCAAAACAATGTCTATCTGACCATTGTTGGTCCAGAAGCACCGCTGGTTGCCGGCGTAGTGGATACGTTCCGCAAGCGCAATCTCGATATCTACGGCCCAACCGCTGCAGCTGCGCAGTTGGAAGGCTCAAAGGCGTTTACTAAAGACTTCTTTGCGCGCCACAATATCCCTACCAGCAACTACGCTAACTTCACAGAAGTTGAGCCCGCACTGGCTTACTTACGTGAGCAAGGCGCACCAATCGTAGTTAAGGCCGATGGCCTCGCTGCAGGTAAAGGCGTGATTGTGGCGATGACGCTGCAAGAAGCAGAAGATGCAGTCACTGATATGCTGGCTGGCAATGCCTTTGGTGATGCCGGTTCACGCGTGGTGATTGAAGAGTTCCTCGATGGTGAAGAAGCCAGCTTTATCGTGATGGTTGACGGCGAAAACGTGCTGCCCATGGCTACCAGCCAAGACCACAAGCGCGTCGGCGATGGCGATACAGGTCCCAATACTGGCGGCATGGGCGCTTACTCCCCTGCGCCAGTGGTCACCGATGCAGTACACCAGCGCGTGCTGGATGAAATCATCTACCCAACCGTGCGCGGTATGGCAGCGGAAGGTAACGTGTACACCGGTTTCCTCTATGCCGGCTTAATGATTGATAAAAACGGCGCACCAAAAATCATTGAATACAACTGCCGTTTTGGCGATCCAGAAACTCAGCCGATTCTGTTGCGTTTGGAGTCAAGCTTAATTCTGCTGATTGAAGCGGCATTAGCTAAGGCGTTAGACAAAGTTGAAGCCCAGTGGGACCCACGCCCAAGCTTAGGTGTGGTGCTAGCTTCAGGCGGTTACCCTGCTGACGGTTACAGCGCTGGCCACGAGATCAAAGGCCTAGATGCAGCCGCCAAGCTGGACGGTAAAGTGTTCCATGCTGGCAGCAGCCTTAAAGACGGTAAGATCATCAACACTGGTGGTCGTGTACTCTGCGCTACAGCGATGGGTAATACAGTCGCTGAAGCACAAGCTAACGCCTACAAACTGGCTGAAAAAATCAGCTGGGAAGGCAGTTTTTACCGTAAAGATATTGGTTACCGTGCGATTGCGCGCGAGCAGCAGTAAACGCTAAACCAACACTAAAGCGCCCCGCTGCTGACAGCATGCAGGGCGCTTGTTTAGTTCTCTAGAGGCGCTGAGTACTGACGTGAATCCTATACGCTTAACCGCCGCCTTAATAATTAGCCTAATTTTAGGCACATTATTTTTGCTTATCAGCGTGCCACGTTATTATGGCCTTCTGTTTTCTGTAGAGAACGCTCCGCATTTAAGCTTTTTTACTCAACAATCGTTTACCGATTTAAATTTAAATACGGCACATCCGTTACTGCTTGGCATGCTGCTGGGTGGCACGATCAGCATTGTTTTTTACAACCTTTTACGTTTTATCTATACACGCCACTACGGCAATGCATTACTGGGTATCGCGTTAAGCTTTTTTTTAATATTTTTGCTTTTTTTAGCTGAAATACTAGCACCACAAAGCAATTTTTATCTACACCGCAACAATGACTTTATCTATATTCCTGTGGTGCTAGGGCTGCTCTTTTTACATGTACTCTGCCTCAGCTACACACCACAATCCGCACAGTTTAGACGATTACCCAAGCAGCTTATTCGTCACATAGGGTTACTCAGCTTAAGTGGTATTGGCTTACTCACACTGTCCACCTCCTACGCTCATATCTTCACCTTCTATCTGCTAATCAGCTCCGCAGTTATTTTGCTCGGCAGCACACTGCACCTTTGGCAAAACAACTACCCACCGGCACGTATGCTATTTGTGGGTCTAAGTATTTTCTTTCTGACTCTGATTGCGGTCTGGCCATCCTTTATCAATGAATCCTTCTTACCCGTCGACACTACTGCTCTATTTACTTTAATTAGCCTGCCGATTAGTGCGGGTATCATGAGCATCGGCGTCAATAGAAACCACCATTACGAGATGGCCAAAACCAGCCGCCTTTCCCGTCAGTCTGCAGCTGAAGAGGTAGAAAGCCGTGCCAAGTCTGAACTGTTAGCAAAAATCAGTCATGAAATACGTACCCCTTTAAACGGGGTATTAGGCATGACGACATTACTGCTAGACACGCCGCTCTCTAGCAAACAGCGTGATTACGCACAAACCATTCAAGGCTCCGGTAATGAGTTACTCGGTCTAATTAATGAAATATTAGATATTTCACGCTTAGAATCCAATGACATTGTGCTGGGACATACACAGTTTAATCTTGCCGGTTTACTACAAGAGTGTAGCCAAGCTTTTTCTAATAGTGCTCATGAGCAGCAGGTTGAGTTCAGCGTATTCTTACAGCCGCAGATACCCGAGACCTTATTGGGCGATCCCGTGCGCTTACGACAAGTATTGCTCAGTATTCTTAAGAGTGCTTTTCAACGTACCCGCCAAGGCGAGGTCATTCTCAGCGTAACAGTCGATCAGCAAAGTCCGCGAGCGCGGTTGATATTTAACATAGAAGACAGCGGCACCCCTTTAAGTGATGACGAGCGTTATATTCTCAGCACCGCACAACTGCACAGTAAAGACTTACTCAGCGCCTCCTTTGTTGGTGGCAACCTCGGTATCATTATTGCGCGCCAGCTGGTCACCTTGATGGACGGTACATTCACGATTCAACACAGCTTTAAAGGCACCTTATTTACGTTTAGCACACCCTTTAATCCACAGCAGAGTCAAGTTACGCGCGTAGAAGCAGACACGGTCTTACGGCAAAAAAACATCTTAATTATTGATAGCAATACGCTCTCGCAAAAAGTCCTCGCACAGCAATGCAGCGAATGGGGTTTAGTGGTGAGCACCCGCGCCTCAACAGTCGATGCTGTGGCTTTACTGCGCAATAAAGCCATTCAAGGTCAACTTTTTTCAGCTGTTTTAATCAGTGAAACCATCCATAAGCCCAGCGCTATCGATTTTGCTGTGCGCATTAAAGAAGACCCGCTTCTTAGCGCAAACACAGCGTTAATCATGCTGACCAGTAGCAGTCATATCGATCATATTGCCGCACGTAATGCCGGTATTAGTCACGTACTGATGAAGCCTATTAGCGGTTCCACGTTAAAAACCACACTGATCAATGCGCTGCAACAGAGCAGCACCACGACCCATAGTCCTCAGCATGTTAGCGATAAACACGTGCTTGTCGTAGAAGACAATGCGATCTCGGTAAAGGTCATCAGCGCTTTATTAAACAAACTAGGTGTCAGTGTTGATATCGCTGTCAACGGACTCATCGCTTTAGAAATGCTACAAAAGAACCACTACGATTTGGTGCTGATGGATTGCGAAATGCCGGTGATGGATGGCTTTACTGCAGCACGAAAACATCGCGAATATGAAGCGGCGCATGGCTTAGCTGCAGTACCAATTATTGCACTGTCTGCGCATGTGCTCGAAGAACATCAGTTGCGAGCTAAACAATCGGGGATGGACGGCCACTTAGCCAAACCTATTGAGTTGGCCAAGCTGCAAGCCATCTTAAATAACAACTAAGCACAACTACAGGCGCGACTGTTCATGGTGTTGCAAATACGCTACAGCTAAACCGCTGCAACTGATAATAAGCACCCCCAACATTGACCACGCATCCGGCAAAGTAGCAAAAGCCAGATAGCCAACCAGCCCAGCAAAGATAATTTGCCCATAGGTAAAGGGCGCTAACGTCGCTGCTGTGGAATATTTTAAAGCCATGGTCAGCAACATATGTGCGGTCATTGCCAAGACGCCGAGCAGCATCATAAACAGCAAATCCACATGTGCAACGTCTAACCTATAGTGACCTGGAAGTAAGGCTGTGAGTATAACGGTGCCAAATAAGCCTGATAAAAAATTACTGGTCACTGCGTGATCAGTACTGGATAAGCGCCGCGTAATCAACTGATAAACCGCAAAGCAAAATGAGGCGCATACCGGTAATAAAATCGCTGGGGTAAATAATGCGCCTCCCGGGCGAACAATAAAGAGTACCCCTATAAAGCCAACGCTGACTGCAACCCACTGCCCTTTACTGACTTTCTCGTGTAATAACAGCGCTGACAGAACAGTAACGATCAGTGGTGCTAAAAACATCACAGCAGTGGCTTCAGCCAATGGAATATAGCGTAAACCGCCGATAAACAGCACACTGATACTCAACAAACTAGCGGCCCGCAATAACTGCAACCAAGGCCGTCGTGTGCGCACAATGGCCCAACGCATGCGTGGTACAAACAACAACAGCATGACCAGTGTTTGCACAAAATAACGCATCCAAATGACCATAATCAGTGGATAGCTATGCGTCAGATATTTGGAAACACCATCGTGTGAGGCTAAGAGTAAGCCTGCACAAAGAATTAGAAGAACACCATAAAGTGGTTTTTGCGTGGTACTCATAACATCTTCATTAAATTAGTTAGCTTGCTAACTATATCTAAAAAGTGCTGGAAATGCATATCTATTTTTGCCTGTCACCTGCTCTGGAGTGCGCACCAGTCGTCCACACTGCCTCAGTCAAGCTAGGTTTTAATGGAACTTGATTGGCAAAAGTTACAGGGCTGTACCATTACGCAGGGCTTCTTTTTCAGCCACTGAAGGTGGTTTGCGTCCAGCGAGGTAGTGACGGCTAAAGCGCGCAAACCATTGCTCAAGCGCCAGCGCAGCGCAAGTATCCTCGGCCAAATGTAGGCACAGTGCGGTGACTTCAGCGGTGCATAAATGCTCTTCACGGGTGGAACGGCGCAAGCGATAACGAGAGATATCTTCAGGCTGCAAACTCAGGACCGGCAAATCGGCAAGATAAGCAGATTTACGAAACATTTTACGTGCTTCAGTCCAAGTGCCATCCAACACGACAAACAATGGGCGCTTGCCCGCCGCTTGTAGTTGAGCATGCGGTACCTCATGCACGACGCGCTCAGTCGGTACATATTCTTCGGGAAAAACCAAGTAAGGCTGCCACTGCGGATCAGCTAATACAGCCAAAATTTCTTCATTCACTTCAGTACGCGACCAACCGAAAGCAAAGGTATCCGGCACTACATCGGCAATCAGCCAGCCGGTATTGGTCGGTTTCAGCGGCTCAGCATCGTACATCAGCAAACATACCGCACTCTGCGCGCTCACCTGCGGTTGCCAAGCACACATGCAATACGCAATCCCCACTCGACAACGTTCGCAGCGCACTAAATAAGCTCCACGCGCTAAGAAAGGCTTTTTACTGCGCGCCAGTCGTTGATCACGCAAACGCGATACGGCGTGTGGCATGGATAACTACCTAAAATAATAAAGCGTACAGTTTAACAGATGTCGTCTGCCGCCTGCCGGCTGTTCTGCGACTGATTCAGCAGCATATAAAACTATTGAACATCCGAGCGACGCCCTATGCTTACCCAGCATGCAAAAAATATGGTAGCTGCACAAACAGAAACGCAACCCGAAGGTTGCGCTCTGCGTGTATTGCAAATGAAGCAATGTTTACTTAAACACAATCTCGCCCTCTTCAACCAAGGCGTGGATGGTGGTGCCAGGCTCAAATTCACCAGAGAGAATTTGTTGCGCCAATGGGTTTTCAATCCAGCGCTGAATCGCCCGCTTCAACGGACGCGCACCATAGATCGGATCATAACCTTCAGCGACCAGCTTCTCTAAGGCCTCTGGGGTTAACTCAAAGCGCAATTCACGCTCGGTTAAACGCTGGCGTAAGCGACCCAATTGAATCTCAGCAATACCGGCAATCTGCTCAGTACCCAGGGGTTCAAAAATCACCAACTCATCAATCCGGTTGATAAACTCTGGGCGGAAATGTGTTCCGACCGCATCCATCACCGCTGCACGCTGTGCTTCACGATCGCCCATCAGCTCTTGAATCTGTACTGAACCTAAGTTTGACGTCATCACCACCACGGTATTGCGGAAATCCACAGTACGACCATGACTGTCAGTTAAACGACCATCATCCAGCACTTGTAGCAGGACGTTAAACACATCAGGGTGGGCTTTCTCGACCTCATCCATCAACACCACAGAGTACGGCTTGCGACGCACGGCTTCAGTTAAGTAACCGCCCTCTTCATAACCCACATAACCTGGAGGTGCACCGATTAAACGCGCGACCGAGTGTTTCTCCATAAACTCCGACATATCAATCCGGATCAGAGCATCTTCGGTATCAAATAAGAACTCAGCCAGGGCTTTACACAGCTCAGTTTTACCGACACCGGTTGGGCCTAAGAACAAGAACGAACCGCTTGGGCGATCAGGGTCAGACAATCCCGCACGTGAACGACGTACCGCATTAGATACCGCGGTCACCGCTTCATTCTGGCCAATCACTCGCGTATGCAGCAACTCTTCCATTTTCAGCAGCTTATCGCGCTCCCCTTCGAGCATTTTCGATACCGGAATACCGGTCCACTTAGAGACCACATCAGCAATTTCCTCATCGGTGACTTTGTTACGCAACAGCTGGTTTTGCGGTTTACTGTTTTGGTCAACCATTTCCAAGCTGCGTTCTAAATCAGGAATAATCCCATATTGCAATTCTGCCGTACGATTCAAGTCGCCTTTACGCCGTGCCAATTCCATTTCTTGACGCGCTTGTTCAATTTTTTGCTGCAACTGCGCAGAGCCTTGTACTTCCGACTTTTCAGTCTTCCAGATTTCTTCTAAATCAGCGTACTCACGCTCTAACTCAACGATCTCTTCTTTAAGTTTTTCAAGACGTTTTTTGGTCGCCGCATCATCTTCTTTTTTCAGTGCTTCACGTTCAATTTTCAACTGAATTAGACGACGCTCTAAACGGTCCAAGGCCTCAGGTTTAGAGTCAATTTCCATCCGAATCATACTGGCCGCTTCATCGATCAAGTCGATGGCTTTATCCGGCAGTTGTCGATCGGTAATGTAACGGTGTGACAGCTTCGCTGCGGCGATAATCGCGCCATCGGTAATAGTCACACCGTGGTGCACTTCATAACGTTCTTTAAGACCACGCAAGATGGCAATAGTGTCTTCTTCAGACGGCTCGTCCACCTGTACTTTCTGGAAACGACGCTCCAGCGCGGCATCTTTTTCAATGTACTGACGGTACTCATCCAGCGTGGTAGCGCCGACACAGTGCAGCTCACCGCGAGCCAAAGCTGGCTTGAGCATGTTACCGGCATCCATGGCGCCTTCACCTTTACCGGCGCCGACCATGGTGTGCAGTTCATCAATAAACAGAATGATCTGCCCTTCTTGTTTGGCCACTTCATTCAGTAAACTTTTTAGACGTTCTTCAAACTCACCACGGTATTTTGCACCGGCAATTAACGCACCCATATCCAACGACAGCAGACGTTTGCTTTTCAGCCCATCCGGTACTTCGCCGTTAATAATACGTTGTGCTAAACCTTCAGCAATCGCGGTTTTACCGACACCCGGCTCACCGATCAAAACGGGGTTATTTTTAGTACGGCGTTGCAACACTTGAATAGTGCGACGAATTTCTTCATCACGACCAATCACCGGATCCAGCTTGCCTTCTTCGGCGCGCTTGGTTAAATCAATGGTGTATTTGTCCAAGGCTTGACGTGATTGTTCAGCATTCGGGTCATCGACTTTATCGCCGCCACGCAGGTTGGTAATGGCATTTTCTAATGACTGACGGCTAACGCCTTGCGCCAAGAGAATTTTACCCAGCGTGGTATTAGCATCCATCGCGGCCAGTAATACCAGCTCGCTGGAAATATACTGATCACCCTTTTGCTGGGATAAACGATCGGCTTGGTTGAGCAGGCGCGCCAGCTCTTGCGACATGCTCATATCGCCGGTGGGATGTTGCAGCTTAGCCAGCTGATCTAATCCCTTAGTCAGCGCCTCACGCAAGCTTTTTACATCAAAACCGACTTGCATCAACAAGGGGCGAATCGCACCGCCTTGTTGGTCTAATAACGCAGACATCAGGTGCAATGGTTCCACCGAGGCATGGTCATGACCAATTGCTAATGACTGTGCATCAGATAACGCCAGCTGCAGCTGGCTGGTAAAACGATCAATACGCATAATAGCTCTTCCTTATAGTCAATATGGTGAGTCGGCCTATCAGCACTCTACACTACAACCCTCACTCACTCTCATGCTTTGTATAATGTGGTCGATGCGTTATTTTTCAAGCGCCGCTGAGCAATAAATTTAACGCTGCTCAGCACTATATAATTTTCCACAGCACATCGGCCAGCTACTATTTTAAAAATTATTTCTTAAAATATATAAAAACTTCTAAATAAAACAACCAACTTCTACCAAATTTAAAAACATAAAATATTTTTAAAATCGAACAAAACGGTTAGAGTTTTTTATTTTCAAGTAATATTTAAAACTTTACCCGCCAAGACGCCTATACGTTAGTTGTATTGTAATAAAAAAATCTCAAAAAATACAAATAAATATATTACAAGACATTGATTTATAAGGTTTTTTTAAAAACAATTAAACCTTATACCAAAGTCCGTCTTCCGTTTTATTTTATTTTTAGCATAGTGAGGGTCGAATACTTCTCAACAACGAGAACTATCCATATTCTAAATATAATAAGTGGAGAGCAGTTGTCATGACTGATTCTAAAGAAGCATCAAACAAAGCCTATTGGTCGGCTAACGTGCGGCTGATTATTATCACCCTCTGTATCTGGGCTACGGTCTCCTATGGTTTCGGAATGCTACTGCGTCCCTGGCTCATGGGTATTCATATCGGTGGCGCCGACATGGGCTTCTGGTTTGCCCAGCAAGGCTCAATTTACACATTCGTAGTTTTGATCTTTTTCTATGCTTGGAAAATGAACAGACTCGATAAAAAATTCGGTCTGGAGGAGTAAGCCATGAGCCAATTCATGATCAACATGATATTTGTTGCCGGCTCTTTCGCAATCTATACTT
>Ga0172382_10004998_pt1 | contig 19999 bp, 21 predicted proteins | sample Leawel138RmetaG_FD_122245 | JGI IMG/M metagenome (GOLD analysis project Ga0172382, IMG submission 122245) | Leachate microbial communities from a municipal landfill in Southern Ontario, Canada - Leachate well 138R metaG | ecosystem: Engineered > Solid waste > Landfill > Unclassified | place... | reverse complement strand
TGGATGGAGCCCGGAATGGCGAAGACTTCCCGGCCGCACTCCAGGGCGAGCCGGGCCGTTCCGAGCGAGCCGCTCTGGGCGGCTGCTTCCACGACGAGCACGCCTCGGGACAGCGCGGCCACCAGGCGGTTGCGATCGGGAAAGCGAAAGGGCAGGGCTGGCGTGCCGGGGGGGTATTCAGTGATCAAGGCCCCAGCCGCGGCGATATCGTCCGCCAATGAAGTGTGCTGGCGGGGATAAGTGATGTCGAGACCGCTGGCCAGCACGGCAATCGTGCTTCCGCCCTGGGGCCCGGCCTGGAGTGCGCCTTCGTGGGCTGCGCCATCGATGCCGAGGGCCAGGCCACTCACGATGGTCCATCCGCGTCCTGCCAGATGGCGGGCGAAGGCGCGGGCGTTGTCCTTGCCGCCCTCTGTCGCGCTGCGTGCGCCCACCACGGCTACGGATGGCTGTGCCAGCAAGCGAGGGTTCCCGCGGACATAAAGCAGCACGGGCGGATCGCCGGTATCGAAGAGCGTGGCCGGATAAGTATCGTCGGCCAGGGTGATGAGGTGGTGGCCAGGCTGCCCAAGCAGCCGGCGGGCGTTGTCGATGGCGCTTCGGACCTCGGGCGCGGGCAGCGCGGCGAGGCGCCCCGCGATGTCTTGCGGCACATGGCGTGCAAGGGTGGCTGTGGAGGCGGCGAAGATGTGGTGGGGCAGGCCCAGCTCTTTGAGCAGGTGGCGAGCGGCAGGACGGCTGAGTCCCGGTTCCGCAACCAGGCGCAGCCACCCGTCAAGTTCTTGTGATGAGCGTTCGTTGGCCATGGCGTAGTGTGCCATGCGGCGCACCGGCGGAGGAGCCGGCGCGCGCCGGATTGTCCTGTCGAACCTGAAAAAATTGTTTTACAATAGGAGCTTACACTGATATTGGACGCTTCAATGGCCTTGCTTTCCATCCTCCGATACCCGGATCCGCGCCTGCACAAGGTGGCCGAGCCCGTGCGCGAAGTCGACGAGCGCATACGCACGCTCGTGCGCGACATGGCCGAAACCATGTATGACGCGCCCGGGGTGGGGCTGGCAGCCACTCAGGTCGATGTGCACGAAAGGGTCATTGTCATAGACGTTTCCGAAAACGGCGATGAACTGCGCGTGCTCATCAATCCAGAAATCATCTGGAAGAGCGAAGACCTGCAGGTCTACGAAGAAGGCTGCCTGTCCGTTCCCGGTATCTACGACCGGGTCGAACGTGCCGCCCGCATCCGCGTGCGCGCCCTGAACGAAAAAGGCGAAACCTGCGAATTCGATGCCGACGGCTTGCTGGCGGTGTGCGTACAGCATGAAATGGATCACCTGCTGGGCAAGGTCTTCGTCGAATACCTCTCGCCGCTCAAGCAGAACCGCATCCGCACCAAGCTGCGCAAACAGGAACGCGAAGCCGTGCGGGCCTGACCAGCATGCGTATCGTTTTTGCGGGCACGCCCGAATTCGCTCGCGTGGCGCTCGATGCCCTGATCGATGCGGGCCATCAGATCCCCCTTGTGCTGACGCAGCCTGACCGGCCCTCGGGCCGGGGCATGAAATTGCGGCCTGGTCCCGTCAAGGAAGCTGCGCTTGCCCATGGCATTTCCGTGTCGCAGCCGCGCAGCCTGCGTCTGGACGGCCGCTATCCGGAAGACGCCCGGGCCGCCCGGCAGGCCCTGATCGATGCCGCGCCCGAACTCATGGTCGTCGCGGCATACGGCCTGATCCTGCCCGTATGGGTGCTGGAGCTGCCGAAATACGGATGCTTCAACATCCACGCCAGCCTGCTGCCGCGCTGGCGTGGCGCCGCGCCCATTCAGAGAGCCATCGAGGCGGGCGACGATCGTACCGGCATCACCATCATGCAGATGGACGAAGGCCTGGATACCGGCGACATGCTGCTGGAACATGCATTACCCATTACCGATGCCCATACGGCGGCCTCGCTGCACGACGAGCTGGCGCAGACCGGCGGCCGCGCCATCGTGGAGGCCATCGAGCATCTGGAAGGGGGAAACCTTCAAGCCCGGCCGCAGCCCGGTGCAGGCGTCACGTATGCGGCCAAACTCGACAAGTCGGAAGCTGCCCTGGATTTCACCCGGCCAGCCAGGGAGCTGGCGCGCCGGGTTCGGGCCTTCGATCCCTTTCCGGGGGCCACCATGAATCTGCCGGGCCTGGAGCAGGCCGTGAAGATATGGTCGGCTGAAGCCCTGCCCGCTACGGTCGATGCAGTTCCGGGCACCTTGCTCAAGGCTTCGGAGCACGGCATCGAGATCGCAACCGGCGAGGGGGTGCTGCGGGTGCTGTCACTGCAGAAAGCAGGCGGGAAACGCCAGCCGGTCTCGGCATTCATGCAGGGCTGGAAGCCTGCCTGAAGCCGGTCCCTGTGCTACGATCAAGCGCGCAGTGCCTCTCACTACAGAACATCGATATACGACGGAACCGACATGACTCGTTACCGGCTTGGAGACAAAACCCCTGCTATTGACGAAAGCGCCTACGTGGCGATCGAGGCAGCCGTCATCGGGAATGTGCAACTGGCGCCCGATACCAGCGTCTGGGCGGGGGCGGTCCTGCGTGGCGACAACGAGCCCATCGTTGTAGGCGAAGGCAGCAATGTGCAGGAAGGCTCCGTCATGCACACCGACCCCGGCTGTCCGCTGACGGTGGGCAAGGGCGTCACCATAGGCCATCAGGCCATGCTGCATGGGTGCACGGTCGGCGACGGTTCGCTCATCGGCATTCAGGCCGTCGTGCTGAACAGAGCTGTCATCGGGCGTGAATGCCTGGTTGGCGCAGGCGCCGTCGTGACGGAAGGCAAGGTTTTCCCAGATCGTTCGCTCATCCTCGGGGCGCCGGCCAAAGTGGTGCGCACCTTGACCGATGATGACGTCCAGGCCATGCGCCGGAATGCACAGAACTACGTCAAGCGTCGCGCCCTGTTCAAGACGGCGCTGGTTGCCCTGCCTGAACCGGAGGCTGAAGGGGGCACCTGATCGTTCCGTTGCGCGGTTCAACCCTCTTACCTTTCCATGTCACGCCTTCTTCGGGCCGGATCCGATTCCGCGCCACGCACACTCGCAGCAATGGGCGTCCGGCCAGTTGCCGGCATCTTGACGCTGATTCTTTCATCCTGGGCCTTGTCGGGTCTGGACGCCGCCGGCAAATGGGTGATGGGCGCGGGAGTATCCTTGTGGGTGCTCTGCTGGGTGCGCTATTCCGTGCATCTCGTGCTGGTGCTGAGCTTGATACTGCCTCTGCGAGGGCCACGCGTGCTGCGCAGCGTAAGGCCCAGGGCACAGCTGATGCGGGGGTCGGTCATGCTGCTGGCGACCCTGTGCTTTTTCAAGGCGCTGAGCTATCTGCCACAGGCTGAGGCCACCGCCATCAATTTCCTTGCGCCGCTTATTGTGCTGGCGCTTGCGCCATGGGTTCTGAACGAGCCGCCACGCATCTCGCGCTGGATTGCCGCAGCGGTGGGCTTCATGGGTGTGCTGATTGTCATCCGCCCAGGAGCCGGACTGGATCCGGTGGGTGTGATGTGGGGGCTGGGAACGGCTCTGGCCTTTTCAGGGCAGTATCTGGCCACGCGTCGGGCTGCTGTCGACGACCCCATGACCACGCTGATCTGGAGTGGTGCGGTGGGCACCGTGGTGCTGAGCGCCACCATGCCTTTCCTGCTGCCTCAAGCCCTTCCGGTTCTGCGCAGCCTGGAGCCTCTGCACTGGTTTGTCCTGTTTGCAACCGGTCTGCTTGGCGCGGCAGGGCACTTGCTTCAGATCCAGGCATATCGGTATGCGCCGGCTTCGCTTCTGGCCCCCTTCATTTATTTGCAGATCGTGGCAGCGGCCACCCTGGGCTGGTTCATATGGGGACAGTTCCCCGATGCCGTCAGCTGGCTGGGCATCGCAGTCATCTGCGGCAGCGGAGCGGCTTTGACGATCTGGGAATGGAAGAAGGTGCGTGCGCGGGCCTGAGGGCCGGTCGCCGCGGACTCGGGCGCATTCCAGGCCGCGAGGTGCCGAAGCTCGGGCTGGCAGACCAGGCATATCATGGACTTGCCAGGCAGGGCACTGAACACTGCGGCCAACCATGAAAAAATCGCCGGTCCTTGGGCTGGCTCCGCCCACTCTTTATAATCCCGCCATGACGAAGAGAATCCTGATCGTCCGCACCTCTTCCCTCGGTGACCTGGTCCATATGCTGCCGGCCATCAGCGACATCGCGCGCCACGTGCCGGGCGCGAGCATAGACTGGATCGTCGAAGAGAACTTTGCGGAGGTCCCTTCCTGGCATCCGGCCGTTCGTGAAGTGATCCCGATCGCTCACCGCCGTTGGCGCAAGAGCTGGTGGGCGGCGAGTACGCGCCGCGAGCGGGCGGCCCTGCGCCGCGACCTGGATGCGCGCCGCTACGATATCGTGCTGGACATGCAGGCCTTGATGAAGTCGGTCTGGCTGGTGCGCCAGACACACGGTGTGCGCCACGGGCTGGATCGCCGCTCAGCGCGCGAGCCGCTGGCATCGTTGTTCTATGATGTGCGCCATACGGTCGAGTTCTGGCAGCCAGCGGTCGTCCGTCAGCGCAAGCTGGCGGCTTCCGTCTTCGGCTATGAGTACGAGGGGGAACCGGATTTCGGCCTGGGCCGTTTTACCGCTGCCGCGCAGATCCAGCCCCGCGCGGTCATCATGCCTTCGGCCAGCCGCGACGACAAACTGTGGCCGGCAGAGCATTGGCATAAGGTATTCGACCGCCTTACGGAGCATGGGCTGGCCTTGCAGCTGCTTGCGGGCAATGAGCGCGAAACGGAGCGGGCCCGGCAATTGATCGCGGGACGGAATGCCGAGGTGCTGCCGCGCATGTCCCTCGACGCGGTGGCAACCCTGCTCGCATCGGGCCGTATCATGGTAGGCCTGGATAGTGGTCTGACGCATTTGTCAGCTGGCCTGGGCCGGCCGACCATCGGCATCTACAAGGCCTCCACCCCTGTGCGCACACCGCTGCAAGGGGCATCGTATACCGCAAGCCTGGGCGAGCGCGGCTCGGAGCCTTCCGCCGAAACGGTGCTGAGCGCCGTCGAACAGGCCTTGTCCTTCGAGGCCGGACAATCGCCTCGCCTGGCCGGTCTCGACGATCCGGACATGGTGCTGAACTGATGCCTTTTACCGATCGAACAGATCCGGACTCGCCTTGAATCGAATTGCATATACGTTGTTGATACGTGGCCTGTCGCCATTCCTGCTGGGGTGGATGGCGTTGCGTGCGCGTCGAGCCGGCGGGCAGTGGGAGGTCATGTCGGGAGAGCGCTTTGGCCGCTATCCGGCTGCTTCGACATTGAGAGCTCCCGTTTGGGTGCATGCGGTCAGTCTGGGGGAGACCCGTGCTGCCCAGCCTTTGATACGTGCGCTGCTCGACCGGGGCGATACCGTCCTGCTCACCCATTTCACTGTGACGGGCCGTCAGGAAGGGGGGCGGGCCTTTGCGTCCGAGATTGCGCAAGGGCGGCTTGTTCAGCAATGGCTGCCGTATGATCTGCCTGGTGCCGTCTCCCGCTTCCTCGATCACTATCGCCCGGTGGCCGGTATCCTGATCGAGCGGGAAGTCTGGCCGAATCTTCTGGCCGCTGCCCGGAAGCGGAAGCTGCCCATGATTCTGGCGAGTGCCCGGTTCTCAGACCAGGCCCTGCGCAATGCACTGCGGGCCGGAGCTGTCATGCAGGAAGCCTATGCCGGCCTGACGGCAGTTTATGCGCAGACGCTGCAGGATGCCCAGCGCCTGGAGCAGGTTGGCGCGGTGGCGGTGCGGGTTTCGGGAAACTTCAAATTCGATGTCAGCATTCCGGCGGAGCAGGTCGCGAAAGGACGTGAATTTGCTGCCGCTCTGGATCGCCGCGTCCTGACCATCGCCAGCACGCGCGAAGGCGAGGATGAGATGTTCATACAGGCACTTCAGAAACAGATCCGGCGCGCCCGCGCGCAAGGGCATGAGTTGACAGATGCCGTGGTATTCAGGCTGGTGCCGCGTCACCCGCAACGCTTTGAGGCCGCTGCGCAGATGCTGGCCGACGCGGGCCTGCCCTTCATCAGGCGCTCGGAGATCGTGGAGGCGGGCGATTGCAGCGCCGGAGCGGTGAAGGCAGCCCGCGGTGCCACGGTCATGCTGGGCGACACAGTGGGTGAAATGGTGCGTCACTATGCATCCAGCCAGGTCGCCATTGTCGCAGGCAGCTTTGCGCATCATGGCGGCCAGAATCTTATCGAAGCATGTGCCGTGGGCGTGCCGGTCATCGTGGGCCCCCACACGTGGAATTTCGAGCAGGCGGTCAATGACGCCATACACGAGGGCGCGGCGCTGCGCGCGCCCACAGCCGAGGCCGCCTTGCAGCTTGCCTTGCAATTGATGGATGATCCCCGCCGTCTGGCGCAAATGCGCGAGGCCGGTGAAGACTGGGTGCGCAAGCATGCAGGCGCCGTTCAGCGGGTAATGGATGGCTATCTGGCGATACGTGGAATGCACGTATGGAAATCGAAAGAATAGAAAACAGGATGGTTTGGAAAACCAACCATCAATTTGGAATAAGTGCCTGTGCCCGATTCGGGGAAACCTGAGTGGAAGAACAGGCATGAGGGTGCTAGGCTAGTATCCTGTTCACCATGGCTGTGCTTTACAGAAGCAAGCACTGGCCAAGGGGAATGCCCCATTATGGGCCGGGCCGCTTTCACCTCAATAAAAAGACATATGGCGTTCGGCCAGGGTGTGTGGTGGCAAGAGGCAAGAATCCATCTTCATGAGTGCCATGAATGACGAGCAACTGCTACTTGGCGCGATGCGCAGTTCAAGGCTGTTCTGGGGTGTCAGCGATCATGTGATTTCAAGGGCTGCAGAGATCTCCCTGATCCAGCGACATAAGGCGAATGTCCTTCTCAGGCAGGCTGCCGAGCCGGTAGGCCATCTCATGCTTATCGTGATAGGCGTGCTGGAATTCAGCAGAACGACTGTCGACGGGCGCAGGCTGGTCATGCGGCTTCATGGTCCCGGCGAAGTTGGCGACCTGATACCTGCCATGGATGGAGGCGGCAGTGTGTTCGATGTGCGTACTCATGTGCCGACGACTGTAGCACTCTTGCCCACCGGCACGTTTCGGGAACTCGTGGACAGCGATATTGCGTTGCAACGCAATGTCTGTGCCCTGTTATGCGATCGAGGCCGTTACAACTATCAGCTGGCAGAACAGCTGATGGCCTTTTCACTGAGGCAGCGCATCGCCACGTCGCTGTTGGGCCTGGCTTCGGTCTGTGGCAGGGCGGTGGCTGAAGGTGTGGAAATACAGCTGAAGATCTCTCAGGATGATCTGGCAGCGATACTGTCGGCATCGCGCCAACGGATCAATGCGGAATTGCGCTGGTTCGTGCGTGAAGGCGTTATTGCGACCCGCTATAGCCGCATCACCATACTCGATCATTATCGGCTGGCCGATATCGCAGGCCTGGTCCACGCGCTTCATGGGCCGGGCCTTCAGGCTGCCTATACTACGTATTAGCGTCAGCCACCCTCCCAGGAGGGACGGTGGCCAGTGCTTTCCTTGAAGGGAACAGAATGGCAGAGCGGGAAAGGCGAAGCATCAGCCCAGCTGCAGGTTCAGTTCATCTGCAATTTCCGTCATCCACCTGACTTCCTCGTCCAGCAGTTGGCGAAATTCATCGGGCGACCGGCTGACGGCGACGTCCATGCCGCCACCTCTTATTTTCTCTGCAACACCAGGGGCTGTGCCGGCCGCCACCAGTTCCTTGTGCAAGCGCTCGACGAGGGGCGCAGGAGTATCGGCGCGGACGGCGAATCCGCCCCAGAATCTCAACGGGGGGACGTTCAGGCCCATTTCTGCCATGGTGGGGACATCCGGAAGGTGCTCCCAGCGTACCGGGTCGAATATGGCCAGGATCTTGCATTGCCCCTGCGAGGCGAAGTTCATGCCCCATATGGCGGCGGTCAAGGTGAAGTCGACTTGATTGCTGATCAGCCCCTGTATTGCTTCCGCGCCCCCGCGATAGGGAATCATCATTGCTTCGAACCCCGCGATTTTTTCGAGTTGAGCGCTTTTCAGATGTTCAATGCTGCCGGCGCCCAGCGAAGAATAGTTGATCTTGCCGGGATTATCGCGAGCATGGCTGACCAGATCCGTGACGGTATTGAATGGCGAATTTCCGGGAACCAACAGCACCATGGGCGTTTCCATGTTCAATGTCAGCGGCGTCAGCTGTTTATTCAAGTCGAACAGCTTTTGCACGACCTGAACGGAGGCCAGGCTGTTGTGCAAGTGAATCAGGGTATGTCCATCAGCGGGTGCTTGCATCACGGCTTGCATGCCCAGTTGAAACAGGCCGCCGGGCCGGTTATCGACCATGACCGACTTGTTGAGAGATTTTTCCAGTTCCGCGGCGACGACTCGCGCGCCCAGGTCGGCGGCGCCTCCGGGGGAGACGGGAACGATTATTCTCAGGTTTCCTCTGGGGAAGTTCTGGGATTGCCCAAAGACCGGTGCCGCCAGAGCGAGCATGCCTGCGGATGCGGTTTGCAAGAAATGCCTGCGACTTATTCTGTGAGGCTTGTGCATCTTGTCTCCTTTCCATTATTAAAATAATCGTACTGTGATGAAGATGGAGTGCTGCCTTGGTTCCAGTGTTCAGAACATCCTTTACGTGCTTATCGGTGTGGCCGGCCTGGGTTGCCATCCATGAAATGCGGGGATCATGAGGAAGGAAGCCGTTTCCTCTGATTTACGAGATACTTCGTTCCGCGTGTTCCGGGATAATCGTTGCCCGTTGAACTTCGCGCCGCGCCGACGCTTCGATCGCTTCTTGGGCGTTGGCCAGTGCATAGCTTTGGTCAAGCAGGCGTCCGAATGGGTATTTCTCTTCATGCGCTTCCAGAAAGCGCATCGCTGCATGAAGGTAGCGGGGCGGATAGCGGTTTACGCCCATCAGCCTGGCCGACTTGCGAACGAAGGCGCCAGGATCGAAATCCGCCTTGATGCCGGGCGATATCGTGCCCATGACGACATAGACGCCCTCTGGCCGCAGATATGACACCCCTTCACTGAAAGCGGCCGGTACGCCCGTGACCTCGATGGCTACATCCGCCCCCTGGGCACGGGCAAATTTCTGCACGGCCGCGATCCGGGATTCCAGAGTCGAGTATTGCCGGATGTCGAGTACGGCATCGGCGCCAAAATCCTTGGCCAGGGCCAGGCGCGAGGGCACCATGTCCATTACCAGAACTCGTGCGCCGCGTTCCTTGGCGACTGCGGTGGCGGCCTGCCCCAGTCCTCCGGCGCCCTGGATCACGACAGTCTGGTCCAGGCCGACATTCGCCTTGTCGATGCCATGCAGCACCTGCGACAGGGCGCAGTTGGCGCTGGCTGCGGCGGCGGTGCTGACACTCTCGGGTACGCGGAAGAATGGTTGATCCGCATGCACGTAATAGTGGCTGGAGAACGTCGCGCCATGGAAAAATGGAGCGGTGTCCGATTTGCCGAAATAGCGGAAGGCATGATCGCAATGGCTGGTGATGCCCCGGTTGCAGTTTTCGCAAGCATGGCAAACCGATGTGTACATCGGCACGATGCGATCGCCCACTGCAATCGCCTGGCCTGCGGAGTCCTGATTTCTCGCGCTGCCCAGGCGCAGGACTCTGCCAACCATTTCATGCCCGAGTCCTCCGCACTTGAGCAGTGGATGCCTGCCTTCGAAGATATGAATATCCGACCCGCATACATTTGTCTGAAGCACTTCAAGCAGAACGGCCTTCGGGTCCAGCTCCTCGGGAAGCGGATAACTGCGCAGTTCCAGCTTGCCTGGTTTCACCATATAGGCAATGCGACCCAGGTAAGAAGAATCTTTCGTTTCCGGATTTTCAGCAACCAATTCAAACTCCTTTTATTCATCGGGGAGTATAGGAATCGGGTTGCGGGAAATCTGTCACGTAGGCGAAACATTTGAAAGATGGGTCCGGAGTTCACCTGGTTTGCGCGCGGCATGGCCCCGTCATCCGCTGTGGAGGCTGAAAGCCTGCTGAAGATGGTTGCTTGTTCTGATTGATAATCTGCGTATGCGGCCCTGTGCGGGCGAACGATTGCCGGTAGGTGCTTACCGGCTTACCGGCGACAGCCGTCTTGTTGCGGCAGGCCTAACAGCGCAACGGGGCGTGTGGATTCTTCATTCCGCGATTGGGTGCGGCTTGCTGCGCGGTCGGGCCTCTCCCGGATCAGCCGGCTGTCCCAAGATGGGAGATGCCTGCCCCTGCGCGTGTGGTCAGGGCGTTAACCCATGATACTTTCGGCCCAGTTCCAGGGTCGCCTGAAAGAAGCCTTCCTTGCTGCCGCAGTCATAACGGACGCCTTCGTACTGGAATCCATAGACGCTGCGGGTCTGCATGAGGCTGGCGATGCCATCGGTAAGCTGGATCTCGCCGCCGACGCCGGCCTGGGTCTTGCGCAGATGTTCGAATATCTCAGGTTCCAGTATGTAGCGACCGACTACGGCAAGGTCCGACGGCGCTTGCGCGGGTGCTGGTTTTTCCACGATATTCTTCACCCGCGTGGTCTTGTCGTTGACCGACTCGCCATTGATGATGCCATAGCGGTCGGAATGCTCAGGCGCGATCCGCTGGATGGCCAGTACGCTGCCATTGTGTTCGTGGGCGGCTTCGACCAGCTGTTGCGTGACCGATCCGCGGGCATCGATCAGGTCGTCCGCCAGGAGCACTGCGAACGGCTCGTTGCCGATGATGGGCGCGGCGCAGAGCACCGCATGCCCCAGCCCCAGAGGGGCCGGCTGCCGGGTATAGATACAGTTCACGTGCGGGGGCAGGACATTGCGCACGATTTCCAGCAGGGCCATCTTGTTCTTGGCCGCCAGTTCCGCCTCAAGCTCGGGTATCGAGTCGAAATGATCCTCGATTGCCCGCTTGTTGCGGCCGGTGATGAAGATCAGATCAGTAATGCCGGCTGCCACGGCCTCTTCCACCGCATATTGGATCAGCGGCTTGTCGACGATGGGCAGCATCTCCTTGGGCATGGCCTTGGTGGCGGGCAGGAATCGGGTCCCCAGGCCGGCAACGGGAAAGACAGCTTTGCGTATGGGTTTCATCGTGTGGAAAAGAGTCGTGAATGGGAGGTGGCAGCAGGGCGCTGAAGCAAACGTCATGCCGCCGGCGGGTACTGTAACAAATTGGCGGCGCCGGTATCCGGCCGGGGGCCTCACACATCTGCATTACACTACACCCTCATCATATCCATACCTTCGCGATCATGCGCTTTCTGTTTTTTCTGGTGCTTCTGGCCAATGTGTCCGTGCTGGCTTATGGGCAGGGATTCATGGGGACTCCGCCCAGCGACGAAGGCCGCACGCCGCGCCTGCTGTCCGAGCGTAATCAGCATGTCGTCGAGTTCGGGGAACCGCGTCTCGCCGATTCCGCTCGCATGGCGGAATGAGCCTGGGCAGCCGCATGTCAGGGGCCGGGCGCCGTCATTGCTTGTTCAGGCTGCCAGTGCCAGGCTGGTCAGCCCGTCGAGTACCGGGGCATCCAGCCATTGAGGTGTAGCTGGTGCCAAATGGAGCTCGGCCCGCCGACGTGCCAGTTCTGCGCTCACTTCGTCAGCCACCAGATGCCAGCCGCCGCCGGTGCAGTATAGTTGCGGCGCTTCGCCGAGTGCCTCCTTCGCCGCCTGCCATTGCCTGAACACGGCGCCAGCCTGTGCTGCGGCAATGCCGCTGCTGATGGCTGCATGTGTGTTGCGGGGAAACGGGGTGCTTGCACCCTCGGCATAAGGCAGATCAGCCGTGCCGTTGGCGAGCGATTGGCGCATCAGTTCAGGGCCGGGCAGGATGATGCCGCCCTCGAAGCGGCGGCCCGATTCCAGTGGCGCGTCATCGTCCCCCATTACGGGAGCAGGGGTCGTCAGCGGCCCCAGGGTATCGATGGTCGTTGCGGTGCCGAAGCTGGCCAGGATGGCCGCGGCCGGGGTGCGTGCGGCCAGGCCGACCAGCGAGACCCACCGGTCGGTGCCCAGTTGTGCCGGGTCTTCATACAGATTGCGAATGCCGGCCACACTGCCGGTGCTGCGTACCCATTGCACCGGCATGTCGCAATATTGTGCGAGCAGATCGTTTATGCGAGCTGCCATGGAGGCGCCGGCGACATTCACGCCCAGCACGCTGGAGACAGGGCCGGGCCAGGCCCCCAGCCAGGCAGTCAGGCGGTCGAGTTCGGCGTGGGCAAGTGCCAGGGACCCGGGCTCGCGCCGTCCTTTCTTCCGGTCGAGCCGTCCGAATTTGATGCGGGTGTTGCCGGCATCAATGAGCAGGATCATGCCGGCGTCGTCCATGTCGCCCTGACCGAGACTTCGCCGACCGATATCGGATGTTCCCCGGAAGCATCGCGTATCAGGAGCTGGCCTGAACCGTTGACGCCAGCGGCATTGCCGCTGCGCAGCAGCCGTCCATTGTCGATGATGTCGACCTGCCGACCCACCAGACCGTCAACTGCTGCATAGCGCCCGGGCAGGCCATTGAAACCGTGTGAACTGACTGCAGACAGGTTGTCGTACAAGGCACGTGCGATGCGCATCACCATCTGTTCGGGCCGCACCCGCGATGCCGCGCTGTCGGCGCGCGCGACTTCCGACCAATCGGCGATCTGCCGGTTCAGGGAAGTGCTCAGCGCGCGGGCATCGTCCAGGTTGATGCCGATGCCGATGATGGCGACGTGGTGATCGGCGGATAGCCGGGCAGTGCCTGCTCGTGTGGCTTCCACCAGAATGCCGGCCAGCTTGGCAAAGCGCCATTGGACATCGTTGGGCCATTTCATGGTGAGCAGTGTCCGGTTCGATGTCGTCAGCAGGCTGCGCAGGGTTTCAGTTGTCACTACGCCAGCGTATGGGGACAGCGTCGCAAGAGAGGCCGGGGGCAGGAAAACGTCGAAGGCGCAGGAAAACATCAGGTTGGCGCCGGAACGGTTCTGCCAGCTGCGACCCGAGCGGCCGCGCCCGCGATCCTGCAGGTGGGCGCCGAGCAGCCAGGGGCGTGCCAGGACGCCCGATTCCGCGCGGGCGCGTTCGAGCAGATCGGCGTTGGTTGAAGTGGTGCGGCCCACCCATTCGATCCGGCGGAATTCCGGCAATCCCTCTTGGAGCAGGGATTGCAACTGTTCGGGCATGGGCAGCGGCAATTGCGGCAGGGCGGACATGGTGAAAAATGCGTGGCGTAGAATGAGCAGGTCTCGTTATAACTCATTTGGGAATGATGCAGCTGCGTACTGAAACCGTTACTTTTCAGGGTGAAGCCGGCGCCATCGAATGCGCGCTTGACCATCCTGCGGGCGAAGCGCGGGGCTGGGCCCTGGCTCTGCACCCGCATCCGCTGCACGGCGGCACACGTGACAACAAGGTGGTGACCACTATTGCGCGCGCCTGTGTCGAATACGGGCTGACCGCTGTGCGGCCCAATTTTCGCGGTGTCGGGGGTTCTGCCGGCGAATTCGACAGCGCCCGGGGCGAGACGCGTGACATGCTGGCGCTGGTCGAGCAGTTCGAGGCGGCTTACACCGAGGCGGCGGCCGGTCCCTGGTTCATGGCAGGGTTTTCTTTCGGCACGTCGGTGGCGGCCCAGCTGCATTCCGAACTGGCCGCACAATCCCGGCGCACCCCCGACCTGATCATGCTGACCGGCACGGCGGTCGAGCGTTTCCGCTTTCGTGAAGTGGCAGTGCCCGAAGATACGGTGCTGATCCATGGCGAGGCCGATGATGTTGTGCCCTTGTCAGAAGCCATGGATTTCGCCCGAAATCATGGGCTTCCCATGGTGGTGATGCCGGATGCCGGGCATTTTTTCCATGGCCGTCTGCTGGTGCTGCGGCGCCTGGTTCTGCAAAGCCTGTGCAGTCTGGCTCCATGAGGGCCTGTAGGCGTCAACTGCAGATTTTTGCATGAGGCCGTGCGGGATAGGGTCGATATGGCGGCGCAGGCGCGGTATCATCGGTGCGGCGCCCCTGGTATCGTTGCCGAGAACGCCGGCCGGCGGGCCGGGAATTCTTCGCGATATCTCCTGTCATAACGAGTCAGCTTTTTCATTCGTCCCTCTCCCTAAGGGTCCGGACCAACCTATGCCGATGACATCCCGCAAACGTAAACTCCTTTCCTCTGCATCCCTTCTTGCCGCCGCGCTTGCGCTTGGCACGGCATCCGTCTTTTCCCATGCGCAGGACGCGACGCCAGCGGTCTCCGCACCGGCTGCCGTCGTGCCTGCGCCGCTTGCCCAGGCCGGCGATCTGGCCAGCGTGCCGGCGCCCGTACTGGGCGCTCGGGCCTGGCTCAGCCTGGACATGAACAGCGGCCAGGTCATCGCCTCCCACAACATAGACGAGCCCGTCGAACCGGCGTCGTTGACCAAGATCATGGCGGCCTATCTGGTGTTCGAGGCGCTGGATTCCAAGCGCCTCAGCCTGGAGCAGACCGTCCATGTTTCGGAAAACGCATGGCGCACCGAAGGCTCGCGCATGTTCATCAAGCCCAATTCTCAGGTGGCGGTGCATGATCTGCTGCAGGGGCTGATCGTGCAGTCGGGCAACGATGCGACCGTGGCGCTGGCGGAAGCCATCGCCGGCAGCGAGTCCGCCTTCGTCGCCCTCATGAACGAGGAAGCCGCCCGCCAGGGCCTGAATGACACCTATTTCGAGAATTCTCCCGGTCTGCCGCATCCTGACCACCTGACCACGGTGCGCGACCTGTCCGTGCTGGCTTCCAACCTCATCAACCGCTTTCCGCAGTACGTGCATTACTACAGCCAGAAGGAATACACGTACAACGACATCAAGCAGAACAACCGCAATCGGCTTCTGTGGGCGGACACTACGGTCGATGGCCTGAAGACCGGCCACACGAAGTCGGCGGGATATTGTCTGATCGCCACTGCGCAGCGCGATGGCCGCCGCGTGCTGACTGTGCTGGTGGGGGCGGCAAGCGATTCGGCGCGTGCCGAGAACAGCCTGAAGCTGCTGAACTGGAGCTTCCAGAACTTCGATACCGTCAAGCTTTACGACAACGAACGGGCCATGGTCACCGCCAGGGTGTGGGAAGGCGAGGCCGACACTGTCGGACTGGGTTCCAATACGCCGGTATGGGTGACCGTGCCGCGCGGCAAGGCCGATCAGGTGCGCCCGGTCGCCGAATATGGGCAGCCGCTGATCGCACCGCTCGCGAAAGGCGCGCAGGTCGGTGAAGTCTCTCTTTCACTGGACGGCCACGTCCTGCGCCGCGATTCGCTGCATGTGCTGGCTGACGTCGCCCAGGCTGGCTTCTTCAGCCGCGTGTTCGACAAGGTCCGCCTGTTGTTTGAATGAGCAAGGATCTCTCATGATTCCAAACGTGGATAACGACAGCACTGTCTACCTGAACGGTGCATACCTGCCTCTGCGCGACGCCCGGGTGTCGGTGCTGGACCGGGGTTTCATCTTTGGCGATGGCATTTATGACGTGGCGCCCGCCTACGGCGGCAAGCCGTTCCGCATGGCTGACCATCTGGCACGCCTGGAGCGCAGTCTGGCGGCCATCGACATCCGCTGCGGCTTGGGCCGCGCCGACTGGGAAGGCATTGTCCACAAATTGATTGCGGCGTCGGGACTGGGCGACTGCATGGCCTATATCCAGGTCACGCGGGGTGTCGCGAAGCGCGACCATGCCTTTCCGGAAGGCGTCGAACCCACCGTGTTCTGCATGGTGTCCCCCTTCAAGCGGCCTGATGCCAAGCTACGTCAGCAGGGGCTGAGCGCCATCGGGATTCCCGATCAGCGCTGGCTGCGCTGTGACATCAAGTCGGTGTCGATGCTGGGCAACGTTCTGGCCCGTCAGGCGGCGGTCGATGCGGGCGTCGATGATGTGATCCAGTTCCGCGATGGCCATCTCACCGAAGGGTCGGCCGCCAACATCTGGGTCGTCAGGCAGGGCACTTTGATGGCGCCGCTTCGCAGCAGGCTGGTTCTGGAAGGCATTCGCTACGGCCTGATGGAAGAATTGGCCCGCGATTGCGGTATCCCTTTTCAGGCGCGTCCCATCACCGAGGCCGAGGTGGGATCGGCCGACGAGCTCATGCTCACGTCGGCCACCAAGGAAGTGCTGCCGATCACGCAATATGAAGGCCGGCCGGTGGCGGATGGCAGACCGGGTCCGGTATATGCCCGTCTGAGGGCAGCGTACGACGAGGCGATCGCCGCCTTGTGATGTCCATTGGTGCCCATATGAAAGACATACCACCCGAAGAGTCCCTGATCGAATATCCCAGCGACTTCCCCATCAAGGTCATGGGCAAGGCGCACCCCGAGTTCGCCCAGATCCTGGCGGAAGTGGTGCTGCGCCATGATCCGGAATTCGATCCGGCAACGGTCGAAATGCGGGCCAGCAAAGAAGGCAATTATCTCAGCGTGACCTTCACCGTGCGTGCCACTTCGCGCGAGCAGCTCGACGCGCTTTATCGCAGTCTGCACGGCCATCCCATGGTGAGCATAGTGCTGTAGGTATATGGAACAACGCTGGTTGCCGTCGCGCGCGCCCTATCTTCCGGTCTGGGAGGCCATGCGGGCGTTCACCGAAGCCCGTGATGTGTCGACGCCCGACGAGATCTGGCTGGTGGAACACGAGCCCGTCTATACGCTCGGTCAGGCTGGCAAAGAAGAGCATCTGCTCAATTCCGGGGGGATCGATGTCGTGCATTGCGACCGGGGCGGGCAAGTCACCTACCACGGGCCCGGTCAGGTGGTCGCGTACTGCCTGTTCGATCTTCGCCGCCGCAAGCTGTTCGTGAAGGAGTACGTCGAGATGCTGGAAGACGTCATCATCGGAACGTTGGCTGGCCTGGGGCTGGCGGGCGCCTGCCGCAAGGCCGGTGCGCCGGGCGTTTACGTACCCTATGATGTACAGCTCGGCGCTTACGACCCCCAAGGCGGCGGGCTCGCAAAGATTGCCGCGCTGGGCATCAAAGTACGCAACGGCAGAGCCTATCATGGGCTGGCCATGAACGTGGATATGGACCTGACGCCTTTCAGCGGCATCAATCCCTGTGGCTACGAAGGGCTGCCGACGGTCGATCTGCGCCGCTGCGGGATATCATGCAGTGTATCCCAGGCAGGCGAACTGCTGGCGGCGCGCCTGCGAGCTTGCTTCCGCGGCACCCCATGACAAGGAGACGACATGGACACGCTGGATCAGCCGGTCACCGGCGAACTTGTGGATGACGTACTGACACTGACGCTCAATCGTCCAGGGCAGTTCAATGCCTTGTCCGAAGAGGTGCTGGCTGCCATGCAGCAGGCGCTGGACGGCGCTGCGGCGGATGTCTCATTGCGCTGTGTCGTTCTGGCTGGCTCAGGCCGGGCGTTCTGCGCAGGGCATGACCTCAAGCAGATGCAAGCCAGCCGCGATCATGACTATTACCTGCGGCTGTTCCGGCAATGCAGCCGTGTGATGCAGTCCATCGTCGATTTTCCCGTGCCCGTCATTGCCAAGGTGCAGGGCATTGCAACGGCTGCCGGCTGTCAGCTTGTCGCAAGCTGTGATCTGGCGGTGGCAGCCGATACTGCCCGGTTTGCCGTGTCGGGCATCAATGTGGGCCTGTTCTGCTCGACGCCAGCAGTGGCTCTGTCGCGCAATGTGGCGCCCAAGAAGGCTTTTGAAATGCTCATTACCGGCGAGTTCGTGAGCGCGGAACAAGCCGTCGAACATGGCCTGATCAATCGAGCCGTGCCGGCGCACGAGCTCGATTCGGCTGTGGATGCCCTGACGACGGCCATCTGCAGCAAAAGCCCGGTGGCAGTGCGTACCGGCAAGGCCATGTTCCACCGGCAGCGCGGCATGGCGCTCGATGCGGCCTACGAGTTCGCCGCTGAAACCATGGCCCGCAACATGATGGCCGAAGACGTGTTCGAAGGCATCGACGCTTTCATCAACAAGCGCCACCCGGAATGGCGGGGACGTTGACGGACTCCTGAACTGTGGGGGTATTAGGGGCCGGCTTGTGCGGCACGTTAGAATGTCCGTTATCACTCCGTAGCCAGGAAGCGTATGTCCATACTCGATGAGCAGGCCGCCGCGCGCAAGCCTACCGTGCGCCCGGCCGTTTATGATCCCAATGCCAAACAGAAGTCGGCCGACAAGACTTCCCGTCTTCCCATCAAGATCACGCAGGCAGAACGCCTGAAGAAGCCGGAATGGATACGCGTGAAGGCGGCTGCGCCCGGTTCGCGCTTCCATGACATCAAGCGCATACTGCGCGAAAACAACATGTTCACGGTCTGTGAAGAGGCCTCGTGTCCGAATATCGGCGAATGCTTCGGCAAGGGCACGGCCACCTTCATGATCATGGGCGACAAGTGCACGCGCCGCTGTCCCTTCTGCGATGTCGGCCATGGCCGGCCTGATCCGCTCGACGTCGATGAGCCCGCCAATCTGGCGCGCAGCATCGGCGCCATGCAGTTGTCCTACGTGGTCATCACCTCGGTCGATCGTGATGATCTGCGCGATGGCGGGGCGGCCCATTTCGCGGAATGCATACGCGAAGTCCGCCAACAATCGCCCAATACCCGCATCGAAGTGCTGGTGCCTGATTTTCGCGGCCGCCTGCAGCGTGCGCTCGATGTCTTCCAGGTCGAACCGCCCGACGTCATGAATCACAATCTGGAAACCGTGCCGCGTCTCTACAAGCAGGCGCGTCCGGGTGCCGACTATCTGCACTCGCTCAAGCTCCTGAAGGAATTCAAGGCGCTGCGTCCAGAGGTCCCCACCAAGTCGGGGCTCATGGTCGGGCTGGGTGAAACCGATGACGAAATCCTGCAGGTCATGCAGGACATGCGTGAACACGACATCGAGATGCTGACCATCGGGCAGTATTTGCAGCCATCCGTGCATCACCTGCCCGTCCTGCGCTACGTGCATCCCGATACGTTCAAGATGTTCGAGGAAGCAGCATACGACATGGGTTTTACCCATGCGGCCGTGGGCGCCATGGTGCGTTCGTCCTATCACGCAGACGAGCAGGCGAATGCCGCCGGCTACAACCCGGCGGATGCCTGATTGCCGGGGCGTCTTTCACCGCCCTTGAACAAGGAATCCATGTATCCCTGTGCAAGGGCGGTGGCCACGTACTTGAGCGCCGGCATTGCCGCCGCATCGCTCGCGCATCAGTCGCGCCTTATCTGCGATGCAATACCTTCTGAATGGCAATCAATGCCAGATGATAAGAATCGACGCCCAGGCCTGTGATCATTCCGGCGGCTTCCGCGGCCGTCACGGAATGCATTTGGCGTGCGTCGATATTGCTCATGTGAATTTCAATGTAGGGAAGTGGAACTGCCCTTAGGCAGTCACGCAGAGCAAAGCCGGCATAAAGGAAGCCGGCAGGGTTCATCAAGAGCCCATCCGTTCCATTGCGAGTGGCTTCATAAATCGCGGTAATGGCTTCACCTTCGACGTTGGTGTATTGGATGGTCAGCTCCATGCCGAGCTGTGCGGCATGTTCAAAGAGTGCTTTATCCAGCTCGGCTGCGGTTGTCGTGCCGTAGATTTCGGGCTGGCGATACCCCAGGTATTCCATGTTTGCGCCCTGAATGAGCAGAATCTTCATGAGTATTGCTCCGAAACCAATAGGCAAAATAAAGCAGTGGTCGTGATGGCCGACCCTCTTCCCGAGGCTGGGCTTCATGCCGGGCAGTCCAGGGGAGGCGATCATTCCATGTCCTGCGTATTGCCGTCACCATTTCCGTCAACGATTCGATGCTAGTGTGCTGTCTACGAAGCAATATGCATGCCAGTTCCGGACAGGGCATTTCGGAACTCGTATATGCCGGAAGTGTCATCGCATCGATGCGTTTCCTCCAGGGCCTGGTCCCTCTTGGTGTCAGCGGGCCCTAGGGGACCGGCAGTTGCATCGGGAATATCGCTTCTGAAAACGATAAT
>Ga0172382_10004997_pt1 | contig 19999 bp, 9 predicted proteins | sample Leawel138RmetaG_FD_122245 | JGI IMG/M metagenome (GOLD analysis project Ga0172382, IMG submission 122245) | Leachate microbial communities from a municipal landfill in Southern Ontario, Canada - Leachate well 138R metaG | ecosystem: Engineered > Solid waste > Landfill > Unclassified | place... | reverse complement strand
TTTTCCTCCTACTCACAATCTCGTCCTTCCGAATGAAACGAAGTGAAATGAGGAATCTCCCGATATTCTAGGGCATCCCCACCCACTTTCCTTAAACACACCCAAAGTGCTGCCCTACGGGCAGATGATATTTACAAGACACTCAATACCACAGGCTTGCGCCTATGGTTAATCACCTGATGCCCAACGGGCAAAAAGACATGTGTTTCAAGAGTTTTATTGGGATATAGCCACATTCCAATAAAATTCTGCATTATTGAATTGACACAAATTTGAATAGCTACAGGATTTGAATCGCTACAAGCTTTAGCCTGCGATTTGCATAGTTTCAAATACCCACTATTCAGTTTTTTTTACTATTTTTGCACCGCAAATTATCAAAAGGCTCCGTAGTTCAGCTGTATAGAACGTCAGATTCCGGTTCTGAAGGTCGCAGGTTAGAATCCTGCCGGGGTCACAATTAGTATTTTAAAACAAGTCAAAAACTCGCAAATCGTTGATTTTGTGAGTTTTTTGTTTTTATAGAGAAACCAAAATATTCAATACAAATCAATTCATAGGTGACCAATTCGGTTACCTGAATAAAAAACTTTCCCGGGTAACCGAATTTTATCAAAAAGTGTTCATTCACAAGTAGTTCAATTATTGAACATCTTGTGTGGAAATCAAAGAAAACTTATTTTTGAACACGTTTAAAGGTTACCATTATGAACAAAAAACTTTCCATTCTTTTTTACGCAAAAAGAGCAAAAACTACCAAAGACGGATTAATTCCTATTTACATGCGCGTTACGGTTGACGGCGAGCGCATTGAATTCACAACCAAACGCTATACTTCGTCGGAGAAATGGTCTGTCGAAGGTAGCTGTATGAAGGGGACTTCTTCTGAGTCAAGGGCTATCAACAGCTACTTAGATACTCTTAAGGCAAAAGTTAATGAACACCAACAAAACCTTATCAGAGAAAACAGAATTGTGAATGCCGAAAATATGAGAAATAAAATTTTGGGCATTGAAAAGCAAAATTATATGTTGATTCCTATTTTTCAAAAGCATAATGATGAGATGAGAGAATTGATAGGAAAAGATTTTGCTTTGGGAACTCATAAACGGTATGTAACTTCAATTAGTCATGTAGTTGATTTTTTGAAATGGAAATATAAGATCAGCGATATCGATATTCGGGAAATAAATCATGAATTTATTACTTCTTATGAATTTTATCTCAAGTCGAAATGCAACTGCCAGCACAATGCATCCATGAAACATTTAAAGAATTTGAAAAAAATCATTCGTATTTGTATTGCAAACAGCTGGATTGAACGCGATCCATTTTTCAATTATAAGTTCAATTTAAAAGAAGTCGAACGCGTATTCCTGACACAGGAAGAAATCGACATCCTTTTAAACAAAGAGATTCCGATTCCTCGTGTAAATCAGGTAAAGGACATCTTTCTGTTCAGTTGTTACACTGGTTTAGCTTATGTTGATGTAGAAAAATTGTCTGCAAAAAACATTGGAGTCGGGATTGATGGAGAAAAATGGATTTTTATAAAACGGACAAAAACGGATAATCCTTCACACATTCCATTGTTGCCGATTGCCGAAACAATTTTAGAAAAATACAAAGATCACCCGCAGTGTGTAAATAAGGATAAACTTCTTCCGGTCTGCTCTAATCAAAAAGTAAATGCTTATCTCAAAGAAATTGCCGATATCTGCGGAATAAATAAAGAGCTGACATTTCACATAGCCCGCCACACGTTTGCCACCACTGTAACGCTCACAAACGGTGTTCCTATTGAAAGCGTTTCCAAAATGCTCGGACATAAAGATTTAAAAACGACTCAGCATTACGCGAAAATTTTGGATAAAAAAGTAAGTGATGATATGAGGGTATTGCGGGAAAAATTCAGTCAAGCTAAGCACCTGCTTAAACAAATCTAATAAAACCATAAATTAAATTTGTATGATTTTAGCAGTTGATAGTTTCTATCAACTGCTTTTTTTATTTCCATTTCATAGCTTTTGAGTGCTTTTGCTATTTTTTGCGTATATTTGTATTACTTTTTTGTAATCAGATTTACCATGAAAAAGACTATAATCTTCATTTTATTATCCATACTTTTTCTATCTGCTCAGGCACGAAAAACAGAATTAGACTCGATCCTTTTCTCTTTAAATCAAACAATTGACAACAAAGAAGCGTATGTTAAGCAAAAAGAACAACGAATTGCTGATTTGAAGCAATTATTTAGTATGCCGAACATAACGCCTGAACAAAGTTACGATATCAACACGAGGCTTTACAACGAATACAAATCATTTATTCCTGATTCAGCAATGAATTATTTGCAACAAAATATCCACATTACAACAGAACTTGAAAACGATGACTGGCTTTACGACACAAAACTAAATCTCTCCTTATTATATTCCGTTGCGGGAATGTTTTTCGATGCGGAGAAACTTCTCGAATCGATACAGACTCAAAAATTACACGGTTATTTGTTGGAAAAATACTACGAATCGTACAAACAAATATTTTATTATTACCCAAACAATGCTTTCAGCGAAGAAAATTATAATTTGTATCGCGATTCGTTACTTGCCTTGCTGGATCCGCAATCCGATGTTTATAAAATCGTCTATTCCGAGAAACTCATACATACAGAAGAGTACGAAAAATCGCGCGAATTGCTCCTTCCCATGTTTCAAAATGCCGAAAAAGATACGCATTGGTATTCCGTGTTGGCTTTTTCTATCGGAGAGACTTATCGTGGCGAAAAAAATTACGACATGCAGAAAAAATACTACGCTCTTTCTGCCATTGGCGATATAAAAAACGTGATTAAAGAAAATGCGTCGATGCGTGCGTTGGCCATTGCTTTCTACGAAACAAACGACATTGAACAAGCCTACAAATACATTCAGCAGTCGATGGAAGACGCTATTTTTTCCAATGCGCGTCTGCGTACAATGGAAGTTTCGCAAGTGTTTCCGATTATTGAGAAATCGTATCAACAGCGTTTGGAAGCGCAGAAAAACCGTCTGTATTATCTCATTCTCTGTATTGGATTTCTTTGTTTGTTTTTGATTGTTGCTGTTGTTTATGTGTATATTCAGTTGCGGAAACTGGCAAAAGCCCGCCGGTCGCTGTCGGATGCAAACAGGCAACTACACGATTTGAACAAAAACTTACAGGAAAGCAACCTGAAAATAAACGAAATAAACAAAGAGCTTTCCGAAGCTAATCTGCTCAAAGAAACCTATATCAGCCAGTTTCTCGACATTTGTTCCATGTACATAAATAAGTTGGAAAAATACCAGAACACATTAAACAAAAAAGCGATGGAACGTAAGCTTGACGAATTGTATAAAATATTGAAATCGAAAGATATGATCGACAACGAATTGAAAGAACTCAATGAAATGTTCGATAATATGTTCTTGCATTTATACCCCAACTTTGTGGAAGAATTCAATGCCTTATTGCAGGAAAGTGAACGTATTGAATTGAAACCAACCGAACTTTTAAATCCCGAACTCCGCATTTTCGCGCTGATTCGTTTGGGAATTACCGACAGTTCGAAGATTGCGGGCTTCCTTCATTATTCTGCTACCACCATTTACAATTACCGCACCCGCGTGCGGAATAAATCCGCTGTTCCGCGCGAAGATTTTGAAAATCGGGTCATGAAAATTGGCCTTATTTCAAAATAAAACAATTTTCAAACAGAATATCATATCTACTTTTTTCTGCACAGAAAACACATTTATATAAAAGATAATCAGATTGATAAGATTCTTTATTGTCTATATTTTATCTATATAAGTTTTGTTTGTTGGATAAATCAAAATACATTTGCTTTCACAAAAACGAAATTTATTTTTTAACAATAAAATTTTATTATCATGATCATGAAAAAAACTTTTACACTTTCTCTTTTTATGTTTATGTTTTGCGTGGCAAATTCATTTGCAGTCGACAAGCTACATATTGTCGGCGATGCGTTGTTTTGTAATTGGCATGGAAAAGAAGCTCCGCTTATGTATGCCGAAGGAAACGATGTCTTTACATTTACCGCTTGGTTCGAAGCCGATAAAGAATTCAAATTTATGCAGGACGACAATTGGGGCGGACAGTTCTATAACGGATCCGGAGCGACGGCTTACCTTGATTTGAATAACGGCGGAATTTTAACTACCGATGGCGATGGTGATGCGAAATTTATGATGCAAACATCAGGTTATTACAAAATTACCTGCGATTTGCAAAAAATGACCATTACAGCTGAAACCAAAAACTCGAATGATGAACAACCTATTCGTTATCAAGCGATTTATATGGTTGGTAGTGCTACGCTTACAGGTTGGGATTTGAGTAAATCCTTGCGCGTTGAAAATCAAGGAGAACGTCTTTATTCAGGCGATATTTATCTCAATGCCGGTGGAACTTTCAAATTAAGTGTAGCGCCAAACAAAGGATTTAATAATGATTATTTCTTTTTCAAAGATGAAAATGATAATGAAAAAATCAGCCAAGATGCTACAGACGACCGCCAATGGACTGTCTCGGAATCTGGATTATATGCCATAACCGTAAATTTGGCGGACAACAGCATTTCTTATACAAAAAAAGACATTGACAGAGTTTATATTGCCGGTGGAGCGGTATTCAGCGGTTGGTTGACGGATGATTCTCCAATGATGAACGTAGAAAGCTCAAATGTGTTCAGTTACACAGGCTGGTTCACACAAGATGAAGAATTCAAACTCATACTGGAACGCGCGCTTAACGACAATGGCATTCAAATTCAGAATGGTGCGGGAGAAACCGCTTATATTGAAAATGGAAGCGGAACTTTGAAAGTTACTGTAGAACGCATGGAGGATTTCAAATTTAAACTTGAAGAATCTGGCAACTATAAACTCACCTGCGATTTAAACACAATGGCGATTACTGCCGAAAAAATTGCATATCAGGAAACCGAAATTCATTATTCTGCATTGTATCTTGTAGGCACAGCCACTCCCGATAATGAAGTAGCCGAAGATTTCCCCACGAAAGCGGTAAAACTGGATTCTAACGGCGATAACACTTATTCTGCAGCAAATATCGATTTGAATGCAGGCGTATTCAAAATTCTTACGGCTAATGACCGTGGGTGGTGGACAACCCATTATTTTCGCGATGCAGATGATGCTACTAAAATAAGCGAAGATGGAACGGAAGACCGGAAATGGGAAATAACAGAAGCAGGAAAATACAACATTACCGTAAACATGAGCGATATGACTATTAGCATAGTAAAACAAGGCGGAACTGTAACAAACAAACTGTCGGATATATTTATCAATACAGAAGTTTATACTTCAAATGCTGATATTTATGTAAACAACGCAGTAGGCTCTGTATTGCGCCTTTATTCAACGCAAGGACAACTATTGAATGAAGTAAAAATAGCAGAAAACTCTCAATCATTCACATTGAACCTCAATCAAGGTATTTACATTGCCATATTATCTATCGGAAACAATACGAAATCATACAAATTGCATATCAGATAAATGCTAAAAATCCCTCGCCTCTTCTGGACGGGGGATTTTCTCATATACTCACTTTCTTTGAAAATTAGCAAAATTTCCGGCTGATTATAAAATCATTACACACATAAAATTTGTAATCATGAAAAGAATTTTTCTTGGTCTTCTATTGTTGTCCCTATACGCAAACTTTGTTTTTGCAGAAAATAATCCTGTTGCCGATACAAAAGCAATAGTTATTTCGGGAGATATGCGCTTTACCGTGCTGACTCCCGAAATGATCCGCATAGAATGGAGCGACAAACAAATGTTCGAAGACCGCGCTTCATTTACGGTTATAAACCGCAAACTCCCTGTTCCCTACTTTACTACAGAAGAAAATGACGATTTCCTTTATATAAAAACGGAAAAGCTTAATTTACAATATCGTAAAGGTAGTTTTCCCGGCACATTTGACCCGCCGAGCTCAGCAAACCTGAAAATAACGTTTGAAATGGATGGACGTACCGTAACCTGGTATCCGTGGAAAAAAGATCCATTAAATCTGAAAGGAACCACCCGCACGCTCGATGGCTCCAACGGCGACAATAAACTCGCCGAAATGGAAGACGGACTCATTTCACGTTCGGGTTGGGCGCTTATTGATGAAACAGCAGAACGTGCAGACGGAAGTATAAGTCTGATGTTCGAAAAACGCGAAAATGGAGTCGATTGGGTTGATCAACGCGCGGATAAACCTGCAATGGATTGGTATTTTATGGGACATGGACGGAATTATAAGAAAGCGTTGAGCGATTTTACGAAAATTGCCGGTAAAATTCCAATGCCCCCGATGTATGCTTTCGGATATTGGTATTCGAAATACGAAGAATATACCGATCAAGATTTTAAAAATCTTGTCCTTGAAATGGAAGAACATGACATTCCGCTTGATGTAATGGTAATTGATATGGATTGGCATTATTCGGGAAGTCCTGCCGATAACGGTCGGGGCGGTTGGACCGGTTGGAGTTGGAATAAAAGACTGATTCCTGAGCCGGAAGAACTACTGCAGTGGTTGCACAATAAAAACCTGAAAGCGACATTAAACCTCCACCCTGCCGATGGCATTGCTCCGGATGAAGATAATTTTTCCGCGCTTGCCAATGAACTTGGCCTGCCAACCGACAGAGCTGTTGATTGGAATATTGAAAACGAAGATTTCTATAAAGCTTTTTTCAAAAACATTCTTCGTCCGCACGAAGACATAGGAGTTGATTTCTGGTGGCTCGATTGGCAACAATGGCTTCTTGCTAAAAACGAAGAAAAACTTGGAAATACTTTTTGGCTGAACCATGTTTTTTATACCGACATGAAACTACAGGAAAAAGGACGTCCGATGATTTTCCACCGCTGGGGAGGATTAGGAAACCACCGGTATCAAATTGGATTTTCGGGCGACGCGCACACAAATTTCCCGACTTTGGCATTTCAGCCTTATTTTACTTCTACAGCGTCTAATGTCGGCTACGGATATTGGAGCCACGATATTGGCGGACACCACCAAGATGGCGACAACGATCCCGAATTGTTTCTGCGCTGGATACAATACGGAGTATTTTCGCCGATTGTCCGCACGCACAGTTCAAAAAATTCTGCTGTCGAGCGTCGTATCTGGAAATATCCGAACTTCCCGCTCATGAAAGAAGCATTGGATCTGCGTTATGCCATGGCGCCTTATATTTACACACAGGCACGTATTGCATACGATACGGGAGTTTCACTTTGTCGTCCTCTATATTACGAATGGCCGGATGAAAACGAAGCGTATAAACACGGAGAAGAATATATGTTTGGAGAAGACATTTTGGCCGTTCCTATTGTGGAAAGGGCAGATAAAAAGGGAATAAGTACGAAAAAAATATGGCTTCCCGAAGGAAAATGGTACGAAGCCACTTCCGGCGAAGTGTTGAACGGAAATCAAACATATACGCGCACATTCGCTCAAAAAGATATTCCGCATTACTACCGCGAAGGAGCAATTATCCCTCACTTCCAAAAATTATCGCATTTGAAAGAACGGCCGGATAATTTAATATTAAAATTCGCTCCGGGCGCTTCCGGCGAATTAAATTATTACGAAGATGAAAACGATAACGATAATTATCAAGACGGCAAATACACATTCACACGCGTAACTCAGGAAGTAACCGGAACAAAAGGCATTTATACGATCTATCCGGTAGAAGGAAGTTTCTCCGGAATGTTGACCGAACGTAGTTACAATATCGAATTGCTCGGCGTAAATATTCCGATAGAAGTAAAAGTAAACGGAACAGCTTATACACAAAGCAAAAATGGTGCGGTCGGAACATGGAAATACGACCAAAGCAAAAAAACAGCTGAAATTTATATTCCGAAAGTTTCGTGTGACGGAAAAACCGAAATCGAAGTATCGTTTTCCGATGGCCAATCGAATATAACTTTTCCTGCCTCAACGAAAAAAGCCGATTTAATCTATTGTCCGAAAGACAGATTATTGAATGTATATTTTAGCTCGCCTTGCCAAACCGTTTTGGTTTCCATACATGATATTTCGGGAAGAAACGTGCTTTCGGAAACGTTTATAAACACGCAGAATGTTTCGTTATCGCTTCCTTCAAACATAAACGGAGTGTATATCGTCAGCTTGAATTATGATGAAAAAATGCAGTTTGAAAAAATAATCGCATAAAAAGCTACAAAATGAAAAAAATCCATTTAGTCATAATCGGGACGCTCATTCCCTTGTTTCTTTCGGCACAGCAAACGCAAACAGCTTTTCTTTTCGACAATGATATGGCGGTATTTTATCCTGCCGGTTTCGATTCGGTTCGTACGCTTCCGTCCATGGCCATTATGCGCGATTTGACTTATCAGGAAGATTTACCTGCCGATTGGAAAATAGTGCCTGTGTACGGAACAGATAACAAAGGACGTATTACCGTAAGTATCGGCTACGACACAGAAGTTAATTTATACGGAACGGGACTGGTAACAGGTGCATTGAGGAGAAACGGAACGGATATTCAGATATGGAATAACGACAATTGGGGCTATTACAAAGATGATGGAAAGTGCCTCTATCAATCGCACCCGTGGATTATGGGTGTCCGCCCGGATGGAAGCGCTTTTGGAATTATTGCCGATCATACGTGGAGGCAGTATTTTGAACTTTCAAATCCGATTAAAATTACCACCGAAGGCCCTGCTTTCCGTGTAGTTGTGATTGAACGCGAAAATCCTATTGAAATGATGAAAGCTCTGGGCGAACTAACGGGAAAAATAGAACTTCCTCCCATTTGGGCAATCGGTTACCAACAGTCGCGTTTTTCTCCTTCTTATACGCCCGATTCAAGGGTAAAAGAGTTGGCAGACAAATTCCGTAAACGCAACATACCTTGTGATGTTATTTGGATGGATATAAATTACATGGATAATTTTAAAATATTTACATTTAATCCTTCCGATTTCCCCAATCCGCAAAATTTGACAGATTACCTGCATGACAATGGTTTCAAGGCCGGATATATAATTGATCCGGGTGTAAAAAAGGAAAACGGCTACTTTGTTTATGAACAAGGACAGGCCGGCGACCATTGGGTAAAAGACAAAAATCGCGATGATTTTATAGGCGAAGTATGGCCAGGAGAATGCCATTTCCCTGATTTTACTCGTCCTGAAACACGTACTTGGTGGGCGGGTTTATACGGAGAGTTTATGAAGAATGGAGTGGATGGAGCGTGGAACGACATGAACGAACCGGGCGTATTTAATACACCCGAATGGACTATGCCGGTTGACAACATACACCGTGGAGGTGGTGGTTTGCCCGAAGATTCTCACTTGCGATATCATAACGTGTACGGCACATTAATGACAAAAGCAAGTTACGAAGGAATTTTGGATGCAGTTCCGGACAAACGTCCTTTTGTTTTGTCGCGAGGGAATCATTTGGGAGCACAACGCTATTGCGCCACATGGACGGGCGACAACCGGGGAACATGGGAACACATGAAAATGTCTATACCAATGTCCATTACCCTCGGACTATCAGGACAACCTTTCAGCGGTCCCGATGTAGGCGGATATTCCCAAAAAACTTCTCCTGAATTACTCGGACATTGGATGGCTTTGAGCGCATATTATCCTTTTTCAAGAAATCATACCGGCGAAGATCAATTTTATCAAGAGCCGTGGGCATTTGGAAAAGAGATTGAAGATGTTTCGCGCACGGCTCTGAATCGTCGCTACCGTTTGCTCCCATATTTTTATACGCTTTTTCGTGAAGCGTCGCAGACAGGCGTTCCTTTAATGCGTCCGGTCTTTTTTGCAGATTTTGCAGATAAAAACCTGCGGGAAGAAGAACAAGCCTTTTTGCTCGGGCAAGATTTGTTGGTCATTCCGCGGTGGGCAATTAATCCCCAGCTTCCGGCGGGCGACTGGGATGTATTGAAATTGGAAGATGCGGACGATGGCTATCAGCCATTGGTTGCACTCCGTCCAGGAGCCATTGTACCGCTGACACAGCTTATTCAGACAACCGACAATTACCTTGCCGATTCAATCACATTATTAGTCAATCCCTTAGCTGACGGAACGGCTGAAGGTATTCTCTACAATGATGCGGGAAACGGATTTGCATACAAAACCGACGGATACGAACTCTTGCAATTTAATGCGGTAAAGCACAATGAATCGATGTTGAAAGTTGATATTACAAAGACTGAAGGTTCGTTTACCGTAAATAATAGGCAATATCGAATTGGCTATGTGATTGACAATCAAATTACTTATTCCGATTGGACAACCGATCAAACTATTTATGTCCCAATAATAGAAGATACTGATGAGTTGATTGATTTATCAAGTTTGGGAGTAATGTTTGTCGCCGGAACCTTCAACGATTGGAAATTGGAAGATATTCCAATGAAACGTCTTCCGGATGGAAACTTTGAAAGTAAAGTTATCAGAATTAAAGCGGGAACATTTGATTTCAAATTCGCGAATACAACAAATTGGAGTGCAAACGACTGGGGGAATGCGGACGGGCTGAACGGAACCGCACAAGAAACTACCGGAGGAAAACCCAATGCAAAATTTACAATTTTGGAAGAAGGAAATTATATCTTTAAATTCAATCCGGTTAATTTGGTTTATGCTATTGAACGGACATATAACTCGAAACAAACAGAAATGTATGTCGGAGGTACTTTCAACGATTGGACATTGATAGATGGCAAAATGCACCTTACACAAGATAGCGTATGGACCGTCCGGTCTTTGTTGTTGGAAAGCGGTAATCATGAACTCAAATTTGCAAATAAGCCGAATTTTTCGGGAGATGATTGGGGAAATGCCTCCGGATTGACCGGCATTGCCAAGCTTACTACCGGAGGTAAACCGAATATCAGTTTTACAATTTCCGATACCGGCAGATACACAATTACTTTTAACGAGAGCAGTTTGGCATATTCTATCACAAAGTCAAATACTTCAAACACAAATACTCCTCTCGAATCAAACGGCATGTGCATATATCCGAATCCGGCTACCGATATATTGAATATTCACACAGAACAAGAACAAGGAAATATTGAAATATTTACCTTGAACGGACAATATGTAATAAAACAGCAATTTACACAGCCCGCTTTTTCCTTTGATATATCTTGGCTGAAAAAAGGAATATATATGCTTAGAATAAATGGGAACAAAGGGGTTGATACCGTAAAATTGTTGAAAGAATAAATTTTTAGGAGTTAAATAATCGCATAAAACAACTTTAGTAACATAACAAGAAAATGAAAAAGATCTATCTATTTCTAACAGGAATATTAATTTCCTTGTCCATTTCCGCGCAAGATTACACACAAGTATATCTCATTGGCGGAGCTACACCCTATGAATGGGATAACACGCAAGCACAAACAATGACATTAGTCAGCTCTGATACCGAAAGTGCCGTTTTTACATGGACAGGCCCTTTGAAAGCAAGCGATTTTAAGTTTATAAACGAACTCGGTACTTGGAATCCCGCTTTTACTGCTGAAAATGAAAACGAATCCGTGCAAATAGGAAAAGAGCACCGCTTGTTGTACAACGATGGAGCGGATCATAAATTTATACTATCAAAAGCCGATTTTTATACTGTAACAATTGATTTGAAAAAACTGACAATGACGGTAACGCAAGCGGAACTTGAACCTTCGGAAGAACTGTGGATAAAAGGAAGTGCCGTTCCCAATGGAATAGCGAAACTTTCGAATGCCTACGGGGTGGCCGATTTTCTGTATGTGGGCGAATTGTTGCAAGGCAATTTTAAAATCATGACGACCGAAACCGTCGGAGATTTCACCCGTTACATTGTTCCTTGGGAAGAAGATATCGATCTTACGGGAGAAACACGTTTTATTATTACCGATGACGCGGACATTCCCGGTTGGAACGTTACGATACCCGATCAGGCTTATAAAATAAAAATAAACCTGATAAGCGAAAAATCGAATGCGGAAATATACATTCCACGTGAAAATCTTTATATGGTTGGTGGAGCGCCTGCATGTGGTTGGAATGCCGGACAGGCGATTCCTTTTGTAAAAGATGAGCAAAACCCGGATGTATTTATATTTGATGGAGAATTAAAAATACGGCCGGAAAATGTGGAGCCCAATTTGTTCAAAATATTAGGACAGCTGGATTGGAATCCATACAGCCTCCACCCTCACGAATTCAATGAGCCGATTCTTGGATCGAAATATGTAAGAATAGGCGGAGATGATACGAAATGGGAAATCGATGAAAGCAAGCAAGGACGCTATGTTATAAAAGTAAATACACTCTACGAAACAATCGAAGCACAATATGTAGAACAAGGTTCTAAAGTAATACAAACCAACGATAACGGTCTTTTCCAAATAATATCGCAGGCAAACGGTATTAGAATTACCACGCCCGAAGATTGCCCAATGGTATCCGCACAGCTTTACAATATGAAAGGCCAGCTTTTCCATTCAATCCGCAATGCCGGAAAAGAATTTGTTTTGGGAAACAATGTTACTCCCGGAATTTACCTTTTGAAAATAGACTGTGGTAAAAAACATGTTGTGCAACGAGTATTGATAAAGTAAAAAGAAACTTGGTGGTGTTCAAAAAAATATGCTGTTCAATATTCTCCGTGAAACTCTGTGTTTTTCTCTGTGAAACTCTGTGTAAAAATAACATTGAGAAACACTGAGTTTTTTCTGAAAAATATCAGCATACTTTTTAATCCGCCCAATATTAATCATTAATCGTTTATCACTAATCACTAAGTCTATCTACTTTTTTAGAAACTAAAATATTTAAAACAAGTTGAATGTCAATAATATAAAAACAAAACACATCTATATTTTGTCTATATGAAAATTTCTTGATAAATTGAATCCTATATATTTGCTTTCGAAAGAACCAAATATATAATATTAAAACACACAACCAATGAAAAAAAACATGAATGTAAAACAAGCATTACTTGTTATTTGCCTCTTGGGCGGAATATCCATATTTCCGCTTCGTGCCGAAAGCAGATCTTCGGCAAACGAAACCAAAACAGAGCAACAGCAAGAAATTCGTATCAGCGGTACGATAATTGACAAAGAAAAAGAACCACTTCCCGGAGTTTCCATTATGGTAGAAGGAACAACCAAAGGAACCATAACGGATATGGACGGTCATTTTTATATGGAAGTCCCCGATAAAAACAGCGTTCTTCTTATTACTTATGTGGGTTTCAAAAACCAGCGCGTCACCATTGGCAACAACATTAACTTCAACATAGTTTTGCAGGAAGATGTGGAAACATTGGACGAAGTTGTGGTAGTCGGTTACGGAAATCAGAAACGGGTGTCGGTTGTTGGTTCTATCCAGACTCTGGAACCTAAAAAACTACAAGTAGGCTCGACACGTTCCATGTCGAATAATTTGGCGGGACAATTGGCCGGTGTCATTGCCGTTCAGCCTTCGGGCGAACCCGGTTACGACAGTTCTAACTTTTGGATACGCGGAATTTCTTCTTTCAGCGGAAATACTTCTCCACTGGTGTTGGTCGATGGAGTGGAGCGGAGTTTGAACGATATCGATCCCGCCGAAATAGAATCTTTTTCGGTATTGAAAGACGCTTCGGCAAGTGCCATGTACGGTGTACGTGGGGCGAACGGCGTTATCATTATCAATACAAAACGGGGAACGGTTTCTGCGCCTTCGGTAAATGTGCGTGTGGAACAGTCAATACAAGCTCCGACGAAATTACCTGATTTTATCGGCGCTTCCGAATACATGAGTTTGCTCAACGATCTTCAACCCGACGCGAACAAAAAGCCTTTTACCAAAGACCAGATTCTGAAAACGTATGATGGTTACGACCTCGACCTTTATCCCGATATAGATTGGATTGACGCGATTACGAAAAATTTCGCGAATTCGACACGCGCCAACCTGACCATAAGCGGAGGTTCGGAAATCCTGCGTTATTCGTTGACCGCTTCGGCTTTCAGCGAAAATGGAATCATGGCTTCGGACAAAACGCTCCCTTACGATACTGAAAGTAAATTAAACCGTTATAATATTCGTGCCAATGTCGATTTGGATTTGACAAAAACTACTTTGGTGCGCTTTAATGTGGGCGGCTACCTGCAAAACCTGCGGAAAGGCAAAAACAGCACCGACGAGGTTTTTCAGTCGGCTTTCGAAACCACGCCTTTCGCGCATCCTGCGATTTATTCCGACGGCACCATTCCCCGCGCAAGTAACTTTCGTTCCAATCCTTGGGCCATGGCTACGCAAAACGGATATTACCGAAGCGGACGCAGCAAACTGGAGTCGCTTTTCTCGGTAGAACAAAATTTAAAAATGCTTACACCCGGTCTGAAAGCGAAAATAACCTTCGCCTTCGACACTTACAACGCCACTTATGTTACACGAGATAAAGAACCCGATTATTACAGCGTAGCCAAAAGCCGCGATGATGAAGGAAATCTGGTACACAGCATTCTTTCATACGGCAGCGAGTTTCTCGGCCATTCGAGCAATGCCGATTACGGAGATCAAAGCACTTATCTGGAAACAAGTTTGATGTACAACCGTAATTTCGCTTCGATTCACGATGTCGATGCATTATTTCTCTACAATCAACGCAGTTACGACAACGGCGGCATTCAGCCTTATCGCACGCAAGGTATAGCCGGACGTTTTTCATATACTTACGACCGCCGTTATGTGGGCGAATTTAATTTCGGTTACAACGGTTCCGAAAACTTCGCAAAAGGAAAACGCTTCGGATTTTTCCCTTCGGTAGCCTTGGGCTGGCTTGTTTCGGAGGAAAGTTTCATGCAACCGATACAAGAAGTGCTCAGCAAATTAAAATTAAGAGCTTCTATCGGTAAAGTAGGAAACGATAATATCGGCGGAAATCGCCGTTTTGCTTATCTTACCACTATAAATGCCGATGCCGAAGGATACCATTGGGGTTATACTGCGGATACTTGGCGGCAGGGAGTAAAAGAAGGCGAAATCGGAGTTGAAAACCTCACTTGGGAAGAATCCCTGAAAATGAATCTCGGTATTGAAATCGGCTTATGGAACGAACTCGATTTGCAAGTCGATGTATTTAAAGAAAAACGAAGCAATATCTTCATGCAACGCAGTACAATCCCTACACAAGTCGGATTTATAACCAGTCCGTACGCCAACTACGGAAAAGTTGACAATCAGGGATTCGATGTTTCGCTCATGTACAACAAGCGTTTCAACCACAATTGGTCTATGAGCCTGCGCGGAACCGTAACCTATGCCATAAATACAATTATTGAAAAAGACGAACCCGAATCAATTAAAGGTACACACCGTTCCATTACCGGAAAATCAATCAACACACTTTGGGGAATGGAAGCGGAACGCTTATACACTGAAGACGATTTCGAAAACGGAGTATTGAAAGCCGGACTCGATATCCCGAAATTAGGTTACGATGTACGTCCGGGCGATATTAAATATGTTGATAAAAACAACGATGGATTTATTACCAACGAGGACGAAGGTTATATCGGCGGAACGACCGACCCGCGCATGGTGTACGGATTGGGAGGAAACGTAAACTACAAACAATGGGATTTTGGATTTTTCTTTCAGGGAACGTCCGATTCCTATCGTATCGTAGGAGGTTCCGATTATTTCATTCCGGGTAGCGGACAAGGCGTGTTGGGGAATGTCTATTCAAACTACAACGACCGTTGGACAGAAGAAAATCCGTCGCAGGATGTTTTTTGGCCACGTTTATCCGAAAGTACAAATTACAACAACAGCCGGGCTTCTACATTTTGGAAAAAAGACATGAGCTTCCTGCGTTTGAAAACAGTAGAGTTAGGCTACAGCCTTCCTAAACACATTACAGAAAAATTCGGGGCCGGAAGCGTCCGCTTTTTTGCAAGCGGTAACAACCTGCTTCACTTTTCTGCTTTCAAACTTTGGGATCCCGAACTGGACACTTCCGATGGATTGAAATATCCGTCCATGCGTTCGGTAATGGTAGGCGTCGAAATCAACTTTTAATGTGTAAATAAGTTCGTCAAATAAAAAATTCTCATTTTTCAATTTTCATTTTTCAATTTTAAAACATGAAAACATTAAAATACATAACAATAAGCTTATTAAGCATATTCTTACTAAGCTCATGTACCGATTTTTTGGACAAAGAATTGGATACGGAACTGACACTCGAAATGGTGTTCGAAGACAAAACACGAATGGAAGGCTGGCTGGCAAATGTATATTCCGCCATACCCGACCCGTACTGGGGATATTCACGGAATTTAGGCTGGGAAATTTTAGGAGATGATCAAACGCCTTCCGAACGCTGGCGTCAGTGGGATTGGCACGTAATTCCTTATATTTTGGGCGAATGGACTACAACCAGCCATTGGGACGGAAATTATTGGGCCATGCTTCCACAGCGCATTCGCACCGCCTATATTTTCATTGAAAATGTTCAGCCCTTGCCTGCGCAAGGCGTTTCGGCAAAAGAAGTGGAATACATGAAAGCCGAATGTCGTTTTCTCATTGCCTACTATTACTATCTATTGGCAAATACTTACGGGCCTATTCCGTTTAAACCGAATTACATTGCGCCGACCAATTCCGAGTTAGCCAGTTTAATGGATGGCCAGCGTCCTTATTACGAAGTTATCGACTGGGTGGATAAAGAATTGTTGGAAGTTTCCAAAATACTTCCTGCCCGATACGATGAATCTATAAAATACGGCCGTGCAACTTCTATTATGTGCCTTGCAGTGCGTGCGCGCATGTTGCTTTTCTCCGCAAGCGATTTGGTAAATGGAAATTCTGACTATGCAGATCATAAAAACAACGATGGCGAAAACTTATTCAGCACGCAAAAAGACAATAAAAGATGGGAAAAAGCGGTTGAAGCATGTAAGTTGTTGATAGAAGAAGCCGAAATAGCAGGACACCAATTGTATTACGAATACAATGCCGACGGTACGATTGATCCGTTCAATTCATTCCACAATTTATTCTTTAAAAAAGAACTCGATGGAAACAAAGAAATTTTATTTCCCCGCCCTTGGACCGATTATGTAGAATATGAAAAACATGCTACACCAAACGCGAGTGGCGGTAGCGGTGGTTTGGGCGTAACACAATCGTTGGTCGATGCGTTTTTTACAAAAAACGGACTGCCGATTGATCACGACGATTCAGGTTATGTTGAAGAAGGTTTCTCAGCTTCCGACGAAAAGCGCGATGATACAACTTGGGACGAAAAAGTAAACGGTGGTGTTATCACAAAAGCAAATACCTACAATATGTATTGCAATCGCGAACCGCGTTTTTACGTAACGGTAAGTTTCAACAATTCGTATTTCCCGCAGGAAAAACGCCAGTTTCAATTTTTCAATGGCGAAAAAGACAATCCGCATACACACGATGCTCCTCAAAACGGTTATTTGATACGCAAAAAACGCTCGCCGAACACAAACATAAAAGAAGGAAACTACGAATATCGTCCCGGAATTGTGTATCGCCTTGGCGAAGCATATTTGAATTATGCCGAAGCATTGAACGAATGGGAACCGGGCAATACGAATATTTTGGTTTACTTGAACAAAATCAGGGAACGGGCAGGCGTACGACAATATACAACAGGAGCTACCAATGCCGAATTTATCCATGTCGATTTGAACGATCAGGACGAAATGCGGAAGATAATCCGTGCCGAAAGAAGAGTGGAATTAGTTGGCGAAGGAATCCGTTACGATGACCTCCGCCGTTGGAAAGAAGCCGAAAATGTACTGAATGGCGATTTCTACGGAATGAATTTCAGCGGAAGAAATGCGGATACATTCTATAAACGCACAGCTTATCAAAAGCGTGTATATCAAAAAGCATATTATTGGTTTCCTATCCACCAAAACGAAATGGATAAAAACCCGAACTTAACCCAAAGTCCATATTGGAAATAAAAAACAAACATTTATTCTCTCTATATTTAAACTACAAGATTAATTTTATTATGAACAATACAATTAAATACATTACACTCGCACTCCTGCTGGTATTTACAGCCTGCGAAGACGATACGGTACGCCACACATTGGAAACGCCACCCGATACGATGAGATTATCCGTTTCACCGGAAAATATAGTTTTGGATCAGGATAAAAAAGAAGAAAAAGCCGTAACCTTTACTTGGAGCAATGCCTCCAATCGTGGCGAAGGAACGGAATTAACTTATTATTTCAAAATGGATGTGGCAAATAATAATTTTGAAACTTCCATTGCTAAAGTAGAAATTCCTGCCGGAACACGCGAAATCACTTTTACGCACAAGGATATGAACAATCTCCTTGCCGGTTGGAAAGTTCAATTAGGAACTCCCGTCGCTCTGGAAGCAGAAATTATTGCCGAAGTTTCAAAATCGGATGTGTATTTAAAACCCGAAATTTCGAAAATAGAGTTTAATGTAACCGGTTATGCCACCGAAGCGAGAAACCTTTTCATTGTAGGAACAGCCGTAGACGGCATGCAACCTGATAAAGCTCTGAAAATGAACGAGGAAATTCCGGAACAAAAATACACATGGAGCGGAGTTTTGCAAGCGGGTAATTTCAAATTTATCAGAAGCAATACGAGTTTGTTTCCTTCTTATACGCAGGGAGTTAACAGCAATACCTTGACTTACAACGAAACCGAAACAGGTTCGGAAACATTGTTCCAAATTACCACTCCCGGATTTTACACCATTACATTAAATGTTGAGGCTTTGACAATTGATCGCCAACGTCCCGAGTCGGCTTATGATAAAATATGGATGATAGGCGGTGCAACTCCTGCAGGTTGGAATATCATGTCGTCTGTTGAGCTTCAGAAAGATCCGGTTAATCAGGTTGCCTTTATTTACGAAGGACAGCTTTATCCCGGCGAATTGAAATTTCCATTGGAATTAAAAGACGATTGGGATGTTCCGTTTTTAATGCCGGTAGCAGACCAAACAGGCATAACAGGCGATAATCGCATGGAACACGTTCCGGCCGGAACCGAAGATCACGATTATAAATGGAGAATTCAAGATACCGGATTGTATAAAGTTACGCTGAACACTTACGAAATGACCATTAAGTTTGAAAAACAACAAACACCAGAAATTCCGTCCGACGTACCATATAAAGCCGTTTTTATGACCGGAGATGCTACTCCGAACGGTTGGTATACACCTTTTACAATCGCTTTTATGTATGATCATACGGCAGGCAAAGGAACATTCGTTTGGGAAGGCGTGTTGAACGCGGGACAAATAAAATTCCCCTTAAGCAATACCAGCGGGTTCGAGTGCGATTATCTGATGCCGAAAAACGTAGATGCCAGCAATATAGCTCCGCTTACTGAAACTGCAATGGAAATGATTCCATATCCGGCCAGTGGTGAAAACGATAAAAAGTGGGAAGTAACCGATGCAGGAACTTATAAAATAACACTGAACGTCATCAATATGACTGTTCATTTTGAAAAGAAATAGTTTTAAGAAGTTATACGGAATAACGGAAGTTAAAATGGAGTTAGAAGAATCTGATAGCATTTGTGTTAATCCGTGTAATTTGTGTAATTCGTGTTTTCTTTACTTTTTTAAACAACTCAATTTTTATTTTCCAATCTTTGTTTTAGATACAAAATGATTATGAAGATATTACAAACAAAACTAACTATAAAGCCCCTCAAAAACTATTTTCCGATTCCTTCCCCTTGCGGGGGAAGTGTCCGAAGGACGATAGGGGTAAGGGGTTGGGGGAGGCTTTTCTTCTTTTTCTTTCTTCTTTTCGTAGCATGCAAAGGAAATGAACCCGCTTGGAATCCGGACAATATTCCCGATGATCCGACAGAAGAAC